>Ga0268285_1000029_pt1 | contig 93033 bp, 80 predicted proteins | sample saktaG_2_FD_190144 | JGI IMG/M metagenome (GOLD analysis project Ga0268285, IMG submission 190144) | Saline water microbial communities from Sakinaw Lake, British Columbia, Canada - sak_2013_06_06_120m | ecosystem: Environmental > Aquatic > Non-marine Saline and Alkaline > Saline ... | reverse complement strand
TGGCCACTTATTCCAAACTGTATCTTGATTCATATAAATACATAGGTTAATAATTAACTCTTTAGATTACCAAAATTAATGATTTTGGTAAATTTAGAGTGTTACCTATGTATCTCATCTTCTTCATCCCCCCACCTTTAAAGTTTTTTAATAAGAACAGAGCAAATTAATTTTTGAAAAGGTGAGGGATAGATTGCTTCTTATTTCAACTTAAGATAATATATAGTAGAAAGGTAAAAGTATAAAGAATAAAGTACTTTAACCTTTTTCCGCCAGAGGCGTTGTGTCCGCCCCTGGAGGAGGTCCGCCCCTGGTGGAAACTTTATACTTTATACTAAGCCCATGATTGCTTATTTAAAAGGAAAAATTATTAATAAGACCGAAAAGTATGTTATTTTAGTGGTCAAAGATGTTGGCTATGAGATTTTTTTACCAGAAAAGATTTTGTTTAAAGCTAAGTTAGATGAAGAGGTCAGTTTTTACATTTATCACCAACAAAGAGAAGACGCTCAAGAATTATATGGCTTTACAGATTTGGCTGGTCGGGAATTTTTTAAATTATTGATTTCTGTTTCGGGAGTGGGCCCTAAATCGGCCTTAAATGTAATGTCAATTGCTGACGTCTCAAATTTAAAAGAGGCGATTATAAGTGGGAATGCAGAAATGTTTCAAAAGGTTTCTGGAATTGGTAAAAAGACCGCGGAGAGAATTATTGTAGAGCTGAAGAGTAAGTTTGGGGCATTAGCTAATCAAGAAGAAGTAGGGGCAAGTAGCCAATTAGATGAGATTTTTTCGGCTTTAAGCGTTTTAGGTTTTTCAGATGATGAAATTAGAAATGTTTATAATAAAATTCCTAAAGATTTAGAAAATGTGTCTGATAAAATTAAAGCAGCCCTAAAGTTATTAAAAAAATGATTAAAGAATTAAATAATCAAGAGTTAGATAATTTTATAAGTGGGCAAAAATATTCGCAATTTTTGCAGAGTTCTGCTTGGAATAAATTTCAGAAAGACATGGGTAATAAAATTTGGCAAATTGGTTATATAGAAAAAGATGAAATTTTAGCTATAGCTTCCATTACCCAAAAAAAATTGTTTTTAAATTATAGTTATTTGTATTTAGCCCGGGGACCAATTATTGCTGATCAAGTTCAGGATAAAAATAAATATTTAAAATTAATTTTAAAGGCCATTCGCGACCTAAGCATTGAAACCAAAGAAATGGGTGAAGTATTTTTTCGTTTTGAACCTATTTTTAATTTTGATTTAGAAAATATTAAGCAAGTTAAAGATTTTCAGCCCAGCCGAACTTTATTATTAGATTTAACTAAGTTAGAAAAAGAATTATCAGCCCAACTGCATCAGAAAACTCGTTATAATATTAAATTAGCCCAAAAAAAGGGAGTAAAAATAGAGTTAATTCAAGACAAAGAATTGGCTAGAGATATTTTTTTCAGCTTAATTTCCAAAACGTCAGCACGCAATGATTTTACGGCTCATCATAAAAAATATTATGCCCAAATGTTGGCTTTAGAAAATTTTAATTTATGGATTGCCAAACACGAGCAAGATGTTTTAGCGGCCAATATTGTGGTTAGTTTTGGCGATACCGTAACCTATTTACATGGTGCTTCGGCTAATCAGAAGAGAAATTTAATGGCTCCTCATTTATTACAGTGGGAGCAAATTGAATGGGCCAAGTCCCAGGGCTATCAACTTTATGATTTTTGGGGAATTTCCCCGGTGGATCAGCCAAAACATAAGTGGGCTGGTTTTACTCGTTTTAAAAAGGGTTTTGGAGGTGAGGAAAAAAAATTACCCGGAACATTTGATTTAGTTTATAATCAGAAGATATATAGCTTGTATAAGGTTTTAAAAAAGTTTATTTAGTTGGTAAACTTCTTTATGTTAAAAAAACTATTAAAAAAAATTATTCCGCAGTTTATTTTAAGTTTCTACCACAAAGTATTATCTTTATTGGGTGCTTTTTTATATGGTTACCCCTCTCGAAAGTTAAAGGTAATTGGAGTGACCGGCACCAATGGTAAGTCCACGGTAGTAAATTTGATTTCTTTTTTGTTAGAAAAGGGTGGTTATAGGGTTGGCTATACTTCAACAGTTGGTTTTAAAATTAATGAACAAGAATGGTTGAATAATAAAAAAATGACCATGTTGGGCCGTTTAGCTTTACAAAAAATACTAAAGCGTATGGTCAAGGAGAAATGTGATTATGCTATCATTGAAACTTCTTCTGAAGGAATTAAACAATACCGGCATTTAGGAATTGATTATGATCTAGCGGTTTTTACAAATTTAACTCCTGAGCACTTAGAATCTCATGGTGGATTTGAAAACTATAAGCAGGCCAAATTAGAATTATTTAAAAATTTATCTAAGTGCAAGAAAAAAGTAGGAGCAGAAAAGGTTATTATTGCTAATAAAGACGATGAATATTTTACAGAATTTTTTAATAATCAAGCAAACCAGAAATTTAGTTTTTCAATAAATAATGATAGCGATTTTCAGGCCCAGGACATTAGAGTGGAAGATTTTAGTACTAAGTTTAAAGTCCAGGACATTGATTTTATAATAAATATATTAGGCGAATTTAATGTTTACAATATTTTAACTGCTTTGGCGGTTTGTTCTACCCAGGGTTTAAGTTTAAAAAAAATGAGTGAATATTTACAGGATTTTGAAGGCACCCCAGGCAGAATGGAATTTATTCAAAATAAAAAAGGAATTAGAATTTTAGTAGATTATGCTCCGGAAATTGAGAGCTTAAAACAACTTTATAAAACCTTAGATTTATTTCATTATAATAGATTAATTCATGTGCTTGGTTCTTGTGGAGGTGGGAGAGATAAATCTCGCCAACCAATTTTAGGACAAATGGCTGGCCAAAAAGCTGATATAGTAATTGTTACCAATGAAGATCCTTATGATGATGACCCAATGGAGATTATAAATAATGTAGCTCAAGGGGCAATTGAAAAGGGAAAAATATTAGATAAAGATTTGTTTAAAATGGAGAATAGACGAGAAGCTATCAAAAAGGCCCTAAAATTAGCTCGAGCCGATGATTTAGTGCTCTTAACCGGTAAAGGAGCAGAACAGTATATTTGTGTTGCTGGCGGCAGAAAGATTGCTTGGGATGAAAGAGTAGTGATTAAGGAGTTATTAAAAGAGATAAAATAGTATGGAAAAAATATTATTATCAGGCCCAGCAATTATTCAAGATGAAAAATTATTATTACTTTATAAAATCAAAGATCAACATTATGAATTTCCCGGTGGTCACGTTGAAGAAGGGGAAAGTTTAATAGAAGCAGCTATTCGGGAAGCTCGAGAAGAAATTGCGTGTGAAGTAAAATTGATAAAATATCTAACTAATATAGAATTTGAAAAAGATGGTCAAAATTTTATCGCCCATATTTTTTTAGCAGAGATAGTAAAAGGAGAACCGCGGGCTAATGAGCCAGAACACAGTAAGGTTATTTGGTTACCGATAAAAGATTATAAAAATTATTCTTTAGCATCAAATGTTATTGAATTTTGTCGAAGATATTTGAATAATAAATTAGAATGAAAAAAGATTTTAAAATATATTTGTTTTTGTTGGTCCTAATTATTTTAGGCTTTGTTTTTTATAATAATCGAGTAATGATTAAAGAATATTTTTCAGAGCCAGAAAAAATAGAATTACCAGAAGAGATCAAGTTTGAAGATGTTGTTGAGAAACAGAAGAACCCAGAAACAGAAGAACAGGAAATAAAAACCAAAGAGGTCGCAGAAGATAAATTAGAAATTTTAGAAATAAATTTAGCCGTACCTTTTACGATTCAATCGCCAGATCAAAAATGGGAGGAACCTTATAAAGAAGGTTGTGAAGAGGCCTCAATTTTAATGGTGCAGGCATTTTTAAATGATCAAGCGATTAGTATTGCCTCGGCTTTAGAAGATATTGGGGATATGGTGGATTGGCAATTAGAGAATTATGGCGGGCATTTTGATTTGTCAGCCAGCACTACTGTTCAGATGGCTAAGGAATTTTTAAATCTCAATGCAGAGCTTATCCATTTAGAATCTATTAAAGAGATTAAAGAAATAATTAAAACTGGTTATCCTTTAATTTTACCTTGTGCGGGTCGTGAATTAGGTAATCCTAATTTTAAACAACCTGGTCCTTTGTACCACATGTTAATTGTAAAGGGCTTTACTAAGGATGGTTTAATAATTACTAATGACCCGGGAACGCGTAAAGGTGAAAATTATGTTTATAGTCCAGATATTTTATGGCAGGCCATTGCAGATTGGGATTATGATTTTCAAAGCCCTAATCAAAATAAAAAGCTAGGGATTATATTAAAATAGTATAAATTTTTAATAACAAAAAACAAGCCCCTCGTGAGGCCTGTTTTTATATTATCTTAAGATAATTATCTTTTGCCCTTAATGGCGTCTTTAAAAGATTTACCAGCTTTAAATTTAGGTACTGTAGTTGCAGCAATTTGGATTTTAGCACCAGTTTGTGGATTAACACCAGCTCTGGCTTTCATTTTTCTGGCTTCAAATGTTCCAAAACCAGTTAAAGTAACCTTCTCATCTGATTGTAGGGTGCTGATTATAACTGCTTCTAATGCATTAACTGCATTTTCAGCATCTTTCTTAGTTAAGTCGCTTTTGGCAGCAATGGCATCAATGAGTTCCATTTTGTTCATAATTTTTGATCCTTTCTTCCGAGCTTAAGCCCGAAAATTTATTTATTTTAGTTTAAATTGTAATTTCTTTTTGTATTACCTTTATTTTACTACTTTTTTTATTAATTTCAAGTAAAACACCATTAATTATTGCTTTTCCAGTTTTAGGAATATCAAAAATGATTTTAGAATCATTAAGAAATTTATCTATAATGATATCTTTTCTAATACCAATTACAGATTCTTTAGCCCCAACCATGCCCAGGTCTGTTATATAAGCCGTACCTTTGGGTAGAGTTCTGGCATCATTAGTTTGAACATGGGTATGGGTGCCTAATAAGGCATTTATTCTTCCATCTACATAATGACCCAGGGCAACTTTTTCACTAGTGGCTTCAGCATGAAAATCCAAAATTATATAGTCGGGCTGATATTTTTGAAATTCTTTATATAATTTATCAAAAGTTTTAAAAGGGCATTTAATATTTTTTTCGTCTATAAAAGTTTTACCCAATAAGTTTAGCATGATTAGGGTTTTTTTGCCAATTTTAAGCACTTTATAACCATAATTTTTTAAAGTCCTGGGGTCATTGGCTGGAGCGATAATATTAAATTTTCCAGATGTAAATATTTGGTCGGTATTATTTTTAGAATAAACATGATTTCCAGAACTGAAAAAATCAACCCCAGCTTCTTTCATCTGCTCTAGAGTTTTTTCAGTTATGCCTTTTCCGTGAGCAAGATTTTCAGCATTAATAGCAATTAGATTGGGTTTGTATTCTTTTTTTAGAACAGGCAAAATTTTAGTAATGGCTTTTCGTCCAATACTGCCCATAACATCACCTAAGAATAAAATTTTAAGCATAGAATTAAGTTTTGAATTTTTAATTTTTAATTTCGATTAAATTATGAATTTTAAATTTTAGAATTATGAATTAATTTGAAATTAAATAATTAGAAATTTACCCCATCACCTTTTTTACAAAATATTATCAAAGAATTATTTCAAAAAAATTATATAATAAAATTAAGATATCAAATTTTTAAAGTAAAGGGTGATGGGGTTTAATCAAAATTCGTAATTCATCATTCTAAATTCTATCTAGCGTATTCAGTAATTCTAGTTTCCCTAATTACATTTACTTTTATTTCTCCGGGATATTTTAATTCTTCTTCTATTTTATCAGCTATTTCTTTGGCTAATTTTATAGCTTTTAAGTCATCAATTTCTTCTGGTCTTACAAAAATACGAACTTCTCTCCCAGCTTGGATAGCATAAGATTTTTCTACTCCAGCAAAAGAATTGGTAATTTTTTCTAATTCATCTAATCTTTGTAAGAAGTTTTCATAAGTATCTTTTCTGGCTCCGGGTCTGGCTCCAGATATAGCATCAGCTACTTTAACAATTACAGCCTCTAAAGTGGGTAGTTTATCATCGTGATGAGTTTTGGCACAAAGAGCAATCTCTTCACTCATTTCAAATTTTTTTAAAATATCATAACCAATTTCTGGATGAGTTCCTTTAATTTCATGGTCTATGGCTTTACCAATATCGTGGAATAAGCCACCTTTTTTAGCCACAGCAACATCTGCCCCTAATTCTTCTGCCAATAAACCAGATAAGAGGGCCACTTCTAAAGAATGTTTAAGTTGGTTTTGTCCATAAGAAGTACGATATTTTAGCCGACCTAATAATTGAGTTAATTTAGAATCAACGGCTGGAATTCCTACTTCATAGATGGCTTCTTCGCCAGCTTTTTTAATATCCAGAGCTAATTCTTTTTTTGATTCTTCTATTGTTTCTTCAATCCTTCCAGGATGAATACGGCCATCTAAAATTAATTTATCTAAAGCTCTTTTAGCTAAATGTCTGCGGATAGGACTAAATCCAGAGATAACAATAACATCTGGAGTATCGTCAATAATTATTTCTACTCCAGTTAGTTTTTCTATGGTTCTAATATTTCTTCCTTCTCGGCCAATGATTCTTCCCTTCATTTCATCAGAAGGTATTTGGACAGTAGTGGTAGTATTTTCGGCGGCATGAGAAATGTCACATCTTTGAATGACCACTGACAAAAGATCGCGGGCTCTTTTTTCTAATTCTTCGTTTGATTCTTGTTCTAATTTTTTGATGCGCGCTACTAATTCATCTTTAATATTGTTTTCAGTTTTTTCTAGAAGCAATTCCTTGGCCTCATCTTTAGACATTTTAGAGATTTTTTCTAATCTTTCCGTTTGCATTTCTTGAATTTTTTTGATTTCTTCTTTCAATTTTTCTATTCTTTCGGTTTTCTCTATCAAACCCTGTTGTTTACTTTCTAAGTTAAGAAGCTTTTTATCAAATAAGGACTCTCTCTCTTCAATTCGTTTTTGTTTATGATTAAGTTCTTGACGACGTTCTTGCCCCTCCTTTTTAGCCTCGTCAATTATATAAATCGCTTTTTCTTTGCTTTTTAATAATATATCCTGATGTTTTTCTTTAGCTTTTTCTATAATTTCCTCAGCTTTTTTTTCCGCGCTATTAGCAGAGTTGGCCCCCACTCTTTTTCTAAAAGCATAACCCAAGAAAAAACCAAGAGCTAAAACAATCAGTGATATAAAATATGTTACTGATTCTGGCATTTTTTTAACTTTCTATATATTTTTGTAGAGAATTTAGAAAAAGTCAAATTCTTTAAAAGGAGTTGGTTTTTTAGATAGTCAAAATAGAAAACTTTAGTAAGGGTTCTTTTTTGATTTCTAAAATTTTTTTATTTAAGTTAGGTAATTTAAAGATTTTAAGCATATTTATGGTAAAAATCTGAATTTGGGAATTTGCGGCAGTTTTCCACTAAATCGTAATTCTCTAGCAAAATTATTTATTAATTCTTATGTTAAACACATTAGCATATTGAAAGATTTTTTTCAAGTCCACAATTATTTAATCATTTTGTCTACTAATCCATATTTTACAGCATCAGTAGCAGTTAAATAATAATCACGATCAGAATCTCTTTCTATTTTTTTAATATCCTGTCCAGTGTGTTTGGCTAAAATTTTATTTAATTTATCTTTTATTTTTAAAATTTGTTCGGCCTTGATTTTAATATCTGCGGCTTGCCCCTCGGCCCCGCCCATTACTTGATGTAAAAGGATTTCAGAGCTGGGTAAGACAAATCTTTTTCTTTTTGCTCCAGCCGATAAAAGCACAGCAGCCATGGAAGCGGCCATGCCGACAGCAATAGTAGAAACATCACATTTAATATATTGCATGGTGTCATAAATTGCCAAACCGTCAGTAACGCTTCCTCCCGGACAATTAATATAAAGCTTAATATCCTTTTTATTATTTTCAGATTCTAAAAATAGAAGTTGGGCAATTATAGTATTAGCCACGGCTCCATTGATGGGTGAGCCCAAAAAAATTATTCTTTCTTTTAATAATCTAGAATATATATCATAAGCTCGCTCACCTTTACTGGATTTTTCGATTACAGTTGGTATTAAAAACATAGGTTTTTAGTTAGTAGTTAGTAGCTGGTAGTTAGTAGTCCCAATTATCAATTATTAAGTACTAATTATTGATTTATTTTCCAGTATCCGTTGTTAAAAACTAATTTTCCAGAGGTTTCAAAGCCGGCGGCCTTTTTATGCCCGCCCCCACCAAAGGCCTGGGCAATTTTGGCTACATCAATATCATCACGAGTGGTTCTTAAACTACCCTTTACTTTATCAGCTTCATATTGTTTTAACAATAGGCTAAATCTAATTTTAGAGGAAAGATTATTTAAATAATTGGAGATTCCTTCACTATCTTCTTGATTTAATCCTAAATCATCCAAGTCCTTTTTAAAAATACCAGTTGTTACCATAGCTAATTCTTTGTTGAAGGATATTTTTTTTAAAACTATCCCCCATAATTTTAAAATTTCTATGGTTTTATTATAGACATTTGCTTTAGTAATGTCAGAAAAATCAGCTCCAATACTTAATAATTTAGAGGCGGTATCTATGGCTTGTTTAGTTGTTGAACGATAAGCAAAATTTCCAGTATCAGTGATTATGCCTGTTAAAAGCGCTGTCGCCACAGAGGCCTCTATTTTTATATTAGCTATTCTCATTATTTGATAAATAATTTCTGCAGTTGATGAGGCCTGGGGGATTACAATATTTATATCTCCATATTGAGGATTAGTATAGTGATGGTCAATATTAACTAAACCAAATTTAAAATTAATATTTTTAATTTTTTCAACAATTTTTGTCATTTTTAAATCACCACAATCTAATAATATACCTAAATCATAATTATTTTTTAAGTTTTTAACTTGATACTCTATTTTATTAATGCCTTCAAGGTAATTAAAATTTTCTGCAGGTCTGTCTATGCAAAAAGAAGTATTATTTTTATTTAAAGATGATAAAATTTTCTGCATAGCTAAAAGAGAACCAAGAGCATCACCATCAGGAGTTCTATGGGTTACTAAAAGTATATGATTAGATTTTTTAATACAATCTAATAATTTTTCTATTTCTTTATTAAGCATTTTCTTTAATTTTTTCTAAGATCTTATTTATTTTTCTTCTTTTCATTTCTCCCTCATCAATAAAAAATTTAAGTTGAGGAGTAGTATAGAATTTTAATTTTTGTCCTAATTTCCTTTGGATAAAATTTGATGTTTTTTTAAAATATGCCAACGCTGTTCCATTTTTATTTTCAGGCAAAACAGATATAAATATTTTAGCTATTTTCAAATCAGGACTTATTTCGGTTTTAATAATAGTAACTAAACAATCTTTTGGTATTTCAATGTCTTTATTTATTATTTCTGATAATTGATGAGTTAGTTCACTGGCTACTTGTTCTGTTCTTTTGCTCATAAATACTAATGATACGAATTAAATGATACTAATCCCGCCTTAATTTTTATAAAATTATGGCGGGTAATATACTAATACTGATGATACTAATGGTTTAATACTAATATACTAATTAAATACTAATGATTAGCATATTAGTATAATTCGTATGCCATTCGTATATTGGTATCGCTATATTGGCATCGTTTTATTGTTTTTTAATTTCTTTATAGGCCTCTAAAACATCTCCTGGTTCTATAATAGTTTCTCCTTCAAATTCTATTCCACATTCTTGGCCGGTTACAACTTCTTGAACATTCTCTTTCCCGCTTTGGAGATTATTTATTTTTCCGCGAGCAATACATTCTTTGGCTCTAATTATTTTAGCAATATTTCCTTTTTCTATTTGACCTTTAATTACTTTTCCACCTAATATGGATTTGTTTTTAAGGGTTTTAAAAATTGCCAAGACCTTTAATTCTCCTGTTTGTTTACGAATAATTTTTTCAGAAGACATTTTATTTATTTTTTCTTCTACGTCTTCCAAGAGTTTATAAATTATTTGGTAATTTTTAATTTCAATGCTCTTCTCCTTGCTCAACATTTCGGCATTGGGATCTATTTGGACATGAAATCCAATTAAGAGGGCCTTGGTGGCTTCGGCATCCAAAACATCTTTATCGGTTATGCTTCCTAATCCCTTTTTGATTATTTTTATCTTTAAATCTTCCCTTATTATTTTAGCCAAAGATTCTTCTATGGCCCCTTGGGATCCGATTACATCTGTTTTCAGAATAATATTAAGAGATTTAATTTTTTCTTCTTCGTCAGATTTTTGGGAATTAGTTTTTTGTTGTTTGTTAATTGGTCTTTTAGACTTATTTTTTTTAATAGTTTTTAATTCTTGAGCAGAAATTTCGGCGCTAAAGATGTCTCCTACTGCCGGAGCATCTTTAAAACCAAGGATTCTAACAGGAGTAGAGGGCGGAGCTTCTTTGATATTTTGTCCAGCATAATTTATCATGGCTTTTACTTTCCCAAAAGTATGGCCAGCACTAAATTCGTCTTGTAATTTTAAAGTACCAGTTTGAATTAAAACTGATGCTACTGGGCCCTGATTTTTGTCAACATGAGATTCAATTATGGTTCCAATGGCCTGGCGACCCGCATCGGCCTGTAAATTTTCCAGATCAGCCATTAAATTAACCATTTCTAATAAGCCATCTATATTAATGTTTTGTTTAGCAGATATTTCTACACAAATTGTTTTTCCACCCCAATCTTCGGGAGTTAAATTTAATTCTGATAACTCTTTTTTAATTTTTTCTATATCAGCCTCGTCTTTATCTATTTTATTAATGGCAATTAAAAAAGGAAGTTTTTCTTTTTGGAGCAATTCAATTGATTCAATGGTTTGGGGTTTTAATCCTTCATCGGCAGCTATAACTATTATGCCCACGTCAGCAATCTTTGTTCCGCGAGAGCGCATGGCCTTAAAGGCCTCGTGTCCGGGAGTATCTAAAAAAGTAATAAGCTTACCACTACACTCAACTTGATAAGCTCCAATATGCTGGGTTATATTGCCAGCCTCAGTATCAATAACGTTTGTTTTTCTAATTGTATCTAATAATTTAGTTTTACCATGGTCAACGTGTCCCATGACAACTACCACTGGTGGCTTGGTTTTTAGATTTTTATTTTGGGAGAGAAGATTTTTTAATTTTTCCATTTTTTCTTCTTCAATTTCTTTTTCTTTTTTTTCAGAAGATATTTTTTTTACTTCAAATCCTAAATCTTCAGCTATAATAGTAGCCGTTTCAAAATCAATAGAAGAATTTAATGAAACCATGATTCCGTTTTTCATTAATTCGGCCATAACTTTATTAATTGGAAATTTCATTTTTTCAGCCATGTCTCGAACAATAATTTCATTGCCAATTTCTAATATTTTATCAGGACTAATTTCTTTTTTATCCTGATCTTCAATCTTGATTTCTTGTATTTCTTCATCCTCGGCTCTCATTTTCTCCTTTTTTTTATAGTTGTTATGTGCTGTAATGATTTTATCAATTAAAGAATCATCTATCTTAATTGCCTTAGCTCCAATATCAAAACCGAGCTCTGGTAATATTTCCAAGAGTTCATTTGTGGGAGTTTTTAATTTTCGGGCTAATTCGGTAACATTCATAAAATTATTTATATAATGAATTATCCATTCTATTATTTTTAAACATTTAAGTCAAGCTATTGACAGGAGGGAGAATATTTTCTATATTGCTATAATATCCTTTTTTAATTAGAAATTACCAATTTTCAATTTACATTTAATTTTCAATACTTCAATGATCAATAATCTTTTATTAAAAATTCGGATAAAATATATTGATTATTGTATATTGTTATATTGGTTATTAAATGAAAATTGTAAATTTTAAATTGGTAATTAAAATAATATGACATTAAGTACAAATCAACAAATTTATCAATTGATAAATAATAGCAAAAATATATTGCTTTTAGCCCCAGTTAATTATAATGGAGATTGCTTAACCTCTCTTTTGGCTTTTTATAATTATTTAATCAGCCAAGCTAAGGGTGATAATATTGATTTCATTCTACCGCAAAAGCCGAAAAAAATATATAGCTTTCTTCCTAATTTAGAAAAGGCTAAATTAAAATTTGATCATTTGCGAAGATTAGTTATTTCCATTGATACTAGTATGACCCAAATTAGCAATATTGATTATACTCAAACAAACACTCGTTTAAATGTATTAGTGAATTCTAGTCCCAATGAGATTTCTTTAGACCATATTAGAGCATTTTATAAAAATTCTTATGATTTGATTATAGTTTTTAATGGGACAGATTTGAAATCATTGGGGGAAATTTTTTCTGACCATCCAGATTTTTTTCATGAAACACCGATTATTAATATCAGTAATCAAGCCGGGAACGAAAGATATGGTCAAGTTAATTTTGTAGATGTAAGCGGAGGTTCTTTGTCAGAGCAGATTTTCAATTTTTTTGTCAGAAATAATTTATCTATTACTGGAAACATCGCCACTTGTCTTTTGGCGGGATTAATTTCTTCTACCAAGGGTTTTAGTAATAAAAAAGTCACCTCCAGGGCCCTAAATATAGCTAGTAGATTAATAGATTTAGGGGCTAATAGAGAAAAAGTTATTGAAAATTTATATCAAACTAAATCAATTTCTATGTTGAGATTATGGGGACAAATTTTATCAGAATTGAATTATGACGAAGAAAATAAATTGGCCTGGTCGGCCCTAAAATTTGATAGCGAAGAAGAGGATTTGGAGATAAATGATTTAATAGAAGAGCTTATTTCTAAGGCCTCGCAAGCAGAAGTTATTGTTTTGTTTAAGATTAAAAAATCCGATTTAATTCAGGTTTATGTTCATTCCAATGAAAAACATAATTCTTTTGATTTAATTCAGGAATTAAAGGATAAATTAAAAATATCTGGTGATGAAGATTTATTAAATTTTGAAATTAGTGGTTTTCCAGAAGAGGTTAAATATAAAATTTTAAACTTAATTAAGGACAATATAAAAAAGCATAAGTGAAGCTCCTTCAGCAGGAGCTGAGGGCTTCTGTCAATACAATGCAGGAGCAAAACCCCGCATCGCCCCCCCTGTCTATGCCGGAGCAAAATTCGGCCTGCCTGCCCGTCATAATTTTACTTCGTAAAATGAGGGCGGGTAGGCAGGCAGAGCGGGGCTGGTGCGGGGTAACAATTAACAAATATTATTTTTTAAGCTATACTTTTAATAGCTTTTTATAATTGAAAATTAATTTGTGGGCATGTAGCTCAGTTGGTTAGAGTGCTACGTTGACATCGTAGAGGTCCTCGGTTCAAATCCGAGCATGCCCACCATCCTTCGCGCAAGCGAAGGATGTCCTCCGTAGTTTTATATGAAGGAGGACATTGATAATATATTTTAAAATATTAATATTTAATTTGCGCTTCGGATGGCACGGCCATTTATTCAAATTATAAATTATAAATTACAAATTTTAATTGAATTTAAAATTTAAAAATTTTAAATTAATTAAAGATTAAATCATTAGAAATTTATTCGAAATTGAAAATTGAAAATTAATTTTGCGTCTATAGCTCAGCTGGTTAGAGCGCGACTCTTATAAAGTCGAGGTCCCTGGTTCAAGTCCAGGTAGACGCACCATAAGTAGTTTAAATTCCAAATTTCAAATCTCAGACTAAATTTTAAATTATTTGTTATTAGGAATTTGTTGTTTGTTATTTTTTTAAAGTATTTGCCCTTAAGGGCATTTTTTGTTGACTTATTTTAAAATTAGTATTAAATTAAGATATTGAAAAATAAAAAATATAGCCATAAACTATTCGTTTCATTCAAGTTTATGGCGCAGGAGGCGAGATGAATGCCATTAGTTTGATAAGGATAATTTTCATAGCTTTATGGAGTGCTTCAATCTCTTTGGTGGCGGGATTTTTTTTACTAATTGGCGGTAAGAAAAAAGGACCGGAACTTTATCAATCCTTTAGTCTTATTTGGAGTAGAATTATTTTAGAATTTTGTGGAATAGAAGTTGAGGTTAAGGGTTTAGAAAAGTTAAAAAATTTGCAAGGGGCAATTTTGGTTTCCAACCATATGTCTTATTTTGATACTCCGATTATTGTTTTTGTATTAAAAATAGCTTTTCGTATTGTTTTTAAAATAGAATTACTTAAAGTAGCGATTTTTGGTTGGATTTTAGGACGAAGTGGAAATATACCCGTGGACAGAAAAAATCCCGATGAAGAGACATATGAAAAAATAGAAAAAGCACTAGAACAAGGAATTAATGTTGTCATGTTTGCTGAAGGAACTAGCGGATATGATAATAAAATATCGCGTTTTAAAAGAGGTCCCTTTATTATTGCTTATGAAGTTGGAGCTGTTATTATTCCGGTTGTAATTAAGGGTAGTTATTTCATCTATAATAAGACAAATAAGAAACTAATTAACTCCGGAAAAGTTACTGTTGAGTTTTTAGATCCAATTAAAGATTTTCTGGATGAAGAAATTTTTTTTAGAAAATCCTTACCTATCAAAGAAAAGATAAGGGCAACTAAAAAAGTAAAAGAGAAAACTAGAAACACGATTGTTTCTAAATATTGGGAGGCATAAATGAAAATTGCTATTTTAGGGGAAGACATTGATGAAATCAAAATTATTCAAGGCCATTTATTGAATTTTGATGAGCTTACGATAGAAAGTGAAGTATTTTATACTTTAGATGATTTTAGAGATGTCTACCAGTATGGTACCGGGCTAAATTTGTTAATTATAATTATTGATGGTTTGGCTACAAATATAGTATTTTCGGATAAGGTATTAAATTTCTATTTAAAAAATAAAAACAGATCTTTTTGTCCAGTGTTGTTTGTAACATCGGATAATGAAATGGAATCAGAACTGAATTTAGAAAGCAGAGATGGAGATTTCGTAGCACTGTCTTCTAATATAGAATTTGATTATATTGTAGAAGTTATAGAAAGGATTTTGGATTTAAAAAAATAATTTTGAATCAAGGCAGTTTAATTACTGCCTTTTTTGTTTGACATTTTAAAATATCAATGTTATTCTATTTGGTTCTAAAATAAAAAATATAAAAAAGTTGGAGGATAGATGGAAAACAATAAAAAGATAGTAATAATCTGGGAAGAAATCAATCGACCCGAAACCTGGAAGGAATATTTTAAATTATATGGTTTTGAAGTGGAGTTATTTGAATATCTTGATGCTTTTGATTTTTTAAGCAAACCAGACCTCATTATTTATCATGTTGATGTGATTCATAATTTAGATGAAAAACATCGGTCTGGATGGAGAATAGGGTTGGAACTTTTTAAAGAACACGAGGAGAAGTTGAATTGCCCAATATTGTTTATATCAATTACTGACACTGAAGATGATTATCAAGAAGATGGTTTTCAAGAGAAACTTAAAGAAATAGATGAGGATTTTGACGATTATATCGCCAATACTCATCATCAATATATTGACGGTTTTTCAATAATCCCAAAGAAGGTCCTGGAAGTAGTAAGAGAGATGATCAGAAAAGAAGAGGAGTTGGTAGAATGAAAATTAAAATGGTGATTTTTGATCTTGATGGCACCTTACTTAATTCAACAAAGGAAGGAATGCAAAACCATCAAAAATTGGCCAGAGAATTAGGAATTAAAATTCCAACACTGGAATTATTGAAACAGGACTGGGGAAATTCTTGGTTAAAATTAGTTGATTTTTTGGCCCAAAAATGTAATTGGCCAGAAAGAGAAAAGAATGCTTTTATTGAGCGGTATTCCCAGCTTAGCAAATCGGAAATGAGGTATAACTTTTTTCCAGACGCCAAGAAAGTTCTGCTTGAATTAGTGGAAAAAGGAATTAAAATTGTTATTCTCTCATCAAGGGTTAGAGAATCTAAAAAAGTTTTTTCAATTTTAAACTATTTAGATTTTGCTGGCATTGATAAGAAGATTTTTTCTTTTATCCAAGGTGCTGAGGATTGTAAATTTTTAAAACCAGACCATCGGGTGTTTTCTTTGATAGTTGAGTATGCTAAAGAGTTTTCTATTTTCCAAGATGAAATGTTATATGTTGGAGATACCGTGAAGTATGATCTTGTTTCGGCTGACAAGTTCCCAATTGATTTTATTGGAATGGTTTCTGGAGCATCTGAAGAAAAAGATTTTTTGCAAGCCGGTTTGCCAAGGTTAAAGATTGTAAAATCTTTGACCGAGGCCAAAGAAATTATAGAAAAATTTTAAAGGTAGTAAATTAATTTAGCTACCTTTTTTAGTTTAAAATTTTATTTTATCCCAACACTAATTTAAAAATAATTAGGTGTGGGAATTAATATTAATTTGTTTAATAAATAATTTTCGGCCTTGTTTGAGATAATCAACAAAGGGTTTGGCTAATTTTTTAGCGGTTTTAGTATGTAAATTATTATCCCAACTAATAATGTAATTTAGATTTTCTATAATTGTTTTACCAACATGTTTTTTAGTTTTTAAAATTTGAGTGGACTGATTCTTTTTCCATTTAGTTTGGCCTAAAATGTTTTTTTCATTATACTCTGGAAGTTTAAAAGCATGCTGGGCAGTTCGGATTACACCCATTAAACCAAAAGCATCCATTTTATCAGCGTCCTGTAAGATTTCTACTAACCATCCTTTGCCACCTCGGCCATGGCAAGCTACAGCATAAGCAATTTGTTCAACTTCTTTTTTAGAAACTAATTTGTCCCCATCACCTTTCTTAAGGTGTGGGGATAAATTTTTAGTTAAAAAATTATAAGCCATTTTAGCTCCAATATCTGCGTGTAAAATTTTAGGCGGTTTTTCTTTAGCACGGCCAACGTCGTGTAAGAGAGCAGCCATCTCGGCCAAAAAAACATCTTTTTTTTCGGCCCTAGCTATTTTAACGGCCCATTTACGAACCCGATCTACATGCTTATAGTCGTGAATATTGGGCGGTAGATTTTGCATGCATTTTTTAACGTAATTTTCAGTTTTTTTAATAATGGCTTTTTTAGTCATGGTAAATCAGTTAAAAGTTACCCCCCTTCGCTCTTCGAGCTTCGGAGGGCAGGCAAGGTAAAAGGAGAAAGTAGAAAGTATTTTAATCTTACCCTTATTCTATTTTTTTTAATAAAAAATATTACATCCACTTTTTCTTTTTAAAATAAATAATCATTCCAACAGTTAATATTATAACGGCTACCCACCAGATAGGATAAGCTATCCTTAATTTTAGTTCTGGCATAAATTCAAAATTCATTCCATAAACACCGGCAATAAAAGTTAGTGGTATAAAAATTGCTGCAAAAATGGTTAGCACCTTCATAACTTCATTCATTTTGTTGCTAACAGTGGATAGGTATAGGTCAAGCATTCCTGATGTCATATCGCGAAATGTTTCCACGGTTTCTACCACCTGGATGGTATGGTCATACACATCACGTAAATAAATTGAAGTGTCTTGGTTTATTAGTTCATGCTCGGCCCTTTGAAGAATACTTATAACTTCCCTCATTGGCCAGATTGATTTACGTAAAAATACAAGTTCTTGTTTGAGTACATAAATTTTATTGAGTAATTCTTGATTTGCTGATTTCATCAGCCCACCTTCCATGTTTTCAATTTCTTCTCCAATATATTCCAGGACGGAAAAATAATGGTCAACAATTGCATCTATAATTCCATACAGGAGATAATCACTCCCCAATTTTCTTATTTTGCCCTTGCTATTACGAATACGTTCACGCAATCCTTCCAAAATATCACCCTCTTTTTCTTGGAGCGAGATTAGATAATCTTTTCCAATAATAATACTTACTTGTTCAAACACTATTTCTTTGGTTTCTTCTTTGAAGTAAGCCATTTTAACTATAACAAATAAATAATTATCATATTCTTCTATTTTTGGTCGCTGGGTTGTATTGGCAATATCTTCAAGCACCAGCGGGTGAATATTAAATTTTTCACCGATTTCGTGGATGATTTTTTCATCATGCACACCCGTGATATTGAGCCAGGTAACGCTCGGGCTTTCTTTAAAAGGCAAACTTTCGGCTATAGAGCTGATTTCTTTTTCTGTAAAATTGGTTTCATTGTAATCAAGAATGTGCATTTTCACAGGGGCCTCTCTTTTTTTGCCTAAATATTTTATAGTTCCTGGTGTAGAAGCTGGCTTCCCGGTTTTAGGAAGCAGTTTTGATATGCCAAATGTTTTTAATAGTGATGATTTCATATTTAATAAATTATTAGTTTATAAATAAAATTATGGAGAGAATTTGGGCGGAGCGATAGCGGAACCAGATATTCCGTGTTAGGCGATGTAACCACAAAATATTATTTACTAATAAATCTTTCCTCTGTCATCATAGATATAACAGGAAGACTCCATTTAATGCGTTTAATAGTTTCCTCATGACTTTCCTCGCGAATTCTTTTTAATTTTTATACAGGCACCACGACGCTAGTGAATGAATATTAATTATGTCTCCATTTTTAATCATCCTCACTATCTCATCTTCTGAAAACCAAAAACTTTCTATATTTTCCTCCGGATCAGCATTAAGTGATTCTTCTATCAAGTCAGTGGCCAAATAGACAAACATTTTCATTGCTGAACGCCTATTGTTTATTAAATAGCTTCCTAGTAGCTTAAGGTGGTCTGCTTTAAGACCCATCTCTTCCATAAGTTCTCTGTTGGCACCAATTTCCGGTTTTTCACCCGCTGGAACTGCACCACCTGGAAATTGAAAAAGTTTTTGGTTTGTTGGATAAGAATACTCTCATTGTATCAGAATTTTGCCATCATCATTTTTAGCAATAATTGTTGCACAACAACCGCCATCGTCTTTATATTTTAGATATGTTATTTGAACACCATTAGGCAAAATTACCTCGTCTTCAATTAGGGTTAAGCGGGGATGATTAAAAATTTCTTTCGATGAGGATGTCTTCCACATAAAAATTAAAAAATAATTATTTCATCTAACTTCTTATATCCGAACTTGTTGACCTTTAAATTTTAAATAAAGGAATTATTATATTTTAATCTTACCCTTATTCTATTTTTTTGTAAATTAGAATTAAATTGTTAAACTGTTAAATTGTTAAATTGTCGTGGACCTTGAGCTTGTTGAGGAGTTAGATTGTTTTCTAAAATATCTTACGGCTTAAGGCCTATAACTATGGCTAACTCTTGCTTTTTTTCTGATTATATACTAATATATAGAAACCTGGATTGGCTTTAGACCAGTTAATGCAGGCAATTAATAATTAAAAGGTCTTTTTTTAATTTTCAATTATAAATTTTCAATTTGAATTTAATTTACAATGATTTAATTTTAAATTACCATTAACAAATTTTGAGAATTGAGCATTGTAATATTGATTATTAAATGAAAATTGAGAAATGAAAATTGTAAATTTAAATTTATAATTAATATGAGTACACAAGACATTAAAGATAAAAGCAAAACTGCTTTTGGAAAAATTTTAGCAAGCCATGACGAAATTAAATTACCGCAAATTGGTGATTTAATTGAATGTCAGGTTATTTCTATTGGAAAAAATGAGGTGGTTTTAGATTATAAAGGCATTGCTTCAGGGTTAGTAAGAGGAGGGGAAATTTATGATGAATCTGAAAGCGGTGGAAATTTTAAAATTGGCGACAAGGCCGTAGCCACTGTTATAGAATTGGATAATGAAAAAGGAATGATGGAGCTATCATTTAGATATGCTGGCCATCAACAGGCCTGGGAAAATCTAGAAAAATTAATGAAAGAAGAAGAAGTAGTAGATGTTAAAGTTATAGATGCTAATAAAGGTGGATTAATGGTAAAGGTTGGCAATGTAATGGGTTTTTTGCCTGTTTCGCAATTAACTACTAAGTATTATCCGCGAGTTGAAGGTGGTGATAAAAGTAAAATTTTAGGACATTTAAAAAGTTTTTTAGGGCAGGATTTTAAAGTAGTGGTGATTGATGTTGATGAAAAAGAATTAAAATTAATTGTTTCTCAAAAGGCCGCTTGGGCCGAAGATCAAAAGAAAACTTTAGAAGAATATAAGGTTGGTAAAATTATAGCAGGCAGAATTACTGGAGTGGCAAATTTTGGGGCCTTTGTAGAGTTTGGTGATAACTTAGAGGGCTTAGTACATATTTCTGAATTGGCTTGGCAAAGAATAGATGACCCTAATGATGTGGTAAAAGTTGGAGACAAAGTTAAGGCCGAAATTATTTCTGTTGACGGGGGTAGGATTTCTTTGAGTATTAAAAGATTAATATTAGATCCTTGGAAGGATATTGAAAAAAGATATCAGGTTGGAGCAACGGTTAAGGGAAAGGTTTTAAAAATAAATCCTTTTGGGGCCTTTGTAGAATTAGATAAAGATATTCATGGCTTAGCCCATATTTCAGAGTTGAGTTCTAATATTATTAATAGTCCAGAAGACGTAGTTAATATTGGAGAAGAATACAAATTTACAATTATAAATTTAGATACTAGAGAACATCGTTTAGGACTTTCTTTAAAAGGTTCCAAAAAAACTAAGGAACCAAAGGACAAATCCTCTTTCGCTAAAGCTACAGAGGACAAGGAAACAAAGGAACCAGAGGACAAGGAAACAAAGGAACCAGAGGACAAAGAAACAAAAGAACTAAAGGACAAAGAAATAAAAGATTTACCTCCCAAAGCTTCAGCGCAGGGAGGACCAAAGAACGAAGGAACAGAAAAACAAGAAACTAAAAAACAGCTGTCCTCCAAAGTTTTAGCGAATGAGGAAGAAATTAAGAAGGGTAAAAAAACCACCAAAGGTCTTGTCAAAGACCTCGACCAAAGTGAAGAGGACCAAGGCAAAGAGAAAAAATTAAAGACCAAAGAATCTAAAGTTAAGAAATCCAAAGTTAAAAAATAATTATTGGTATTATATTATCAATACTAGTATAATCAATATATATGAATAAAAGTTTAAATAAGGGCTTAAATAATAAAGGCCTAAAAAGTTTTTTAATATTTTTTGTGGTAATTATTGCCTTGGGTGGATTATTTAGTTTTTTTGAATTTGATAATAAAAAGTCGGAAGACATTACTTTAATTCAATTAAGTAATCAGATTAAGACTGGGGAAGTTGTAAAAATTGAAATTATTGGAGAGAAGCTTTCAGTAGAAATGAGTGATGGAGAAATTAAAAAGGGCCAGAAGGAAAAAGAAGAATCTTTAATTCAAACTTTAGTAAATTTAGGTGTTCAACCAGAGGCCTTAGAAAGAATAGATGTAGAAATTAAAGATGAGTCTGGCTTGGGCTATTGGCTAATTACTATGTTGCCATTTTTATTTCCATTTCTTTTGATTGGAATGCTAATTTGGTTTATGTTTAAAAAAGTTCAGGGAGCCAATTCCAAGGCCCTAAGTTTTGGACAATCTGGAGCCCGGCAAGCCGATAATAAAAAGAAAAAGGTTACTTTTAAAGATGTGGCTGGCGCTAAAGAAGCCAAAGAAGAATTATATGAGATAGTAGATTTTTTAAAGGATCCTCAAAAATTTACCAAATTAGGAGCAGAAATTCCTAAGGGGGCCTTACTTTTAGGTGCTCCAGGTACTGGTAAAACATTATTAGCCAGAGCAATAGCTGGAGAAGCCGAGGTGCCATTTTTTCATATATCTGGTTCTGAATTTGTAGAAATGTTTGTCGGGGTTGGAGCATCTCGAGTACGAGATTTATTTAAAAAAGCCAAAAAAAGCGCTCCTTGTATTGTTTTTATTGATGAGATTGATGCTGTGGGTCGCCAAAGAGGCGCTGGTTTGGGTGGTTCACATGATGAAAGAGAACAAACTTTAAATCAAATATTAGTAGAAATGGATGGTTTTGATAATCAAACTAATGTAATTGTTGTGGCGGCTACTAATCGGCCCGATGTTTTAGACCCAGCTCTTTTAAGACCAGGCCGTTTTGACCGCAGAATAGTAATAGATAAGCCAGACATTAAAGACCGCCAGGCCATACTGGAAATTCATGCTAATAATAAACCATTGGAAAAAGACGTAAGTTTAAAATTAGTTGCTCAAAGAACCCCAGGTTTTACAGGAGCAGATTTAAAAAATGTTTTAAATGAGGCGGCTATTTTATCGGCCAGAAGTAATAAAAAAAGAATTAGCCAACAAGATATTTTAGAAAGTATTGAAAAGGTAATGTTAGGGCCAGAAAGAAAAAGTCATATTCTTTCTGAAAGAGAAAAAAAGATTACTGCTTATCATGAAGCTGGTCATGCTTTAGTTGGTCATTTACTCCTACATTGTGACCCAATTCATAAGGTTTCAATTATTTCTCGAGGTATGGCTGCTGGCTATACTATGAATATTCCCGAAGAAGATAAACATTTAAACACTCGCTCAGAATTTATTGATGATATTGCTATGATGTTGGGTGGCTTAGTGGCCGAGAAATTGATATTTGGCGAGATTACTAATGGAGCTAGTTCAGATTTAAATCAAGTTACAGAGTTAGCAAAAAAAATGATTACTAAATTTGGAATGAATGAAAAATTGGGCTATAGAACTTTTGGAAAAAGCGAGAGCTTAATATTTTTAGGAAAAGAAATTCATGATAAAAAAGATTATAGTGAAAAAATGTCTGAAGAAATAGATTTAGAAATAAAGTCCCTGATTGATTTTTGTCATAATAGAGCCAGGGAAGTTATTGAAAAAAATAAAACTAAATTAGATAAAATTGCTCAAGAACTTTTAAAGAAAGAAACTATTGAGAAAGAGGCCTTTGAAAAATTATTAAAAACCTCAACAAAAATTGAGAGGATTGAACAAAAGCAAATTTAATAAAAAATTATATTTTAAAAGGTCAAGGATTGTTTATCATTTGACCTTTTTTATTTATTGATTTTTTAGTATAATAATGATAGACCATGTTTTTATGGTAATTATTGTTTTAAATAAATTTTAATATAAATCCCTCGGACCTTTTAAAGAATAGGCACTGGGGTAAATAATAAAAAATTCCTATACTTAATTTAATTAGGCGTTGGAATAAATAATAAATAATAAAACTTGCATCTATCTATTTAATTTAGGTGTGGGAATAAAAACAAAATTATGGAACCATTATATCGTGTTATTTTAAAAGAGGCCTGGAAAATTGCTAAAAAATATAAATTACTTTGGATATTTGGATTTTTCGCAGTTTGGGTAGCAAATACTGGGGAAATGCAAATATTTTTTAATTCGTTTTCTTCAATACAAAAAACTAGTTTAGGTCTGTGGAATAGTCCACTATTTTTAGCTTTATTTAAAGGAGCCCCTAGTTTTGATGTTATAATTTCAGGACTTTTATTATTATTGATATTTTTAATAATTTTTTTATTAGTTGCTTGGTTAGTAGTAATTTCTCAAACAGCAATTATTTATGCCACTTATCTGATATCAGAAAATAAAAAAGTTAGTTTTAAGCTAATTTTTCAAGAAGCTCAAAAATATTTTATTAAAGTTTTGGGATTAAATATATTATCAAGAGTATTGGTGGGCTTGTTATTATTCGTTATTTTAATTCCAATTTTAACTATTATTGTATTTTCAGGAAGTAAGTTAGCTAGTCTATTTAGTATAATTATTTGGATTATATTTTTACCAATAGCTATTATTATATCTTTTATAATGAAATATGCTATTAATTTTGTAGTTATCAAAAAAGAAAATTTTAAAGATTCTATTTCTAAGGCCTGGGACCTTTTTAGAACAAATTGGTTGATTAGTGTTGAAATGACTCTGGCCCTAACAATTATTAGTTTTATTGTTGGTTTTGTACTATTAATTATAACTATAATTATTGTCGGGCCATTTTTAAGAATAGATTTATTAACTTTTTATTCTTTTAAGAATTTTGCTTTAGGTTTAATTTTGTTTAAGGTTTTACCTTTAGTTATAATTTATACTCTTATTGGGGCCTGGATTTCAGTTTTTCAAATATCTAGCTGGACATTATTGTTTAAAAAATTAACTTCTGGAAAAAGGTATAGTAAATTAGTCAGAATTATTTCTTCTTTGTCTAATTATACTAGGTCTTCTGCTCAGGTTGCTAAGGTCAAAGATATTAATACGACACCAAGGTCTAAAAAAATAGCATCCTTCGACAAATCCAGAACAAGGAAAGTTAAAAGAAGAATAGGTAGGCCAAAAAATAAAAAATAAAGCCATAGATCTAATTTAATAAATTAAATTCATTTCTCGCTCGGATTTTAAAATTAGATGCGGGATAAATATTTAAGTTAATGAATCAAAATATTAATGACTTGTTTGCTGATTCAGAGGAAAAATCAGAAGATGCAAATAAATTAAAAAATAAACTTAGCCAAATAAAACAAGATAATAAAGAAGAAGAAACCGAAATTCAGGCCAGGGTTTTGAATTTAGGTTATATAAATTTAAAGGGCTTTCCTATAAATCCAGGGGCCCTTGCTTTAATATCTTTGACAGTAGCTAAAAAAATACAAGGAGTTTGTTTTTATTTAACAGATAAGGAAATGAAGATTGGAACAGTTGATCCTAATCAGTCAGAATTTAGAAAATTTATAGATAAATTAAGTCAGGAAAAAGGTATTCAGCCCAATTTATTTTTAATTTCGGAGTTAAGCTTAAAACATGCTTTAAAATTATACGATAATTTGCCTAGAATTATAGAAATTAAAGAAGGAGTGGACATTGCAGAAAAAGATTTAAAGAAATATCAACAAAAAAATTTAACTTTTGATAAAATTAAAGACTTACTGAAAATTTCTGATGTATCAGAAATAATTGTAGCTATTATTGCGGTGGCAATTCAGATTGAGGCATCAGATATTCATATTGAAGCCGAAGAAAAAGATATTAAAATTAGATTAAGAGTAGATGGAATTTTACATTTAGTTAGTGCTTTAGATAATAAATTGTGGCGAAGAATAGTTGCTAGAATTAAATTAATATCTGGTTTAAAAATTAATGTTAGCGATAAGCCCCAAGATGGTCGTTTTACTATTCATTTATCGCAAGAAGATATTGACGTTCGAGTTTCTACTATCCCAACAAAATATGGCGAGAGTGTAGTAATGCGACTTTTGAAATCTTCAGCCACTAGTTTAGAATTTGATAGCTTAGGAATCAGAGGTAGTGCTTTTGAGGGCCTAGAAAAGCAGATTAAACGGCCCAATGGAATGATTATTACTACTGGTCCTACGGGCAGTGGTAAAACCACCACTCTTTATGCAATTCTAAAAAAATTAAATTCTTCAGAAAATAAAATTATTACTTTAGAAGACCCAATTGAATATCGTTTAGCAGGAATTAATCAATCACAAGTTAAAAAAGATAAGGATTATTCTTTTGCCTCAGGTCTAAAATCTATATTAAGGCAAGATCCAGACATAGTTATGGTTGGGGAAATCAGGGATTTGGAAACAGCTGATGTTGCTATTAATGCTGCTTTAACTGGACATTTAGTTATTTCTACTTTACATACTAATTCAGCGGCTGCGGCTATTCCGCGTTTTTTAGCCATGGGTGTAAAAAATTTTTTATTGGCCCCAGCTTTAAATTCTATTATTGCTCAAAGATTAGTGCGTCGGATTTGTCCACATTGTAAAATAGAAGATGAATCAGCCAAAGAAAAAATGGATGAGATAATTAAAATATTAAAGGCCATTCCAGAAGATTCAGATTTTAAAATAGATGAACAAGATTTGGCTAATATCAAATTTTATAAAGGCCAGGGTTGTGATAAGTGTTATGGTTTAGGCTATAAAGGCCGAATAGGTATTTATGAAATTTTTAATATGAGTCCAGAGATTGAAAAAATAATTTTAGATGAAAAAATATCTGAATACACTATTCAGGACTTAGCTCAGAAAAACGGTATGATTACCATGGTCCAGGATGGTTTATTAAAAGCTAAGGATGGGATTACTTCAATAGATGAAGTTTTTAAAGTAGCAGATTAAAATTTAAAATAATAAAAAAATATATTTGGAGGAAGCAAGTGAAAGAGAAATTGATTAAGCTAGAAGACAAGTTTGAAAAGAAACGCTGGCCCTATGTTTTGAGCTTGCCTTTCTTTTGGTTTTTAACTTTTTATATTGCTATTAAAAAAGCTATTTATAGAGCACTTGGGAAACCTAAACCAAAAATTAATAGTTTTTGGTTTGATGGATTAGGAAAATGGACTAGAAAAGTTAAAGAAGGAGCGGCATCTTGGAAAGCCCTTGATATTATTTATAACCACCCCTTTAATGCTAAAAAAGGAATTAGTGGAAGAGTTGATCATTTTTGGTGGTCAATTCAAAATTGCCAGGCTATTCGAAATAGATATAAGTTGGTTAAGAAAGAAGTTCGAAAAGCTATTCAAAAATTTGCTAATCGCAAGGAAGTACGTTTAATATCTTTGGCCTGTGGTTCAGCTCAAGCAGTAATTGAAATTATGTCTGAATTCAAAAGCCAAGGGTTAATAGTTAAAACGCTTTTAGTAGATATTGACCAGGAAGCCTTAAATTACGCTCGCGGTTTAGCAGAGGAGAACGGAGTTATTGATCAAATTGATATTAGAAAATCTAATATTCTAAAAATTGTTAAAATTGCTTCTGATTTCAAACCGCAAATAATTGAGATGCTTGGACTTTTAGATTATATCGAAAATAAATTAGCCATCCGTTTAATTCAAAGAATCTATGAATCACTGGGAGAAGAAGGAATTTTTTTAACTTGTAATATTGCTCCTAATATAGAAAGAAATTTTGTGACCCAAGTGATTAATTGGCCAATGGTTTATCGCAAACCCAAAGAATTGTCAGAGATTATTGAAAAGTCTGGCTTTAGTGATTTTAAATTGGTTTATGAACCACTTAAAATTCACGGCCTAGTGATAGCTCAAAAAACATAATGAACCAATAGTGCAAAAACCCGGGAAAAATGTTATATTATAAGTAACATTAACTCGGGTTTATTTTTTTGATTATATGAATTTTTACGCTATATCAGCCCTAATTAACGCTATTACCAGTATTGTATTGGGAACTTTTGTATTTTTTAAAAATAAAAGAAATTCTGTTAATATTAGTTTTTCTTTACTTAGTATATCAATTTTCTTTTGGTCAATTTTTTATTTTTTATGGCAAATTTCTAATAATTATAGTTCAGCCCTGCTTTATACTAGGTTACTTTCTTTGGGGTCAACTCTGATTCCAATTTTTTATCTACATTGGATAATGGCCTTTTTGGGATTATTAAAAGACAAGAGAAAAATAATTATTTTAGTATTTGGTTATATTTTAACTTCTATATTTATTATTTTTAGTTTTTCTAATATCTTTGTTAAAGACGTGGGAGAGGTTTTTCTTTTTCAATATTGGCCACAACCAGGTTATTTATATTCGGTTTATTTACTAGCTTCTTATCTTGGTTTGATAGGTTATGGGTGCTTTGAATTATGGAAAAATTATTCTCGAGAAGTTGGGATAAGGCGACAGCAAATAAAATATATAATTATAGGAACATTAATTGGTTTTTGTGGTGGAGCTACTAATTTTTTCTTGTGGTATAAGATACCCATACCACCAATAGGAAATTTTATTATTTCTTTATATGTTTTTATTTTGTTCTATGCCATGATTCGTTATCGTTTAATGGATGTTCGTATTGTGGCTAGAAAAATTTTTATATATCTAGGTATCGCTACTTTTACTTATGGGGCATTTTATTTTATAATTTGGTTTTATAATTTTGTTTTTGGGGGTGTTTTTTCTTCAGCGGCCTATATTACCAGTTTAGCATTGGCTCCTTTGTTTGTTTTTGTATTTTATAGATTAAATAAAATATTGAGAATTCTTGCTAATAGGTATTTATTTGCTTCCCTATATAATTATCAAGAAACAATTAGCAAATTAACAGAAGAATTAAATTATCATATTGATTTGGATAAAATTGTTAGTTTAATTGTTGACAGTATTAAAGAAATTATGCAGTTAAATCGGGCAGGAGTGCTTTTAATTAATCATTTAGCTAATTTTAATTACTATCAAGTAGCTAAAGTTATTGGCTTTAATAAACAAAAAGATATTTCTTTTGTTCGAGATAATTTTTTAAATAAATATTTAGAGGAAAATCCTAAACTTTTAGTTAGAGAAGAATTAATTTTTTTAGCCAGAGATTCTAAAACAGAAGAAGAAAAAAATAGTTTTCTAAAGATTTATGAACACATGAAGAACATTAGGGCTTCACTCTGTTTGCCATTATCTAGCGGTAAAAAACTAATTGGAATGATTATTTTGGGATCAAAACTTTCTGGCAATGCTTACACTAAAGAAGATCTTGATTTATTAAATACCATGTCTAAACAAGCCGCGATTGCCATTGAAAATGCTCGTTTGTATAAAAAAGTTAGAGAACAAAAAGATAAATTAGATGATTTTAACAAAAGCTTACAAGAAAAAGTTGATGAACAAACCAAAGATATTTTAAAACAAAAAGAACATTTAGAAGAATTATTGGCCATGAAAAGTGATTTTTTGAGAATTGTTCATCATCAATTAAATACCCCCTTGTCAATTATGAAAAATGCTTTTTCAATGATGAACGAGAAAAATTTAACTTTAAAAGAAGGAGTAAAAATAGCTGGACATGGTTTAAAAAGAATGAGCAATATTATTTTAGATTTTTGGGATGCCTTTGAATTAGAAGGTTCAGATATTAAATTAAATCTTAAGGCCCTTGATTTGTTTAAAATTATTCAAGAAATCATCACGGAAAAAGAAGATTTTAAATTAAATAATAAAACAGATTTAAAAATTGTTTTTAAAAAACCAGATTTTAAACTACCCTTAGTTTTAGTTGATGATCAGAAAATTGTGCACGTGATTTCTAATTTATTAGATAATGCTATTGCCTATACTCAAAAAGGAAAAATTACGGTTTCTTTTGCTAAAATAAAAAAGGACGCTCGAGAATATTTAAAGATTTTTATTCAAGATACCGGGGTGGGAATTAAGGCCAGTGATAAAGATCGTTTATTTGTTAAATTTAGTCGCGGAGTTGATTCTAAAAAGATAAATCCCGATGGGACTGGTTTGGGATTATATATTTCTAATCGAATTATTGATGCTAGCCAGGGTGAATTAAAATTAGAAAAATCAGTTGTTGGAGAAGGGACAATTTTTAGTTTTACTTTACCAATTGCTAATTCAAATCAATAATCAATAAAAAATAAATATATGACTGATCAAGAAAAAAAGGCCTATGTGGTGGCAGTGGATATGGGATATGGCCATCAAAGAGCGGCCTACCCGCTTTTGTCAATTGCTTTTGAAGCTTCTATTATTAATGCTAATAAATACCCAGGCATTAGTCGCAAAGAAAGAAAAACCTGGCAGGGTGGTAGAAAATGGTATGAAATCATTTCGCGCTATAAAGATTTTCCAATTATTGGCAAATTAGCTTTTAATATTATGGATGATATGCAAAAAATAGAACCATTTTATCCTAAAAGAGATTTATCAAAAAATTCCTATCAACAAAAATATTTTTTTAGCCAGGTTAAACATGGATTAGGTAAACGCTTAATAAAGGAATTAAATAAAAAACCCTTGCCCTTGATAACAACATTTTTTGTACCAGCTTATTTTGCTGAATATTATGGATATCAAGGAGAGATATATTGTGTGATTTGTGATGCTGATGTGGCTCGGGCCTGGGCTCCTTATGATCCGCAGAAAAGCAGAATTAAATATTTAGTTCCTAATAAAAGAGTTAAAGAAAGGTTAGAATTATATGGAGTGAAATCAAAAAATATTTATTTTACGGGATTTCCTTTGCCTAAAGAAAATATTGGTGGGCCAGATATGGAAATTTTAAAAGCTGATTTAAAATCTCGTTTATATAATTTAGATCCTCAGGGTATTTATCGAAAAAAATATGCTAAATTAATTGAAATATATTTATGTCCAGTGGAAGAGATTAAGAGAAATGAACATCCAGTTACAATTATGTTTGCTGTTGGTGGAGCTGGTGCCCAAAGAGAATTAGGAGTAACTATTTTGGAAAGCTTAAGTGAACATATTAGAAAAGATAAATTAAAATTAATATTAGTAGCTGGTAATAGGAACGATGTTTATTTATATTATGAAAAATATTTGAAAGAAAATAAAATTGATAATTGTCCGGGAGTGGAAATACTTTATGCAGAAGATAAGATGGAATATTTTAAAAAATTCAATCAGGCCTTAAAAACAACGGACATTTTATGGACCAAGCCCTCGGAATTAAGTTTTTATTGTGGCTTGGGAATTCCAATCATTATGTCTCGGCCCATTGGTTCTCAAGAACATTATAATCGTAGATGGTTATTGGCTATTGGGGGTGGAGTAGATAGTAAAAATCCTAAATATGTAAATGAATGGCTTTTTGATTGGTTAGAGTCGGGCTGGTTAGCTGAGGCCGCCATGGAAGGTTTTTTAGATGCTCCCAAATTAGGCACTTATCATATTGAAAATTTAGTTTTAGAAGGCAGGTTTAGTGAGATTAAGGATGTCCACTTATTATAATATTAGTATACGAATATTAGTAGATTTTATTTGTATCATTCGTATAATCCATTTGTATAATTAGTACAATTCGTATATTAACATCGACAAATATGTTTATAAAAAAAATAAAAATAAATCAATATAAGAGTATTAAAAAACCGATGGTTTTGGACTTATTGCCGATTAATATTTTAATTGGGCAAAATAATTGTGGCAAGTCAAATATTTTAGATGCTTTAGAATATGCTTTTAATAAAAATTTAGATAAATCCAATCTTTTTTATCCCCAAGCTGATGTTTTTATTGAAGGTGAACATCAAGGTCAGGAATTTATTTTATCTTTAAAGAATGGTCAAAGAAATTTATCTACCCCAACTTTTCTAAAAAAACTAAGAGCAAAGATTAAGAGATTAAATGAGGGGGCTTTTGTTGATTATCAACAAATAGAAAAAGATTATAAAAGCTTATTTGATTATCCGGAAAGTTTACATAAATTTAAGAAACATTTAAAAAATCATTTTCCAAAAATTACTCTTACGGAAAATGCTATGGATATTAAATATCAGAAAGAAGGACTTTATGAGGGTCAAAGAAGGGTAACTATGGATTATTTGGGTTCTGGTTTCGGTAGGATTTTCACCATGCTTTTATATATTTTTCATCCAGATTATACAGTAGTGATGATTGACGAGCCAGAAACTCATTTACACCCGGCTTTAATTAAAAAACTTTTATGGGCCATGGAAAATGCTAATGCTGGGCAAATCATTTTTACAACACATTCGCCTTTGTTCATAACTCCGGCCACACTTCTACACTTATTTAGAATCAATAAAGAGCGCGGCAATACAAATGCTTATGTTTTAGAAAAAGGAAGTTTTAATTACGATAAATTAATAAAAGAATTAAATGCTGATAATTTGGAAATGTTTTTGGCTGACAAGGTACTTTTAGTTGAAGGAATTTCTGACAAATTAATAATTCAAGGCCTAATAAAGAAATTTTATAAAGGAAATAAAGAAATTAAGGTTATTCAAGCTTATGGTAAGTCCAATACAAATATATATGCAGATTTATTAAAAATTTTTAAGATTCCATTTTTAATTATTTTAGATAGGGATGCCTTAAAAGGTTATTATTTGGAAGAGCTAATAAATCATTTAAATATAAAATTAAAAGGAGACAAGCGAATTGAAAATTTAAAAAAATATAATTTATATATTTTTCCTAATGGTAGTTTAGAAGCAAATTACCCTGGAAAGTATCAGAAAGATAAATCTAAGGCCGCTAATGCCCTTTCTGCCGCCAATTCCATCACTGCCGAGGATTTTAATTCTAAAAAGATGAAATATTTGAAGGAAATTATTGAATCAATTTAATTAGTAATTGGTAATAAAACTACGAACTACCAACTACCTGCCTTGCCGTAGCCCCCCACTTTTTGAAAAAAGTGGGGGGCTACGGCAGGCGAAGGCAGGTTAACTACTAACTAAAACCCTATGTCTTTTATTTTAATCGCAGTTTTGGCTTATTTGTTTTTAGCCATTGTTAATTTGGCTGATAAATTTTTATTAGGCAATGTAATTCCTAATTATAAGGTCTATACATTTTTAGTGGGCGTTTTAAGTTTATTAGCTTTATTTTTAGCTCCTTGGTTTTTGGTCTGGCCGGGATTTTTATTATTTATTTTAAGTTTAATTATTGGGGCTCTTTTTCCACCAGCGCTTTTATTTTTATACAGGGCCTTAAAAGATGGAGACACTTCAAAAATAATTACTTTAATTGGCGGGACCATACCTTTATTTACTATTTTCTTTTCAGTAGTTTTTTTAGGAGAGAGATTTGCGCCCCGACAATGGTTAGCTATAGCCCTTTTATTAATTGGAACTATTATTATTTCTTGGATACCAGATAAAAAAAATATTTGGAATAAGTTTGCCCATTGGTTTGGTCTGACCAAGGATGATCCCAAAAAAGGAATAATTACGGCTATAATGTCAGCTTTATTTTTTTCCTTATTTTTTATTGGTTCTAAATATTTATACAGTCAGCAAGGTTTTATGAGTGGCTTTATTTGGATAAGATTAGGAACTTTTATAGCAGTTTTATTTTTATTGATTAACAAAAAACAACGTCAAGATATTTTTAAGAGTATTAAGAGTTTAGCAAAAGATAAGGGCAGGTTTTTATTTTTAGGAAATCAGGGCTTAGCGGCCATGGGGTCTTTTTTACAGAATTATGCCATTGCTTTGGGCTCAGTAGTTTTAGTTAATGCTCTACAGGGTGTACAATATGTTTTTTTATTAATTTTAGGAGCCATTATAACGGTATTTAGACCTAAGGCAATTAAGGAAAATATATCTCGCTCCATAATTATTCAAAAAATAATTGCTATTATATTAATAGGTTTAGGTTTATATTTTATTTATTAATTATATACTAATGATACGAATTGGATGATACTAATATACAAATTAATACTAATAATTAGTATATTCGTATTATTCGCATGAGATTAGTATATTGGTATCGCTATATTGGCATCGATTATTAGTATCGCATTTTACACTTATTAATTTCTAGCAATTAGTTAATTTTATTTAAATATATAATTTTTAAAATTTAAAATGGGAAGGTTTAAAAAAATGATAATTTGGTTAATAACAATCCTAATTATAGGAGGGGCTTTATGGTTTTTAAAATTCGCTAAACATGATCCGCCTAATATTGATTTAAGTCAGGCCAATAAAAATTACTGGGGGATTACTTTTTCTAGAAAATTTTGTGATGAGATTGGTTTAGATTGGAAAGAGACCTATCAAGCCATTATTAATGATTTAGGGGTTAAATATATTCGCATACCAATTTATTGGGATGATGTGGAAATTAAAGATAACCATTTTGATTTTAATGATTATGACTATCTTTTTAGAGAAGGAAAAAAGCAAGGAGTCAAATTTATTGCTACTATTGGCTGGCGTCTGCCTCGCTGGCCAGAATGCCATTCTCCGCAATGGTTAAAAGATTTAAAGAAAGAAGAAATAGAAGAAGAGAGCTTAGAAATGATAGCTCAAGCCGTAAATCAATATAAAGACCACGAGGAAATTATTATTTGGCAGATAGAAAATGAACCCTTATTAAATAGTTTTGGCGTTTGTCCAGATGGCGATGAAAATTTTTTACGAAAAGAAGTTGATTTAGTTAAAAGTTTAGATGACAGAAAAATACTTATATCTGCTTCGGGAGAATTAAGTAGTTGGCGAAGAGAAGCGGGTTTGGCGGATATCTTGGGCACTACTATATATAGAGTGGTTTGGAATAAATGGTTTGGCTATTTTCGCTATCCTCTGCCATCTTGGTTTTATAGATTTAAGGCCAATTTATTGGGTATAAAAAAAGAGGATATTATTATTAGTGAGCTTCAGGCCGAGCCCTGGGTTCCTAATGGCACCTTAGCTGATTTACCAGCCACAGAGTCCAATAAATCTTTTGATTTAAAACAATTTAAAGCAAATCTTCAATATGCAATTAATACTGATTTAAATCAGGCCTATCTTTGGGGCGCTGAGTGGTGGTATTTAAGAAAAATTAATGGAAATCCAGAATATTGGAATTTAGCTAAAAGTTTATTTAATAAATAAAAATAATCCATGCTTAACAAAATTGGTTTGCATTTAAGCGATTCTCACAATACTCTTCGTTTTAAAAAAGACGAGGTCTTATTTTTTATTACTAAGCGTTTATCGCCACAAATTATTCCTAATCACATAACTTTATTTCGTTTGATTATTGTCTTGTTATGGATACCTTTGGCAGTTTTTAATCCTGCTTGGTGGCAGGTGAGTATATTTTTTGTAGTGTATTTTATGGATTTATTAGATGGCGCAGTGGCTAGATATAGAAATATGGCTACTTTAAGCGGTAAATACTTTGATCATATCAGCGATCGGATTAACCATATAGTTTTATATATTTTAGTTTTAAATTTAATTGGCAATAAATTAGAAATTATTAAATTGTTTATTTTGGGAGAATTGTTTTTTATATTTTTATTATTTTTAGAATATTATTTTCCACAAAAAATAAAGCATATCCGCGTGGCCCTGCAGTTCTGCGTTAAATTTGCTTTATGGGTAGCTTTGTTCTGGGAGGTGGGGCATTTGATTTAGAAATTTGACAAATTTTAGCTAATTGTTATATTTAAAGTATCAAATCCTAAGGAGGATTATCATGGATAACAACGGAACCACCCAATGGCAGCAGAACATTATTAAAAAAAGTTCTGTGCCCCTACCAGGAGGAGGAGATACGCATATTCATCCTTTTGGTCCTGGTGAAAATGACTACGTCGTGACCACCCGACTTCCTGGTGGAATCACAATCCACGACAAACCGTAAAATTAGGTTTGATCACGGATGTTAAGTTTAGGGGCTCTACAATAGAGCTTCTTTTTTTCTTGAATATTTTATTGACAATAAAAATTGGTAATTTTTTAGGCGTTATTTATTTAGCGCCTTTTTATTTTTTTAAATAAAAAATCAGCATTTCAGCGCTGGTTTTTTGATAATTATTCTTCCAAAAAATTCTTTAACATTTGTCGCAAAGTAGTTTTACCTTTATTGGTTTTAAAATATCTTTCTCTTCTTAAAGCATCATACTTATTTAAATAGGCCTCATAAAAAATCAATTTCAAAGGTCTTCTATTGCAAGTTGATTTAACTTTACCATTTTTGTGTTTTGAATATCTACTTTTGAGATTATTTGTAAAACCGATATACAATTTTTTGTCTTTTAAACTAAATAAAATATAAACAAAATAAAATGTCATATCGCTTTTCTTTAATTTTTATGTATGTAATAACAGTGAACCACTCCCTCAGTAAACCACTCTCTTCACTTTGTTTCGTTCGGGTTTACTGCAAGTCGTTCGGGTTCACTACATAAACCATTCGTTCTGATAGGTTTATATGTGGCAGCGCCATAAACCTGAGCGAATAAAGTGAGATAGTGGTAAACCACTCATTCCATTCGGGTTCACCACATGAACTATTCGTTGAACAATGTTGTAGATAGCACTGATGGCCGCGCCATGAACTTGAGTCAAGCGACCTGCAGTAAACTTGAACGAAGTGAATAGTTTACTGAGCTTGACGAATAGTTCATGGAGCGGGTAAGGGGAATCGGACCCCTCTCTCAGCCTTGGCAAGGCCGTGTAATAGCCACTATACGATACCCGCATACGCGAATTTTAATAAAATTAAAATTTGCTAAATTTTCAATTTAAAATGAATTTTACCTGCCTGCCGTAGCCCTGAGTTTATCGAGGGGCGAAGGCAGGAATGACTCAATTTTTAATTATTTTTCCTCAGGACTTTTTTCTTTAACTTTCTTAGGTTCATCTTTAACCTTATCTTCTTTGGTTTTCTTGTCATCCGTAGCTTCCTGTTTGCCAGCAGGCATAGCAGTGGAGGATGATTCTTTCTTTTCTTTGATAGGTTTTTGTTCTTTTTTTTCTTCAGCCATAGGTTCTTCTTTTGGGGTTTCTGTGGGCTTTGCTTGTTTTTTAATCTTTTCTTTTTTTTCAGGTTTAATTTCTGTTTTTACTTCTTCGATATCCTTTTTAACTTCCTTAACCTCTTCTTTTACTTTTTTATCTTCAGGTTTTTCTGCTTCAGGTTTCTTATCTTGGGACCCCTCATCCTTAGTTTCTTCTTTAGGACTTTCTGTGGTTTTTGTTACTTCTTTAGTTTCTACTTTTTCTTTAGAATTAGCTTGATCGGTTTTTGCTTGCTTAGTTTTAGTTTCTTTTTCTGTGGCTTCTTTTTTCTTTTTCTCCCGGGCCAGTCTTTTTTTACTGATTTTGACGGCTTTCTTTTTTTCACCTTCAATCACTCCATTATTTACTAATAAATTATGGACAGTATTAGAGGGTTGAGCCCCAACTGATATCCAATATTTTATTCTTTCCGCGTTTAATTCTATTTCTTTAGTTTTAGGATTATAAAATCCGAGCTTTTCTTTATAATCAGCCCAAGGATCTTTATGTTTTTCCATTAAAACTATTCGATAGATAGGAATTTTTTTTCTTCCAACTCTTTTGAATCTAATAGTTAACATGTTATAAATTTTTAATAATAAAAAAAGCGTAATGACGTTTCGTTTTTATATAATAGGGTTTTTATTTGCTTTTGTCAATATTAATCCCGTTTGATGAATTGTCTTACGGGATTAATCGGTATATTTTTGAGCTTCTTTAAAATTTAAAGAAAGAAGTTTAGAAACACTTTCATTATCCATGGTTACTCCATAAAGAGTGTCGGCTCTATACATAGTGGCTCGATTGTGGCTGATACAAATAAATTGAGTTTTATTTTTTAAATTTTCTATTATTTCTGCGAATTTTTCGGAATTAGCCTCATCTAAAGCGGCATCTACTTCATCTAAAACCACAAAAGGAGAGGGATTATTATATATAATAGAACAAATTAAGGCGATAGAAGTAAGGGCCTTTTCTCCGCCAGAAAGATAGGTCATATTGGCCTGTTTTTTACCGGGTAATTTGACTGAAATTATAATATCACTGATTTTTTCTGCTCGGCCTTCATAGGTTTTATTAATTTCTGCTTCTGTCTCTGTTTCTATTTCTTTTTCTGCTTCATTTTCTATATTTTCAGAATCTGTCAGTTCTTTTTTCTTAATACTTTCTTTTTTAATTGTTAAATTAGCGTGTCCGCCATTAAATAATATTTGAAAATATTTATTAAAGGTTTCATTAATTTTTTTAAAATTGGAATAGAATTTTTCTTCTATTTTTTCGTTTAGATCATCAATCATTTCCTTTAAATTTTTAGAGGCTTTTTCTAAATCTTCGATCTGTTTTTCTAAAAATTCAAATTTATTTTTTACTTCTTGATGTTCATCTTCAATATCGTCTTCTATCCCGCCGATTTGACTCAATTGCCTTTTAAACTTATTAATTTTATTAAATATTTCATTTTTTTCTAAATTCTCTATCTGTAGATTTAAGTTTTCTTTTTTAAGCTCTTCATATTCAATTTCCCTTTCTAAATCCTCATGATGAGTTTGTTCTTTAGCTAATTCAATATTAATATCTTGAATTTCAGAATTAATTTGATTTAAATCGTTTTGTATTTTTTGCGATTCTCTTTGCATTTGAAATAAACCCCTTCTTTCCTCTTTATTTTTTTTATCTAAATCATCTATTTTTTCTTGGACTGAGGAAATTTTTTGGTCAGTATCTTTTATTTTTTCATTCAAACTATCAATCATTTTATTTATTTCCTTTTCAGTTTCTGATTTATCGGTAGAGGTAGACATTTTTATTTCTAATTTTAGTTTTTCCAATTTACTTTCCAGATTGATTTGTTTTTTTTCTATATTTTCAATTTTATTTTCTAAAAGATTCTTTTTATTTTTTAATTCGTATATTTCATTAACATAAGAGTCCTTGGTTATTAAATATTTTTGAAATTTATTTTGTAATTCTTGATAATTATTGTCATTCTGTTCTTTATTAATTTCTTTATCTAAATATTCTATTTCTTTGCCAATAAAATAAATTTCTTTTTTCAGCTCTTTTTTCTCTATTTTATCAATATTTTCTATTAATTTTTTGATAATAGAATTAAGTTTTTTAATTTTAAGTTTTAAATTATCAGATTCTAATTCCGGACCAGCGGATTTAATTTGGCTTTCTAGTTCTTCTTGAATATTTTTAATTTTTTTCAAAAATTCGTCTTGTTTTTCGGTTTTAGTATTTAAATCTTGCTGAATATTTATTAATTTTTCTTTTAATTTTTTTAACTCTTTTTGATTATTATGATATTCTTCTTCTAATTCATTTTTTTGATTTGTAATCCAGTTGATATTATTTCCAGAACCAGAAAATTCTAAATCTAATTTTCCTTGATAAACAATTTTATCATGAGTCAATTTATTTTTTTGATTAATTAAATCATTATATTCAGTTTGAATTTTATTAAATTCGTCAGCATAAGAGTTTTTATTTTCTTCGGCATATAATTTGTCTTGAATTTTTTTCATTTGCTCCTCTAAATCAGTTTTATGTTTATTCTTGCCTTTCATTTTTTCTTCAGTATGCTTGATTTTTTGATTGATTTCGGAAATTAAAAATCCATAATAATCATTTTGTAATTTAATTAAGTGTTTTTTAATCTCTTGTCGTTTAGCTAATTTATTAACCTGCCTAGTTAAATATTTTAAACGTGGGAAAATTTCTTTAATAATGGCTTTGCTTTGTTGTAAATTATTTTGTGTATTAGAATATTTGTGTTGAGCTTTTTCTTTTTTAATTTGATAGACCTTAACTCCAGTGGCCTCGTCAAAAAAACCTTTTCGACTTTCAGATGATTGGGTTAAAATAGAATCAATCATTCCTTGACCAATAATAGAATAATTATGCTGTCCAAAATTAGCTCGAGCTAAAAGCAATTGGATATCCGCTAGTCGAACTTTAGATTTATTAATAATATATTCGCTTTCCCCGGTTCGATAAACTCGACGAGTAATTACCACTTCTTTAAAATCAATTGGTATTTTGCCTTGAGAATTGTCTATATAAAGATTAACCTCAGCCATACCTAGGCGGTTTTTGTGATCTGACCCAGCAAAAATAACTTCTTCAGCTTTTTTGGTGCGAAGAAGTTTTTGGCTTTGCTCGCCAGTGGCCCAACGAATGGCATCAGCAATGTTGGATTTTCCCGAACCATTTGGTCCAACTATAGTAGTTAGGTTTTGATCAAATTGCAATTCGGTTTTATTAGCAAAGGATTTAAAACCATGGATTTCAATTTTTTTTAAAAACATTTTATCGATTCTAATATCTGCCTGCCGGCAGGCAGGTACGAATTAATACTAATTATACTAATTTAACACTAATAATTATATTGAAAAATGAAAAAAGCCAGTATACTAATTATAGCAATTATCTTAGTATTCATATAATTAGCATGTATTAGTATATTGGCATCGCATTACCAATTTTTATTTTTTAAACCTTTGGCGGCAGCATTAACTTCAGCTTCTTGTTTAGAGCTGCCCACGCCTTTAGTAACTAATTTTTTTTCTATATATAAACCAACGGTAAATATTTTTTTATGGTCCGGTCCTTTTTCGTCAATTAATTTATAATAGGGAGTAATATTATATAATTCTTGAGCTTTTTCTTGAAATTTAGTTTTAGGATCTAAATACAATTCATTTTCTACTATTTTTTGAGCTCGGGACAAAATATATTTTTTAATAAATTTTTCAGTTTTTTTATATCCTTGGTCTAAGTAGATGGCTCCAATTACGGCCTCTACACAATTAGCTAAAATATATTTACGGGCTTTGGTATTTTTTTCTTTGGACTCCCCATGGCTTAAAAATAAGTATTTTTCAATATCTAATAGTTCTGCTGTATTAGTAAGGCTTTTAGAATCAACTAAACTGGCTCGGATATTTGTTAAATCACCCTCTGGTCTTTTAGGAAATTCGTTGAATAAAAATTCCGTGGAGATAAGTTCTAAAACAGCATCTCCTAAAAATTCCAACCTTTCGTTATTATTTAATTTAAAATTAGGATGTTCATTTAAAAAAGACCTATGCACAAAGGCTTGTTTTAAGAGGTCGGGATTTTTAAATTGGATATTTATTTTTTTGGCAAATTGGGGTGTTTTATCTTTGTTTGAGCCAGTTTTTTTAAGCATATTATTTTTTATCTTATATTTATATTTTAGCATTATTTTAAATTTTCATCATCCTCGGATTTTTCTATAATAAACTCTTCACCAGTAATTTCTTTATATATTGTGCCCAAAACCCCATTGATAAATTTACTGCTATTATCTCCTCCATAATTTTTAGCTAGTTCTATGGCTTCATTAATCGCTACCTTGGGAGGAATATTGTTGTTATGTTTTAATTCATAAATGCCAATTCTTAAAATATTTCTATCAACAATATTTATTTGTTTTAATGGCCATTCCGGAGCATATTTGATTATTAAATCATTTAATTCTTTAAAATTTTTGATAATTCCTTTCAAAGAATCCATTGCAAAGCCCTCATCATCAACAGCAGGAGTAAATTCTTTTTTAGTATATTCTAATATATGTTCAGGATTTTCTTGGGTGCCATTAAAATCCCAAGCAAACAGGGTTTGTAAGATAATTATTCTGGCCACGTGCCTTTTTTGCATGTTCGTTTTTGGGTTAAATTTTTTATATATAACTTATGCTTAAGATTGGTTTAGTAGATTTTAACGAAATTGTTGATATTAATGATACGAATGAGATGATGCTAATATACTAATTAAATACTAATAATTCGTATATTAGTTATATTTGTATCGCTTTAAAAAAAAGAAACAAGGCCTTATTGCTTTGCTTCCTTTTCTTCTTCTTTTTTGGCTTTTTTCTTTTCTGCCTTAGCTTGTTTTTTGTCTAGTTTTGTTTTAATCTTGATAACTTCTTCACCATGATAGTAACCACAATTTTTGCAAACCCGATGAGGCAATATGGGTTTTTTACATTTAGGACATTTGGTAACTTGCTTTTTTTTCAGGGCCTGATGAGAGCGGCCTCTATTTCTGGCGGAAGAAGTTTTATGTTTTTTAGGTACGGACATGAAATTAATAGTTTAATTGATTAATAGGATAATAGATTAATGGCTATTATAAGCATAACCAGATTTTATACTATTTTAGAGGGTTTGTCAAAGGGTTTACTTTTTTATTTTAACTAATAATTCTTCGGCTTCTTGGAGTTTTTTCTTTTCTCGCTTAATTATTTCTGTCGGAGCTTTTTGAATAAATTGTTTATTGGATAATTTTTTCTTAAGTCCGATGATGTATTTTTCTAAATTAGAAATTTCTTTTTCATTAGATTTTCTTGCCCTGAGCGAAGTTGAGGGGTTAGTTTCTGTTTTTAAGTAAATTTTGATATTAGGAAGATGAATTTCCGTTTTTAATTTTTCTTCCTTTTTAATATGTTTAACACGAGCTAATTTTTCTATAATATGACTTTGTTCATTAACCAATTTATCATATTTTTTACTAATAATTAAACATTCTAGATATTTTCCAGGATCAAGCTTGTGTTCATTTTTAAATTTATTAATTTCAAAAATTATACGTTGTATTATTTGAACATTATCCATTGTTTTTTGATCTTTTTTATATTTTGATTTTGGCCATTCGGAAATCATAAGTAATTGGGAATTAAAATTTTTCCAAATTACTTCCGTTATATATGGAGTGAAGGGATGCCAAAGTTTTAAAATAGTTTGTAAACAATAAAGTAATATTTCTTCTTTATCTTTTTCTATCTTTGCTATTTCAAGATACCAATCCGCAAAATCATGCCAAGTAAATTGTTCTAAGGCTCTGCCAGCCATAGAAAAATTGAAATTATCTAAATTTTTTGTGGTATCTTCTATAAAACCAGCTAATTTATTTAATATCCATTTATCAAACAAAGTTTTTGGTTTGGGCTGTTTGTCTATTATTTTTGGATTTTTAATATTTAATAATACAAATCTGGAAATATTCCATAATTTATTAACAAAATTTCTAAAGCCAGCGATTTTTTCATCATAAAGCGTAATATCGTTTCCTGGAGTAGAGCCGATTATCATTGACAATCTTAGGGCATCAGCTCCATATTTATCAATCATTTCTAAGGGGTCAATACCATTGCCCAGGGACTTAGACATTTTTCGGCCCTGCTTGTCCCTTACTAGGCCGTGTAAATAAACTTTTTCAAAAGGTTTTTCGTCTAAAATATAAGTGGTCATTAAAATCATGCGAGCTACCCAGAAAAATAAAATATCGTACCCGGTTTCCATTATTGATGTAGGATGAAATTTTTTTAAATCTTTAGTTTCTTGCGGACCACCTAAAGTAGTAAATGTCCACAAAGAAGAAGAAAACCAAGTATCCAAAGTATCGGGATCTTGAATCCAATCTTTTCCCGGGCTTTCGCTTTGAACCTTTATTTTATCAGTTTCAACTTCTAAAGTTTGGTTATACCAAACCGGGATGCGATGTCCAAACCAGATTTGTCGAGAAATACACCAATCTCTTAAATTATCCATCCATTGGAAATAAGTTTTATTAAATCTGTCTGGAATAATCTTAATTTCACCTTTTTTGACTATTTCAGAAGCTAATTGTTTTAAACTTTTATTGTGTTTATGTTTAATTGGTTTATTAACGTCTATAAACCATTGTTCAGAAGGCAATGGTTCAATTGGTGTTCCGCAACGATAACAAACCGAAAGATTATGAACATAATTCTGATCAATTTTTTTTACTAAACCCTTGGCCTTTAATATTTCCACAACTTTTTGACGGGCCTCTTTAACCGGTAGGCCAGCCAATTTTCCGGCCGCAGAAGTCATTTTTCCGGCTTTGTTAATTATTTCTTCAATTTTTAAATTATATTTTTGTGCTAATTCAAAATCCGCAAAACTATGGGCCGGAGTAATAGTCATAGCCCCAGTGCCCATTTCCATATCAGCGATGGGGTCAGCAATAACTTGGGCTTTAATTTTGCCATCTATCCATTCAACTTCAAATTTTTTGCCAATTATATTTTTATATCTTTTGTCTTTGGGGTGAACAATAATAACTTTGTCAGAAAATTTTGTTTCCGGACGAGCTGTTCCAATTATCACTGGACCGTATTTAAAATAATAAAAAGGGGTTTTTTGTTCTTTATATTCTACTTCATCATCAGCTAAGGTTGATTGACAATGTGGGCACCAATTAACCACTCTTTTTCCTCTATAGATCAGTCCATCATTATACATTTTAATAAACACTCCTTGGACGGCCTTAGTTAAACCAGTGTCCATAGTATATCTTTCTCGCGACCAGTCCAAAGAAGAACCCATTTTTTGTAATTGTTTTTTAATTACTATTTTAGATTTTTGGACAAATTTATCTACCTCTGCTAAAAACTTTTTTCGCCCAATTTGATGTCTATCTATTCCTTGAACTTTTAATTTTTTATCCACCACGGTTTGGGTAGCTATGGCAGCATGGTCCATGCCGGGTAGCCATAAGGCCTGATCACCTTTCATGCGATGATAACGGATCATTAAATCCTGATAAGCTAACATAGCAGCATGACCAATATGAAGTTGTCCGGTTACATTTGGAGGAGGAAGAACAATTGAAAAATTTTTACCATTTGTTTTTGGCAAGTTATCAGGATTAAAATATCCAGAATTTAACCATTCTGAATAAATATCATCTTCATATTTTTTTGCTTCGTATGTTTTGTCCATATGAATTTAGTTGTAAGTTACCCCCCTTCGTCCTGTGGACTTCGGAGTTGCAAGTTAAAAGTACAAAAGATTATTTTATTTCTATAACTCTCTCATCCTCGGTTTCACCTAACTTAAATTTAAAGTATTTTGTATTTTTAGGCAACTTATCTTTAATTTTATCAGCCCACTCAATTAAAACAAGGCTTTCGGGGTCATTTAAGTATTCTTCCAAACCAATTTCTAATAAAGACTGATAATTGTTTAATCTATAACAATCAACATGAACCAATCTTTTAATTTTAGAGTTATTTTTTTTAACTTCATACACTTTCATAACTACAAAAGTGGGACTAGTAATATTTTTGATACCAAAATATTCTCCAACACCTTTAGTAAAAGCAGTTTTTCCAGAACCCAACTCACCGATAAGACCAATTATGTTTGTATTAAAAGATTTGGCTGTTTTTTGACCCAAGCTTAAAGTTTGTTTTAGAGAATAAGTAGTATATTTAGTCATATACTAATGATTATAATGCTAATATACGAATTAATACCAATAATACGAATATTATACTAATGATTAAGATTGTTTTTCTAGGTAGATTATATATATTATTCGTATTGTATTAGCATGATTGGTATTATATTTGTATATTGGTATTAACTATTAGTATTTTATAGTAATTAATAAAGTAGGTATTAAACAAATATATAATTTTTTATTATCTTTATCAATATAAAATCCAATCCATAAATCATACCAAGCAAATGATAATTTAAAATTATTAATTTTTAGTAAGGTTATTGATTTCATATTTAAAAGATTAGCAAATTTGTTCTTTTTGAGCAATCAAAGTTTGACTTTTTTATTTGTATATTATAAAATTGAACAATTAATTTAAAGGAGGACCAATGAAAATTTTAAAGGGTTCTACGCGTATTGTTTTAATTTTTGATAATTTTGTCATAAAAATTATCAATATATCGTATTCTTTAAAAGTTTGTAGAAGATTATTTTCAGATTTTTTTACTATATTAAGAGTCGGTATGTCAATAGAAGATTTTATAAAAAAATATTTTTTATCTTATCTAAAATCTATTATAGAACCTGTTCTAGAAAACTGGTCTGAATTTATTTTTTATCAAAGAACTTATCATAGTTTTTGTGCTAAAACACTTTTTTCTTTTTTGGGATTTTTAAATATTCAGGAAAGATGTGTTATTCTAACTTGTAAATCAAATGAAATTGATAAATACGAGAAGCTTATAGTTAGCACAATTAATGGATTTAGTTTTGACGAAGGATACCTTGTTCATGCCCATGTTTTTCGTAATCTATTTAATTTTGGTTATTCTAAAAATGGTAATTTTGTCTGTGTTGATTACGGTAATAAAATAGTGCAGAAAAATATTTTGGATTTTGGAAATGAAATTCAAAAAGCATTTGAAAATTTTAAAAAATAAAATCGTTGATAATAGAATCAGCGATTTTTTGTTATTTGGTAAGGAAAGATTATAATTCTAAATTAGCATTAGCATTTAAATTAAAATAATTTTTTTTGGCCTTAGCTCTATTAAAATATCCCGCCATAGCAATCATAGTGGCATTATCGCCGGTATATTTTAATTCTGGAAAATAAGTTTTAATTCCTAATTTACCAGCTTTATTTTTTAAAGTCGCTCTTAATTCTTGATTAGCGCTAACTCCGCCACCCAATAAAATATTTTTTACTTCATATTTTTTAGCAGCTTTAATTATTTTATGAGTTAAGACATCTACAACTGCATTTTGAAAACTAAAACAATATTCATTAATTTTTTGATCAGTCCATTTTTTTTCATCCCGGGCTTTGTATAGTACGGCAGTTTTTAATCCTGAAAAAGACATATTAAAATCTTTAGTATTTTTCATGGGACGTGGAAATTTTAATTTATCAGGACCATGATATTTTTCAGCTCGTTGAGAAATGATTGGGCCGCCTGGATAGCCAAGATTTAAAATTTTTGCTACTTTATCATAGGCCTCACCAACAGCATCATCAACAGTTTGACCAATTAATTTGTATTGACCATAATTTTTCATTAAAAATATTTGAGTATGTCCACCGGAAACCACCACGGCTAAGGACGAAAAAATTTTCTTTTTAAATAATTCAGGATGGCTTAACCAGTTAGAATAAATATGAGCTTCAATATGATTAATGGGTATTAATGGTTTTTGATAAATATAAGCTAAGGTTTTAGCTAATTCTACCCCAATCATTAAAGAAGTAATTAATCCTGGTCCATAAGTTACAGCAATGTTATCAATTTTTTTAAAATTTATTTGAGCTTGTTTTAAAATAGGAAAGAAATTTTCAGCATGTTGACGAGCAGCAACTTCTGGAACTATTCCGCCATATTTTTTGTGGATATTAATTTGCGAAGAAACAATATTTTTTTCAATTTTAAATTTGTTCTTAGTTATATTTAACAAAGCAATAGCACTTTCGTCACAAGAAGATTCTATTCCAAGAATACGCATAGGTGATTTTAATTTAACTTAGATTATTTAAATTTGTTTAGTGATTTTAATGAAGAATTTAGTCAATTATCAATTTGAAATTTTCAATTTTCATTTAAATCTCAATGACTCAATTTACAATTCCTCTCGATTAATGTTTTAAGTAGATAATTAGTAAGACATTGATGATTGAAAATTTTTTAATTAAATTCAAATTGAAAATTGGTAATTGGTAATTTTCATATACAGCAGACCTGGTCTCTGGTTAAGAATATATAGTATATTAGGATCGCGTTATTCATGAAATACCTCTGCTTGATATTTATAAAATTCAGTTTCTTCGTCTGTATAACAATCTGCTTGTAATCCAGCTTTTATACATAAAGAACCATAAAATTCTGCTGGACCATTAATATCTTCCCAAACTTGAGGTAGATAAGTGGCTTGATTAAGACCCTGTTTTAAAATAACACCATCAATATTTTCCTGAATTTCGTTTAAAGTAGTTTTTTCTGGAACACTGAGAACAGAAATTTCAATTTCGCAGTCAATTAACTCATTTTTTTCCAAAGGATTAAAACGAGGATCATTAAGAGCTGCTGAAAGAACATTATTTTGAACAGCCTGGTAAAGCTTTTCAATCGGTTGAATATAACCAATACAACCGCGTAATTTTCCTTGTTTATGTAGGGTCACAAAAACACCTCTTTTTTCTTTAAATTTTTCAGGAATATTTTCTAAAGGCATTATTTTACCATTATTTTCAAAAGCATATTGAATAGTATCCCGAGCTAATTTTAATAAGTAAGCCATTTCTTCCGTAGAATAATTATTTTCTTGTTCTTTAGTTTTTAGGTTCTTCAGTTCCCCGGTTATTATAGCTGACGCATATCCCACCACTTCTACATCGCCAGTTATTTCACCGCTATGGCTATAATCTAAAACCTCGGCTTGCCAATTTAATTTTTGAGCCGTTTGAAAAAGGATTTTTAAACCCACTTCTCCGCAGGCCTCGCATTCAGAATCAAATTCTAAATTTTTAATTGAATCTAAACAAATTTTATCAATTTTTTGAGCTTCTTCTTGTGGATGATAATGAGAAAGGTCAGTGCTGATTATTAAAATAGTATTTTCATCTATAATGTTTAATAAGCTGGCACTGGCAGATTGAATTTGTCCATTGTTTAAAATGCCAACAGCAATAGGAATAAGCTTAGCTTGAGGCAGTATTTTTTTAATAAAAGGCAATTGTGTTTCTAAAGAATTTTCTTCTATAAAGGCCTGGTCAAAAAATGTAAAATCAGGATTTTTTTCTAATTCATAAATTGATTTATTGTCTAATTCTATTTCACCCAAAGGAGTGTTCCAATAATCAGCATGCATAAAAGTTAATTTATCAGTATATTGGTGATGAGTCGGACCGATTAAAATTATTTTGTTTATATTTTTATTTTCTAATTGTTTATATGCATAAGCCGCTGTTTGTCCACTATAAATTAGTCCAGCATGCGGTACAACTATGGCTTTAATATTTTGATAATTTTTATTTTCAGCATTGTTTAAAAAATTATCAACCATTGTGTTTAATTCTTCTTTTTCAGCTGGAAAAAAAGAACCAGCCAAAGTGCATTCTTTAATTATTTTTTTCATAGTATTTGAATTATTTTTAGAAAAGGAAAGGGGTTTATTGTCTATATTGAATTTTATAATAACAAATAGAGTAGCGCCAGCTATTATTAAGAAGGTGAAAAGAATAAGTTTGAAAGGTTTAGTCATGGTTTTTCTTGACCCAAAGAGCATTGATTATTTTAAATTTAGGTCATTCGCCTGCCCGCCATAGTCTACGGCATCTCGCCTGCTAATCGCCTGAGCGATAGCAATGGCGAGTGGGCAGGCGATGGCAGGCCACGTTCGACGTGGCAGGCGGGGATTAATTTGTAATATTTGGGTCGCATTTCTTTTTCAGATATTCCATTACTTTTTTGTTTAAAAGATTTATTTTTAACTGGGCTTGATATTCTGGAGAGTTTAAGGTTTTAGCTATTTGTTCGTTATTTCCATACATTTGTTGAGCCATTTCAATTTCATTTTGGATTTCTTTGTCAGAGGCCTCTATCTTTTCCTCTTCAATAAGCTTTCTCATGATTAAAGAGGCCTGTAATCTTTTTTGGGCTTGTTCTTTAAAATTATTTTCCAGATCTTCTACTTTTTTATTGATTTGTTTTAAGTAATCCTCAAATTTTAAACCCTGTTGGCTTATATTTTGTTTTAATTCCTCAATCATTTTATGAGTTTCTTGCTGAAGTAAATTATCAGAAAGTTCACCTATTTCTGAATTTTGGATTAATTTTTCTATAATTTCGTTTTCTAATCTCCTATCTTGTTCTTGCTCTTTTTGGATTTGATAGTTTTTCTTTATTTTATCTTTCAAATCATTTAGATTTTTAGAGCTTAGGGTTTTTTGAGCCCAGGCGTCATTTATTTCTGGCAATTCGCGTTGAAAAACGCTTTTTATTTTAACTTCAAAGTCAGCTTCTTTACCAGCTAAATTTTTATTATGATATTCTTTAGGAAAATTAAGTTTAAATTTTATTTCTTCGTCTTTTTTCTTGCCAATTAAATTATCTTCAAAACCAGGAATCATATGTCCTTTACCAATAACAAGGGGGTAATTGGTGGATTTACCATCTTCAATCGGAACATTGTCGATTTTAACAGTAAAATCTATTTCAGCTTTATCGCCTTTAGCTATTTTTTTATCAGCTAAAATTTCTTTGGCCTGATTCTCTCTTAAAGTTTCTATGGCTTTATCAATTTCTTGCTCCTTGATTTCAATTTTTTTTGGCTTAATTTTAATTTTATTTAAATCACCAAGCTTTACTTCTGGAATTAAGTTAATAGTAGCTTTAAAAATTAAAGGATTATTTACAGCCATTTTTTGAATATCTATTTGTGGATAAGAAATCGGTTTTAGCTTTTCTTTTTTAATAGTTTCAAAATAAAAATGAGTTAAAATATCGTTTAAGGCATTTTCCAAAATTTTCATTTCTCCAAATTGGGCTTTTAATAAATCATAAGGCGCTTTGCCTGGTCGAAAGCCCTTAATTTTTGAATTTTCAGACATTTTTTGAGCTGTTTTTTCCAAAAAATTTTGATATTCTGCGGGCTTAATTTCAATGGTTAATTCCGCTTGATTTTTAGGTAGTTGTTTTTTTTCAATTTTCATAAATAGTTGATAGTTTCAAGTTGTCCTCTTTCGCCAAGGCTTCAGAGGACAGGCAAGTTCCAAGTGCTATTAATTTACTTGTAACTTGTAACTTTTAACTTGTTACTAATTAAGTAATATTTAATTTAGCAAAGATAAGCAGAATAGTAAAGAAAACTTTTTAATTTTACTTTTTTGATGATAAAATAAATTTATGATTGCTTAAATAATTATATGAAGGAAGAAAAAGATATTTATTCTAATTTGGAAAATAAAAAAGAGCATAATGGTTTATTTATTGTTTTAAATATTTTTTTAATTTTAGTTAGTTTATTAACCCTTTGTTTTTATTTACAAGCCAAAAATCAAAAATTAGAGCAAAATAGTTTAAAAGAAAAAATAGTTCAAGGAAAAAACATTAATCAAGAAGAAATTGTTGAAAGCGATGAAGAAATAATGGAAAAATATCCCGAGGTTTTAAATTTTTTATTTTTTGGTGATTTAATGCTTGATCGCCATGTTAAAGAATTAATTGCTGAAAAGGGTTTAAGCTATATTTTTGAAGAATTAGCTGGTCAAGAAAACAGATTTTTTAAGGGAGTGGATTTAATTAGCGCTAATTTAGAAGGAGTAGTAACCAATGAAGGCGAACATTATCCGCCAACAATGATTTATGATTTTGCTTTTCATCCAGAATTAATTCAAGGATTAAAAAATTACAATTTTAATTTTTTTAATTTAGCTAATAATCATTTTAGTGACCAGGGCCAGCAAGGCGTAGAAGAAACCAGAGAAAATTTAACAAATTTAGGTTTTAATTACTCGGGCTGTATTGACCGCCAAGTAGGAGAATGTAGTTCTAAAATTTTAGAACTAAGCAATTATAAAATTGGTTTAGCCGGCTTTAGTATGGTTTATGGAAAATTTAACCAAGAGGAGGCCAATAAAATAATTCAAGATTTAGCAAAGAATACGGACTTAGTAATTGTAAATATTCATTGGGGGAGTGGAATATACTCATTATCAGAACAATTTACAACAAGAAATTGCCCATAGTTTTATTGACCAAGGGGCAGACATGATAATTGGGCATCATCCGCACGTTGTGCAGGGCATGGAAATTTATCAAAATAAGCCGATTTTTTATTCTTTAGGTAATTTTATTTTTGACCAATATTTTTCTCCAGACACGCAAGAAGGGTTAGGCATAGGAATATCCACTTTCTTTAGTCCAGAACAAGAACTTAGCTATAAAATATATTTATATCCTTTTAAATCTGTTGCCGGGCAAAATATTTTAATGGATGAAGCAGAAACAAAATATTTTTTGTCAGAATTTATTCAATGGTCTGATTTAGATTTTAATTTTCAAGAACAGGTTTTAGAAGGGGAGATTGAGTTGTAAAGAAATATTGACTTTGAATTATAAGTATGATTTAATAGATATTACTTTAAAAGAGCAAAGCGCAAAATTCAAAATAAAAGTTTATAATTGAAAATTGATAATTGGTAACCTGCCGTAATTTTAAACAATAAAATTAAGGCGGGTAATTGAAAATTACTTTTGCGGGTATAGTATAATGGTTATTATTACAGCTTTCCAAGCTGAAGACGGGGGTTCGATTCCCCCTACCCGCTCCATCCTTCGCTCTGCTTCGCAGAGCTTCGGATGGCACAGGCCATCCGTAATTTCCGTTAGGAAATAGAAGGATAGTCCTCCGAATCCTTTGGCGAAGGAGGGCAGTGTTAGATAATCATCAAAAAAACAGCACTTTAGTGCTGATTTCTTTATTAATTTGTTTTAGTATTTTTTACTATATAATGTAGTTAAAGCAATCGCTAAAGCATCAGAAGCGTCATCTTTTTTAGGTATTTGTTTTAAATTTAAAGTTATTTTAACCATTTCAGCGATTTGTTTTTTAAATTATTTAATTATTAATAAAAAACTACCGAACATAAATTCGGTAGTCGTGGGTATAGATTTTAAATTAGTGGCACAATCCATCGAGCGCTTATTAAAAGCACGACTATGACTGCCCCCTCCATAAAACATGTTTTTTTGATAATACCGATCTGCCAATATATTTTAGGCGGGTAATGGAGTAGATATGGCTGATAGGTAGAATCTATGCGCTCAAAAGTAAACTCTTGAAAGATTCTACAAGAATTCGGCAACCATTCTCCAAGGAGACTGATTGACTTATCAAAAGCACAGAAATGTCCATACAAAGATATAGTGGAAATAAATATGAAAAATCCTACAAGTCCTAAAAAAATAAAAAAATCTATCATGTTATTAGGATCACAATTTTTTAGTATGGAAATTAAAATTTCAATTCCAATATAAACAGCAAATATATTAATAGCGGTAGCAGCGCTACGTGAGTTTATTCGGATTACTTTTTTTTTAAAAAAGTTTCCAAGAAAAAAAATTACAATATTCACAATACAAGCCAATATCAAGAGGGTAGAATATTTTCCCACTTCCCAATTATCGCAATTATTAAGGAAATAGAAAGTAGTAGCGAATAAAGCAAGAGTCAGGATTATTGTCGGTATTGTAAAGCGTTTCAAATCTTCATTAATTGGACTTTTCATTGATTCCTTTATTTCTTTCCTTAATTTTTTATCAGCTGGACCTTTCATCATGTCCTCCTTAGTATTTATTTTTTCATTTCAGTTTACTAAATATAATATTTTTTGTCAACTTTATTTATAAATTTTACTATATAAAGTAGTCAGGGCTATGGCTAGGGCATCAGAGGCATCATCCTTTTTTGGTATTTGTTTTAAGTTAAGGGTTAATTTGACCATCTCCGCGATTTGTTTTTTATCAGCCCGACCATAAGAAGTAATCGTTTGTTTAATCTGCAAGGGAGTGAATTCTCGAAAAGGAACCTTATTTTGACTTAAGGTCATAATAATTACTCCGCGGGCATGACCAACGTTCATCGCGGTTTTAACATTTTTACAAAAGAATAATTGTTCCACTCCACAAAGATCGGGTTGGTATTTTTTAATTAATTGCGTTAATTCTTGATTTATAATTTCCAATCTTTTATTAAAATCAGTTTTGGCTTTGGTTTCAATGCAACCACAAGTTATAAATTTAGCTTCTTTTTTTTCAACCTCAATAAAACCATAACCCACGGTAGCTAAGCCAGGGTCAATACCCATTATTATTTTGTTTTTATTTTTTATTGACATTAATTCAGTTATTTTTGTTAGTTTATTTTGATAAGCACGGGGTAGAATTTTAAATTTTAAATTTTCAATTTTGAATAAATTATCAATTATTTGATTTTTAATTATCGATTTAGCTTCTAAAATAATTCCAAATTGGTAATTGATTAATTGTTCATTTAATGAAAATTGTAAATTGATAATTGGTAATTGATTATAGTTCAGCATTAGAATAAAAATTATTGACATCATCATTTTCATCTAATTCTGCAAAAAGTTTTTCTATTTTTTCAGGATTTTGGGGTTGGATAGTATTTTTGGGAATATATTCAAGTTCAGCATTGTCTATCTCAATAATATTTTTTCTTTTGCTTTGGTCGGAACCTTTGGTGATTTTTTCTTGAATTTTTTGTAAATCTTCCATAGCAGTTATAATTCTGATGCTGTTATCCTGTTTTTGAATATCTTCAGCACCGGCATCTATAATTTGCAATTCTTGCTCTTCGTTAATAGTTTCGTTTTTTAAATAAATAATACCCTTTCTTTGGAATTGCCATAGTACAGAATTACTGGAGCCCAAAGAACCATCATACTTAGTGAGGATATGTCTGATTTCAGAGGCCACGCGGTTTCTATTATCAGTAACTATCTCAATTATCAAGGCAATGCCTTCTGGGCCATAGCCCTCATAAATAATTTCTTCTAATTCTTTGCTCTCTCCGGTTCCAGCTCCTCGAGCCACGGCTTTTTCTATATTATCTTTGGGCATAGAAAGCCCCCGAGCTTTATCAATGGCCATTCTTAATTTAAAATTCATAGTTGGATCATCTCCATCCCGAGCTGCAATACTTATAATTTTAGACAATTTAGTAAACAAAGAAGATCTTTTAGAATCAACGATTGCTTTTTTGTGTTTAGTGGTGGCCCACTTAGAATGTCCAGACATAGTATTAATAGGTTAATTGGATAATAGCTTAATAGTATAATAGTTTAATTGATTAATTGTTTTCTTGTTCTTGTGTTTTTAAGTTCTTTGGTCCTTAAGTTCTTTAGTATAATTATCTTAGCAAGAGAAGGGAAAATGAGCAATATTATGTTATAATAAAATTAAGATTATATATTATAAATCCTAAATCCTAATATCTAATATCTAAACAAATTCAAAATTCAAAACTCAAAATTTAAAATATTAAAATATTTGAGCTTAAGAATTGTTTAGAGTTTAGAATTTAGAGTTTAGATATTAAAATTATGGTTAAAAAAGACCAAGATTTAGTTTTAAAAACTTATCAAGAGATGTCTAAGCAATTTGAACAAATTTTTTTAGATTTTAAAAAGCTTAATTTACCGACTAATTTTAGAAAAATAAATAAGATTTTAGTTTGTGGCATGGGCGGTTCGGCTTTAGGTCCAGATTTAGTTAGAAAGGTTTTTAAAGAACATTTATCAATTCCAATTTTAATAATTAATGATTATAAATTGCCTAAATGGGCAGATCAAGATACTTTAGTGATCATTTCTAGCTTTTCCGGTAATACAGAAGAAAGCATAGTTTGTTATCAGCAGGCCCAAAGAAAAAAATTAAAAGTTTTTATAATTTGTAGCGGTGGAAAATTGGCTTTGATGAAAGCTAATAAATTTGTTTATCAGGCCAAATATAATTATGCTTTAAATCCGCGGTTTGCTATTGGTTATTCAATAGCAATTTTTATTGCTTTATTTAAAGAGCTTAAGATATTAGATTTTTGCGGACGAAAGATTAAAAGTAATATCCATTATTTTTACCAAGGTAAAAAAATAGCTGAAAAAATAGCTAAAAAAATTGTAAATAAAATTCCGATTATAATTTCTGCGGAACATTTAATCGGCAATGCCCATATTTGGCAAAATCAACTTAATGAGACCGGAAAAAATTTTGCTACTTATTTTAGTATTCCAGAAATTTGTCATCATCAATTTGAAGGTCTGTCTTTTCCTAAAGACCTGAATAAGAACATTATTTATATTTTAATAAATTCAAAGCTTTATTTTAAAAGAAATCAAAAACGTTATCAAATTATGAAAGAAATTTTGCAGAAAAAAAAGATTAGTTTTATTGAAATTAATCCTCGGGGTGATAATATTTGGTCACAGAGCATGTATATTTTAGGAATTTCTTCCTATCTGGTTTATTATTTAGCTGGATACAATAAAATAGATCCTCAACCAAATCCCTGGGTGGATTATTTAAAGAAGAGGATGAAAAATTAATTTAGAGAACTTTATAAATTTCTATCTTTTCATTGCTAAATACCTTTTCTAGGTATTTTTTGTTTTGTGGTGCCCAGGCACCTAATTTTTTTTCGCGAGGCCCATAAAAAATATAAGTAATATTATTTTGTTTTAAAAACTGAAGATGCAATTCATCGTTATTTTCATCGGTAAAAAACCACTGCATTTGTTTATATTTTCGTTCAGAATTAATGGTTTCGTGGCTATGACCAATAAAGACAGATTTTCCAGTAATTCCAGGAATTATACTCGCCTGTATATAGGTGGACAAAATATTGTCTTGTTCTTGTAAATTATTTTTTAACCAATCTATAGCTTGTTTTTCTTCCTTATTTATATAATATAAAAATTTCCAAGCTTCTGTTTTTTGTTCTAAAGAAGAGTTTATTAAACCCCAAACATTAGACATATTAAATAAAAGTATAAATAGAAAAATTAGAATAATTTTATCCAAACGTGTTTTTATTTTCAATTTCGGAAATTTTTTAAAGATATAAAATATCAAAAGTAAACAAAGTAAAGCCATGGGTATATTAAGTCCTTGAGTAAGTCGGCGTTGAATGCTGAGGGGAAAATATATTAATAAAAATTGAACTATAAACCAAGTGATTAAAAACAATTCTAAATTTTTTAAAGGCCTTTTTTTATCCAATAATATGATTGTATAAGCTATAGCACCAATTAAAAGAAATCCATAAGCTATTATTGTCGCCCAAGCTACTGGAGTTAAACATATATTTTGCATGGCCTTTCCCAGGGTAATTGGGTCATTAAGCATTAGCCAAACATGATATAAGATTGAAGGGGCAGATATAATTAGAATTATAGATAAATGTTTTAAATAATAAAATAAACTGGTTTTGTTTTTTAAGGCATGTAAAAAAGAATAAATGGATAAAACGGCAATTATAGTAGCTAAATGATAAGGGTGAAAATTAAAAAGTATTAATCCACAAATTCCAGAAAAGATACTATATTTTATTTTATTTTTTTCTAATGCCAAAAAAGAGAATAAAAATATTAAAATTATTAAAGTAGTAGACATTATAAAATGAGCAGAGTTAAAAATAGAAGGAAAGGTAAAGGCCTCTGCCACCCATAAATCCAAAGGATAGAGCATAAAATTATTAGGAGGAAAAGAATGGGTAAAAATGTTAATTATAAAACCTAGACCAGAAGCTAGGGATATAAAGATAAGCGCTATTTTTCTTTTAATTTTTGAACTAAATATCAAAGAAATTAATAAGTATAAAGAATATATCAGAATAGGCGTAAGTAATATTTGAGACAAGAGGAAGGCCAGGGGCGGAGATAAATGAAATGTTTTAGCTAAAATCCCAAGAGAGAGCCAGAGAACGTTTAAAGTTTGTCGAGATTGAATTTCGGAAGTATATAAGTCCTTAAGTAAAAAATTTCCTTGTTTGATTTGTTCTATATAGGAATAATAAACGCTTTTATCTCCAGAAGAAAATCCGTAGATTGGGTTATAGTAAGTGTTTTCCGGGGCAGAAAAATATCCATAAAGATAGGGAATTAATAGCAATAGGATTAAAAAAATAGAAAAATACAGGATGAATAATTTTTCTTTTTTATCTATGGATTTGACAATTTCTTTAAAGGTCATTTTTTATATTTACCAGTGATTAAGTTGATTTTTATTTTTATTAATTCGCTTAATGTTTGCAGAGTATCTTTAACGGGACTGAATTTACTGGCTGATGAATTATACCAGTCCACGGGAATTTCTATAATTTTATATTTAAAAAGCTGGGCGATGACCAATATTTCCATATCAAAACCCCAGCCATAAATGGTTTGTTTAGAAAAAATGTTTTTAGCAATTTTATTTTTAAATAATTTAAATCCGCACTGAGTGTCTTTGATATTTTTGACTAATAATAATTGAATGAGCAGATTTCCTAATCTCCCAATTAAGATTCTAAGAATACTTTGTTTTATTTTAACAGCGCTATTTTTTAAATAGCGGGAGCCAATAGCAATATCAAAACCTTGCTTAATTCCTGTGTCTAATTTAGCAAATTCTTCTATGGGAGTAGAATTATCTGCGTCTGTAAATAATATAAATTCACCTTGAGCTTTTTCTACTCCTGTTTTGACGGCATAACCCTTGCCTTGATTTGGCTGATAACTAATGGTTTTTATATTATTAGCAATATTTTCCTTTTCATATTCAATAAAGGAAGCAGTATTATCGGTGCTGCCGTCATCTACTATAATTATTTCAGAATTTTTCCCCTTGAAATATTTATAAATATTGTTTAAGGTTCCTAATATCCTATCCTTTTCATTATAAGCAGGGATGATGATAGAAAATTTGTATTTATAATCCATGGGTATTTTAAAAAGTATATTAATATAATAATTTTAACATAAAGCTTATTAATTCCCAAAAGTATCAGAATTTAGATGTTTAGGCTAATAAATTTTTTAAGAGATTTTAATAATTTTGTTTAATCAATCCGAATATACAAATTAATCCCTGCCTGCCGGCAGGCAGGCGAATTACCCAAAAATTTTAATTCGCATCATTCGGATGTATTTGTATATTAGCATCGCGCTTTTATGTTTTTGAAAAAAAGAAAATCTTTTTTTAGTCAAATGACTAACTTTTTAAATAAAGGATATCTAGGGTATTTTTTAATATTTTTGATTTGCTTTTTGGTTTTTTTATATTTGCAAAAAGAATCTGTTTTTACAGACCCAGATGCCTTTTATCATCTTAAAATTTCCCAATTAATATCTCAGAAAGGAATCCTTTTAAATTTCAAATGGCTTCCTTATACGATATTAAATGATTATTTTACTGACCATCATTTTTTATATCATTTAATTTTAGCTCCTTTGGTGGCAATTTTTCCATTTTTTGGTTTAAAAATTGCTACTATTCTATTATCTAGTGCATTAATAACTTTTATTTATTGGTTTTTAAGAAAAAGAGGAGTTAGATACGCCCTTTTCTTTAGTTTGCTTTTATTATTTATAAATCCTTTTTTATTTAGAATAAATTTAGTTAAAGCCAATTCTTTGTCTTTAATTTTTTTAATTATAGGCATATATTTTTTACTAGAAAATAAAAAATGGCTTTTATTTGTTTTATCATTTTTATATGTCTGGTCTTATGGTGCCTGGCAACTCTTGCCTTTTATTTCAGGAATATATTGTCTAATTTATTTTTTAAATCATCGGCATAAAAAAATAGAAAAATTTTTATCACAAACAATAGGTAGGTTTTTAAAACCAATTAAGCAGAAAAGTAGCTGGAATTTATTTTTTTATAGTTTAGTGGGTTGCGTTTTGGGACTGGTTATTAATCCTTATTTTCCCAAGAATATAGTTTTTTATTGGACGCAATTTTTTGAAATCGGAGTAATTAATTATCAACAAGTATTAAATGTCGGACAAGAATGGTATCCTTATACCTTTGGTTCTCTTTTGGCCGGAGCGGGTTTAATTTTTTTAGTTTTATTTTTAAGCATATTTTTTTATTTTTTATACTTTAAAAAAAATAGGATTGAAGACCATTTGTTTTTATTTTTGTCGCTTTTCTTTTTTGTTTTAACTTTAAAGTCCAGAAGATATGTAGAATATTTTATTCCTTTGGCTTTAATTTTTTCCGCTTTAAAATTAAGTCAAATGATTGAGTTTTTAAATTTTAAAAAATATTTAATTAGTTTTTATAGAAAAAAGAAAATTTTATTTGTTATTATTTTAATTTATTTTAGCATTACAATTCCCATAAATTTATATTTAGGATTTAACGGCACCAGAGGACAGCTTTTAACAGGTTATGACTATAAGATGTTTGCTCAAGCAATGGATTGGTTGAAAAAAAATACAGCTAAAGATGAAATTATAGTTCATAGTTCTTGGGATGAATTTCCTATGCTTTTTTATTATAATGACCATAATCAGTATATGGCTGGATTAGACCCGACATTTTTTTATAAGGCCGATCCGGAAAAATATAATTTATGGTCTGATTTTACACAAGTAAAAAGTAAGCAAAGCAATGAATTTGTTGTTCATGAATTAAAAAGTAGATATGTTTTGGTTTCTATGGGACATAATAATTTGAGAAGAGAATTAGATAAAGACAAAAATTTTCAAAAAATATATTTAGATAAGTATGCGGTTATTTATAAATGCCTAGAGAATTGATTTATATTAGAATAGTTTATATAATTTATATGGAGATGGTTACAAAATTATTTTGTAGCCATTTCGTAAATTTAAATTTATGATTTACGTCGTAATTCCTACATATAATGAGAAAGACAATATTCAGGCCCTAATTAAAAAGATTAGTGCTTTGAATGTCTTAGATTTAAAAATTTTGATAGTGGATGATAATTCTCCAGACAAGACAGCCCAAGCAGTAGAAGAAATGATGAATGATTATCCAGTGGAAATTATTAAGCGTCCAGAGAAAATGGGTTTAGGCAGTGCTTATGTTGCGGGTTTTAAATATGCCCTGGACAAAGGAGCGGATTTACTTGTTGAAATGGATGCTGATTTTTCTCACCATCCTTATAAAATTCCCGAGCTTGTGCGCTGTGTGCGAGAAGGGTATGATGCTTGTCTGGGTTCCCGTCGAGTTGTTGGCGGAGGAATAATTGGTTGGAATATGCGTCGTAAATTGATGTCCAGATTAGCCATGGATTTTTCTAGAATTTTACTTAATTTAAAAACAAAAGATGTTACCGGCGGTTTTAGATGTTATCATCAAAAAGTTTTTGAAAAAATAGATTTGGATAAAATAAAAAGCAATGGCTATGCTTTTCAAGAAGAAATGGTTTATTTGTTGGAAAAAAATGGATTTAAAATTAAAGAAATACCGATTACTTTTGTAGATAGACAAAAAGGAGTTTCTAAATTAGGCCTTAAAGAAGCAGTGGGCTTTTTTTTGAATGTTTTAAAATTGAAGTTTGCTAAAAAGAGAAAGAAATAAGGAGCAACAATTTAATAATCTATATCAAGATTTGGTTGAAAAATTTCTTTTTTAGGAAAATTTCGAATCAAAGTTCTATTTGAGCCCAAGACAAAATTTCCTTGGGCATTTATGATATTTAATTTAAGAACAAAATCTTCAGCATAAAATTCAGCGGGAATTAAAAACCAATAATTTATTTTTATTATTTCTTTATCTTGCCATTTAGAACTAGGATAAAATCCGTAGGTGAGGGGATATATTTTAGTATATTCAGGAAGAGATTTGTTTTTAGGAATTAGGCCTAATTGCAATTGATAATTATTTTTTATTTCCACATTATCTTTTTTTTGAAAATATAGGGCCAAGGGCATAGTTTGAGTAGCAACGGTTTTTAATTGATTCAATTCAGTTTTTTCTAATTTATCCCAGCCCAAAAATATTATTTCTTGATTAATGTCCTGATGTTTTTTGTTTATAATATTTGTTTCTTCGTCTAGATTTTTAATTTCATAAAGTGGGTTTTGGTATTCTGCTGTAGATTTTTCTAAATTAAGATTATATTTCCAAACACTATAAGTATCTATAATTTTTAAAGGACTCATATTGTTTTTGGCAAAAGTTTTTTGCCAATTTAAATAACTATTTTCATAGGTTGTTTCCTCTTTGTTTTGAATATGTTGAATATTATAATTTAAAACATTATCAAAATCACAGAGTATATATTCTACATCATCTGGTAATTCATAGGGAAGATAGGAAAGTTGTTTATATCCCAGCCAAGCATAACCCAAGGTATATACTTTGGGCCGATTAGATAATTGAGGGATAAATTCTATAGAAGCGGCCACGGGTTCATTCGTAGGTATATAATTTAATAGTTCTTGATTAATTTTTATGTCAATTTTTTGATTATAATCGGGTGCTTTATTTTTATTGTTTATATCTAAAGGGGAGAGGACAAGCAAAGAATATGAGCTAGAAATTATAATGATGATTATAATTAAAGCTTTATTGTGTTTTAAAAGTTTTATAAATTTTGATTCCTTTATTTGTAAAGGAGAATATATCTTTTTTAAAGCATAAATGAAGCCCACTATTAGAGCCGGTAAAAAAAGACAAGTATAATGGGTGGTTAAAACAGTATATCCGCCATAATCTTTAATTAAGGCAAATTGTAAAAAAGGCCCTAAAGCTAATAAGAGATATTTGGGTTTTAAAATTGGGATAAAACCAAAGGGCATTAAAAGAGCAAAACTCATAGTAATATTATTTGGAGAAAAGATATGCACAATGGTCTGTAGAGGATGAATTAAATAATTTTTGAAAATTTCTAAAAGAGAATTTCCGCCTATCCAATTATAATAGGCAATAAATTTGTAGCCACCAGTAGGATTGAAATTTTGGATAATATTTTGGGCTAAAACAAACCAGCCAATAGAAAGGATGGCTGGCCAGATTATCCATTTGACTTTTCGTTTTTCAAGTAAAGCCAAAATAGAAAACATGCAGATAACAATTGCTATATCTTCACGAATAGTTAAGGACAATAAAGTAAAAAGGATAAATAAATTAAATCTTTTTTTCAAATAAAAATATATAGTAAATAAGAGCAAAAATAATCCAAAGGGCAAAAGATGAAATTCAAAAAAATTCATGTTAATTACCAAAGGATTTATTAACCATAAAAGGGGGATTATTAGAGCCCAGCCCCTATTTAAAGCATGCTTGGCGATTAGTCGGATTGGTATGGCACAAAGAGCAATAATTAGAGTTTGTAAAAAAAGCAAACACAGAGGAGAAGAAAATAATTTATACAAAGGAAGTAGAAATATTAAAAATAAGGCGAAATGGTCACCCAAATAAGAATGAGGGTGAATGGTAAAATAAAAAAGATTGCCATGAATTGAATTATGAAAAACCTGATTAAAAATTCCTAAATCTAAAGCATTATATTGAAAATTATTATATTTAATAATTAAAAAAACAAATACTATTAAAACATAGAGGACAATGGAGCCAATAAAAATTTTATTATAATTGTTTTTAATGAATTGGATTATTTTTTGCATAGAGGTAAATAATTGGTAGTAGGTAGTTCGTAGATTTGCTAATCGTTGATAACTGATAGCCATTAGCTATATAAATAGATTAGCAGGATTTTTAAAAATAAAAAAGCCCGAGATCATAAATCGGACTTTTAAATATATAGATTTATAATTACCAAAAATTATACTCCACTTCTGTGGCTTTTTGAATACTTTCAAAAATAAAATTGGATATAATATAGGCCGTTAAGACAATACCTAAGCCAATGACAGCATTAATAATATTTTTGCGGGCCTTAGTTACTTTTTCCTCATTTCCGCCAGAGGTCATCCATTGAATTCCAGAAACAATAATTAAAATCAAGAATCCCAAACCCAGGAGCCCTAAAACAATTTCTATGATCGATATAGTAATGTCTTGAGGGGTTTTGGGGTCGTCTTTGTAAATTCCAGCACTTTTACTAAAATCAACTGTTTGGTCAAGTATATCATAAAAAATAGGATCGTTTTCAGTGCTTGAATTATCTTCTGCTAAAGTTTTTTGTAGCGGGGCAGAAAGAGAAGTAATTAAGATTATTAATAATAATATGACTTTATATTTTTTTATTTTCATATTTTAAATTTTAATTTAAGCACCCTGAAATAATATAGGATAAAATATACCAAATATTAAATAAGTAGTAATAATATAAGATAATATAATGATAGCTAAGCCAATGGTCGCATTTTTTATTCTTTGCACGGCTTTAGTTACTTTTTCTTCATTCCCCCCAGCTGTCATCCATTGAATTCCACTAGAAATAATAAAAATTAAAAACATTATTCCTAATAGGCCTAAGACTACCCTGACCACAGAGCCAATTGTTGTGACTATAGAATTTTGATCAGCTGTAGCATATCCTGCTTGTGTAGCTATTTTTCCTTCTCCGGAAAGAGGATCTAAAATAAAATTATCAGCTTGACTAATATTAAAATAAGCAAAGCTTAAAAATATTACGGTTATTATTAATAAACTTAGAATTTTTTTATTTTTTAGTAACATATAAATTATTTTTAGGAAGTAGTTATGGTTTGAGTAGTAATATAATAAATTATGAAATAAGAAATAGCATAGGCCAATAAAACAATCGCCAAGCCAATAGCGGCATTAATGATTCTTTGCCGGGCCTTGGTGACTATTTCTTCATTTCCTCCAGCAGTCATCCATTGGTAACCACCTAAAATTATTAAAATTAAAAACATAATTCCTAATAAAGAAAGAGCCAATCTGATGATTTGGGAGACAATAGTTGTTATGTCTGCATCTGTTTTATAACCAATTTTGCCTCCAGCACCTGTTAATAAATCAGAGCTTGTTTTTAAATTATATTCTGTTGGTAGTGTTGCCTGTACTTTTATAATATTTATACTTAATAAAATAAAAATAAGGCAAATTATTAAAATTATTATTTTTTTATTAAGCATATATTATTCTGGTTGAATTATTGTTAAGTTTTCAAGATATGAAAATAAACCATAAGTGATTAAATAGGCCAATAAGACAATTCCTAAGCCGATTAAGGCATTTTGTAATCCCCTTTTTGCTTTATTGATTATTTCTTCATTTCCGCCAGCTACCATCCATTTATAGCCATTGATTATAATTAAAACTAAAAATAGTATTCCTAATAATGACAATATTCCCCTTATGGCTACGCCATAAGTTATTTCGATTAATTTTTCGCCGACGTTTCCTGCAGGTATTTCTGTATAGCCCAATTCTTTAGCACTTTCATTTATATCTTTGCTTACATTTTCTAGTGCTGGAATTGGCTTATGCCCAGTGTCATCACTATCAGCAGAAGATATTAAAGGAAATGTTATTAAAATTATTGATATTATTAAACCAAATATGGTTAGTTTTTTGGTCATAAAATTATATTATAATATTGCGGAGAATCTTTCAAATATTAAACTTACCAAAAGATAAGCAAGCATTATAATTGCCATACCTATGGTGGAATGAATAATTTTTTGCTTGGCTTTAGTAATTTTTTCTTCATTACCATTAGAAGTCATCCATTGATAGCCACCAAGCAAAATATTGACTAATAAAATAATTCCAGTGAAGGCCATTAAATAGGCAACTAAATCTACAATTATATCTTGAGGTGCTGGAGTTGACCCATCTGATGGAGACAACCCGGAATCTACAGCGGCTTCTTTTAGGCCATAATATTCTCCGGCCGCGAAACATAAAGAGGGTAATAGAAAAATAGATATTATAAAAAAACTGAAAAGTATTTTTTTTGTCATAATAATATAATTTAAGTCACCACCCCCCATTTTATAAAAAGTGGGGGGTTAGATCTAAACTATATTAAATAGAATTACCAACATTTCCGACTACATAAGTAGCAATGGCCCAAGCAGCAAAAATAATAATTAAACCAATTATGCCAGCGCCAAGTAGTTTTTTGGCCTCACCTACTTTTTCTTCATTTCCGCCAGAAGTCATCCATTTAAAACCACCTATTAAAACAATTACTAAGGCCACTAAGCCCAAAAGAGTAAGAATAGTTCCAATAATACTAGTGGCTGCAGTTTCAATATCTCCAGTTCCTATATTATTAACAGAAGGAACCGTTAAGGCGGCCTGAGCATTACCAACCAAAAGAACCGATACAACCAAAATGATGGCAAAGCTTAATAGATTTTTTGTCATTTTTGACATTTTATTTTTTTCCTTTCTTAATGAATTAAATTTAGTTTAAAACTTAATTCGTTAAAGATTCTCGCAATTATTTTTAAATTTTTATTCAAGCGAGTTTATATATAAATTTATTAATTATTTATATTTTTATTATACAATTTTTTAACTAAAAATAAAAGTAGTTAACCTTGCAAAATGCTAAATAATAAATTTAACAAAGCATAGCTGGTAAAAATTATTAGGATTCCCAACACAGCTGATTTCAAAATATTTTGGGCTTTTTTAACTTTTTCTTCATTGCCCCCAGAAGTCATCCAAGTAAAACCACCAAAAATAAATAATAATAAGGCCAAGGAGCCGACAATTCCTACAGCGCTTTTTATTATTTTACCAATTAGGCCGGGAATAGTGACATCGCCTAAAGGATTTGTGAAAGTTGCAGCATAACAAGGTAAAGCTATTAAAAAAGCCAATAAAGCAGGAGTAGTATATTTTTTTAATATTTTTTTTAGCATGATAATTAAATGGTTATATTGTTGAATTGTTAAACCCCTCACCTTTTGATTAGAAATATATTATTTTATTTTTTGATATTTTTCAAAAGTAATAATTTTTAATATAATTCATTTTGAAAAAGGTGATGGGGTAAATTGTTAAAATTTTTATTTATTAAATTTTTCAGAAGTAATTTGATAATCAGAATTTACATCTAAAGTAATTTGAACAAAATTTATAATTAAATATGCGCCTAAGGCGATTAAAATACCAACTACAGTTTGGACCATCATATTTCTGGCACTGGAGAGTTGCTGTTCATTGCCAGCAGAAAATATCATTCTGATTCCAGCAATAATAAACATTAATAAAGCCACACTGCCGATAATTCCTAATAAAATTTTAGTAATATTAATTCCTACTTGTAAAATATCATGATAATCAAGGTCGCCGGAATCCATGCCAGTTATTCCAGCAAGAATACCTTCTCCTTCTGTCGTGCCTGTTTCTGTGCAGAAAGCATCAGGAGCACAATTAGGATTACATTTTTCATTATCAACAATTCTACAATATTGATCTGGTTTTGCATTTATTTCTTCACATATGCTTTCATTTGGAGAACAGCCAAATGATTTAAATACTTCTTTTGCCTCTACACTATTTAAATTAGTCAACGCTGTTATGAATAGTGTTGTTGTAAATAATAGTGTAAAGATGCTCAATTTTATGATTGTTTTCATAGTTAGATTGTTAGTCGGTAACTTGTAACTTACTGTATGGTTTGATTTATCTGCGTGGCAGTTAATTGAATTAAGGACTTGATATTATCTAAAGATAAAATTTCTTCTTTAATTTTGCGGACCATATTGAGAATATAATTTTCAGCTTTTTCAGGGTCATTGCCTCGATACCAGGACTGGGCAGTTAGAATTTGTTCAGCAAATGGTTTTATTTCTGGATTTTGTTTTTGTTCTTCTATTAAAGAACGTAGAGCTGTTGGTTTTTTAGTTTGCTCTAAATATATTTTAACATTTTCTTGGTGGATAGCAAAATCAATAAATCCCCAGGCCGGATCAACATAAGCGGTTTTATGAGAAACGGCTAAGACCCAATAATCAGCTACATTAACGTGGCCAATATTTTTATCAATTTGGGGCATTTTACTAATTTTAAAATCTAGATTGGTTTTTTTAATTTCTGCTAGATGATGGGGAAAGCCAAAAAAGAAAGCGCTTTGCCCGGATTTAAAGGCCTCAATAGCTTCAGCTTGTTCTTTGTCCCAAGAATAAACTTCTTTAATTGGATTAGAAAAATCATTATAAAAATTAATGGCTTCAATAGTTAAATTTAAATCTTCTTCCTGACCAAAACTTATTTGATTGTTTTCTTGAACAATGGGTACGCCATTTTGCATAATTAAAAGAGTTATAATGTCGCTAGCATTGCTAATATTATTAGTGGTGCCCATAGCTACTCCAGATTGCACAAAATTATTATTTTGATCTAAAAGGGTTATATTTTTAACCATATTATTGAATTCTGTCCAAGTTTGTGGAATTTCGGGTATATTGGCATTATCTAACATAGCGCGATTATAAAATAAGGCCATAGTTTCTAAACTAAGCGGTAATCCATAAATTTGATTTTCTTTAACAACATCTTCATAAACTACCTGCGGAAATTTTTCTATCAAAGCATTTAAAGACAAAGTAGAAATTTCTTTAACATAATCTATAATGTCTGTTTTTTGAAAAGAACCAATGCCACTAGATTTTATTTCTCTATAAGGCAGGGTTATCTTTTGAGGCAGTGGAGTAATTTTATTTTGATATTTACCAATTAGATTATTAGGTAAGAAATAAATATCCGGACCGCGATCTTCGGCCCAGGCCTCTAATAATTGTTGTTCATATTCGTCATAACGAAATTTGCGATATTCAAAACTAATAGTAGGGTGGATTTGGCTATATTTATCAAACAAGATTTGTAAGTCCTCGTTGTTTTCATAAACACCCCAAATACTTAATTTAACTGGATTTAATTGTACGGGTTTTTTAGCAAATGGATTTGTAGTACATTGAAAACCAGAACTCATCAAAATGACCAGCACTAATAATATTGATACTTTTTTAAAATTCATATTTTTATACTAATTTATAATAATATTGGTATACCTATACACAAGGGGCTGCAACCCCTTGGATAGATATGCTTATGTGGACAGATATGTTTATTATTTTGTGATTATATTTTTTTGAAAAACTTTTTTAATTCTCTGGCAATATCTTTTCTATCTAGAGCATATTCAATAGTAGTTTTTAAATAATTTAAGGGATCGCCAGTGGTGAGCCATTTTCCATCTTGAATTTCTTTAGCATAGACCAAGCCCTTATTTTTAATATATTTTTCAATAGCATCTATTAACCATAATTCATTGCCTTGGCCTAATTTTTGTTTTTCTAAGATATCTAAGATTTCTGGAACTAAAACAAAACGGCCGAAGTCAGCTAAGCGAGAAGGGGCCTTTTTAAGAGTGGGCTTCTCAACAATTTTTTCTACTTGATTTTTAGTTCCGGGTTTTATTTTAACAATTCCATATTTATGTACCTCTTTTGCTGGTACTTTTTGGACACCTAAAATTACTCCAGGATTTTTTTGATATTCTTGAATTAATTGTTTAGTAAAAGGAATTTTTGATTTTACCAAGTCATCACCAAAAGCATATATAAATGGTTCGTTGCCTAAAACACTTTTGGCATTTAAAGCTGGAGTACCATTTCCATAAGGACCTTTTTGACGGATATAAATAAAATTGGCCATGGAAGATATTTTTTTAATTTTTTCCAAACGGTCAAATTTTTTCTGGGACTTGAGGTGATGTTCTAATTCAAAACTTCTGTCAAAATGATCTTCTAAGGGTTTTTTATCCCAAGTGGTGACCAAAATAATATCTTTAATGCCTGAAGCCACCATTTCTTCAACAACATATTGAACAATGGGCTTATCTACAATAGGAAGCATTTCCTTAGGTTGTGATTTAGTAACTGGCAAGAATCTGGTTCCAGAGCCAGCGACAGCAATAACGGCCTTAGTTATTTTCATATACTAATGTATTAATGCTAATATACTAATTATACTAATAATACTAATATAATACTAATTTTTATCTTATCAAAATTGATTGATGTTTGGTTTTGAGTAAATCAGTATTTTATATATTTTATAAGTATTATACTAATAATAGAGCCCAGAGGTCAATTTTAAGAATAGCTAAGGATAATGCCCGACCTGTCGGGTCGGGCCCACGGCTTGTTATTAGTTTTAGATTTTGATATTTTTAATATATAAATTGTTAAATTGCTAGATTGTTAAATTGTTGAAGAGTTAATAATTTTTATGGAAAAAAAATTTATTGCTTTAGAAAATAAATCCCCACACCTTAAAAAAAGTGGTGGGGATAAAGTACGCTTAGATAAATTTTTAAAAGAAAATTTAATGGATTTGTCGCGTTCTAAAATTCAAGATTTAATTATTGATGGATTTGTTAAAGTTAATTCTAAGATTATAAATAAAAAACATTATTGGTTAGCTAAAGGCGATGAAGTGATTTTAACTCCCTCTGTTCCTCGAAGAGCTCGGGACATCTCCCCCTTGAAAAGGGGGAGAGAATTAGAGAAGCTCAAAAAGCAAATTAAAGTGATTAAGAAAACTAAAGATTATGTTCTTATTGAAAAGCCAACGGGATTGATTGTGCATGGAACTAAGGAGATTCAACAATATTCTTTAGTTGATTGGCTTAAGAAAAAATATCCACAAATTAAAGCAGTGGGAGATTCATCCCCACGCCCTGGAAAGGATGGCGGGGGTTTAGAATTTCGGCCGGGCATAGTTCATCGTTTGGATAAGAGAGTTTCTGGATTAATGGTTATTGCCTTAAACCAAGAAAGCTTTGAAAATCTAAAAGCACAATTTAAAGATAGAAATATAGTTAAAAAATATTTGGCTTTAGTGTATGGAGAAATGGAAGACCAGGTCGGTCAAGTTGATTTTCCGATTGAGCGCTCTAAACGAAGTGGTAAAATGGTTGCTAAGCCCAAACATTCTGGGGAAAAAGAGGCCTTAACTTTATGGGAAGTTAAAGAAAAATTTAATCATTATACTTTATTAGAAGTGCAAATTAAAACTGGACGCAATCATCAGATTAGAGCACATTTACAGGCCATTAATCATCCAGTTGTTGGTGATAATTTATATAATATTAAAAAATACAAAGACAAGTTTAATTTACAGAGAGTTTTTTTACATGCTTATCATTTAGAATTTACAGATTTAAGTGGCGAGGTGCAAAAGTTTGAGATTGATTTGCCGGAAAAATTAGAGAAGGTTGTGAAAGAATTAACACACCTTCGCTAAAGCTTCGGCGAGGCAAGGAGTAAGAATTAAGGAGTAAGAATTAAGGAGTAAGGATTAGGATTTATGGAAGATGAAAAAAATAAAAAAAGAAGGATTTCCTTAGGTGATTAACCGTTCGGATTTCCCTCGTCTTAATATTTATATTATAGTTCATTTTTAGAAAAAATCAACCAAAATAAAATAATGGAGAAGAAAAATAAAATTTTTGCTATAGCTGGACCTTCAGGAGTTGGAAAAACGACTGTTATTAATTTAGTTTTGAAAAAAAATGAAGATTTGCAAAAAGTATTGACCTCTACTACTAGGAGTATGCGTGATGGAGAAAAAAATGGTGTGAACTATAATTTTTATTCTTTAGAAGAATTTAAGAGAAAGCTTACTAATCAAGATTTTTTGGAAAATGAAAAAGTGCATTCAAATTATTATGGAGTTGAGAAAAAAGAAGTAGAAAAGATTATCAAAAATAATAAAATACCTTTGTTCGACATTGATGTTCGGGGAGCAATGAAAATTAAAAAACTTATACCAAATTTAAAAATTATTTTTATCTTACCAGAGTCGCTAGAACAAATAAAAAATCGCTTAAAACAAAGACCAAATATTACAGAAAAAGAACTTAAAACTAGATTAGAAACAGCAAAGAAGGAGTTAAAGATAGCTAATAAATTTGATTATCAGATAGTGAATAAAGAAGGAGAGATTGACAAAACCGTTAATTCAGTGTTAAATCTTATAGAGGTTGAAAAATAATTTTTATTTTATTATGCACCCGTAGCTCAACTGGATAGAGTGCTTGGCTTCGGACCAAGAGGTTGTAGGTTCGAGTCCTACCGGGTGTACCATCCTTCGTCAAGTTTAACTTGATTTCGGAGGGCAAGCCATAAAAATACTATTTATTAGTGTTTTTTTAGTTGTCAAAAATATTTTAATAGCTTATGATTATTTTATATAGAATTTTTAACATTTTATTTTGAACCTTTAACTTTTAACTTTCAACTTTTACCCTATTAAATTATCGCTTTGCGATATTATTTAACAGGGTGAACTTTTAACTAATTTATGAACTGGACTTATTTTTTATATGTTTTGTTAATTGGTTTATTAGATGCCTTAGCCATGATTTTAGGCAAGCTGTGGTTTTTGCATAAAAATGTTTTTTATTTGGTTGGTGCATTTTTAAGTTTGGGCATAGCGGCGATATTTTTTGCTTTTACTTTAAAATTTCAGAATTTAGTAATTATGAATTGGCTCTGGATTGGTTTGTCAGCAATTAGTGGCACTTTAGTAGGATTTTTAATTTTTAAAGAAAGCATTAGCAGTTTGCAAATTATTGGAGCGATTATTATTGGCATAGGTTTAATTTTACTTAATTGGAAGTAATTAATTAGCTTGTAGGGGATTAGGTTGTAGGGATTAGGAATGCTTTGATTAATGCTCGGTGTTGAACCGGGTTTTTTAATTTAAATCGACCCGACGGGTCGGTTTTTAATTTTTTACCCGCCGGGCTGGGTTGACCCCGTTAAACAATTTTATCCTTGGATAAGGGTAAAATTAAGATTTAAGTTAATATTTTTTAATAAAAATAAAATTATTAATAACAAAGAATATAATAGTTTAATGTGACAATTTTTAATTTTAAATCTTGTTTAATGGGGTTGACAGGATAGTTTAAATATGATATGGTTGGGAGTTAAAAAAAGAAATAAAAATGACAGGAGGATATAATGGCAAAAAATGGTCGGATTTTAAGTAAAAAAATTTCAAGAAAGACACTCAAGGTTTTTCGGAATGTATTGATTAAAATTCCAAAGAGCAGTAAACACATGTCTTTTGTTCCGGAGAATAAGGGGTATGGAATTGAGGCTCATTGGAAGAATGGTCTTGTTGTTAATCGCGGAGAGATTTTGTTTCGGTTTTTTTACGGAATTGGCGATGTTGATCTTGGTTCCCGTGTTATTGCAGATGTTAAAGTTATGGAGAAAAGAATTTTAGTTAAAACTAGAGTTTTTGGAAAAGTAGTTGGGTCGGAAATTTTTTACTTGTATTTGGATATTAAAAAAATATCCGATAACAGTGCTGAAGTTGAAATGAAATTTTGGTCCTGTGATCCAAAAGTTGAAATTGAGAAGAAGAACGAATTTCTCATTCCTCGTAGTCAAGAAAAAATTGTTTTTCTTGAGTTAAAAAAGGAAGCGGAAGAAGACGCCGCTTAAAAAATCTTTATAACAAACCCCGTTGTTTATTCACGGGGTTTTTAAATAGTATAATAGTATAATAGTATAATTGATAATAGGTTAATTGATTTATAAAATAAAAAATCCCGACAAAATCGAGAAATATTTTTAATAAGTTATTTTATTATTTAATATTTATAGTAGTAAACCATTCACTAGGTCGCTTAGGTTTACTACATAAACTATTCGTTTTATTCAAATAATGCTTATGGCGGTGCCATAAACTTGAGTATAGGAATAAATTTTTAATTTATGACGAAGACGAATAGTTTATGGTACGCCGTGCAGGATTTGAACCTGCGACCGTCTGCTTAAGAGGCAGCTGCTCTACCAACTGAGCTAACGGCGCATATTTGAAACAAAAAGCTTAGTAAAAATAAGAATACTATTTTTTAGAGTAAAAATCAATACCTAACTTGTTTTTAAATTTATTTATAGTAAGATAAAAACATATTTATCATTAAAAATAAATCCCCACACCTAATTTAGGTTATGTGGGGAATATATAAAGATTAAATATTAATAATACCTAATTAGGAAATAATTAGGTGTGGGGATAAAATTATGGACTTTGAAAAAAATGAAGAAAATATTTCACCAGAAGTTAAATTAAAAGAGGTAGAATTAAAAAAGCATGGAATGTACGAAAAACTGAAAAATTTTCAAGTTGGTGATAATATTATTTTTGAATTAGTTGATGGAAGAATCGAGACTTATAATAATTTAGACAATGCTATAAAGTTTTTTGCTGGCGAAGGACCAAAAGTAGATAAAGGAGTTAGCGAAATAAAAGATTTTTATCTTAGTTCAGAAAAAAAAGATTAATTTAATAAAAATAATATTTTTAAATAGCAAAAGACGCTTTTAAGAGCGTCTTTTTGGTTTAATTTTTTTACTTAAGCAAAGTCGAGAGATTGATTTTTTTCTTTACCTTTTTCTAGAAAAAGGTAAAACTAAAAAGTCGCGCCCCAAACAAAAATTTATATAATTTTATCACTACACTGGCTAAAATTTCGAAACTCCCGCGAACCACTCACTTCATTCGGGTTCACGGTCAAACAGTCGAAATTTTTTAACGCCAGTTTCGTTCAAATTCTAGATAAATTTTTGTAAGTGGCGCGGAGATTATATATTGAAATCAAAGCCGATGATAAGCTGATGTGTATATATAGAAATCATAATTCCTTTTTGTTTCTAAAAGGATTCTGATTTCTCGCTTTTTTGATTTATTGGTTTTTTACCGAATATAACTTAAAGGATTTTGTTTATAACCATTAACTCGAACTTCAAAATGAAGATGGGGTCCAGTTGACCAGCCAGTCGTGCCCATAGCCATAATGGTTTGTCCGCGGGAAACATTTTCACCTTTTTGAACATATAATTTAGAAGCATGAGCATAAAGCGTTTTGATACTATTGCCATGATTGATAATAATATAATACCCATAGCCACCACTACTCCAGCCAGCTATTTCCACAGTTCCAGATTCAGCGGCATAAATAGGCGTACCGGATTTTCCACCAATATCTATAGCGGGATGTCGCCACCAATAATATTGAGTTATTGCTTTAGTAGTAGTAGGCCATAATAATTTTGTATTAGCATTTTCTGGAGATGATTTGGGTGGAGTAAAAATGGTAGTCGGGGTAGTATGAGCAGTGATGACAGCAGCTGGTTTGATTCCGTCTGGAATTATTAAATCCTGGCCAATAGATATTTGATTGGCCGAGGTTAATTTATTGGCTTCTAAAATTTTGTCTTCTTCGGCCTTATATTTTTTAGCCAGAGATGAAATAGTGTCGCCTTTTTTAATAGTATGAATTAAGCCAGTGGTGGGTAATATTTTTAAAGTTTTTCCGGGACGAATAACACTATAATAAGTTAAATCATTAGACCATAATATACTGGCGACGCTAATTTGAAATTTTTCAGCTATACCACTAATAGTATCGCCTTCTTCTACCGTATATTCTATAACCTTAGTGCGCGGACCTTCTTGGAGGGCTTCTTCTGATAAAGCAGTAGCCATTAAAGCAGTTTCTTCATTAGTGGTCATGGTAATAGTAGAAGTAGGGGTAGGTAAATTTACTTGGGCTTGAGGAAGGGGGGCTTCTAAAGTGGTTCCCTCGGTTTCTAATGTTTTTTGAGAAATCATTGCCGGTCCCTCTTCTTCTATAATTTCATCATTATTAAGAAATTCTTTATTTTCGTAAGTTATTAATTTGGAGATAATGGCTTTTTTACCAAATTCTTCTGGCTCGGGTGGTTGAGCAAAAATATTATTAGCTATAGTTAAAACACCGATTAAGATTAGTAAAGCATAGGGCAGCACCTTGCTTATTTTATTTTGGTATTGGGGTAATATATTTTCTTCTTTTTTCTGCTTTTTTCTTTTTATTTTTAAAAACAGATGATATATTTTTAATGTTATTAATTTTAATATTTTGCCAGGAAGCCAAAAAATAATTTTTAAAATAAAGATAAAAATTTTCCAAAAATAAGTAGCAATTATTTTAATTGCCTTAATAATATATATTATAGAGAGAAATAAATATCTGGTGATTTTAATGGAAATAGATTTGGGGTTAATATTTAGTAGTAATTATTATCATAAGCTATCGCTAGGCAAAAGTCAAAGGGTAAAAGGTAAAAAATGACTTGAATTTTATCTGTATTGTTAGTATTATTTTTATATTAGAACTATTTAATCTTAATTATGGAACAAAATTACAATCACCAAGAAATAGAACCAAAGTGGCAAAAAAAATGGGAAGAATCTCAAGTTTTTAAAGTTGATGAAAAATCAAAGAAAGAAAAAAAATATGTTTTAGATATGTTTCCTTATCCTTCGGGAGCTGGTTTGCATGTTGGACACCCTGAGGGTTATACAGCGACTGATATTTATTGTCGTTACCTACGAATGAATAATTATGAAGTAATTCATCCAATGGGCTGGGATGCTTTTGGTTTACCAGCGGAAAATTATGCTATTAAAATCGGAGTTCAACCACAAAAAAGCACAGCTGATAATATTAAGACATTTACTAAACAAATTAAGAGTTTTGGTTTTTCTTATGATTGGGACAGAGAAATAAATACTTCTGACCCAAGTTATTATAAATGGTCGCAATGGTTCTTCCTTCTATTATATAAAAATGGATTGGCTTACAAAAAGAAAGCGCCAGTAAATTGGTGTGAGTCCTGCAAAACAGTTTTAGCAAACGAACAAGTTGTTGATGGACATTGTGAACGTTGTAAAAACGAGGTAATAAAAAAGGATTTAGAGCAATGGTTTTTTAAAGTTACTGAATACGCCGAAGAGCTTTTAAATGATTTAGATAAATTAGAATGGTCATCGGCTTTAAAGACGATGCAAAAAAATTGGATTGGTAGGTCAGAAGGAGCTATTATTCAATTTTCAATTACCAATGCTCAATTTTCAATTAAGGACTATAAAAAAATATATTTTGCTACTGGGAATGATTCAAAATTTAAAAGATTAAAAAGATTATTTTCTAAAATAGCTCCAAATTTAAAAATAGAAAAAGTTCCAGATTATCTTGAAGTAGAAGAAAATGGCAAGGATGCTTTTGAAAATTCATTAAAAAAAGTTTTACCTTATAAAAATAAATATAATTGTCCGGTAATTTCAATGGATACAGCTGTATTTTTTGATGGAGAAGATGTAAATTCTTTAGAGCCCAAAAGATCGGCCTTAAAAAATATTGATGAATCAAAGTTATCTCAAAAAGAAATTTGTCAAAAAATGTTAGATTTTTATAAAAATATTGCTCGCAAAAATAAGGGGGAAAAAGAATTTTATTATGAAGATTATTGGACTATTTTATATCCAGATGGTAGTTATAAACAAATAAAAAATAAAAGAGATTATGTTCTAACTGACCAGGAATTAAGTAAAGTAGATATTTATTTTCCGATGCGGTCTTTATATTATTCTAAAGTGACTGGAAAAAGTGCAGACCAAACAAAAGAAGAAGATTATTTTCAAGAATTTGCAAGTGTTAGCCAGGCCTTAAAAAATTTATTAGGTTTAGAAAAAATCAAAATTTTTACTACTCGACCAGATACCTTATATGGAGCAACTTATATGGTTTTGGCCCCTGAACATAAATTAGTTCAAAATTTACAAAACCAGATTGAAAATTTTTCAGAAGTAGAAAAATATATTCAGATCACTAATAAAAAAAGTGATTTAGAAAGAACTGATTTAAATAAAGACAAAACTGGTGTGGAATTAAAAGGTTTGAAAGCCATTAATCCAGTTAATGGAGCAAAATTACCAATTTATATTTCAGATTATGTTTTGGCCTCTTATGGCACTGGAGCAATTATGTGTGTGCCAGCCCATGACCAACGGGATTTTGAATTTGCGCAAAAATTTAATTTACCAATTATTGATGTAGTGCAACCAAAAAGAAAAACTAAGATTTTAATTGTTCATGGTTTTGGCTCTAATAAATTAAGTAATTGGATTCCTTGGCTAAAAAGAAAATTAGAAAAATTAAGTTATGAAGTTTTAACTCCAAGTATGCCTCATACTAGTCATCCATTGTTTGAAGAGTGGTTGAAAGAATTAAAAGAATTAACACAGGATTTTATAGAAGATGATATTATAATCGGCCATAGTTTAGGAGCTTTTGCAGCCCAGCATTTGGTTCAAGAATTAAAAATTAATAAATTGTTTTTAGTTGCTCCAGTTACAGAATTTATGCTTAGTGATCAAACCAAAGAAAGAAGTATTAGGAAATATTTTACAGAAGAACAAATTAAAATACTGAGTAAATTTACTGGTTATAAGGTAGACTATCAAAAAGTAAATAATAATGTCCAAAAAATTTATGCTTATTTTTCAGATAGTGATCCTTATATAAGCTTAAATCAAAAGGAAAGCATAGAGAAAGTTTTATTAGCAGACTATAAAGTTTTTAAAAACAAGGGACATTTTAATATTAACGAAAGATTTGATCCTAAGGTTTCAGAATTACCAGAAATAATTTCAGATATTGAAGAGAAAATTAAAGCCAGTGAAGATCCGCAGGGGATAATGATTAATTCTGCAGAATTTAATGGTTTAGATTCAGAAAAGGCAAAAATTAAAATTACCAAAAAAGCCAAAGGAGAATTAACTACGCAGTATAAAATTCGCGATTGGTTGGTCTCTCGGCAAAGATATTGGGGGGCACCAATTCCAATAGTTTATTGTCCTAAATGTGGAGCTGTTCCTGTTCCAGAAAAGGATTTGCCAGTTTTATTACCGGACGATATTAAGGATTTTCGACCAACCGGAAAACCACCATTAGCTTTTTCTAAAGAGTTTAATGCTAATGTTAAGTGTCCGAAGTGTGGAGGCGAAGCTACTCGGGAACATGATACTATGGATGGATTTGTAGATAATTCTTGGTATTATTATCGTTATTTAGATCCAAAAAATGAAAATGAATTTTGTGCCAAAGATTTAATTAAAGAATGGGTGCCAGTTGATACTTATGTGGGGGGAGCAGAGCATGCCGTGGGTCATTTAATTTATTCACGATTTTTTACAAAAGTTTTACGGGACAATAAATATTTAGATTTTGACGAGCCCTTTTTGAAATTAATTAATCAGGGTTTAATTTTAGGAACCGATGGTCAAAAAATGAGTAAGAGTTTAGGTAATGTGGTGAACCCAGACGAAGTTATAGAAGAATATGGAGCCGATAGTTTTCGAATGTATGAAATGTTTATGGGTCCTTTAGAAGATTCTAAGCCCTGGAATACTGATGGTATTAAAGGTTTACGTCGGTTTTTAGATAAAAATTGGAATTATTTTTCAACAATCCGACCCGCCGGGTCGCCTTCAACTGACCCGGCGGGTCGGATTAAGGCCTTATTACATAAAACCATTAAAAAAGTTGGTGACGATATTCAAAATTTTAGATTTAATACAACGATTAGTTTTCTGATGGTTTGTTTTAGGGAGCTTAGTTCTTTATCTTCCCCAGATTTAGATTTAGTTAATCCATATCTAATAATGCTGTCTTGTTTTGCACCGCATATTAGTGAAGAAATTTGGCAGAAGCTGGGGAATGATGGATTTATTTGTCAGCAAGAGTGGCCAAAATATGACGAAAAATTAATTGTAATAGAAAAAATTATTTTACCTGTGCAAGTAAATGGAAAATTGCGAGCGACTTTAGAAGTAGAAAAAGATATTTCAGAAAATGATTTAAGGGATAGAGTTTTAGAATTAGAAAATGTGCAAAAATTTATTCAAGGCCAAAAAATTGTAAAATTTATTTATATCCCCGGGAAGATTGTGAATATAGTAATCAGTTAAAAGTTTAAAGTTAAAAGTATTTTTTATGAAAAAAATTTTATTATTATCAACCCTGTTTATTGTCATTTTATTAATAAGTGGATGTAAATCAAATTCAGATATTTTTTCTTGCTCAGAAGATTCAGAATGTATCGTTGTAGATTCAATTGAAGGCTTACAATATATTCCTGATATTAATGATGAATGTGGATGTGCTAATGTAGCTGCAATTAATTCTCAATATTTAGAATTGTGGGAGCAAAAAAGAGAAGAATTTAAAGGTAAAATAGAATGTGATAAATGGTGTAAGGCATTAGGAAAGAAGGATTCTTATATTGCAAAATGTGAGAATAATAAATGTGTATTAGAGATGAAATAATTATATGAAAGATTTAAAAAAGTATTTTATTCTGTTAATTTTTTTAATAGTTTTGCTTAGTGGTTGTACTTCTCAGGATTGTCAAACTAGATGTAATAATATCAAAGAAAGTGAAAATGTGCCTCATTTTGATAAACAAATGATATTACCAGGCGGTTGTTATTATGGTTCTTTAAATCAAAAAGCTCTAGGAACACCCGCAGGTTGGGTTCATTATGATGAGGGTTCACAAAGAGCTTCTTGGTGTCCGTTTAATCCAGATTTTATTGATGATTGTGATTGTTAATTTAGTAGTTAAATAATTTTCCTTTTTCCACTTTTTTCTAGAAAAAAGTGGAGCAAAAAAGTCGCGCCTGTACAAAAATTTAGAGAATTTTATCATTCGCCATCCTAAAATTTTGAAACTCGTCGTTTCACTTTCAGCGCAACTCCTCAAACAGTCAAAATTTTTAACGGATGCCTCATTCAAATTCTAGTTAAATTTTTGTAATGGCGCAGGAATTTTATTATAAATTGATAGAAGCTTTATATCAAAACAATGAAATGGATTTTTATCATAATTTTAATAATTTTTTTAGGGACTTTTAATAAATAGAAATTGAGTTGAGGAAGTCGGAGAATATTTTTTTATCTTTCCTTAATTTTTTCTTTGAGGAGATTTTTTTTAATGTTATAATAAATTTAGTTAAAAGTTAAAAGTATTTTTGTCTTTTACATTTTTATTTTTAAATTATTATTTTTTATGTCTATACCTCAAAATCCTATAGTAACTAAAAAGAAATTTCCAAAACTTCCTAAATTTATTCGGGTTTTTTTACCTTATAAAATGAAACGGCAAGTTAAGGAATTGTTTGTTTCTACTATTATAGTCAATTTTGCTTTGGCTATGGTTCAAATTTTTGAACCGATTTATTTATATCAAATGGGCTATCCTTTAATTAAAATAGCTATTTTTTATTTGATTGTTTATGTTTTATATTTCTTTTTAATTCCTTTTGGAGCTAAATTTGCTAATAAACATGGTTATGAAAATGGCATGTTTTTGGGAACAGCTTTTTATGTATTTTTTTATATTTCTTTATTTTTTATTCCTAATTACCCCTGGCTTTTTTACGGGGCGGCGATTATTTATGCTTTACAAAAAACTTTTTATTGGACTGGTTTTCATGCTGACTTTGCTCATAATTCGGAAGATAGTGAAGAAGCTCGAGAAATTAGCTCAGTTAATGTTTCTAATGCTATTATGTTTGTTTTAGGGCCTATTTTAGGTGGTTTAATAATTACTTATTTTGGTTTTGCGGTTTTGTTTTTAGTGGTCTCTATTTTATTTTTGATTTCTAATATTCCCATGCTATTAACTAAAGAAAAATTTGATCATCGAACATATGAATATAAAAAAGTATTTGATGTTTTTAAAAGAGTAAATATAAAAAATTTTTTAGCTTGTATGGGTTATGGAGAAGAATTAGTAGTTCAGGTTTTGTGGCCCATATTTATGTCGATTATAATTGTTAGTTATTCTAAGTTAGGTTCTTTAGTGAGTATAGCAACTGGTTTAACTTTATTAGCCACTTTATATATTGGTAAGATGTGTGACTCTAAAAATAAAACTAGAATTTTGAGATTTGGATCTATTATTTATTCTATAGTATGGTTTTTAAGAATTTTTGTTAGGACTATAACTCCAGTATTTTTAATTGATACAGCTTCTAAAATATCTAAATCAGTAGTAGCGGTTCCAATTGTGGCTATTTTTTATGAAAAGGCCAAAGAAGGGAAGAGTAAGAATCATAATAGTATTATGGAAAATGTAGTTAATTATGAAGTGGGTTTGATAATTGGAAAAGTATTAGCTTGTTCAGTAATTATTTTAATGATATCCATTTTCTCCTTAAAAGATGCCTCTGGTTTTGTAGTCGGATTTGTTTTCGCAGGAATAAGTTCTCTACTTTATATGTTGTATAAATAAATGACCCCTTTAGAAGAAACTAAATTTTTTTTAAAACAAAATAAGATTTTGCCTAGCAAGTCTAGGGGGCAGAATTTTTTAATTTCTGAACAAATTTTAAAAAAAATAATCCAAGTAGCAAATTTAAAACCCAAAGAAAATGTTTTGGAAGTTGGTCCGGGAATCGGAACCTTGACCACAGCTTTATTAAAAGAAGGAGTAAATCCCCACACCTCAAAAGAGGTGTCGGGGATAAATTTAAAAGTTGTTGAGTTAGATAAAAATTTAGTCCAAGCTTTAAAACCCTTAGCAAAGATGAATAAATTTGAGTTAATTGCCGGAGATATTTTGAAAATAAATTTACAAAAAATTTTGCCCCTTAAGTTTTTAAAAAACTATAAAATAATTGCTAATTTACCCTATAGTATCACTTCTCGATTTTTGCGAATTTTTTTAGAACACCAATACCCGCCTCAAGAAATGATTTTAATGTTGCAAAAAGAAGTCGCGGAACGAATTATTAATAAAGATGGTAAATGGTCAAAACTTTCAGTAATGTGTAATTTTTATTCTCAGCCAGAATATCTATTTAGCGTAGGTAAAGAAAATTTTTATCCCCAACCCCAAGTTGATTCAGCAATAGTTCGTTTTAAAATCGACCCTGAGGGTCGGCGACCCTCAGGGTCGGAACGTTTTTGGCAGTTAGTTAAAATTGGTTTTTCCTCTAAAAGAAAGACCTTGGCTAATAATTTAATGGCGGGATTAAAATTAACTAAAGACGAAGTTTATCAAATTTTAGAGCAAGCTGGTTTAGAAAAAAATATCCGCGCAGAAAAGTTGGAAATAGAAGATTGGGTCAAGCTTGTTAAATCTAATGCTATTTGATTGGGTTCACCCCGTTAAATAAGATTTAAATATATGATAAAATAAATTTCAGTTTTTTATTTTTCGAACAGAACGAGAGTCATCCCGTCTGCGGGATGACCGAGTGAGTGAGAAAAGAATGAATACCCCGTCAGCTTGCTGCGGGGTTAAGGTGCGACCGAATGGGAGCTCCGAATCAGAGTCCAGAGCTTGCTCTGGGGTTTGATACCATTCATTTTTTGTTAATTATAATTTTGTGTTTACAGTACTATGTTTAAATCTTAATTTTATTTTATTTAACTTTTTTAAAAAATTAAATAGGAGGATATAAATTTTCATCTAATTGATTAAATCAACTAGATGAGAAATAAAATTATTTAACGGGGTAGATTTGTCATCTGACTAAAAAATTAGTATACCCCGCACTAATTGATTTAATAATTAGTGAGGGGTATAATTAAAGCAGGATACTAATATACTAATGGTACTAATTATACGAATTAATCATACTGATGATAAATGATATTGATAATGCAGTAGTGAATTATTCTCCCCCTCCTCCCCTTAATAAGGGGAGGTGTCCGCAGGACGGAGGGGTAAGGGGAGATACAGAGGGGTTATTTATACTAATAATGTGAATAAAATTAACATTATTTTTGGGTATTTGATTTAAATATATAAAATTACAATAATGGATTATAAAGATAATTCCATTGAACAAAATAAAAAGAATATTTTTACAAAAATAATCAATTATTTTTCAAATTATAAAAATAATTTTAAGTTATTTATTATTTTAGGGGTCTTAGCGCTTATTTTAGGGGCCTGGAATATGACCTCTTATATTAAAAATGCTTTTGTGGAATCATCTTTTGTTTTAAAGGATAAGGCCACCCTTAGCCAAAATTTAAATAGATTAAAAGACACAGATAGCGATGGTATATCTGATTATGATGAATTAAATACCTATGGCACCAGCCCCTATTTAGAAGACACAGACAGTGATGGCATATCTGATTATGATGAAATTATAGCTGGAGATAATCCAATTTGTGCGGGAGAGGCCTGTAATATAAATATTGGGGAAAAGCTTAATGAAGGCGAAGATGTTAATGCAATTATTGAGGATATGTCAGATTTAAATTTGGAAGAATTTAAAATTTTTTTAATAGAATCAGGTTATCCAACTGAGATGGTAGAATCACTGAGCTTAGAAGATATAGAAATCTTAATGCAGACAACAGATGATTCTGTAATAAATTTGTCAGAAGACGATTTACGAACAGAGGCAGAATCTCTTTCAGTAGCAGAGATAAGAGAACTTTTAATTCAATCTGGGGCTAATGTTGAACAAATAAATTCTATATCAGATGAAGAATTAAAAGCAATATATTTAGAGGCCCTAATAGAGGTTGAGTAAGGCCAAATAGATTAATAATATTTTTAATATGTTTTTTAAGAAAAATAAAAAAGTATTTATTATATCAATTTTAGTAATATTTTTATTTGTTTTTAATTTTTCAGTTTTATTTATCCCAAAACAAGCCAAAGCACAACTTGTAGTGACAAATCCAGCCGCTATAATACAAAATATTTCTAAATGGGCCAAAGATCAAATTGAAAAAAGATGGGAAGATTTTAAGGAAAACATGGTAGCACAGACTTTTAAGAATGTGGCTAGAAAATTTTTAAATAAAATTGCTTATGATTGGGCTAATAAAATTGCTACTGGCCAGGCCGGACAGGGTTCTCTTTTTGAAGGAGGAAACGTATGGGATAATTTAGGTAATTTATCTAAAGCTGCTGGAGCCGAATTTATTAATGATATTGCCAAAGGTGGTCTTGGTTTGGATTTGTGTAAGCCCTCAAATCCAAAATTAAATTTAACTTTGCAATTAAGTTTGTATGATACTAATTTAGCACCAGAAGGACCTAAGCCAGATTGTAGTTTTGCAGAAATGGGAGAAAGATGGGGTAAATTAGCTGATGAGTTATCTAAGGATTGGGGTAAATTAGTAAGTTTAAATGAACAGGACTTAGCAGGTATTGGCTTTGAAGGTGATAGTGCTAATCAGGCCCGTTTAAGTTTGGTGCGTAATATGCTTAGTCCTAAGCAGAGCGATACTTATTATGCCCAAGATATATTAACTAGATATGATAAAATAGCGGCGGACAGAAAAGAAGCAGAAAAATTAGAAAAAGAAATAAATGATGCCGGGTCTCTAACTGCTCCAAGGGACACTATTACAGGAGATTTAAAACAACCATCAGCAATAACAGAAACCAAAGTTAAAGAAACTGTAACAATTAATATGCCTGAATCACCCATTGACTTACAGTTTACAGGAAATCTTATGGCTGATGCTATGGGCGTTTTTATGAATACTTTAGTGAGTAAGGGGATTGAAAAATCATTGATGGATATGTTTAAGAGCGAGCCAGGTCCGACTGAATACGAAGAGATGACAGAAGGTGGTGGAGTTCTTCCTTTTTCTGGAGAAAGTTTTAGTGCTAAGGATTATATTGACCAGATATTTTCGCAAATAAATAAATTGTCTTATAATATGAGTCCGAGCAATATTGATGTAATTAGTGAAATGGAAATTGACTTAAGGGGAGATGGTATTGTCGGGCTGATTAATAATGGAACTATTGATGCTAATTTTTCTCAGGCCTTACGTGATGCCCAAGCAGGAGAGCCAATAACATTAAGAGAGGCCATGACAAGATATGGCTGGGAAAATAAATGGTTTGGTTTTGTTGATGTAGGTAGTCAAAATGTCCAGCAACCTAAATTGGAGGATGGTTTTTCTTATGACAATATGAAAATTTTAAGAAAAAATAGAATAGTTCCAGTGGGTTGGGAAATGGCAGCTTTAAAAATAAAATCATCTAGTGGCAATATTAGTGAATGCCGAAGTTATGGTTGTACTTTAGAAACAGTTTTAAATCAATATGATAGAACTGGAACTTATGCTTATATTGTAGGTGGTGAAATTTTGGAATTCCAAAATGATTATTGTGGATGGCGACCAATTGCTTTAGAACCATATAATATTAATATAGCTAATTCAAATGCCTGTTATGATGTTTTGGATGCTACTAGTCAAAATCATATTGATGGAGTAGAAGTTAAATGGGATGGTAGCGATATGGGAACCCCTCTTGATTTAACTGATGATATTATTCCGGGTTATTGTTATAAATATAATATAAACGAAAATGGTTTTATAAAAGAAATATTAATAGAAGCAAATACGAATCAAGATGATTGCGAAGACAATCAGCCAACAGATGGATATTTTGATAATAATGGTAATTTTATAGACGGTCATTTTTACGAATGGGAGCCAGGTGGTTGTATGATTATAGAAAAAGATGAATTAGAGTACGGACAATTATGTGGTTTGGTTAATCCGGATTGGGTATTAAAAGCCCCACCTCAACAATGTGGAACCAAAGGTTATTATAGTGCTTTAAGCAGTCCTGATTCAGCTGACCGTTATCAAGAATGCGCTGATGTCCAGCATTGTATAGCTGAAGATGAAAATGGCAATTGTTTAGGGGCTTATGATTATTGTACTAAAGAAGAAAATATTTGGAGATTTAAGGGCGAGATTTGTAGTGATTATTATAGTAGTTGTTTAACTCTCAAAGACGACCAAGGCGAAATAAAATCATATTTAAGTGACACCTTAAAGGTTTGTAATGAAACGCAAGTGGGTTGTCGAGATTATCTTATAGAAAAAGAATTAATAGATGGTATTTATGATTGGAAAATTGATGGAGACAAGGTTTATTTAAATAATAATGCTGCAGAATGTGATAATGAAGATGGGGGCTGTACAGAATTTATTGAAATTAAACCAGGAGTAAATTTAATTCCTAATGGTGGTTTAGAAATAAACGAGGATAGAGAAAATATTCAAAATGCAAATCCAGATGGCTGGGATATTATTGGTATTCATGATTATTTAATTAATTCTGATGAATGTTATCAAAATTCATCTTGTTTGAAATTATTCTCTTCTGCAAATGAGGCAGGTTTGAAGAAAATTATGGAAATTATTCCTGGAGCTAATTATACTTTTTCGGCCTATGTTAAATATGATGGAGAAGACACTAATCATGCTTATTTGCAAATCAAAGATTGTGGAAATGATGCCAGCTGTTTAACGGGTGATTGGTTGGCAGAAAGTACCACTACTAGCACTGAAGTTAATTGGACCAGAATTAGCACTAATTATACTTTTAGCAAAAATACTAAATATATTAAAATTTTTGTCGGTTTAAATTTAGAGGTGAGTGGTGCCAATGCCTGGATAGACAGAATTCAGTTGGAATTAAATAATATTTTAGGCGGGGCAGAGGGAGTGGGTACAGCTAATCCTAGCTCTTATAAAGATTATGGTTTGGGTGGAGAAATATATTTTAAAAATGCTCCAGATTATTATAATTGTGATACAAATTACATTGAAGAATGTAATGATTTTGTAAAATATTGTTCAGCAGCAGATGTGGGATGTGAATTATATGCACCAGTTAATAATGATCCTTTTGTGCCAGCAGTTTTAAAAAGCAATGATTTATGTGTAGCAGAATGTAATAATTATCAAACATTTGTAGAAAATCCAAGCTATTTTGATATATTGGAAGATGCAACTATTTTACCAATAGATAAGAATTTTATAGCAGATACAGCTAAAAATTGTCCGGCAGGAGAGGCCTCTTGTGAATTATTTACTAATATAGATGCTTTAGAAAAAGGGGCAGAGGCCAGAGAATATTATAGCTTTATTCGCCAATGTGTTAAACCAGACGAAGTTACTGCTAAACTTTTTTATACTTGGGAGGGTTCAGATACTTCGGCTTTTCAATTAAAGACCTGGAAATTATTGGAAAGCACTTATAGTACGGGGGGAGGATATGCTCCTTGTACTAATGTGGAATTAGGTGGGATTTTGTGTTTAGATAATGTTGACAATGTTGTAGAATGTGAGCCATCCGAAAATTTTGATTGTCGAACTTTTTATGATGAAAATGCCATTCCGCATAATCGCTTGCTTTCTAAAACCATACCTATTACAGAAGAGTGTATTAATTTAAGAAGGGAAAACAGCGACCAGATTTATAAAACAGCTCCTTCTATGAGTCGGGCTTGTAGTGCTGATAATGTGGGTTGTTTAGCTTATGAAGGCAATAATAGCAATAATATTAGAAATATTTTTATTGAGGAATTTGAATTAGGAAGTATATCTGGCTGGATGGCTGAAGATGGCGCTGGAAATTCAATCAATACTCAACATTCTAATGAGTCCATTTATTATAATGGACATTCTATGAAAGCATGGGTAAATACAGCTACCCCAGAAATTATTTTATCTTATAATCTTACTCAAAATTTTAATATAAAAGCCCAAGATATTAAGAATAAAAAATATTCTTTGAGTTTTTGGGCTAAGTCCTTTGGAAATAATGACGGAGAAACAAATGTCTCTCCAGTATATAATGGGTTAGAGGATAATTTTATTGATTTTGACCAGGGCCTATCAGTAGCATCTCCAGGATGGTTATTTTATAAATATGATCCAATTGCCATAGATACTATAATAAGCGGGAAAGATGTGATTTTAAAATTTAAAATTAAAATAAATAATAATGCGGGACAGGCCAATGATGGTTTTTATATTGATAATATAATTTTAAAGGAAATTTCTAGTGATTTTTATAAAATAAAAAATTCTTGGAATACACCTCGAACTTGTTCGGATAATAATTATTTAGGATGTCAAGAATATAAAGATAGATATGGGAATAATTGGTATATTTATCAATTTAGTGATTTATGCGCAGAAGAAGATATTGGCTGTACAGCTATGATTAATACTCGAAACTCATCTATGCCATTTCAGCAAACCTTTAATGCTTTTTGTGGAGAAGGAAGTCCACCAACAGAATGTGATTTAGGAAGATATTATTATAAAAATAATGAAGATGTTTTAAATGAGGATGAGAATATTGTTGATAGTACTATTATTGTTCCAAAAGATGAATTGGTTTATATAGTTAAAGACAAGACCTATTCTTGCTTGGCTGACAAAAAGGGTTGTCAGAGTTTAGGAGTAATTAATAATGAAGGTGGCCGAGATGATTTTTATAAACTTAATGACCCAGATAAATATATTTCAGATGATTATTATGGAGGTCAGGAAAATACTTTGTGTTTAGATGAAGATAAAAATTGTACGAGTTTTTCTTTAGTCGGTGGCAGTGGTGTGATATATAGAATTCATCCACGAAATTTAACTTGTACATATCAAGACGATCCGCAGAGTAATATAGAAGCTGGTTTTTATACTGATGATGGACAGGATTGTACCGGGCTTTTATATAATGTTAATTATGGTGATTTAACCAGTAGTATAGCTGAGGACTGGAAGCCATTCCCAGATTATAGCGGTGGTTATGCGGCTTTATGTGAGCAGAGCCAAAATAAGTGTTCTTCATTTATTGACCCTTTAGATAATCAAGATATGCTGAATTATTTATATTCTCAAGTAGGCATTCAGAACTTAAATTTCAAAAATATTACTCAGTGGCGACAGGCCTCTTGGGATAAGAATGCTGAAATTGAAGATGAAGAAACAGGCCAAATTTATTATGGAGAATTTAGTGATTTTACCCACGAAGGCATTAGTATTAATGTTAATAATGAAGAAATAAGAGTTAATTTAAAAGCTGACAATAATGTTTTAATTTACAAAGGACCGGAAAGTGGACAAGATGCTTTTGATTTTTATGTTGAGGCCGGAAGTATTTATCGTTTAAGCGCTGATATTAAATTAACAGACGTACAATCAGTAAATGTTTTATTAAGTTGCAAGCAAGCAGCTGATAATAATTATGGTTATTTATATAGCAATAATAGTAGTAAAATTCCTTATGCTTTTCCAGCTATAGGAGCTAATTATTATACAGGTGAAGACATAGATGGTTGGCAAAATATTTATGGACTTTATAAAATACTGCCTGGAGCTAATTATTGTAATATTGCTTTTTATATTAATGGAGACACAGGAGATAATGTAATTATTAAAGATATTAATTTTTCCAAAGTCACTGGCCAATATAATTATTTAGATGATGATAATTTAGATAAAGAAAGTTGTAATAGTCCAGATTTAGAAGAGGGCTGTGTTTTATTTCATAATACTGCGGATTCTAATTTACAATATAATTCTACCCAGGCCTATAATTTAGGCGAACAAGGAGCAAATGATTCTAATATTTTATTGAAAGTAGTCCGTGATAGAGAATGTTCTGAATGGGTAACTTGCGGGGCTAGTTTAGAAACCTTTAATAAAGCCAGCGGACAATTACAGGATTCTTGTATATCTTTAATTGGCTGTGATGAATTATCTGAGGCCGGTTCAGGTCTATGTTCCCATCCTTTTAGTACTGGTTCGCAAGCTCAACCCCTAACCTTAGATTATTATTTACAAATGCGCGGTCAGGGAACTTGGTTTGATGATGATTATAGTGGTTATTCTATTCCTGGGCTTTATCCTTTAGATTCTTTAGTGCCAGTTGAAATAGAAGAAGATGTTTATGATTTGGGACATTTAATAGTTAAAAAAGCTGGTGATGTTCCGCATGTTTATAAGACCGGTATTGGTCTTGAAGCAGATAGTGCCATTTCTGGCGATTATAAAAATTATAATAATTGGATTGAAACCAAAGACAAGACCTGTCGTTTATATCCAGAACAAAATTCTCCATTTCCTTGGACAAGTAACAATGATATGGTTTTACAAGTTGACAGGGGTGATGATCAAGGAAACGATCCTGTTGGTTATAATGATGACGGAAGTCCTTATATAATATTTACAGAAAAGGCCTCTAATTTTAAAAATACCAATATTTGTCAACCAAATTTTATTGATTTGGGATTTTTTGGTGGAGATTATAGTGTTATTCCAACAGACATGGATTGTGAGTGCCATTATATTGTAGCTGATTACGGAGCAGAAAAATTATTTTATCCTTATGATTATAATATAGATGATATTCCAACTTCTATAACTCCTAGTTATGGTTATGATGTGGAGTCAGCTTCAATGAAATTAAAGAGCACTAGCAAAAATTTGGGTTGGAAGGGCTTTTGTTTAGAAAATGATAATTCATTATTGATTAATAATACCAATGTTATTAATGCTGAACATAGATGCTTATCCTGGTATCCAGTGGACATTATTAGCGGAGAAATGGATGCTTATGCAGTTAATCCAGAAGCCACTGTTAATCATTTAGTTGGCGATAATGCTAAATTATGCGCTATTGGTGAGGATTGGACAATAAAAGACGATAGATTCTATTGCGCACATTATTCAGATACTCAAAAGTGTAATGTTATAGCCCGAATTCCAGCTGGAACCAAAGCAAAAACATCTAATTTAAACGAAGACACAGAAAAAATATTAATGGGTAAAGAAACTGGTAGAACTTGGTTGACTAAAGATGATAGTAATCTAACTTTTAAAGATTCTAATGAAACAGATACTGGTGTTATAATTATAAATAACAAGCATTTGTCAATAATTTATGGCTCCACTAATAATGAGCCTGGTGATGATAATAATACAGGTCTATCCATGAATGAAAGTTATAAATATGGTCCAGAACATTTTCATTGGGATTTTAGTGAGGGAGATTCTGATGACATTCAAGATGATTTAAAAAATATTTTTGATACTAAGAATAATAAAATTGAATTATATTTTTGGGATGAAAGAGTTGACTGCGATGGGAATAATATAACTGGTGTCTTGGAAGATAGTCCACTTATTCATCTTGCTATGGATAATGGTGCCCGTAGTACAGGTGCTGAATGTGGTGATGAGTGTCCTCAAGCTATATCTGAAGCTGACTTTTGTAGTACTATAGATGATGGCAATTATCATCAAATTAGAATAGATTGTGATAAGAATGAAGCTTGCGGGTTAGGCGGTTGCTGGAGAGACGCAGAGAGAGAATGTAATCCATTGACTCATAATTATTATGTTAATAATCCTATCCAAGAAGCCCTTACCTTTACGATACATTGTGGAAGTTGTCTTCCTAATTGTAAGGGAGGGGATAAGGGCTTACAATGTTTAGAAAATGAATTTTTTACAAATAATCATTATAATGAAGTTTTAACGATTTATAATAATAATCCAGGAGATATTGGACTTTGTAAGGATGAAGTTCAATCAGAATTCGGTTTATCAGAATCACAAGCAGAAAATGATTGTAAATTTGTAGAATGTATAGATGATAGTAATATTTCTAATCCTAGTGCTAATCATCTTTGTGATTCTTATAAGAATAGTGAAGATTATGCTTGTTCTAATTTTATTAGGGATTCTCAAGATTATGATTTAATAATAAGCAGTTCCTTAATGAATGCTAAGTATGAAAGATGTCTTATTTCCGATGCTATGATGTATCCAGGTTACCCACTTGAGGGGATTGAATGTAATCTTAGTTATGGGTGTAATGACCATACTTGTGAAGAATGTGTGTCATATATTTATATTTATGGTACTCCCCCCTTTTCTTATGAAAATTTATCAAATCCAGGAAATTGTGATCCAGACTGCATCCAAACCTGTCAAACTTATATGGATATAAGTAAAGCGACTTTTGATTCTAATAATTTTTATTTGAATTGGTTAAGCATTAATAGATTAGTTGGATTAGACGAAGAAGGGAATCTTTTAGGAAATCCTTGTGTTTTAAGTGGTAATAATCTTATTTGTCCAAAGGTTATCAATAGTAGTATTGCTTATTATGGAACAGAAACTTGGATAAGATATGTAGAGATTTTACAAGGAGGAATTTTTGAAGAAGTAATAAAAGATCCTTTTTCAGCTGTGGCTGATAAAGATGAACTAAGAAGCATGGCTTTAAGATATGACAATAATCCTGTTTCCTATGATTATTATTCGCCCAAAGATAGTCTTTTATCAGTAAGTCAAGGTAATTTAGAAAAATTATTAATTAAAGTCCCTGATGCAGACTTTCAAGAATATCAGGAGGGCACATGGATTAATCCTGATTGGGCAATTAATAATTGCTGGAATGAAACTGGTAGTGGTTCAGCTCCTATAGTTAAAGCAGTAGAGCATGATATTCAATCTGGATTTTATGAGGGAGTGGATGGAATTTCTATAAATAATCAAACTGGACAGCATATTGAGGGAGTAGATGGCGACTTATATGCTTATTTGTCTTTTTATGCTTATGCCGTTGAAGGTCAGGCGCCTTTGAATAAGATTGAAATTGATTGGACGGGTTTGGGAAATAATAAGTTAATTTTAGAAGGTCCATTTGAAAATCATAAACCTAATTGCAAACGAAGATGTGGTGATACTTATAAGAATGCTTTTATTAGCCCGCCGTTAGGAGACCAATGTATAAGCGATAGTGATTGTGTTAGTGGCGCTAGTTGTTTTGCTGAAACCTGGGGCGATACAGAATATGCTTGTGTAGAAGATAATCAACAAACTGGCGAAAAAGGATTTTTTGCTTATAGTTATATTTATACTTGTGATCCTTTAAATGATTATTGGCAATGGGATTGTTCTACTTATGGTTTAGATGGCGGTTGCTGTGTTTATAAACCAAAAGTAGTAGTTTATGATAATTGGGGAATAGAGAAGGAAGCGTCATTGGGTAGTTGTGGTGGTGATGATTGTGCAATAGTGGTTTCACCAAGATAGGCTAGATAGAAGTAAGCAGTAAGTATTAACCTGCCTACGCTACCTTGCCTGCCGGCAGGCAGGAAGCTTCGGCAGGCATGGGAGTAAGTATTAAGGAATAGGGAGTAAGGAGTAAGCCCGCCTTCGCTCTGTGAGCTACGGCGAGGCAAGGAGTAAGGATTAAGGAGTAAGGATTAAGGAGTAAGGAGTAAGCCCGCCTTCGCTCTGTGAGCTACGGCGAGGCAAGGAGCAAGTATTAAGGAGCAAGGGGTAAGAATTAAGGAGTAAGAATTACGAATTAGCAATTTACAGACATGCTAAAGTTTTTACAAAAATTAATAATGAAGTGGAATAATCTTTCTAAAAAAAGAAGGGTTTTTTGTATCGTGATTTTTTCTTGTTTGCTTATTTTAGTTTTATTACCCTTGCTTGTTCAAGCTGATGTTGTTTTTAATGTTGTTTCCGGTATAATTAGTTCTATTTTTGGATTATTGATAAGTGTAGTCGGCTGGTTTGCTACTAAATTATTGGAGATATTATTGTATATTGCTCAATGGAATAGTTTTGTAAATATTGAGGCAGTCAAAATTGGTTGGAAATTGGTTAGAGATTTATGTAATATGTTTTTTATTATTATTTTATTGGTGATAGCTATTGGAACTATTTTAAAAATAGAATCATATTCTTATAAAAAATGGCTGGCTAAATTAGTTGTAGTAGCCATTGTGATTAATTTTTCTAAATATATTACTGGTGTTTTAATAACCTTATCTCAAGTAGCAATGCTTGCTTTTGTGGGCTCTTTTAAAGAGGCCGCAGTGGGTAATATAGTTAAGGGTTT
>Ga0268285_1000028_pt1 | contig 93230 bp, 107 predicted proteins | sample saktaG_2_FD_190144 | JGI IMG/M metagenome (GOLD analysis project Ga0268285, IMG submission 190144) | Saline water microbial communities from Sakinaw Lake, British Columbia, Canada - sak_2013_06_06_120m | ecosystem: Environmental > Aquatic > Non-marine Saline and Alkaline > Saline ... | reverse complement strand
GATTAATCTTTGTACTTTAACCATTTGACACCGGACATTGAATTCCGTTCAAGAAACAATGCTCCAAATTATTACTAAACAAAAAACAGTGCTACAACTTATGTCTTCCTTCAACTCGCAAAGATACACATCCTCATTAATAAATCTCTCTTCTTAACTCCCCCTTCCACTTATATTAATAAATAATCAACTACAAACCTCCATTTTTTTTCTATTACTTATGTGTTTAGTTTTAAAAATATAAAAATTCGATTTTAATTTTAATTTTTGCTATTAGATATAGATAGAAACACTTTAAGATTTTTGGAGCTATTACACAAGTAATTAGAAAGTAAAAAATAAATATGGAGGTTTGTGAATGATTTTGAGGAATATAAGTTGAAGGGGGAGTAGTGAATGAGGGATTAATATTAGTGGGATGTATCTCCGAGAGTAAGCCTGTTATATAGAAGCTTCCAGGGGTTTCCGGTTAGTATTACTATGCAGCTTTATTTTTATGAGGGAATTTGGTGTCCGATATAAACTGGACAAGTACAATGATTAATCTTTTGTGAGATGTTAATCTTCTCCAATTGTACAGATATTGAATCAAAACATGTATCAACTAATTTTGTATATGGATAATAATAAAATATTAGAGTATGAATATTTTTGATTCGTTAGTTCAGAGTTTATGGCAAGATTAAAGATTGTGACGTGGAAAAATCCCAAAGATTTGGATCCTGGATATTTTTATTTTATTTTTACTAATGTAGATTGAGAACCAAGAAATTGAAGAAAAAAATATTGAAGAAGAAGATATACCTGAAGAGTGCAAAAAGTACCCATCCCTCAGAACACTGTATTATAAACAAACAGATACTTTTCGTTCTAATAATAGTAGATTTTCTCAATTAAGCCTCTGTGAAGATAATACTATTACTGATATACCCGATGAAATTGGATTTTGTGATCATATTCTATGGATTTATTTAGAAAACTGTTGGAATATTACAAGACTTCCAGACAGTATTGGAAATTGTGTATTATTAAGAACATTGAATTTATATGGTTGTTTTATTACAAATCTTCCTGATACAATTGGTAACTGCTGCAAACTTGAAAGTCTTGATATTAGTCATTGTGATTTCATTACAAGATTTCCTTCCTCTATTTCGAATTGTAAAAAGCTAAAACGTGTTTGTGCATCATCATCTGGTATTATTGCGTTGAAAGAAATTGTAAAATGCCCTTCATTGGAACTTTTAAATGTATCACAGTGTAAGATTTCTGATATTCATTATATTCAAGAAAGTAGTTCTTTGAAAAGAATCTATTTATCTTTTTTCTATAATTCGACTCTGCCCCAATGTATTCCTTCGTCTTTAGAAGTGATGGTTATATCACAAACAAAAGAAGTAAAATTGCCAAGAATAATTCCAAAAAATTATGAATCTTTAAAGGTGTTAAAGGTTTGTTTTTGTGAAAATATTTTCATCCTTCCTCCTTCTATTTCAAATTGTGTGAATTTAGAACAATTGGATATTTCAAGAACAAGCATTAGTAGTTTACCGGCCAGTATTGGTTATTTATTAAATCTGAAATCTTTTGAGTTGGACTATTGTAAAATTACTGAGTTTCCTGAAACACTTGGTGACTGTAAATCACTGGAAATGATAAGCGCACGACATTGTGATTTAAAACAATTACCCCATTCGATTGGAAATTTATCTTCCTTAAAAAAATTAATCATTTCCTTGAACCCTTTATTAGAAATCCCAGCTGAGATTGGAAACTGTTGTAACTTAAAAGAGTTAGTTGTTTCTTCTTGTAATATTGATTTTCTGCCTGAAGAAATTGGAAACTGCACAAAATTGAAAATATTGGTTTTGAATAATAATCCTCTTTGCAGTCTTCCAAGTGAAATTGGTTTATGTAGTCTGAAATTACTTGATGTATCAAATACAACACTTGGGTGTTTTCCTATAGAACTTAGTAGATGTACAACTTTAAAGGAATTGAAATTTTCCTTCACCAGAATAATGTCATTATCAAGTGAACTGTGTAAGAATTTAAACCGAATCACATTTTCCGCATCTCTTGTAAGTCTTCCACCAAATGTTTTACAGCTTAAGTTCGTTGGTATTGCTGAAACTCGTTTCAATTCATCAGGATTCCAACCAGACAGTGGGTATGGAAAAAATATCCTATGGCCGTATATTAGTAATTGCCAAGAAAGAAGAGGTTATGAGTAATAATGATTTTTCAAAAAAAAGTTTTACAAATTATTTTTATTTTAAATTAGCTCTTAATAACACCACTCTTACGGAGACATTCTATAAACAGAATATGTTTCAGCTCCGGTAGTAACAGAAGTTAATCTTAACGCAAAATAGGCAGATGACGAAGCAGCTACAGTCATTCCACCAACAGCTGTTCCATTCAATCCCATTGTCACTGTAAATGAATTTGCAGCCCCATTTGTATTGATAACTGTAAAACCAATAAATTCATTTACTGCAGCACGATCAATATCTGCAACAATATCGGCAGCATCAGGCAGTGTTAAACCTGTTCCTACACCTGCTGCGTTCCCAGTAAAAGCAGGTGTTGGCAAAAGCATGTCATCCACTGTAAGAATTTCTGCATTTCCTGTTAAAGTCAGGGGATTAAATTGGCGAAGAATCTTGCCATCAACATGTATTACTTCTCCTGTTGTTAAAACGTCAGCATCAGTACTTCCAATTGTAATGTAACGTGCACCTGAAGTTCCAATGTTTATTTCACTATCATAATCCTGTGTCCCAATATTTACTGCACTTCCATCGGTAGGATTAATGCTAATATCACCTCCAGTTGATTCAATCACCAAAGGACCTTGTGATTCTACTTTAAATCCACCAGTAGTCCAATCTGGACCGACGAACCCATAGTTTGAAGTTAAAAATGCGCTGAATCCGGAATTTACACTCCCATAATCAAAAAGAAAAGACATGATGATACGTATGTATGTATATGTTTTACTACTCGTATCTAATAATATTTTTTTCATGCCAATCTATACAAAATGTAATCAGTGTTCCCATTTTCAATATATACTGCAAATAAACTTCCAGAACCAGTTTGAACAACCATATTCCCCACAGATGCCCCTGCTCCTACTCCAGGTGTTACTGTAACTCCTGCACCTCTTGCTGTAACAGAGAATACAAAGTAATCACCAGCAATCTCTCCTTTTAATGCTGCAAGTAAAATAGTAGGAGTAGGAAGCTGAAGAACAGTGGTGGTACCGGTCCCGTCTGTAACAAAGGTTGCCCGTGAGGATAAAACTTGGGCTGCAGTGGCTGTATGTGTTGCTTCAGTGCACTCAATTATAGATATTGTACGCACTGTTGGAAGACCTTCGAAGTGAATAAATCTTCCACCCAACCATAAATCAGATTCTGTTCCCCCCAGAGTGATAATTGAAGTATTTGCAGTTTTTGAGCCGATATTAACGTCTCCTGTCAGTGTGCTTGTGGCAATGTGAATGGAATCATCACTGTTGTTTGTTTGGATACTGATAGCGTCTGACCCTCCTGAAAGTGATAAAGCGCCGATTGAGGTCAGGTTTAAGCCGCCTTCATACGTGTGCATATTGAGAGAAGAATTGCCATAGTTTTGTCGTACCCATTCATGATAACCAGCCGTTACTGAACCTTCTTTATAATGTGTCATTGTAATGATTTTTAGTCACTATCTATCTGTTTATTTTTTTATATCGTCCCAAAACGAAAATAACGACAGATAGTTTAATGTTAAAATAATAATAAATTCATGCCAATCTATACAAAGTATAGGTATCGTTTGAGATATATACTCCAAATAAGCTTCCAGACCCAGCTGGAACAACCATATTCCCCACAGATCCTGCTCCTGCTGGTAGTACTGTAACGCTGGGTAAACCACCAATCCCTGCTATAACAGAGAATACAAAGTAATCGCCATCAATTTCCCCTTTTAATGCTGCAAGTAAAATAGCGGGAGTAGGAAGTCTGATTCGAAAGATAGTATTTCCGTCTGTAACAAAGGTTGCTCGAGGGGATAAAACTTGGGCTGCAGTAACATCTTGAACTGTTACGTTAATTATAGATATTACACGTACTGTTGGAAGACCTTCGAAGTGAATAAATCTTCCACCCAACCATAAATCAGATTCTGTGCCGCCCAGAGTGATAATTGAAGTATTTGCAGTTTTTGAGCCTATATTAACGTCTCCTGTCTGTGTGCTGGTGGCAATGTGAATGGAATCGTCGCTGTCGTTTGTTTGAATACTGATAGGGTCTGTCCCTCCTGAAAGTGATAAAGCGCCGATTGAGGCCACGTTTAAACCACTTTCATACGTATGTATATTAAGAGATGAATTGCCATAGTTTTGTCGCATCCATTCATGATAACCAGCCTGTTCTGGTATTCGCATTCGATTTACAAGCGTTTCAGAATTTGTGGACCCTTCTTTATAATATGGCATTGTAAAGGGATATTTTTGTCACTGCATATGTAATATATTTTTATATTTACGGTTTTAATTTTTATTTTCAAGATAGATTATTTCACTCAAATAACTATCACGATATATCCGCAATAGCGAGAGAAAAAATTAGAACTCAATAAATGTCTCTATCACGATATAAACATATGATTGGACCGTATGAGATACCCACCATAACATACCCTTTTTACATAAGATTTTCAAGTTGTAAAATAAAAACACCTATTACTGATATATCGTAATAAAAGAGATTATTCAAAGAAAGATTTATATTAATAAGGTACATTGAAAGAGACAAAAAAAATATTTACATAACATAGATAATTGAAGAAATCAATAATGACAACTCTTCAATATGGCGCAGTTCAGTCCGGTTTTTATGAATGGATTCGTAATACTTATGGCGGTGTAATTCCTGATTTTGAAATTCAGGGGTCACAGCTTACTGGTGGTACTGGAAATGGAAGAATTAGAGTTGCATCTGGACTTTGTCATATTGATGCAACTACAACTACCTTTCACAACGAACTTGGTAATTTAACATACGCCTCATTCAATAACGATGGAGCTGATTTCATAAGTCCATTGACTATAACTGGAGGATTAACTCTAAACAGTGGGCCTACTATAAATGAAATCTCTACTGATGGAACATTTTTGGATAACTCTGATACTGCTATTCCTACACAACTTGCTGTCAAAACATATATAAATTCGTTTGGATTAGATATAGTACACGAACTTCAGGTTGGTACTGGGTGTAAATACAATACAATATCTGATGCTGTAACTGTAGCTGCTGCCCTTGGATTAAGCGCGACGCAGAAGGCGGTTATAAAAGTATATTCTGGTACTTATAATGAAAACGTCGTCCTACCTGCTTATTGTGATCTTATTGGAGCAGGGGGGCATCCAACAGCAGTTACAATTACAGCCAATGGTGACAATGTGCCAATGACAATTGATAACTCAGCAGGTGTTACTGTAAACGCTATTAAAAATGTATCCATTTACTCAGGTGTTTCCAATAATGACGCAATCGCGCGACCAACACTTACACAGTCGTCTTTTGTAAACCCATTATCATTGACATTACAGGATTGTATAATTGAGCGAGAAAACGCATGTGACAGTAAGCATGATGAAGCAGTTGTTTTAGCTCCTATTGCCTGGCCAAACTCAATATCAATGTCTTACTGTTATGTGAGCTCAACAAATATTACTGATACTGCCGGAGTCAATCAAGCTGTTGGCAGTTTATTGCACGGAACTGGAATATGGAACATCAGCAATTGTAGATTCGTTGCTACTGGTACTTCATCAGAACACATGGCCTGCATACTGAACGATGATACATATCCTGAAACAGAAATCTTATCCATTGGAAATCAATTTGTAACAGAAAATGCTGGGGGCTTGGCAACTGCAATTTTTTCAAAGTACGATGGTGATAACAAGTTCGTTTCTATTTCGGATATAGCGGATGTGACAGCTACTGGTGGGTTTAATACATCGTGTTTTTACGGTGTTCTTGGTACATCTACAATCACTAATATGATAGGAAAATTGACTGGGACAGGTGTAAACAAAGGTATTTGCTTAGAAGCAGGAGCAACTACAAAGTCAGCAAATTGCTTGTTTGACGGAGCAACATTACTGTTCGATGGTACCTTCCCAACAGGTGGTGTAGCAACCGATTCTGATAACGGTGCCATGTGGATCTCTAACACTGCAAGCCCACCTACAGAAAACACTACTGGTATTATAAAAATCTACGCACAAGACTCTCCTACTGACTTAAAATCAACACTCGGGTTATATACTGAACAATCGGTTGACGTTGGAGCTCCTACATTTTCAAACAAACTAAAGGTTGTAATAAACGGAACAGAGTATTGGCTGGGTCTTGATGCGGTATAAGTGTGCTTATAAAAAAACGTATTTTCTTTTATTAATTGATATTAGTTAGTCATGAACTTTGCATTAAATTCGTCTTCAACTGATTCAGGATTTTCTTCTTGGCTGAAATCTACTTATGGTGGGGTGGAATCAAATTTATTGAGTGTTGAATTGAACGGAGGGGCCAATGCAGCAAGTATATCTCTTGCGAATGATATTTGCTCTATAAACAGTGACACAACAACACTGCATAATGAATCGGGGATTTTTTCAATCGGTAGTTTTGGTGAAACATGCAGTTTTTGTGACATAAATGCAATTCAACTTAGCCTGTCGTCTGGACCAGCTATTAATGAAATATCTACCGACACAAGGTTTTCGACTACTCCAGTAGATACAGCTATTGTTACAGAACATGCTTTGCGAACGTATCTTGAAAATTTAACTTCAGATTTTGAGTTTGTAGTTGGAGTTGGAACATATTATCCTTCTATTAAAGACGCTACTGACGCTGTTGTTCTTATTTCCAGTTATTTAAATGAAAATCAACGCGCACTCATCCGTGTTCTTCCAGGAATTTATGCAGAAGCAGTTCTACTTCCCCGATACTGTGATCTAATAGGTGTTGGAGGTTGTATGGGACACTTTAATGCAGTACCATCGGTTACCATTTCTTCCGCTTCCGAATCCACTCTTACAATTGACAATCAAGACGGTCCGACTGTTAATAAAATTCAGAATGTATACATTTATTGTACAGTAATAAATGATGATGGTATTGGACGACCAGCCGTAACCAGCTCTAATTTTACAAATGCTGTCGATGTCATATTTGAGGATTGTCTATTAGACAGAGTAAATGGAAATGATAACAAAGACGACTCTGTTCTTCATTTAGTACCAACAGAAGGTCACTCCTGCACCGTAAGAAATTCTGATATACGCTTCTCTTCAGTCAGGAACGCTTTGGGAGCTTATTCACCCGTATCAGCCATTGTTCATGGTACAGGAAAATGGTATTTTTACAGCAATCGATTTTTTTGTGTAGTGACACCCACGTATCCCCCCGCTGCACAAATAACAGCTTGTATAGCAAATGACCTAACTTATAAGGAATCATATGTCATTTCAATTGGAAACAAATACTATATGTACAACAGTACCAACAGCGCCATTGCAATGTATATAAGAACGACTGGTAATTTGAAATCAATAAATGATGATTGTACAATTGCAACTGGCGGTCCTGTTTCTACTTGTATATATGGTAAGGAAGGAACGGCTTATATCATTGGAATGCAGGGTCATGGTGGAGCAGATGATTTGAGTAGTAGTTTAATCTGGACAGTGAGCGCTGATATAAAGATATATACGACAGGGTGTTCTTTTTCTGGGACCACCGTCAAACCAGTGTTTATAGAAGGTGGTGAAACAGCTGGAAATGTATCAGAACTTAATACCGGATCCATCTGGTTGTATAATGAAGGCAGTGGTCCTTTAAGTTCATCCGAGGCTATTACAAAACTTTATACCCAACAAACAGTTGCTGAAGGAAGCTCTACTCTTGGTCTTTACACGGAACAACCGGTTGAAGTGGGAAGTGCCACCTGCACTGAAAAAATAAAGATTCTTGTGAATGGAACAGAATATTGGCTGGGCCTTGAACCAGTGTAAAGTAGTAAAGTAAATAAATAAAAGAAGCAATTATTATTATTTTAAATTATTTAAAAACATAAACATCAATTTTCTCACGCTTTGTTCTTTCACTTCAATTATGTATTCTTGACCAATGAAACAGATATATTAGCATTCCCAACATTTGTAATTTTAAGAGAAGCATTATTTTGATCATTTACAACCCATTGAGATAAAACATCTTGAGTGGTAGTTTCAACAAGATTTGACGTTACTGCAACAGCAGTGCTCAAAGTACCCGTTTTTCCAGCCAAATAAGCACCAGACCAGCGATTAACAATGTTATATACCCCATCAGTTCCGTTGTCCGCGGCCTTTAAATACTTGAATAACCAGAACAACTGCCCATTATCACGTTGGGGAGTTTCATTACACCCAAAAACTCCAATTTCGTGAGGAACGGCTTTACCATCAATTCCAAATGGAATTAAACACATTTCTGGGCTCGCAGCTGAAGTATCTTTATTAGTTTGAAGAACATAATATATTCCATCATCAAATTTCTTTCTATACAGATTTTTCTTGTAATAATACACTCCAACTCCTGCAATAATGGCAGCCACTGCTCCTATTCCTAATAAAAGTGCTTTTGTCGTTTTTTTTGGGGGAGGGGTCATAAATGATAAATCCATGATAAATCAATTAGTAAAAATCAATTAATAACAAATTATATTTTTCTTTTTCGCCACCATTCTTTGGTACCTTTCCACGCTAATCGTACAATTACGTCACATGCCACAGCTACACATACCACACTAAACCACGGTACTGGAGGAGGACAAGTAAGAGTAAAATCCTCCTGTTGAGGTGTATCAACAAAAGAGGTTGCAGATAATAAGAAGAGCAGCGGGCCTCGAAACTTATAAAAAGCATAACTTACAGCACAAAATACTATTCCTAATAATAATGCAGCCATGAAATTTTCATGAGGATCCAAATGCTTGTACCGGAAAGAAATTTTCTGTGGTGAACCAGATATATCACATATCAACAGTAATCAATACAGAACATGTCCACAAACACAAATGATTTGATGCAAATTGTGAACCGCCTAAAATTACAACAAGCTATGCAAAATAAAAACAGTGGAAGTACTGCAAAATATGTAATTGGTGGAATACTTCTTCTTGGTGCTGCTGGCATAGGTGCCTGGTATGTCATTCAGAAAAACAAAGCAAAAGAGGATGAGAAAAAGAATATTGGTAGTTCTATAGACATCAGTAGGTGGTAGAAGAATACTACCAAAAAAAATAATGCAGATACAATGAAATCAACTGCTGTTTACTAAACCTATGGACAGTAACAAGCGTAATTTGATTTGGGGAAGTGCTCTTCTTGCAGGAGGTTATCTTATTTGGACAGTCATGAAAACAAGTAATATTGGCCCAGGTCCAGGTACCAATCCTACTGCGAAGTCATTTCCCGTCAAGTATCACACTTATTCAAACTCTATTCAAGTTCCAGACTCTTTTGATGGAAGACAAGTGTGGGGAAATTGGTTATCACCAGTAGTCAATCAGGGTCAATGTAATATCTGTTGGGCAGTTGCCTCTTCGTCATCTCTTGCAGATAGATTTGCTATTTGGAGCCAGGGACAGATTCAGATTCAGTTGGGAGCGGCAGACATCGCTTTATGTTCATATAACATGGACAGTCAATTCTTCAGCGCTTTTACAACTAACGCATCTTCTGTTCAACCAATGATTAATAAACAGTTTGGAAAGGCAGGACCGTGTCAGGGTAGTATTGGATCATTAGAATTGGGGGGATACACACTAATGACACGCGGATGTGCAACAGAAGACCAGGTTCCTCTCTCTTCAGTTGTGTCTTCGTCTCCAGTCACTTGCTCTGCCATTGGTGGATTGAATAAAACAACTCCAAGATACAAAGCTATTGACTTTTATGCACTCCAGAAGGATACTTCATTTTGGGAAAAGCATGAAAGCGGCTCAGACGAAGAATTAATGAAAGAGATTTATCTTCGTGGACCAATTGCATCAGCCCTAAGAACAAGCCTTGAATTCAGAAAGTGGAATGGCTTGGGTATTTTTAATCATGCCTTGGCAGATAAGCAACCAGAAGGTCATGCTATTGTTGTTGTTGGTTGGGGAACATCGCCAACACCTCACTGGATTTGCCGTAATAGTTGGGGAACTGAATTCGGAGAAAAAGGTTATTTTCGCATTGGGAGAGAGAATGGTGGAGACATTCCCATGAATGCACTGGGTATTGTTCCAGATCTTGGACAGAATCGTCAGCTGCAGTCGTTTGATCCATGGGGAAGCATGCCAATTGGATGGAATACACAATGGAAATCTTACAGTGATATGTGGACTGCAAAAGTAGGTACTGCTGCTATAAACGTGGACCCAGCTACAATAAAAGTGTTTGAATTTTTGAATAATAATGCAAACGTATAACAAAACGTTGTTTATATTTTTTTCGATCAAGTATCACGATATATTAGTAATAGGTGTTTTAAACTTACAACTTGAAAATCTTATGTAAAAAGGGTATGTTATGGTGGGTATCTCATACGGTCCAATCATATGTTTATATCGTGATAGAGACATTTATTGAGTTCTAATATTTTTTTCTCTGTTACGGATATATCGTGATATAGAATAAAACCCGTAAATTGAGTTTTATAATTAAATTCTAAAGCTTTCTCTCTTTAACCATGCATTACCTGGTTGATCACTTACCACCTTAAATCCCGCTTTTTTTAATATGCGCAATGAAATCGGGTTGTTTTCACATCTACCATCAGCATGCTCAATGTATCCAAGTTCTGCTACCCACACAATATTTTCTGGGCAAAGCGAAATAATTTTAGATACAAGCAACGTTCCTACATTCTGCCGGCGATATTTTGGGTTTACACAGTAGGCATAGATCTGATACGTCTCTGGGTTTTTGTTTTTACGGCAACGAAATGGCTCACTATGGGCTCCATATATACCAAATCCTGCCAAATCATTGTCTTTTGTCACAATAATACAGCTGCATTTGTTTGGTTTGTATTGCAATAAAGCAAGAAAATCATTAACCTCTACCAAGTGGTTTCCAGGTTCAATAGTGTCACTATTATTGTTGTATGCATATCCAAATCCTGCGGTAATTTGTTGTTTCCATGCATTCCATTCGTCTGTGAGGCAACCCTCTCTGACAACAAGACTCATATTAAAATCGGTCATTGACTTGATTGATTGTATTCGAAAAAGAAAATCAATTATTATATATTGATTACTATAATAAAATTGTATTTGTCCCAACTAAAATCTTCTGCTTTTTAATAGTACTATTCAATAGAGTTTATTCTCAGAGCAAACAACAAATGGCAACAGAAACAATAGTAACAAAAAGTGTAGTGGATACATTGTACCTGCGTATTAAGGATGCTTTAATAGGCAAAGGTGAAATTGGAGCAGATACAATAGTTGGCATGCTTCCACAGTTAATGGACATGGCAAAGCAGTATCCTGAATTAAAGGGTCAACTGAAGCGTGAGATTGTGTTGGACGTGATCTACCGTATTGTCAATGAACAGGAGTTCCCAATATCATCTGAAACACGTTTGTCTTTAAATCTGATGCTTAAGTCTGAGGTAGTTGGCAAGGTAATCGACCAGCTCTGGCAGGCAGGCAAGGGAATTCTTTTCAAGGCAATTGGACCTGATGGTGATAATGTCAAGGCATGCTGGAAGAAATGTTTTCCATTCTGCTACAAGAAGTGATTTTAATGTTGTGTTAAGTAGACAAAACTATTCAATTAAATAATTAGTCTTAAATTTTCTTTTATTTTTAAAAAATGACATCTGAAAACGTAAATACTTATTTTAATACTACTACTGGGAAAGTAGAATATGTAGAACAAATTGAATGTTCCACACCTCCTCCTCCTCCTCCTCTACCTCTTTCAAAGTCTAAGTTAAAGAAGATACAGAAAAGTGAAAAAAAAAATAAGATGTATAGCGGCCGGCCTGGTTGGAGAAAAAGTAGAGGCGGAGTACAAAAGAAGAACCACTTGCGTAGCAAAAATGAATTGCTTCCACAGATAAATAAACTAAAACGACGTATTAGAATAGATCATAAGCCTCCAACAGTCATCAAGAAGAATGAAATAGAAAGTAAAAAAAGTGATGAAAACTAAGATTATTTTAATTTATTTCAAAAATTCATTTTTTACCAATGTCATGTTCGATCATATAGTCCTTTATTGTTTTTGACGCGAATTCAATCCACCATCCTTGGTCCACATACTTACCCTCTAACGCATAATGAGCTCCTACTACAAACTTATGCTCCTTGTATTTCTTGAATAACGCAAGACAGTAAGTCACTGTTTTTTCCAACCACTTAAAACCCTTCACGACTGGTGCATAATGATGTTGATATGGTAATGTTACATCCTTACCATGAGCTACCATAAATGACTCAAGCCAAAAAACCCTCTTCCACTCTCTCACTGCAATACTCACCCCCGTTTTGTGACAGCTGTCAAAATATACACGTAAATGTGGAGGACTACTATACATTTCATCATCAATATAGATTTCTGCATGATTGTTGTTGTTTAATTCTTTGTGTATGATGTATACGATTAGGTGATCAGGACACTTCACAAAAGCTTCATAACAAACAAAAGGTCTCAGACTTGCTTTACCATTTAACTTCCATAATTTTAGAGCGTCATACAGCAAATCGTTAATATTTAATGGGTCCAACCACATATGAACCATTGCTCTACGATCGTCCATTATGTTATTATATATAATACGTTCACAACGATCTTTCAACCCACGCAGTGCATTTTTATATTGAATAATCCATGGAAGTTGTAGTCCATAAGATAACATATATATTTCCATAAGATAACATATATATTTCACCTCGCGAACAGTGTTTTCGTTTACGAAGTTGCGCTCAGTGTTCTCTAATTTACTCATAAACATTTCAATAATATCCTCATCCACAAAACCACCAGACATGGCATGGTGTATTGTTAGTTATGAGTTATAATATCAATAAAATAGATTTTAATAAAAAAAACGTGATCACATAAACTTATTGTTACTCTACAAACGTAACATTGCTTCATATCCGAAATATAATTACATTATTGTTTTATTTCAGAATCGTCACTTAATATCCTTCGAGAAATTTACTGTAAGTACTTACTATACTGTACTTACTATAGTTATAAAAGTCAATAAATATTTAATAAATAAACATGGAACAGGCATTAGATATTTTATCACAAAACTCAAATAAAAAAATCAATGAAGATCAAGTCGGCAAGTTGTTTGAGTACTTATTAATTACTGCTAAATGTAAATCTCCTCTTCATCCAAGTACTTTAAAGGCTATTGAAAAACTCGGATTTACAAATTCTCTTTTTAGATTTTCATTTCATTTTTCCCGTGATTATGTTGAAAGAAGAATTATGACTGTGAATCTGCCAATATTAGAATATTGTTTAAAAAATGGTTATAGAAAAGATAATGGATTGTATAGAAGGTGGACACCTCTTTTTAAAGCAGTGCGATCAAATTCGTTAGAAGCTGTTAAAATAGCAACTCTTTATAATAATAAATATAAATGGTATGCAAGCCCTATAATTCAAGCTATCACTAATAACTCGTTGGAAATATTAAAATTTTTGATAGAAGAATGCGATTTTAATCCATATGCGTGTGACGATAGAACCAATACGTTATTAGAAATAAAAGAAAAATACGTTAATCAAGAAATTCGTGACTACATAATATCAAAAACAAAATAACAGTCATCCAGTGCAATCAATTAAAGTAAAAAACTATTTATATTTTATGCGTTTAAAATACCATCCTGCCATGAATAATATCCAGCTCTTAAATGTGTCATAACAAAGTGTCCACCTACTACAGAATCATAGGTATCAGGAGAGGTTGCTCCAAGTCTACGAATGCGACCGTATACAACATTTCTCACATTTAGGGTTTGTATATCAAATAAACTGGAAATTGAAGATACACGAGCAGGAGAGGTGTATCCAGTCATGTCAACAGTAATAGACCCTGTCTCTTCAGTGTTGTTTCCAATATATGAACCTTCATCAGGAACACCAGCTACATATATAGGGAAAACCAACTGGGTTGCTCCAGCGCTGTTTTGGTCTCCATATCCTTCGATACTAACTGTTAGTCCACATGAGGTATCAACATCTTCTGTTACATCGAATAGGAAGTAGATTTCGTCGTCGCGTGCATTTTCAAATTCGTTGTCCGTGAGAAGAAAAGCTGGTATATTTGTTGAAATGTCAACACTCTGACTCGACGCAGATGTACCTCGTTTAAACGAAATGTCACGCAAACGAAGGCCGCGCGCATTGCCATGATAAACTCGTGTACCATTTGCACGTATTTCAGTAAAAGAACCATCTAATTTAAACCTATTAGTTGATATTCCATTGATTTGCATAGTTTGTGTTGCCGCTCCACCATTCACCCTAATACGTATCCACTTAGCGTCTGTTCCGTTTACTGTTGTAGTTACCCAATCAGTTTTAATAGATTGATCAAACGACACACGATGGCGGTAGAGACCGATTTGAAAAGCATTAGAATTGTTAGAATCACTGTATCCAAAACGTGTGTCCATTATATGAAATGAAGTCCACGCCGCACCATTCCAATATTCAAAAACCAGATTGCTTCCTCCCCCCTCAATGTAAAATTGATCTAATGTATATTCAATTCCAAAAAAGTCATATTCATCAGTATCTCCAAAATATAAGGCAGAATTTGCTGAAAGTGCTGGAAGTTGTATAGGATGACTTTCAGAGAGATCAGTATAATCAGTAGTTGTTCCATTGTATCCATAACAGAAGGTGTTGTATATATATGGTCCCCCTTCACCTAAACAAGTAATATTCCCTTTACCGTCTCTCCCAACAGAGAAATCTCCATATGATCGAAAAACATCATTATACCCATCAATACCAAGGAGCTGGATATCAAACCCAATAGGGACGTTGATGAGATCTCTCGGGACAGAAGCTCCTGTGCCACGGATTTTTCCTAAACCTCCACTTGCAGGATCCACATAATAACCCCACATAGTATTGTCAGTTATAATAAATCCAACTGCTCGTAGTCCAATAAGCGTTGAAGCATTACCATTGGGACCAATTGAAAATGCATTAATAGCATCGCAGAAACAGCCCCCAAATAAACGTAATTGCGCACCGGCGTCTGCATAACCACCATATGTTACTGTTCCACGTATATCAGGAGATTTTATTGTCCTTCTGCACGAAATGCAGTAGTAATTGCAGCATCTGCATGTGTTGTAATTCCAGATCCATGAGCTTCTGATTTCACCCCCCCAACTGAACCTGCCCAAACAAGATTAGTGATTGTTCCCCCGACCATCCATGAATCAAAATCAATGATTCCCCCATTCTCACAGCGCCCAATGGTTGTGTAAGTGCCATCCTCTATTGAAAGAGTTTGAACGTGCATCTTGCTGTTAGCCCCGGTAGAATGAAACACTGAGGTGTAAATGGAAGTGTCACGTAGACCAGTTACACTCAAATGAATGTGTGCTCCCGCAGAACAATAGGCCGCACTAATGCCGACCCCATCGAACAATGTTTGGAGAGAAATAATCTCAGACGTTGCGCCGGACGCATAGAGACCGTACGGGGTATTTGCAATGTAAAGTAATTCTGTGATCACTGAACCAGCTACCGTCATATAAACACCATGTGACACGAGTCCAGATATATACATGCTACGAAGCGACGCGTTATTGCATCCAATGAACATGGCATTCCCTGGATCGGATCCCAAAAGAATTGTGCTAACACCTTGTCCTACAATAACAACAAACTCCTTTGTTTGAATGGGATTCTGTTCAGTATAGAATCCAGCATCGACATTAATAGTGTAGGGTTTAGTAACAGAGTTGTCAGATATTGTAGAAATGGCATATTTAACAGACTGATAAGGTGCTCCAAATGAGCCATCTCCATTTATATCGTCCCCATTAGTAGAAACATATATCGTTTGTGAAGGACCAGACCCACCACTTATTCCACTTACTGGTACATGAAATGTCGCCCCCGCGTCGTTAATTTCAAAGAGTGTAACTGTACCGGGATTAGTGCGCATTACTGTGCTGTCAGAATCAATGTAGCAAAACCCATCAGATACTCTTACTCGTGCTGATCCTGTTCCGCCAACAAGCTGAGACCCAGAGAGTTCATAATCAGGTTTTACTCCACCATATGTTTGAAGTAACCATTCATGAAATCCAGAAGCTGTACTTCCGAAAAGTTCGTGTGTCATGATAAATATTAGATATGCTGATCTTGATGTGTATTTTTTTTGTTTGTGAGTTTATGAAACAAAAATTATCTTATATATTTATAGAATCATTATTACCTTCTATATTTTCCACTACAATCATGTCAAATGACAATAAAAGTAGTACAAAATTCGATTTACGCAATGATAAGTCAATTGAAGCAATGAAGCAATGTTACAAGAAAAACGGGGAACGAGCTTTTGAATCATACACAAAATACGTGGAAGAAGTCAAAAAAGGTAATATTGATCCTCGCACTCATCCATGTATTCATTGGGTAGATTTTCGTGAAAAAAACGACAACCAGAGACTGTTAATTTATCACGGGCGTAAAGATGAGGATATTAATCTCTACGATATCTGGCAAGAACTGCTGGGTCTTCTTCTTCATTTAAGTATTATGTACAACTTTAAATGTACGTTGAGTACTTCATTAGATAAGTGGAAATATATGTTAGTAATCTACGGTCAGTGGGAGTCAGAAGAAGCAAAAAATGTTTCAGGAATGGGGATGATAAAGATTGAGCCAAAACAGGGAGTGCCCAAGTTTTAAGTGATTTTTGTGTAATGTAATGAGTTTGTCCATAAACAAATAAATCATATCAATTAATCAAAGACACATTATCATGAAGCGTAAACGTGAATTAGTTAACGAATGGGATAAACAAGCAGCTACAGTAGTTTCAAAATTTTTATCACAAAAACGGATCCACGTTGCTCCAAACAAAAAGGAAAGGATTCTTAAGGAGGTAAAACGACGGTTCAAGCGTCCATCTCTCAAAGCAGCACAGATGATTGTGGGAATGAGTGATGTAGCATTTTATAATAGTGTTTTACTTAAAACGTTATCCAAGGTGACTGGAAACAAAAGACCGCTTTCTATAGTTCCATGGAAGAAAGCTCCAATGTCCAAGAGTGCAATGCTCAAGTCAATTTATACAAAAGGCAGTGTATATCCTGTGGGGTTCATACTTGTACTAAATATGGCAATACATGCTGCAAACGGATTTTTGGACAATATGCCAATCACTAATAAATGGGAATTACTCTTCTGGTCTATCCAACATGAATTGCTTCACACAATTGGGCGTATTATGCATCCAAATACCCCACAGGGACAACACGATCATTGTGACTCGTTATTATATTCATGGGGACAGGATAAATACGGAGAACAGTACATATGGGGTCCATGCAAGAGTTCACATCAGATCGAAGGCTGCAAGGCAAATAATAGTCAAAAGAAAATGAGAAAGAAGTAATGCGTTGGGTTAAGATATATGTTCAATATTTAAATTACTGACTATTAATTTTAATGGGGAAAAAAGAACCTGCCGCAATAGAACATATCAAACTTTCACCACTAAATCTTCGCAAGCAATTCAAAGGCAATGAGGTTATTGTGCTTACTGGGAAAAAGGAGGGTGGCAAGACTACATCTATTTTTGCTATTCTTAACGCCTTCTGTGACAAATGGTTTGATGGTATTGTAATGTGCAGATCTGAACGCGCTCAACTTAGTACTGCCAAACTTCGGTATGGAGGAATAATGCCACCAATTGCAGTTCACACAACACATGATGTAGATAAGATACTTTCATTCATTGCATATGCGGACGAGTGGAACACAGCGCATGGATACAAACCACGGCGATTTATTATTGTAGATGATTTTGGTTCTGATAAGAAAAAATTTGCCAGTGAGCAATGGAAGGAAATCATCACAACAGCAAGACATTCTGGTATTACAGTGATCCTTGTTCTTCACAGTCTCAAATATTTATCTGAAATGCGAGAAATTCTTGAATATGTATTTCTATTTCGTACCAACAACAAGCGAATGATTAAATTCTATTGGGAAGAGTTTGCTGGCGTAATTGAAAGTCCAAAGGTATGGGAAAAAACTTTCAGGCACTACATGAAGTTCCCTCGTGCATCTGTTGTAATTGACTGTAAAGCAAGTGACGACGATGCTCGCAAATGTATGTTCTGGTTCCAGCCACCTGTGGCATCAGAGTTCAACTTCACAGTATGCTTGAATCGAGAATTGTGGGAAAAGAACGTTCAAGAAGGAACCTTGCCGAATCCTCAATGGAAGAATCCCAGTATTCCAAAACAAGTCTGTGCTGAGCCAAAAGTAGAGACAATGATGAGAAAACGAACTCAAGGAGAAAACATCACACGCATGGCTTATAACCCGCCCAGTAAAAGGAGACGTGTACAAGTACCGCAGTGGGGTTCAGGTTCTACCGCTTCTGCAAATGTAAGATGGACACAACCACGTGCTATTGAACAACATTCAAAACCATTTAACACAGTTGATATTTCTGATTCAGACAATGAATCTATCAATAAATCCATAGAAACAAAGAATGAACTTGACGAAACAGAATACACATTTACTGAAGGCGGGAAAAAAAAGGCTAATTGGATATTTTAATAATAATATGCATAAAGATAGTACTAAATCAAATCTAAATTTATACAATGGAATCTCTTCGTGGAGGTGATTTAAGAGTAATCTTATTATCGGCTGGTACACTGTTTGGCGTTTTAGGAGTAGCAGGTGCTATCGGTAATTACGAAATTAAAAAGAAATATGCAATTATTAGTAAGGAAATAAACGAAGAGGTTGAGACGATTGATAAGGGTTTGCTTGCAATCAGCGCATTATGTTTTGGTATCGCATTTGTATCACGCAGAAAATAAATTAAATTTTTTAACTATAAAAACATTACACAACTCATTCTTGCACTGGCATCCAACCAATTGGTTGTTGATTATTTGAAAAACACCCTTGTTCTGGAGAATCTAAATATGTAGCTCCAGTGCCATATTTCCCCCCTCCGCCTAAATTATTTTTTTCTATACCATTTCCAGTCTCCTGATACCATTGACAACGATGTTCTGCATGTGTTCCATGTGTTCCTTTGACTTGTGCATTACATGAATTCAGAGTTTGATATAAATGACAAGGAGGATCGTATGGAGGTGCCTCAATAGCGTCTGACCAACTTGAAAGCGAAAGGTGTGCAAGGGGAGCATGCTGGTTATAATGTTTTACAGGTACTGGTGGTGCGGCAGAGGCCTTAATTACTTTTGTATTTTTAACTATTAACTTCTTAATTTCCTCCTTTTGTTTATGCAGTACAAATCCAAATCCAATAGCAGCTGCTCCTATCATCATTAGTTTTCCGGCATCAAGACCCATATCTTTTTGAAATGTATCCATTCGAAGATTTTCAAGTAAAGTAATTGTCAAATGAAAATATTAGTTAGGAACATTAAATTGCGTTCATTGAATTGTTTTTTTGTTTTATAGAATTAATAAACGATAAACACTTATAATAATTTACAATGTGTTGGTGCAATCCGCAGATAAAAATACCATGCTGCAAGGGAGAAATATGTTGTCTTCTATGTCGACAAAACACACATCGTGGCACACCAACATGTAAATGGTGTTGTGGAGGTGTAATTACACCAATGACAAGACCTGATATTAGTGCAGTGGGTGTCCCAGCTATTAATCAAATACAATCCATGATTCCAGGAACAAGTGCAAAAGATACTCTGCAAATTCCCCACGAACAACATGATCAACTCCAACAAAGAGCAGAAGCTGAACTTCCCGTGCAAGTTGATACACGCGCCCGCCAGAAGAATCCACGTGCACCAACCGCTATCGAACAACAGTACCGCCGCACATTCTACGGGAAAACAGGGCCTGCTGTACCAGGACATACTTAGACAGGTGGTGTAAGAACTGGGTCTGGAACTCCTAAAACTTCTACAGTAAATTGCGATAAATGACTGTCAATTGCCCCATCAATAACTCTTGCTAAAAAAATTAAGCCGCGTCCAGGGAAAGGACTTGCAGGTAACCATAAATTTACACAACGTGTCCCATAACTGCTGTGTCCTCTCTTTAATAGTGACAATACCTCAAGTGCAGAAGGATTTTGTCCTTGTTCAATATTCAAATTTATTTTTTCAGCCTCAGAGCTGGAAAGCTCGTATGTTTGTGGAGGCAAATCTGTTAGGAAAAAAGTCTTTGTTCGTTCTGTTCCAATTGCTTTAAAATCAGCATCAGAGATGTTTTCATTCAAAATAGTAAGTGTTAAGGCAGGGACATAGATGATCGCTTCATCAGTTTTATTGGACGGATAGGGGACCATGTGTTGCTGTCCACGAATCTTTAGACACAAAGGGGCAGTACATGGGTTATGATTCATAATGATATGCGATCGTGTTAAAATAAAAGTCTATACATGTAGAAGCGAAACACTATTTGTTTATTATTAACGCAAAACTACATATTATGGCTCAACTTTTATTGCTCAGTCGTGTCGCTGATATTAAAGCAGGGGATCGAATAATGACTCATCCATCAAATACAAAATACATTTTTATTGTTGAAAAAAAAGAGGAAGTTAGTGGTTTTTTTTACCTTACACTCAAAGCATGTAATGGGGGTGAGAATTCAAATCTTCGTGCAACGGCTAATGATATACTCTATTCAACGATTTCTCTTTGTGAGTTAAAAAAAACCATGTGCAATGAAGTTCTTTCAGCAGATTCTATTATCAAGGAAGAAAAATAAGATATTTTATTAAAAGGATATTTTATTATCATTTATTCAATAAATTCATTTACTTTTAACAAACAATTTACTCAAACTTAAAGTCTTCTTCTTCCACATTTTCAGACAAATCCTTTAAACTCAATTTAGTTGTCTCAGAATTAATCAAAGATAAATCCTTCAATATCTGAAAATTAATCAAGGTGAAGTTTTTCATAAAAGATGTTTCCAGTTCCATATATGTATTGTCTTCCAAGTTTTCATCCATTATTATTTCTTTTATCTCTTGAGGAGGAGGGGGAGGGGGAGATATCGACTGCGGAGAGAACAACAAAGAATAAAAACCTTCATATTGTATTCCAAAACCATCATTCTGCGCCTGAAACGGAACATTAAGGTTTTTAATGTTCTGAAGCTTGATTGTGTAATACATAGGAGTAATCAAATGAATATCGTCAGAAAGGTTCTTCACATTTTTCATACGAGTATTTCTTTCAGCATCTGATAAATAAAATACAGTGAATGGTCGATGCATCTCGTATGCCGAATATATTGGACCACCAACAACCTGTTTAAATCTTCGTTGAATCTGAACCGATAATGGATTAACGATTAATATAAATACAGATATTGCATGCGTTTTCACCATCATAAACACGTGTACTGGGTCTCCTGACTCATTGATTGGAATGCTCAAAAAATCACAGTCCCCTATCATCTTTTCAACTAAGGTTCCTTTTTGATTCACTTGTTGAATATAAGACAGCGCCATCAACTCGTCAACAACAATTACTTGTGGTGCTATATTTAATATACTTTCATTTTTGAATTTTGGAACGTATCTCATCCACGGAATGGTAGATGTAAAAGATTGAGGTAATAAAAAAACGAGGTTGTCCTCAAACATATTAGAAAGCCATTGGGGAGTCTTCATATTGAATTAAGACATAAGACCAATTAAAATTTAAGAATAATTAAAATAAATTAATAAATTTGTACAGGTAAATCTATTACGATATCGCCGTAAGTAAATGTTTCGGATATAGCGTGACACATAAATTTCAAATAAACATGAAATCGCGTTTGTAATTTTACTTATTTCAGTTTATGTTTAAAATTCTATTCTGATTTCTTTGTCAACTAAAGTGAAAAAATGGAAATTGAGGTGTCAACATTCAGAGAGGCGCGAAATCATCTACTTAAAAATATGGTGTATTACGAAATGAATGGCAAAAAGTTATTCGATTGGTGGATAATACAAAAAAATCCAACATGTAAAGGAAATAGTAGAAAAACAGCTACGTACTATAGTATGGTTGGAGGACTTATTGATGTAGACGAAAATGAAATGGATGATTTTCTTGCCTTATATGACTTTGTCACCACTGGTCTTCAATGGGACAGCAGCCTTGTGGAAGTAATTCACAAAGACGCTCTATTCCTCTATATCGACGTTGATTTAAACACAAAAACACCTGAAGAGTGTCAATCTGATTCAGTAAAAATGAGAGAGTGGTCCAGAATTGCCCAGAAACTGGTAACAAAAGCTGTGTGGAATGTAACTCGTGATGTATTACCAAATGCAAGCCCACAACGTGCTCTGGTTCTGTGTGCAACGCCACGTCCTTCACCAAAAGGAAGTGATATGACCAAGATTGGTATTCATATTCATTTTCCGACGCTCGCTGTCACTGTACAAGCTGCCCGCCTTGTAGTTGCTGCAGTCAGAGATGAGTTTATTTCTTCATTAAAGGGGGAAACACTTGCTGGCATTCCGTGTGAGGATATTGGAGAATCTATTGATACTGAGCCATATAAGCTTGGGGGAGGACTGAGACTAATGGGAGCTAATAAGCTAACAAAGTGTCTTTTGTGTGGTCGCAGAAAAACAATGAGAAACCAAAGGTTGGAGGCTCTGGCTGGAGGAAAAAAAAGTATAGCTGGATATTTAAGAGCGAGATCACCCAACCAAGTGCAAGCTGATCGAAAACAAGAGCTGTTGGAGAAAATTGAATGTAAAGAGTGTAACGGTCTTGGATACGTAAAAATACCTGGCAGTGCTTACTATCCACTATTTCTACTCGATGAAAATGGAGAAGTCAACGAAGATATAAATCTAATGAAAGACAGTTATTCTTGTCTTAAGTGCTGTCGTCTATCTGTTCCAGAAACATGTGAAGTGCATGAGGCTCCAATCCATCTAATTGAACGAGAAGAAATCCAAAGAGAAATGCGCAGAATTGGAACACGACAAGCTCTTTCTGGAGATTCGAGTAAGAAACGTCGTCGAATTGAAAAAGCTGAAGATACGTCAGTTGGAGTACCTGAATCATCAAAACGAGACATCAAAATGAAGGACAAGATGATGTGCACTGATATTTCATTGACTGGATCGCTTCATCAAGCACTGAATAAAGTTCTTACAAATCAATTTAATATTAATGACGATAGCGGCATTACACGACTCACTGCATGCGGAAATGAGTACACTGGATTTATTATGGTATCAACACGATCTCACTTCTGTGTCTATAAAAATGGAGATCATCATAGTAATCACGTCTGGTTTCGAGTAAACTCTGATGGAATTACACAGCGCTGCTACAATGTAAAGTGTCAAGATATTTGGTTTAAATCTGGAAAGTCTATTAAACCGGTACCTTTAACAGACGAATTGAAAGAGTTGGTGCAGGCAGAATTAAGAAAACTGGAATTATTGATTGAGTCTAAGAAATCTTAGAATTAATGATTTAAATTACATTCACAGCCTCATTCTCTTTCCAAACTTTGAATATAAAAGAGTTGAAGTAAACAAAGAGGGAAGGCGTTCTTGTTCTTTATATTGTTCCATTTTTCGCTTATTGTATAAATTAACAGCGCGTTGCCTGTTTTCTAAAATTTGAGCACTAACATTCTGCATATTCAAGGCTCCTGAAGTCAGATCGGGTGAAATATAAGTAGGAGTATAAATATACTTCTTGGGTTTTCTTAATTCAGCACATTGAGCAGAAAGACCGGATTCCCACTTGATTTGTTGTTCATGCATTTGCTTCAGACGTTCCTCTGCAGATGATAAAGTTTCTTTGTACTCTTCAAGTGATCCATTTAGTGATCTTATTTGGAATCGAGCTGCTTGGAGTCGCTTACCAACCTTTTCAAACTGATTTTTATTTCTCTCAATAATCTTTTCATTTTTCTCTTCTCTCTTCTCGCATTGATTTTTATCATCTGCACAATCGTTATATAAATTCGTTTGTTGATTAAGAGAGAGTTTTAAACGCACTAATTCCCGTTCCTTTATTTCCAATTGGTTTTCAGCTTCTTTTTTTGCAGTTTTTGTTGCATTACAATCTGCAATAACTTGGTCAGCTTCTACTCTTAATTTCTGTAACTCACTTTCCTTTTCTTTTAAAATTTCATTGTTTTTTCTTTCCAATCCCTCATATATAACCTTATCGTGAAGTCTAATTTTATCTTTTAAATCATTTTTTAATTTTTCAGATAACTGAGATAACTCAATTTTCTGTTGTTTTTTCAGCTCTTCCTTTTCCTCATTACACATTTTTCGCGTGCTTCTAATGTCTTCAAGACTTGTCTTCTGCAATTTGGTTAGATTACGCTGTTGTTTTTCAAAATTCGTATTTATATTTTCAAGTTGCTGCTTGGTGCTTGTCTTTAAAATTCCAAGCTCTGTTTCATATTGTGCATTCTTTTCACGTAAAAGCTGTAACTCTGCTTCTTGTTTCCTACGTGTTTGTTCTTGAATTGCCGAGAGAATAGTTGATTGTCTTTCATTAGTGTCTTCAAATGTTGTCATAGTCGAATAACTAATTGATCTACTGTTAAATTCTATTTTTTGTTATTGTTTCATTTGCCCCAAGAAAATACTTATACAAAAGAATAGTACTAACAAAAAAACAAAACAATGAGTTCTGATAATGAATACGGATTCGGTCATCCCGACCACCCAATGCATAAAGAAATGATTTCAGCCATCCCTGCCACTCCTTCGACGTCTGAAAAGGACAAACCAATGACAACAGAAGATAAGGTGCTGATTGGTGTAGGTATTATTGGTGTTGCCGCATTGATTGGTGGTCTTGCGTACTTTCAATATAAAATGTTTAAGTCTCATCCAAAAGCATATATGGGGATGTCTTTGGGTGAAGACGTTCTTGGTGCATTGTCACGTTAATGCATAAGTGTGGCTGGGAAACAAATTTTATATTAATTTATAGTAGGTTTGGTATTACTGTTATACTATATCATGGATGTGCTTAGACAATGGCATCGTTATGTTAAGAAAATTGGGTGGCCTATTCACGCCAGAGTTGGTACAACTACACATGACTATGAATTCGATTGTCCTTCTGTGATTGATAATGTTGTAGGCGCTTATGTAGATCATGGTCTTTTTACTCCTCCCCAGCAAAATACTGAGCCTTACTGTTACCTCCACATACGTGAGCTTCCTGGAGAAGTGTTTCAAGGCATTGGTGCTACAGGTGCCAATCATGCTCTGGCCAAGATTCGTCTGGGTGATGCTAACTCTCATACTTATCCCCCTCCAGACATGTTTCAACAGGACCTTACGATATGGAAAGCCCCGCGCCGAGTTGCTGGAAGTTTACATGTAACATTCCAGGATTTTGCTGGTTCACCTTTTCTTATGGATGCTCATGATTTCACATTATACTTCTATATAATTGATGATGCCGCTGAACATCGCTTAAATATGGAGTCTACCTTTAGGCATCAAGCAGAAAACGAGGAAGGTGTTAGATCGATGGACAAAGTTGTTACAGGTCAACGCAGAGCTCTTGAAATGGGCGGCTCGTTCCCTGAGTACGCTGCAACAGGTTCAACTGCATACGATACATTCGCTCAATCACATGGAAGGGCACCCCCTACATTACCACAACTTATTCAGCAGGGACGATCAGTAGGCGCTACTGACTATGAGAGGAAACGCCCAAGAGGAACAGGACATGTTTGAAAAGTAAGAATATCAATGTGAAGTCCTGCTAACTTTATATTTCGCTTTAATTCTACAAAACGAATTGCATCCATAAAAGACATACCTTGATATTGAATTAAATAGCTTATTACTACAGTTGCTGATCGATTCACTCCTGCAAGACAATGTACATAAACTGTTTTACCTTCATTAATACGCGTGTTAATAAATGCTGTGGCCTTTTTAATTTTAGCTGAGATGTTGTTCTTATCACTATACGATGGCGCATCCTCAAGTCTCAAGTAAAGATATCCTTTGTCATATTCTCCAAAGAGTTGAGGATATATTGGTTCACTGTTTTCTTTTGCACATGCAACAATAGCACCAATGTGATTTTCGTGTAACCAGTGAATGTCATCTGCCTCAAGATATCCTCCCAACCATAACTGTCCAGCAAGAATTTCTGTAGCAAATTGATATGTATTCATTAAGAAGAAGTATTGTGTGGCAATAAACTAATATATATAAGTAATTATAGTACAAAACTCAATTTTCTAAAAATGGGTCTTATTGAAGCATCTCTTGCAATGACATGTGTAGTTTTTTTGGCACATAAATTAAGTGAGCCACTGGAACAAGTTGCAGTTCGAAACAAGTTGCAAACACAGGACTGGTTTATGTTATTCCTATTTTATTGGGCTGCAATGCTAATGGGAGTTTATGGTGTGAAGAAAATGCAATGGATTTAATTAAATTATGATAAATTACTTGACAACACGCAAAAATTACTACTACTTATTTTACGCTTATGCAAAGCGGACATTTCCAATACCACGATCATAGATAGTAACATTTTGCAATAAATTCAAAACGAACATACGACCAGATCCTTCTCCCAATAGACCAGTTTGAAGACGGATTTCAATATGAGCCTCGGCGACACGGGCATAATTGAAATGACCAGCAGCTTGGGGTCCAAACATCTCAAGTCCCCAAGGAATTACGTAAAAGTGACGATGAGGAACACGGTTGCAACAAAGACGGGCCATTTCATCACGGAAGAAAAGACTGTTCTCCCACTCAACACGTTCAGAGCCATTTACAGTTACACGAATTTCACTAATGGGATCATCACCTTGGTCAACACCACTGAAATCGAAGAAGCGATTGGCTGCTTGAGCTGCGGCAGTCTGGAAGAAGACGATATGACCACGGGCGGGAAGACTATTGTCAACGCGGTAGGTTGCTTCAGTGGAACCAGTGCTAACTGTTTGAATACTCTCTCTCTTTTGATGGAGCAAATAAGTGAGTTTGGACAGACCCATCCAACGACGCTCAAAACCATCAAGATAGATGTATTGCACGATGAACTGGGGACTGGAAAGAGTTCCACCAGTAAAATCAGTTGTGGGGGTAGCAGCACCACCAGCAGCAAGCTCAAATAACTCAGCTTGGGTACGGAAACGATACTCTAAATGAACTTGAGTCTGATCCAAGGCAATCAAAGGTAAATGATGAATGGTGTAGAAGGAGAAATTAGGACGCAGACTAATGTACAGAGTGTGGTTGGATGTACCCCATTCAATAAGCTGTGCTTGATCAAAACTCTTGAAAATAGAGACAGTACGTTGATGGGACTCATTGTCATGAAGTTCAGCAAGGGCTTCAAGCCAATAAGCAGAGACATAATCAAGCTCGGCGCCTGATAACTTGAAACGTACATAGTCAATGATAGCATTACCAAAAGAGCTGGTAGGATGAACAGGAGCAGCTGGGTCAACAGGGGTTAAGGCAGTGTAGTCAGCACGGAAATAAATATTCCCAACAAGATCACCTGCAAAATAAACCTCTTGAACACCACTTTGACCATAGACAGCGTCTGAAGCATTGCTCAGAGGAAAACGAGCCAGAGCAACGGCAAACATTGTATGACGCACAATGGGTTGAGACCAAAAGGTCTTGTGAGGACGATGTATAGTGTAAGCATTGATCACTGAATCAGCACCAATTTGAAGACTTGTAGTTCCAATATTAGGAGCCATGTTTTGTGAATGTTTATAGTTAAAGACGAAACTACCCAAACGCATATTTAATTTTTTTGGCCCAAAAGCGCGTTAAGTTGGAAGCTTTTTTCGAATTATAAGACAGTTGTACTTTGACAAATAAGGTAGACGCATTTTCAAATGGATCTTCAAATGGTACATTGTGCTCAAGCAGCGGCCGGGGTAATTAAAACAAAAATTGGTCCACTTGTGACTCGATCTCTCAAAAATGTTGCAATAGGAGCAGTAGAAAAAGGTGATTTAAAAATTTTTATCAACGCTTTAAAGGAAATTCCTGGTTGGTCTGAACTTACCACAAGAAAGGCAACTGAAGCTGTTGTTAAAAAAGTTCCTCAGGTTCAGGATTTAGTGGCGTACTATGTTCTGGCCATAGTTGATCTTTTAAGATCTGTAAATCCCAACTTTGGTATTGGCCGCACAACCGTAAATGTTCCAAACCCTCAACTTTTTGTCCACCAGGTCTACGAGCAAGCGGGGCGCGCAATTTTGAGGTATCTTCGTACTCTTCGTGTAAATAATTGGGATGAGTGGAAGACTAATTTGTTCTCTAAACTACCCCAGCTTGTCAATGGTGGAATTGAACATGTACTTGACACTGTTGTTCCAACTGCTGATGTAATGAGCGACGTGGCTAAATCCATTACAGGAAACAATAAACCACTTGTAACACCAATCACACACATGGAAATTCCACCTTTGATGGAAAGTGAACCTCTAATGGAAGAGCCAGTAGAAGACACCGTAGAAGAAACCCCAACTGAAGTAGATATAGTTGAAGCTCCGGAACAAGAAGATACTAATTTATATGCCTATAATGAAGCCTCTGACGATGAAGAGTCAGAAGATGACGAGGATAATCCATTTGCTTATAATGCAATAGCTAAACGTAAGCGAGCTGAACAATCAGTACAGGTGCAAGAAGACACTCCAATTGCAAAGAAGTCTCGTGCAGCCCCCGTCTCTGCTAAGGAAACAAATTTATCTGTATCCAAAAAAAATATCGTCCCAATACTCAAGAAAGAGGAAATCAATCCAATACCCAAAAAAGAGAAAAACAACGTCCCAGAAGAAGATAAAGACAACATTGAACAAATACAAGAGGAAGAGGAAGAAGAGGAAGAAGAGGAAGAAGAAGAGGTAGAGGAAGAAGAAAAACCAAAAATAATTAATGGAAAACGTGTGTTCAAAGGCGATTCGTTTGAAATAAGGATTTAATTATTTATGACTTTTTTAGAATTGATTTTAACCCTCACAAAACTTTAATTCAATTTTTGCATCTCTCCGCCGCCATTGAAAACAAGTGGGAATAAAATGGGTAGTTTATTTCCCGGGATCTTGTTCGGTCTCTCCCATGAAATAGTTAATATACGTGAACTATTCTCTGGCCAATCTGCTTTATATCCAAGTTTTCGCAGCTTGTTTCGTACATAAAATCTTGCGTCTTCACATTTATACAACGGACACCCAACAATATTTCCTGGTATTGAGTAGCGCAATGATTTTGTATAGAGACGTTCCTTGCACAGCGATTCTACTTTTTGTAATACTTCCTTCAAAATAGTGTCAAAAGTGTCCTGAAGCAGTTTAAATCTTCTTCTCTGAACCTTTCGAGCATCGTCAGCGCAGAGAAACGTTTTCCCATTTATAGATACCTGTTTTTTACTCCGTTTTTGTTGCATTGTCATAATTGAATCAGGCTTTCGAATCCTTTTTCTGTCCATTTAAAAAAAACTGCGTTTACTTATATACACAGAAAATAAAAATCTACCTCAACTCAGAATAACTTCAACGGAATGGCTTTGTCACTGTTGATGCTTGTAGGAGCCGGTGCTCTTACTTCAGTTTTTCAAAAAGACGAGATTTCTGTTATTCGTCAAGGTCCCATACCTTTTGCCTATAATACGTGCCCAAATTATCCGACAGACTACTCTAATGAACATTCACGTCCTGCTTTTAGACCTAATGAAGCAGGTAGCCGAATGGCACCCACAACCCAATTCTTTGAAACCCATGGACATGATTCACTTGCAGGTATTGAACACGACCCCAACGATCCCAGTACATGTCCATGGCCTGCATATCCTGGTCCTGGTAGATCCCCTTTAACCTCCAACTGGAGCGGTAGCATGGACTTTCACCGAGATCACATGGATCCTCAGTACTACTACATGAATGAGAACATTCCACAACGGACTGGAGATCTTCGTGCAGCCGAAATGAACAACATGGCTCTGCAACGAGAGGCAGAAGCTCCGCGCAAATTTATTGGTCGCGTTATGGGAGAAAGTGTGCGAGATCCCATTGAGGCATATGATCGGACACTGTATGGACGCAAATTGGACTATCGTCAGACTGTCGATTACCCTGGTCATAGCTACGAAATCACACATAATAAGGAGATTGATATTGAAGAAGGAACACGTGCTGCCCCACACAACCCCACTACGTACGGGCCAAGGCCTGATCATGTGTCAATGCAGGATGAGTCATTGCAACTTATGGAGAACCCCATTCTACATAAAAGCACGGTCTCTGGACAACATGGATTTATTCACCCACTCGATTCAATGCCAGGACAGCCTTCCAAACAAGGAACCATGGAACTCGATCCTTCCCTCTATGCACGTGGTCATTCTCAATTCTCTGGAGAAAAAGTATGGCATCCAGAACATGACTTGACACATACTCCATGGGAGGACAGTACGCAACCAACTGCATACCAAGCTCCAGGACACCGCGCAACAGCTGCTGCTCTTGTTGATCGTGCAGATTTTAATCATGAAACGTTCCCTCATATCAGAGAAATCAGTTTAGACCCACAAACTGGCCATTCAAAGCCAACGTACCATGGATGGGAACCTGCAAATGATATACCATATACTGAGCGTGAAAAGGAAGATCACGGTGGTCCACGGAAAACGCGCCAGCCCAACCAGCTCGAAACCTCTCGGGATTATGTCCAGGAAACTGGAATTCGTACTCTTGAGGTTCAGAACACAGGTGCAATGCCATATGAAATACTATCACAAAGGGATGCTAATTCTCTTGCATATTTAGACCCTGATTCATATGCATTTGATCACAGAGACGCAATGACTGGTATTGAAGAAAAAGTAAATACGGGAATTTAAAATCTTTTATTCAGTATGCTTAGCATATACTGCATTCACAAAAATTAAAAATGAATTTAACAAATACTAACACAAAATACCCAAGCATCAGTGAAATATGCAGTGAAGCAGCAGGAGGATTTGGAATGTGTGCCTATCATTCGTTTACTACAAGACGACGCCCCTGTGGTTCGCCAAAAAGGCATTTGAAATACCATTCTAAACATCATGGAGCTTATTCATTGTTTTCACTGTCGTATGGATCTGTTACTACAGATTGCAGTAGTAGTACAAAAAGTTTTTCATAACAAGTTTTTTTTGAAAACGCATCACGCTATAATAGTAATAGCTGTTTTCAATTACCAACTTGAAAATCTTATGTAAAAAGGGTATGTTATGGTGGGTATCTCATACGGTCCAATCATATGTTTATATCGTGATAAAGACATTTATTGAGTTCTGATTTTGTTTTTCTCTGTTATGGATATAGCGTGATAGTTTTGTCGAGAACTAATTAAATAAAATTAAGCAATTGTTTCTCCTATACTACGCTGGGGAACATCCTCCTCATCTCTTTCATCTTCTGTATCCATATCAGATTCTAATTCGTCTTCATCTTCATCGACAGCTTGACCAGGCTCTGTTTTTCTGCGTTTTTTGGAAACACTTAGTCCAAGTTCCTCTTTAACCTTACGAGACATAGAACGTTTGCATAGAAGAGTACACTCCTTTTCTTCTTTCTCGGAGCAAAATGAAAAAAAATCATGCACTGCCTGCTTTGCCCCATTTGAAGGTCTCTTTTCCTCAACCCAACGACCGAATACCTTCTCTTTCATTGCTTTAGGAACGGAGTGTATTACACGCTTCTGTTTCTTTGTTTCAATACGCATGATTTCTGTAGCAGAAACTGGAACATGAATGATACTCTTCTCTTGCATTTCCCCTTGCATTTCCTTTAATAAAACCTTGCGTGACTGCTTCAATGTTTTTAGTGCCTTCCCATCCTCGTCATATTCCATCATTCTTTCTGTTAATTTTTCAATACCTTTATTAATTTTTGTCAACTTATGTAATTGATCACTAAGTGACATATTAGATCGTATCAAGTCCGTGTCAAAAATGTTATCTGTCATAGTTCACAAAGTCACGGGTAAAAAAAGACTTATCTTGTTATGTAAAAGAAATTCAGACACAACGCAACAAATATGAATAAAATACAACACGATCTAAAAACTAAACTGACTAATCTTCTTGAACTGATGCAAAAATTTTTCCCGAAAACAAAGAACCACATTGCTGTTGCGAAGTTTCAACTCATGCCACTATTAATTTGGATGCCAAAGGCAGTTGCTGACAAGGTTTACACACAACTGTCTCCATATATCAACTATCTCGAAAAGAAAGACATAGAGTTTTTGTTAAAGGAACAAGGATTTGCAGACAAGTTTTCAGCCATGTCTCTTCCAGGAATGCCCAGTATCAATTTGCATAGTATGTTAAACGAACTGAATAAGGCTCAGAAACAAAAACTGGTTGCTACAATTTGTGATGTTTTTGATGAAGCAGGAAAGGCGCTTTCAAAACCAGGTTCACGTCGTGCATTTGGTCAATCAAAATCAATAATGAAACGAAAACGGGATGAGGCAGAAGATGAGTTAAAAAGAAATGTACGAAGTAAGGTTCAATCTACTAATTCTACGCGTTTGATAAAACAATAAATTATACTCTATAATAATCATCTCTTTTTGCTTAAATAAATGAACGAAGGGCCACCACCCGGAGTTCCCTTTCCATTTTTTCCGAAACGTCGCCGTTTAAGAGTTGCGCGTGCAAATAATACTAAACATGAGAAAGAAATCATTATTGAAGGTAAGGTAGTAAAAGTTGATTCTATTCCCGAAAAATTTCATGACTTAAAGCAACGCATGCTCGCATCTTTCCCCGCTGAAAAAGAATATGATATCATCTACATTAATCCGATATACCGTTACAAGACTCCATCAAATACTGATCTTGCATGGACCAAGTCTGAACTTGAACAATTACCAGTTTCTGAAATTTCTGCTCCACATTGCATGTGTTTCCTATGGGCAGATAACACCAGTTTGAAGATATCAATGGAGTTGTTGGAGAGTTGGGGATTTGAGTACTTAAGTACATTTAAGATATTACTAAAACGTTATAGAAACGGACAACCTGTTTTGGGTGCAGGACCATTAACAAAGCCAAGTGCAGAGTTTTTGTTAACTGGTATAAAACACGGGACTCCTCATCAAAAATGGAAAACACGTATTATTCCGGAACAGCAGGAGTATCCTACAGTTGTCACGAAATATGAACAGCGACCCGAAACATTAAAAAAACATGTACGAGACTTCTTCAAACCAAAGCTGCGACGTATTGAATTATTTTCAACAAATGCAACAGAAGGTTTTGACAGTTGGGGGTTGCCTTATGGCGGGTTTTTTATGGAGAATACAAAGCAAGGTGATATACTTCCTCTTGATATTCCTGTTGGTTTAAAGAAGCGGAGGCGTACCAAAAAATGTGTTGTTGAATAATGCGTTTTGCGATTAGTTGACTTGAATTATATAACATCATTACAATTTAACTTTAGTTACTGACATTTTTTCATGACTCACAGACAAACAGATGATGAAGCTACGATTTATTGTATTATTAACAATGCTTTGACTTTTTTTGAAGATGCAGAGATGTTATGTCAACTTGTCAATGATAGATGCTTAAACCCACAAGTGAATGAGCTTGCACAGACGCTTTGCAACCTATTTGGGACTTATAAAGATGAGATAATAACTATTTCTCACAAGGAAACAGAACGCCCAAATAAACGCAGACATGATGCAGATTCAAAAACTTTCAAAATTGTTATGAACGCGACGGGCACAACACCACACGAAAACAACGATAAAACCGCATTAATATGTGTCGACGGTAACAGTGTTCAGACACAGAAAAACGAAAGTGCATTTGCGTGGATTGAACCTAATGGAAAAATTGACGCTATTTCTATTCCTCATAAACGAAGCGTAAAAGACGAAAAAGACGTGTTGAATTGGCTAATTGGTCACACACACGAACGTGGAGTGTTAATTGTTTGTTCTGGTGGAGGACTCGGAGGATTTCCAGATGTTATTGCAGGGATTATGAAAAATTTCTTTCATTTTCCATTATTTTGCGACGCCGTAGGCAATGAGGCATACATTGGAGTTTCCGTGTGCAAATCATTAAATGAAGTTCATGGCAACGAGAAAATCATTAATGATGCTATATTAAAACATGATTTAAGCATTTGTTTATAAAATAATATGCGTTTAATGAAATTTGAATATATATAATATAATCAATTAATATATAATAGTGTTATACTGTTGTACATAACCAATGTCTCCAAAAAATAGAACTGTTATTCATAATAAGAAAAATAATAAGAATAATACTAAACTTTTCTTCCCTATCAGCTCTTTGGGGTTGACTTCATACTGTGCTGGATTCTGCTTTAATAAACCTATAGGTTTCGATGAAATTGTAGAAGTTATTATCAGTAAAGCAGATGCTGAGAAGCTTAAGAGTGGAGAGTACCAGGTTTTTTACACGGGGTCGGAGTATATTTGTCCCACTAAAAAACAACCTGTTCGTGGTCCCTGTAGTGTTTGTTTAGCCACCGCTCTCAAAAATGAAAATTTGTGGTGGAAACCTGCACACTGTTCATGTCCTGTTTGTAGAGAAGCCAAACCATTTGCAAACAACTTAGTTGTAGATGACAAAGATATATTGTCTAAAAGCGAACACCTAATTCTTTATAAAGAATGAGACTAAAGTTTTTTATATGTCAATAAAATAGAGTCTCGTTTCATTCATATTAACTATGTCTACTTCTAAACCAACAGCTGGGTATGTGCGTAACTCAAAAGGACAAGTTTTTCTAATTGATCCATCTGGGAAGGCCTATTCAGTGGATCCGAAATCATGTCCTGCTGCAAGTAATGCAATACTACTTCCAGACACTTTTATTGACTCTATTCACCCCTACGCACAATCTCTTTCTAATGACCAGCACAAAATGTACTGTATGAAACCAAACGGTTATAAAAAGTGGATAGTATTTGGCGTAATGCTTACAATTGTTGGTATTGGAGCAAAGATGATGATGAAGTCGAATCCTCTTCAAACAACTGTTACATCCCCTCTTATTACACCTACCCTATCTGTCCCTACTGCACCCCTTCTTCCTACGCCCACTGGAATAGTTACCCCTACACTGTAAAAATAAATGCGTCTATCCAAAAAGGTTTATCTGTACTTTAGTAATTATTAGTTTAACTAACTAACTCTTAATAATCAATATATAATAGAATATGAATCGTCACCAAAAACTTAGCTTTCAGAAGAAAAAAAATGGATTTTACAAAGGAACAACTGGTTATAGTGTACTTATAACCCGTGTTATTTCTTGTGGGGAACCTGTGACAACTGAAAATGTAGAAATTTTGCTCTCACAATCTGTTTTACCACCTTATAAATACTCTGACTTTAATTTCAAAACCTACCCTGCCGATAGCCAGTCGTTAATTACTAAGGCGGGATTGTCTGTGTATGAGAAAAGTATGGGGTGTATTCAAATTCGAAATGATGCAGTGCCGTATCACTCCCAAGAAAATAAACAGGCTGAACACACAACAATAGTATTTGACCAGAGAATGTTTAATTGGCCGTGTGACTCATCACATATGCCGTACGTTGGACATTGCTTCACACAGTGGTTACAGACAATTCTTCAACACGAATACATTAATTTTGCTTCCCAATACATCCGCAAACAGGAATGGGCCTGGTTTCGTCTAAATGCTTTTCTTGAAGATCCTGCGACTATTAATTCAGTGTACAGTGCTTGTTGGCATAGTATCCGTGAAATGATTCCTATGATTCTTCAAAAGGCAGCAACTCCTGATGTGTACCGTCCTCAGAAAACTGATTATGCTAATATTAATTGGGGAGAGAGTCACCTCTCTAATCATATACCTTATATACATCAACCTTACCCCCCAGGATTCCCTTGCAATGCTGAAAATGCTCAACGTGACTGTAATTATAATTCTTTGACCGACTATACTATAAAACCGGTTGATGCATCATATCAACTACTTGATGAGATAGTTCAAAAATTGACTGAATCTGAAATTGATCCATTCAATGCAACCACTAACGACAGAAACAAGGAAAAATCTAAAGAGGTGATTGAGGAACAGGAACAAGCGAAGGTGAAAAATATGAATGAGGAACAGGAACAAGCGAAGGTGAAAAATATGAATGAGGAACAGGAACAAGCAAAGGACATTGATAGAGAACCAAATCAAAAACATGAAACAGAAAAAAATTGGGCAGACGAAGTTGAGGAAGAAGAATTACAAAAAAAAAGAGAGGATGAATTGCGTGCCAATCGTCCTCCGCTAAGTTATGCAGAGATGGTAAAAAAAAATAGAGTAGAGGTTACTGAAGGATTTCCAAGAAGAGATACCAATTTAGAAGTACGCAAAAAGCTGCAAGAGATTGCACAACAAAATCGTGCATGTTCGGCGATGAATTGCGTGTATTACAATTGACAAATAAATGCGTTCATTTAATTGTTATTTTCACATCTTAATCATTTAGTATATATGTATATGTCTCCAAAACAAAATCAAAATAAATCTCCACCTGATACTACCATTAACTCTTGGCTCAATGATTCTAATATGAAACCGCGACTTCCACTAACAGTGGACTCAATTGAACCTGAACCTGAATCATACATTCCATCCCCAGTAGGAAGTGATTATGACGACGACGAAGGTGCTTTAGCTCTCGGATCTATTCTTATGAAAGGAAACGATGGATCAGCGAATATCAATGTGCCGAGACACGTTAATCCAAAAGCATTGATGTCTGCCTTGGGTAATGAAATGGATATTAATTATGATGACGAAGATGAAGAACCAGAGGACCCAATGGATCGTTTAAAACGTCTACATCCTCAAGCGTTTCCTAATAAAACTGGTATCAAGAGAAAATCTCCAATGAAAATGGACGATACAGTTGATATGATGCCCGGTGGTTATGAAGAAAACAATGATGATGATGACGACGACGACGATTTCCATATTCCTGCCATGGAAGGAGGAATGAATGCTCCTGCTAATGTTGAAGGACTACCTCGAAAATTTGATCCCTGGGCTCCAGACCAGCAATTTTCAGGAGGTGGTCCTCCCGGAAACGATGGGTTTCAAGGAATCTATATTCCAGAAGGAATGGATGATGAACAGTTTGTTCATGAATTCCTTGAGCGTCAAGAATTGTCGACATGGTTAAACGAGCAGTGTCCCAAGGCTAATTTTGGGAATCAGAAGTTCACAGCGTGGAGTAACCTGCGGTATATGCGCGGTCTTCGCCAAGTGATTATGAAACGATATGGAAAAAATGACATGGTTGCCATTGGACGAGCTGGAATTCAGTCTGCTGCCACTGGATTAGAGCAGCTATATCGTTCTGGTAATCGGTTTATGCCATTTAACTGTAATGAATTATCTTTCCGTACAGCTGGGGATCTTGAAGAAGGAACCTATGACAACGCTCTTGGTGAGTTATTTGAAGAGTATTTAACTGGTGATAGTAAGATGGACCCAATTCTTAAATTGGCATTTTTATTTGGATTTACTATACTTAAAAATCATCAACGCGAAGGCTTAAACGAACAAGAACAAGCTGAAAAAAAGGGAGAGATGATGCAGGCCATGCGCGAGTATGTAGCAGAGGAGTTTGGAAAACTAAGCAATACTGAAAAGAGAGATTTAGTTAAGGATGCTATTCAAGCTAATCCACAGGAATTCATGAAATCCGCCGCTATACACTTACATTCACAAGAAGAAATGAACTCTGTTGATCAACAATCGCGTAATCCTAACTTTACTGGTCTACGGCCTGTTAATATGAACCCTATTATTCAATCTGGACAATTTTCAACCCCTTCAGCGCCAGTGTCTCCTGAAACAAATAAAGAGCCAGAAAATGCGTTGCCAGAAGATAGCAATCATCCAGAAGTAATTGCTGAACAACAAGGATATCGTCGTCCATACAAGAAGAGAAGAAAGCATGGTGTGTCACAACAGCAACAAGGACAGTATCACCCACAAGCTCCTCTGCCAGGCCAGCCTCCTTTACCACCTGGACCTCCTGAAGATTATGAGTTATGGCAACAGGAGGGGGCAGACGACCAGGGCGCAGGAGTATTTCCTCCAATTCCTCCTGAGATGCAAGAGGTTCCAGGAACTCCACGATCAATAGATATGCCTCAGAGTCCCTCGAGTGAATCTCATTATGTGCGTCCTGTAGAAGATGTTGCTCCTTCACACCAACTTCCATCCCCTACTCCTGAAGAACTTGCATTACAGAGAGCGGGAGTTTAGTATGCGTTAGAAACAATTGAATAATGTTTTTTATATATAATTACTCAAAAGAATAATTGCACTTGAAAAATGGATCCCAATTTCAATCAACAGTTATCACGCAATGATCCTTCCCATGTTGATTTTTTTGTCCCTCCAAATATCACAGAAACGGTTGTTGATACTGGAGATACCGGTGAAGATTGGTCACTAAAACGTGTACAACAGGCGATTGTAGATAATAAGACAGTTCCAATGAAGGCTATGATACAGCACGGAAAGAAGCTGTGCGATCTAACAGAGGAAGAAAAGGCACTTATGTTTCCACAAGATCCTTATGAATCTTTGATGCCAATAGAAGATCCTATGACCGGGGCTCCAGTTGAAACTGGGGAGTTGTCTGTTGTGCAAGACGATTCAATATTTCAGGAACAGTTTGGTACTTTAGGCGTAGAGGCTAATAATGAATATATCCCAGAGAATGATATGGATATGACGTTTCTTAATGATCAAAACATTCTTCCAATGGGGGCATACTATCCTAATTCTTCCCAACGAGTTCGTCCAATGATAATCATAGAACGTCCAACCTGTGTTTCCAAAGGCAAAGAGGTGAAACCAGGTGTCTTTGTCCCAAAACGTGGAGATTCCAAATACATTCACCAGTATCTGGATGAGATTGAATATGAATTTCCAGCAGGACAAAACTGGGTTGTTGGTGTCTACCAGCCCCCGATACCTTCAGCCGGCCAGTCGTGGCGTGAATTTGCAATTGCGGGGTTTTGTGTCAATGAAGACCGTGCAAAGATGCTAAAAAAGAAGTTAGAACTTGACAATAGCGGGGATGTGTGGGGTGTTCCCTTTTACTGGCGTGTTGGTAAACCGATGCAACTTCCTTTTGGAGACCAATTTGGATCTACTGTTGACGTTGACGGAGGATTCATTACAGCAGATTCTCGTAAGCGTGGACGTGGTTTAAATGTAGCAAATAGTTCAGACATACCTTTGTATGGTCAACATGGTATTAATAGTGTGGTATTCAGTTACTTGTGTCCCAACCCCTTGGCAACTCATCAAGTAGCAAATTGCTTGTCACTTACTATTCACGGAGGATTTGCCGATGTACAAACCGCCGGCTTGTGGCTTAATAAAATGAAGAAAAAAGCACAGTCCTCTAACTGGCCTGACATGTTCACTGTTCCTATATGTACTGGCATATCTCTTCCTCCTCCTCTTCCATCACGTCCAGATCTCCCCGATATTCCAGATTCATTTGGTAGAGGAACAGGAGGTCCTCTGTAACTTAGTAGAAGAAGTATAATGGCAAATTAGATAAATACTTTTCACTTAACAGCTTCTTGCTCTCAAAATAAATATATTATATATATAAAGTTAGTATCTATTATACAAACAATGGAGGATTTTGTAATGGGAATTATTGCTGCAGGGCTATTGATACTAATATTGCAACAAATGCAGAAGAATCAATCAAATAAAAAACAACCAAATAAGATAAAGACTGTGTTCTATCCAAAACCAGTGTATCCAAAAACGCCTCGATACGATTATCCACGACGAACATCACCCCGTCATTCTCCTCCTCTACACGCACCGCCTGAGGAACCTGAACCTGAACCCGAACCCGAACCGTAAAATGCGTTAACTTTATTAAAGTTTTTATGTCTATTTATAGTTGTTTTTCAATTATTAATTACAATTATTATGGAATCTATGGCAATTAAATCAGTAGTCGCAGGATTTATGGAATGTAGCGGAATAAAAAACATACACCAAGCCCGTGCGGCGATGAAATCAGAGGCCCTGTCTCTAAAACAGGATATAATTCGAAACAAAGTACCTAAGGAATGGACTAAGCGCAACGTAATGCTTCTGCGTTATATAGCAATCTACAAACATCTCCCAGTACATCAGGTCAATATTCTTCTTCAAACTGCCAATAATCAATTCCTTGTAAAAGAATACACAAAAGAAACGGAAACATCAAGAAAAAGAAAAAGAAATGAAGAAAATGATGAGGCTTTGAAAAAAAACAAGACATCTTTAGAAAATGTAGAATTTGGACCAATTGTGAATAACGAGACAGTTAATGCTGAACTTGTAAATCTGTCTGATTTGAAACTTGATGGAATGATTGAAAAGCGAAAAGTCCTTACGCTTCTTACCAAGTTCTTTATTTCACCTTCTCCATGGAAAGAAGTATTTACTGCATTCGGAACCGAAATAAACAAGGATCTATTCCAACTTGGGCAGGTTATGCTTCGAGTAGCAAATAAAATTAAATTAAAAACACAACTTATTAACCCAGAACAATTCTTGACAAAAGAGGAATTAACAGTTGTTGATATATATTGCGAGTGCTTGAAATGTGGTGATAGAAAACGCATTATGCAAGGACTCACTGCTTTTCTTCAATGGGCTCGACCTCGCATTGGGCTAAAGCAAGAAGCTCTGTAGATTTTGATCTTATAATGACTGAAATATTTTGCTTCCACTGAGTGTTTGGCTCCCCAAGTACACATTGGCATATCATACCCAATTTACTCCAAGCAATTGATAATACTTCAGGTGCACAAAATGATATATCCTTATTAATAAGTTTATCAAGTTCTTGTATTAATTTCATTGCTACTATCGGTTCTGTTTTTTTTCCTTGATTTTCTGCAATTTGTTTTATAAAAGAAATTACAGTTATAATATCACGCATTTTACTAAATTATATTCAAATTTCTGAACTAACAATCTCTGATTGGACATAAAAATTAAATTAAGTGTCCACATTAGTCACTCATTATAATTATATATGTCTTATACCCATTCAAATTATCCTAATCCTTCATGTATGAATAATGAGCCCTCAACTGACTATCTTGGGCTCGTTGGTTGGTCAAAGGCATGCTATGCAAGTGGGGGTGCTCAAGATCAAAAAGCATGTGACGATACATACGGTGTAGGCAAAATGCATCCGATTGGGTGGACCGGATGTGGTTTAGGAGCAAGAATAAAATGCGCTGAAAAGAATCCAACGGTTGGTGGTGACGTCGACCCATGGAGCTGTTGCTGGGGAACTAAAACATATCAAGAAGCACCGAGTGATTATACCGGAAGTGGAGAGGACACTCAGCAGCACATTAATCCATGTCGTCAATGTTGGAAGCCGGGATATGCTGGTTGCGAGCAATATAAACAAGATCAGTGTCAGGCAAATTGGAGAGCACATCCCCAAGAATGTCTTACACAACGCTATAAATGTTGCACAGGAGCATTGGATGGAAATACAGCTGGACACTGTTCAGATTTATGGAAACCAAATAGCGAGTCTTGTCAAACGTTTATTGAGAATATAAGTTCTGGAATGTTTAGTGACGCAGCAGAAGTTGGATTTTACTACAAAATGTCAGTAATTCTTCAGGCCTTTTCTGATGAACTCGTGTCAGGTCGCATGCAAGGAGTGGGATATCCATTCTGGGCAAGCATAGTAAATCAATACACCGCAAAGGCAAAACAAGCTATGACAGCAACTTCAGGGAATGATCCTTCTCAATTTTTCACAGATACTGGAGCCTTCATTGCAGGTAACTTTGCGTCCCAACTTCCTGCTTCTGCTACTTATGTAAATGCAACTTTTCGACCTGCAATTAATGCCGCTTTTAGTGAATATAAAGCAGGTACATTTAATGGAATTAACTATAGTCCTGGAGGTGGTAGTATGGCAGATAACAAGCTTAACTGCTGTCGGAAAGTACCCGGATTTGATCAATCAAACGCAGCAGAATGTCTTCAAAAATGGAAGGATGGAACAGCCGAATGTGATAGTGTTGTAACCGCATACTGCAATAAAAGAGTGGCCGATGCTAATGGTGACTGGGCTAAGATTCAAACCCCGGCAGATCATGGATTGGACTGTGGTTGTTTTGCTTCAGCTCCTGGATTCTCACCTCCTCTTATCACAGGAGCGAAAACTCCAGCAGTCTGTAACGACTCAAGATGCTATTCGTCATCGTCATATCACACTGAAGCTGTTTCAACAGAAGCACTAAATTGTCCCAGTACTATTAGTTGCGATGTATATTTTAATACTACTGCCGGAGGACGGGTAGATTTTACAGATGTTACTATTAATCAAAGATGTTCCGGAACACAAAACATAGGAGGTACATGTGCTTTAGACAGTGATTGTACATCAGGTTCATGTTTGTCAGGACTGTGTGTAAAAAAAACACAACCAACAAAACAATGCACTGTTAATGGTGATTGCGAAAAAGGATTTATTTGTCAAAACGGTTCTTGTATTAAACCTTCTGGTACAGAATGCACTCTTTCTGGTGACTGTGCTCCTGGACAAGAGTGTCAGAGTGGAGTTTGTGTTCCAACTATTCCAACTCCAACTCCAACTCCAACTCCAACAGGTATATGCACTTCTGATGATGAGTGTCAAAGTGGACAATGGTGTATTAACGGTATTTGTAAGATACCAGGAACGCAAGATTATATAACACGATACACAAGTAAGGCGGAAGGTTTTGTTGAAAACCATAAATTAGAAGTTGCTGGTGGAATGGCAATATTAGGGTTGATGGTATTACTTATTTAATTAATTAAATATACTAAATTAGCTCATTCATATCATTTTTTTGCTTACTGTGTAGTATTTGGATGATTTGGTTTATAACTTGTCATATACCAATAACCTATACCCCCTACACCTGATATTGGTAAAAAAACTTTAGGATCCATCAATTTTTTTCCTGCGACTAATCCACCGCCTATTACTACCGCAAGAACAAGAAAAAGACCATTAAACATATTTTCCTGCTTTGCACTTGCAGATTGATTAGTTTCTTGTGCTAACTTCAAAAGAGAAGACTGCACACTTGTAGCATTCATAACCTGTTTCAAAATAGAGTCAATTCCTTGATTCACTGTAATATAAGTAGCTACAATATTCCCTCCAGAAACCAGGTTAAACTCAGCTTGGTTTGACAATTGTACCTCTGTAATCTGATTAAAATTGTTGATGATTTCTTGTGTTAGATTATTTGAAAGCGTAACAATGTTAATTGCTTGTATGCTTCCTGGATTTAGCGATAATTGTTGACCAACAGTTTTTGCCATTTGTGTCATCTTTTCTGAAATGTCAGTGCTAAAATCTGTCTTTGTACTGGCATTCATAACAGTTGTTGATACGACCTTGATATTCTGATCAATAGTAATATGAGAAACAGTAATATCTCCTTTTGCAACAAGTGTGCCCCCAGTAATATTTACAGCAGATACACTTCCCTTTTGCATTACTGTTGTAATAGATTTTTGTACAATTTTAACAACACTATCCACTATATTTTGAGATGTTGTATTTCCCATTGTGATTTATAAAATTGAGATTGCGAGAATACTAAATATAAAAAACATTTTTATTTTACTGCTGTTCTAATTATTAATTACTTTAATTATTAATACTTTTAACTAACAAAGCATGACGTTCGATGCCATTTACTCTATATGTTCGGTCACAATCTATTATAATCTCTTCCGCTTTCTTGATGAACTTTGATGCGCGTATACATAGCACTTTATACTTTGTACTGTATGATAATCTGGCATTTGATAGTTCTTTACTGTGTGCTGGCCGAACATATACTCCAAGATTAGTACATTTCATACAAGCACAATCCAAGTATATGTCATCAGTCAATGGAAATACATATGGATAAGCACGTCGCCGAGTAAATAACCGGTTCAGAACTGTTTGATAACTAACAACTTCTCCTCTAAAAGTACATAGTATATCACCATTCTTTGCGTCTTTTGTGACACATACTTTCTGTTTATATCCAAATCGTTTGTGTTGTTTGGCTCTTTGAAGTTTTACGCGTCCTTTTGCATCTTTTAAAGATTTGAATGAGTATATATTCCTGACTTTTACCTCCCAAATAAATCTCATAACTGCATCTTGCAATGGACTCTCATCAAAAGGTATCCAACTTTCCTTCATTTAGTACGTTTAATGTGAATATATAAACATATAAAAAACAGAAAATAAAAAAATAAAATAATAATAAAATTGTTTCGCATGAATCGTGATATAACGTAGATGAGATATAGCTTTATGCGTTTAATATGAGAACAAAAAAAGTATAAATATCAAATAAACGAACATTATTAAATTTTATACTAATATTGTCTCGTGATACAAAACGTTGCGATCAGAAAGTAATAGTATAATCTTGATCTTTATATTGAAAAGTTAAAAGTTTCATAATTATTAGTTTGCGTTGTAAAGAACAAAAATATATTCTACAATGGACAGAGTACCTTCTCAAGCATCGAGTTTTTTTCGGCTTTGCCTTTACAAGGACAGATTAAGATAACATCAAAATGGGAAGGAAACAGAACCGCCAAAAAAGATGGAAAACGTGTGATAGGTGCAAACAACAGCTCAGTGGGTCAACTTGTATCTGCGAGAACAGGGCAGGGCAGGAGAAATCATTCTGTTCAGAGGAATGCAGGATTCTTTCAGACCCCCGCCCCTTCCTCTGTGACGGATGTCAGAAGGCCACCTGTGGTCCGATCAAACAGTTTGGATGGGTCAGAGGGAAGTTCTATTTCTTCTGCTCTTACGACTGTAAGTATGGATTCAAGGGGAGGTTGGACAACAGAACGCATGAGAAGCTCAATGAAGGCAAGGAAGAATCCAGTAAAACTCAAAAAAATATCAACGAATCCAGCTACCTTTCACGGGGAGGCATTAGTGCGTACTCGAAGAATTCCACGAACGAGGAAACCAATACCAGTTTCGACTCATCAGCATTTGGAGGGGGAAGAAATAGCATTGACGGACTATCTGGATTACAGTATGGATTTGCCTCCGACAGCGACTACAACTACGACAGCGACTATGAGTACACCGCAAAGGACGAGGAGGAGGAACCCGTTGTTACCAAGAGCCCACAATACGATACTCGGCTTACTCGATCCGAAACAGTCCAATCCTGCTTCAGTCAGCCCCGTCGACACATTTTCAAAAAGTCCATTTCAAATGTTTCATGGAAGCAAAACCATCATCTCGCCCCCCAAAGCACTGGAATCAAGCCAGATCGCGGACCGTTCTCGCCAGGCTGGGATGCTTTTAGATTTGAACCCATCGTCGTTATCAGATTGGTTACAGACACCCCAGCCACGTGGTATTCACACAGCTAATTTATCAACACATCAAGCAATGAGTAACAGTGTTCGTTACCAATTAGATGAAGCGCTTGCTAATATGCAGATGCGTAGACCGCGCACTGAATCAAATGCTATGTCTGTGTCTGAACGTGTCAAGCGTTATCGTCAAGATGCTGAGAATGACCCTATCACTGCCCAAGCTTTACGTGCTACTGAAGAAGTGGATGAACCTAATGACAGTGATATCGCAAGCGTGGAGAGCGACAGTGCAGTACAGGCCGAAATCAACTCTGATGATGAAGATGAATCCCCATTTTTGTTTTCTGTTGTTGAAAAAGAATCTTTCTCTGATGATTTTTCTGATAATGAGTCTCAAAATTAACTATAAATAAAAATATGTATTAAATTCAGTTCACATATAAAACAATGGACACATCTCAAAAATATCCATTTAAATGTACTGTATCAGTAGATGTTTCAATTAACTCAGTTTCGCGATCTCGTGTAAGTTACGAAGAATCGTTTAAAGCCTATGCAGACTTGTTTAGAAGTCTTGATTATGTGGCTGAACAAGTTGGTTTTGAGATAATTGGAGGTGGTCAAGACTTTAACAGCTATGGATGTGAGTGTGTATACGGGGGACCTGAAAGTAGCTACATTGAATTAAAGCAAAAGCTTTCCAATGAATGTACACGTCTCAGAAGTAAAAGAATAATTCGCTCGTTTTGTATTAATAAAGGTGTGGGTATTTTTTCAGATGTGGGTGTGTTTCCATTAGATGATGAATAATTTAATTACATTAACCTCGTATATGATGCCAATAACCATACGCATTACCCGCAACAGTATTAGGTGGTAATACTGGATCAGTGCCAGGATATCCAGGAGCTGGAGAAAGATACTCTTCCCAATGCTTATCCATCTGTTCAGCACGACGCTGTTCGCGTTTATAAATTTCTATTTGTGCAGAATGGTCTTGCGCAGCCTTAATCATCAATTCACAATGAAACATATTACCATCACTTCCACCATATGGATCAAATGGTGTGTCTTGTATCGCCCAACCATCACGCGGGTCGTTGTTTATTGGTTCCCGTTCAAATTCATAGTTTAATTTTGCAAACTCAAGACTGCGGGGATCAATATCTCCAATTGCCCGAGACGCAGGACGCATGGAAACAGACATTCCTGCTATTTGAGGCTCAAAACTAAAAGACATAAATAACGAGTTAATGAATAGTAGAATGTACAATTCTAATTCTACTGATACTCTCAAATATTTTTTCTGATCCATCATAATGTTTTTGAAGATGCACCTACTTTTTTTCTTCAATTGACTATTAATTGATAGGCTATAAAATATACAATGGTATTTTCTGGAAATTGGATCTCCGGTGATGGAGCTACTGAAATTGAAGTGTTACCAATTCTTCCCACACAGTCATGGCTTCGTATCATTGCAAACAATGTGGTTAAGGACTACTTAACTGAAATACATAATGGGAAAGAATTCTACGGAGAAGGACAACGCGTAAGTGGCACAGACATCACCTTGACAGAAAGAGGTAATGATATTTACACTCTGGAGCACCAGCTCTCAAGTATGATTTCTACTCCACTTAAGCGCATCGACAAAAATACGAATATAGTACCCGGGAATTGGGTGTCTCTGGATGATAGTAATATATCTGTAATTACTTATTCACTTCAAAACTATATGTACATTGTTCGTGAAACTGCTCATACCGAACAAACCGTAACACAGCAGGGGAGAAAGCGTATTGTTTGCGCACTTGAAAGAAACGGGAATGGTTGGTCTCCATCAGGGTTGTGTTCAGCTATAATCAGTGACGACAGAACAATGAAGTTAAACACACCCAACAAAACTGTGCGTTATGAACAACCAGGCTCTTTTACATGGCGTTAATTTAACGGGAAATTTTAAAATTAAATAAATACATTAGCTCTTATTCAATCCACTCAGTGCTCATTTAACATTCCAGCGCCTGGTGGCTGGTACATAAGTTCACGTTGACCATCAGGGGCACGTGTAAGATCGTGTTCCCAATCAATGCATTCCAATGGATTACGTCTCCAACCATATTCTCCCCATCCCTTTTCCATAACCTGGGCTCTCCTGGAAGGCTTTTCAAATATATTGTCAATCTCGCCTCCCATGTTGCCATATGTATGTGTGGTGTCAACCCCTCGCATAGTTAACGCATCCTGAAAGCTGGTAATACCACGAGGAATCATTCTGGGTTGTGTATGTGGTTCATACTCCGAGTTGGTTGTTGGGTTTTGACCTAATGGTTGTTGGGCTGTCGGATTACGTGCGGCACCAATGGTTGGAATGTCATTCATAGATACAGGGGATACTGCAGTGGTACTTAGTGGTACTGCAGTTTTTGGATCATTTTGGGTATATCTATAAGTTAAAAGTCCACCTCCAACAGCAAGAGGCCACAACTTCTTTTCAACAAAAGCTGCTCCTACACTGAGAATAGTAATCAGTCTTGCTATTGAGTTCTCAAATACAACCTTGTTCTGTGTTTTAGATGGTAGAAACCCTCCATCAGGGTTAGCTTTGAGAATAACTGCGGGGTCATCTGCCCAGTAACTTGGATTCGTTCCTTGTTGAGTCATGCACAAATATACGAAAGCTTAATTATTCAAATGAAGTTTTTTTATTGCCCCTATCCTAATCATCAATCCCATATTTCCATGGCTCAGGTTCTGAAAACCATCTTTTTGTATCTACCATTTCTCTTAACCATGTAAGACGAAGACGCGCTTCAATATTACATAGTATATCAACAAACGACGAGTAGCTCAAAGAATCCTTATTGTCTGCTGCGTCTTTGACAGCGGCCCACGCAGTACTCCACATATTTGCTGCGACCTTCACATCCTTATATGTATCCTCAGTTGCAGTGCACGTTTTTGTAATATAATTTCCCGCCTCATATATATCTAAACCAGGTGTACTATTAAGCTCATAGATCTGCTTCTTGTCTTCATCTACTAATGCACCACGGCGGGATATTATCCCCATTAATACCATTCCTGGTTCAAGTTCTTCTTCTTGTTTTAATTCAATTAGGTTCGGTTTCTCTTCTACTCTTTTACGTTTAAGCTGATGATAAGGAGGTAATACATCTTCATGTCTCTCAGGGAATATTGGTGCGCCGGTGTAATTCTGGAAGGAGGTAGATGTTGTAGATGTAGAAATGTTGGATGGATGAGTAAATTGAGCACGACGCTTGGATCTAAATTCCTTGCCTGCAAAACAATTCCACTGGTACGGTCTGGCCTTAAAATATTCTACAGCATTGGAAAAGGCAGCAAAATAAGGACGCATCCATTTCCAAATTGGTCTGTCAATGGTGATATGCCATACAGCAAGACGCATATCTTCAGATACAGTTTCTGTAGGGCGATACTCCACATAATAGCAGTTGACACAATTGATTCCCATCTCATAGAGAATGTTCATTTCTGTTTGTACTTGGATATAGTATTTAAGAGGAATGGTATCAGTGAGTTTGCGCTTAAAGGGACACTTGTACTCCAGTAATTCGCCATGGTCACCAAAACCATCAGGACTAAATCCAAAAGACCACTTTCCATAAGCTGCAGTAAATTCAGTACGAATAAGACCACAATCAAATGTTTTTATACCAAAAGCTTTTGAAAATTCGGTTTCACATACAGGTTCCAGTTCTATTCCATGCTGAACAGCTGCTTGATATACTTCTTGCTTTATGTTTTGTACCTTCTCCTCAAGATAGCGAGCAGGGGCGCTAAATCCAACACCTAACACACTGGCAGCTGAACTGGCGGTGATATGAGTTTTTCCGCGTGCCTTCTCCCACTCCTCTGTACGTTGTTTTATTGATGTTTCCTTAATCTCACGTAATTTTTTTACAGTTTCCACTGAGTCTGAAATAACAGGTCGTTGAAAACTTGAGCGATACACACGATTACAAAAAGGCGCCATCCCCAGTTTCCAATTTCGCGTAGGTCTTGGGCGTAGGTGGAGAAAGTCTCGTATATAAGGTAAGTCTTCATATTTCTGTGGCCCAACAGAAGGTTCAGAAGTAGCATTTTCTTCTTTGTTGGGATTAGGATTAAAAGAGTCAGCAGTAACTCCTAATTTCGTAGCGATATTAAAAAACGCTCTCTCAACACCCATATTAGACATATTGTTTTATAATATTATTACTAAAATAAAAATAAAGCAATAATAAATAATCAAATTAATTTGGATTTAAATATATTTATTAATCCTATCCATCGCGATACCACTCTTTATACGAAAACAAAATCTTGATTATCTTACTTAAAAAGTATATGTTATGGTAGGTATCTCATACAGCATCTTTATTATAGTCCGTATTGCGTAACTTTGGCGAGCTTGAAATTTGGGTATCGATCATAGCGTGATATTTTTTTTAAGATATTGTTACTTTTTCGTGTCTAAGTTGAAATTCACTTACATTATAGTGTTAATTAAACTGCATAATATGAATGAAAGTTTCACCATGAATGAAGAAGATGATAAAAGTGTTGCATCGAGTGCTTTTGACGATGTTCCGTCTGATCTGGAAAATTTATTAGAAGAAGCTGGAGCACCATCTGAAATGTCCATGGAAGAAGAGAGCGAAGAAAAAATAATAAGAGGAAGACGGAGAAGAAGAGAAGAAGAAGAGGAAGAAGATATACAAAGACAGGCCCCGCCCTTCCGTTCTCAGCCTGCACAACCTCCAATATTGCGCTTTTACCCGCGTGAAGAAGGACCGGAAAGTGGACCACCAGGAAGTGATCATTTTATATCAAGTATGTAATATGGAAAAGCGTGAAGGATATTTTTTATAAATCCTCATTTTTCTACAGTACATGATGTTCTCCCAAATATGATGCCCGTACGCAACCACCCTAACATAGTAATTGTCTCTGAGGAAACACTCGTCAGAGGAGCTATTCCATACCGCATGCAGGACGGATCTCTTGCGTATGAAGTTGTTAATGAAGTTATGCTTCCCCCTCGTGGAACAGTTCCTTTACGAAGAATACAAGGTTCTATAGCACCCCCTGTCGCACATCCTATAGCTCATGTCCCACTTGATGAACTACCCTCAAATGACTATGGACAGGTGTGGAAAGATGAATATGGAGATATTCTGGATTTACACATTGTCGCACGCCAAGCAGTAAATTTTATTCTTGAGTATCGTCAACGATGGGATAAAGAAAGTCCAAGACCTACATATGAGCGTCTGATGACATTAATTCGCTCAAGAGATGGAGAAAGTGGTTCAATGGAAGAAGAAGAATTTATGGGAGAACTAAAAGAACAGCTTGAGGGACTCCAATGTATTCAGTTGAACGATTCATTAGCAGAACACTTCCATAATCTGGGAATGACTGGTATTGGTCACAATGTTGCTGCTATTCAAGGAAGTCACCATCAGACTTGCCGTCGCATTGATTCATTGCTGGGAAGTATTGAGCACAATATTCCAGAACCAAATGATTACTACAGTGGATTTAAAGCCGAGATTATTGCTCATATCAAGGTCATACGTAAGTGTGTGGATCGTTCATTTAACGTTCTCTCATCTCAAGCCGAATATATTATAAGTCGCTCTGATGATTTCGCTACACAAGCTGGGCGTGATGTGTCTATTGTTGATGAACGCGCCTGGACTTATGAAACTACAATCAACGCCAGAGTGGGCACTTTTATTATTACGTTACTGAAGATGATGGATGGTCGTCGTGGGCCTGAAGAATATCGAATCTATGTGCCTCATACCATTGTCATTGATGTGGAAGGAGTTCCTACTTCAATCAACACTGGAGTCTATCGCCCTTTGGCACATCCAGAGGATGAGGACACATTGTTTGAGTTCTCAACTTTTGCCATGTACCGCATTTCACTTGAGCCTGAGTCTACACCTACAGAAGACATGTTGAAGCTACGTTCTCAATTTATGAATAAGTCCAACGGCAAGTGGATTAATGATCAGATGAGCCAGGATGGGCGTATCAATACCTATATGCCAAAGCGTCACTTAGTTGCATTCAAAAACGGTGTCTACAATGCACTGGAAGACAATTTTATCCCATGGCTTGACATGACTACTCCTCCGCAAAACGTTGGTCATTTCATTGATGCCATGATGCCAATGGAACTCTTTCGTGCTAATGCATATCCATTTCCAACAAAACGAGGTGTTCCACGTGCTGGTGAAATTATCCCTCAATATTTAACTGCAGATGATGTTCATGATGGTCCATTTGGTGATGATGATGATGATTTTGATTACGACTCTCCGCCTCCACCAATCCTACCACGTCAAGGTGCTCAAGCCACTGTTGCAAATGACCAATCAAGACTTCGCGACATGGCATTTCCAATTCGTGGACAACCAATTGCGGATGACAGGCCCGATGTAATTATTGAACGTGTGGAGAACAAAGATTGGTTTGAAAATGCTTTTAGCGCTCGTGTCTCGACCTATCGCAAGATTTTTGAATGCCAGCAGTATGGACCAGCTGAGATGATTGCATATGCAGGTCTTCAAGGTCGTATGTTTACCGGTATTGCTACAAAAGCAACACGTGCTGGAACCTATGAATTCAACATGGCTGATCGCTCATTCACTGCTCCCAATTGGCAAGTGGCGTCGAACATTGTTGGTACTGGTGGTACTGGAAAATCTAAGCTATTGGAAGTGACTGCATGGATGGCTCCTGATGATAAATGTGGTTTACTGGAAAGTAAGGAAGAACAAATCTTTGGTCGTGATGAACTGCTTCAAAAAAAAGTCTGGGTCGTAATTCTGGACGAGTTTGAGCCAGATACTAATTTGAGTCGAACATTTCTCAAAAAAGGTATCACTGGACAAAAACAAAAAGCTCCTCGTAAGTATTCTATACATCCATTACGTGGTGCCATCAATGCTCCGTTTGCTATTGCCTCCAATTTCACTACTATATTCTCCCGTGATGATGCTGGTGCCTTTTCTCGGCGTCAAGTAATCTTCCCATTCATGCACTTTATCGATGCATCTAAGTCCGATCCTGATATTGAAGGAAAGCTTCTGGCAGAGCTTCCTGTATTGGTTGTTTTATTTTCTCGTTCTGTTAGTATGATGATGCGCCTGGCTGCTCATGGAAGCATCTGGAGTATTCTTCCAACATCTCTGATTAGTGCACGTGACGAAGGAATGGCTGAATCCAATCCCGCGTTCGAATTTATTAAGTCCAATTTGCCTGACACTTTAATACGTGATACACAAGGGGCTCGTGGTGAAGATTGGTTTACATATACCCATGGACCTCGAGGATCATTTGCTGACTACTATATGGGTCCGTACATGACCCGCAAGGAGTTGGATGATGAGTATGCCACCTGGTGTCAGAAAGGTAAGATTCGTCCACATACCGTGCAGTGGGAAATGGTGCTGGCTCGATTCAAGTGCATTGTTAAGCGTACTCGGCTTCGTCGTCCACATGTCCAAGGAATGGAATCTTCTCGTTCACAGTATCAAATTCCTTATGTCTTTGGTATAGGTTGGAATCGACCAGGGCTAATACAGCGCCTCAAAAAGAACAATCCAAGTCATGGAGAGGAAACCTTTAGTGATATTGGAGTTGAGCACATCCATGGAGATAGACAACAAGGTATGCTCCCCGGTAATCAAGGGTTCCATCCACCACAATCACGTCAGAATGACACGGGGGCGGGAATTGGATTTTCTAATAATGTCCAGTGTTAGGGAGATAAAGCGTGAGGGGATATATGTTTTTTTATTTTTTAATAGCAATTTTTTAAGTCATTACTCAATTACCATTCCATTTTTACTTCACTGTTCCATCCACGTTTTAATTCAGTGGGTTGCCGATGAATAACAACTTCTTTGTGCGGCATCTGATCTGCCCAGGGATTCATGTTCCCCGCAATTGTTCCTGATGTCTCCGGTGTGTACCAGCGAATATGTCCTCGGGCCATACGAAGACGATGACGCTCATCAAGACGATGTGCAATTTCTCTCTCTTGCATCACTGTGGTTTTGTATGCCTCATTAAGTTGGTCCAAAAGAACCCGTTGTTTTTGTAAAGTATTATAATTACAATCTTCAGCATGTAGCTTCTCCGGTTCATCTGCATACCATGTTGAAAACACCTCTTTCATTATAAGAAGCATGTCTTGCATATCAGAATCTTCTAAACCAGATGAATGACCACTATAACTGTATAATTGATTGGCCAATTTCTTCTTATTTTCATCAGAAATGAATGCTTTCCAAAGACCAATTTCATCACGCATACCTGCTGATGCATCGACACCTTTGTGCCATACTGTACGATAAAATCCAGGTGTTGAGTTCCTATAGTCTTGCATGATAGTTGATAGTTTTGTAACTGTCTACTTTTAAATATAAGAAAATGCTTAGGTACACCTACTTACTCTTACTGCGTTTAAACAAAAAGTATTTCAAAAATATAAGTATATTATAAAGAGTTATAATTATATATATAATGACGACATTTGTTGAAAATTTTAATGAGCGTTTCAAAGAACTGGGTTACGATGTTACGGTGACTAAGGCAGAGATTGCTGATCATTGTGATATTAATGGCGCTGATGATACATGCATTTACTATTGGCTACAAGTCAAAAACTCATCCCCCCTGTTCTCCAAGAACTTCCGTGTCACGTTTATTAACTGTCCTGATTGGGCAGACAGTTTAGGTATGCAAATGAACACTAATACCATTGGTACACTTAAGGTGGTTGACAAACTGGGATACCCCCCCGTTGATATCAGTGGCCGTATCCGTAATTGATGTTGCATTATTATTAATGAATGGACTTACAAAAAGACTGTACAGAATTAAAAATATCGTTCTTATGTTAATTATAAAACTCAATTCAATTATAATCGGTCATGGCTGAACTTGCTGCAACTGCTTTTGGTTTAGTGCCTTCCTCTTTTCTTCCAGAGCTTCCGACTGACGCAAAGAGACAACGGAACATAATGGTTGTAACGCAAGCAAAGGCTTTGTACACAACAATAAAAACAGTTTTGATTCCAAAATTCAAAGAAATGCATGCAGTTTGTCAAATTCCAATAAATATACTTGAACAACAACTTGAAATTATGATGAAGGATATTCTGAATGAAGAAAAGGCTGGATGGGCATCACGTGGTATGAAGAATATTTACATTAGCTCATATACAGACAAATTGATTCAACAAATGCAAGATATTAATCGCTCCTTGTTATTAGTCAATACTTTACTTGAATTGAAGGATCGGGGTTATGATGTTCAATGTAATATTCCTGTCATTGCTGCCACTGCTTTATCTGTGTAACTCTGACATGTATTGTTAAGTTGTTGGGTTTTGGTAACTATCCACACATTCTAAGTGGAAACAAATGCGTTTTGTATTAGATTCTTTTAAATGTACATAGTAATAATTCTTTGAATTAGTTTTTACATAATGAATGAAGAACGTGTTTGCATGGGAATAGATATTGGAGAACGTAATTTTGGATATTCCATTATTACGAGGCATGCAAATGATATCTATCGCGTTTCACGAATGGGTACAAAGGACTTCAAAGGTGATACAGTCAAGGATACAGTGTCTAATATGATTATTGGTTTCCACGGTCTGATTCAAGAATTTGAGGGTCAAAATCTGGTGGTTGCAATTGAGCTACAGGGAAAAATGGTGGCTAAAAACAGGATTTATCAGCATGCTATTTGTGCTTACATTGATACCAGACAGGTTATTGAAAAAGGATGGATACCAACCTCAAAGTTTATTGAACCTCGAGATAAATTTAGAGTTAGTGCTGAGAATGGAAAGTTAAAGTTACTTGCAAGAGATCAGGTAGAGGTAATAAAGACTCATGGAAACAGAAAGAAAGAAGCTGTACAACGAGCAAAGCAACTAATGCCTTTATTATTGGAACGACCTGAAGAAGCATTACATATTCAAGATGGGATGAATGATCATATGGCCGATGCGTTATTAACTGGTTTATATACACTAATGCGTGCAGACGAGCCACAACGTCGCAAAAGAAAACGAAAGGAATCAACGATAGACAAGGAAAAGTCAGAAAAGAAGGCAAAAGCATATGTGCAATGGAGTTTTTAAATAATTCATGAACTCGTTTAAAGCTTATATATACCATTGCAGATATCTGTAGTAGTACCTCGTATAAATGCCTGGTTATCTAATTCAGTCCGAGCTTTTTGTTCCATGTCTTTAACTTTTGCTGCAAATCCCAAAGCTTGGACTTTCTTGTGATCTGGTAACCAGTCTGGGGGTGTCATGATCATATTGCGAATTTTTTTGCATTCTTCGCATTGACACTCAGTGTACTCTTCACTACAAGAATCATCTATAAAGTCATCCAAATCTTCAGAATCATCGTCTTCTTCTTCTTCTTCACATGAATCCTCATCCATTTCTTCATCCATAAAAGATGAAGCAGAAGAATTGGCATCCAGATCACTCACCCCCTCAAGAGGATCCACTCCATACGCCTGGCACTGTTTTCTACCCATTCCAACAAGCATGTCATGAAATGCATGGTTAAAGTCAGCCCCACATGTACACTCACCCCCCTCACATGTACATTTAAATTCCTCAGGATGTGTTGCAGGGCGATCAAGCCACTCCTCCCATGTTTCTGTTTCCTTGTCGCATTGACATAACCGAAGAGGAAGTTTACATGTTTCACATTCAATATCAAAGGCAGCTGTTCCTGTACCAGAAATCAAATTTGCGGGAATCCCATGAGTGTGAAGAGTATGTATGCGTTCTCTCTCAATTTCTTCCGGTGTCTTGTGTATATTGTTTTCTTCAGACATAATTCAACTTATTAAAGTAAAGTATGATTTCTAATTTATAAATATTTTTTTATTAAAGGTAAACACATTTAATTTAACGATTATTCTCTCATTATAAATCAAAAAAAATAACTACGCCGCTATCCACTGGTATTGACATATTGTTTGCTCAGAGGAGAAATTAGGTGGACCCATGGATAATATGGATATATGTGTCGATTGTAGTTTTCAAGCGCGTTATATTGTTCTGTAGTAGCAATTGAGAATCTCGTTGTGTGAGTAATATCACGATACTGTAGAAATAGAAATAAGTTATTTAATTAGAGTCTATAAAAAAATAATTATAATTATATTATTTAACTAAAAACGTGTTTTAATTTTATTATAGTCGGTTAGAATATATAAAAATGGAAGAGGACACTGTTACATGTGCTTCGTGTGGAAATGAAGTGGAAAAAAATTTCACCTTGAGCCATTTAAAACATTACTATTGTCTCCAACCTAAATGCAAGAATAAATACATATCACTAAAACGTGACACACTCAAAGACGGAGAGGAACTCTGTAGTGTATGTCTTTTGCCAACCAAAAAGAAAACTGCACTCATATTTAATAATGAGGTATTTTGTCATTCAATTGACCGAAACACTGGAGAAAAACCATGTGAGGATGCGTATATTGCAAAAGCATTCCCTTATGCTGTTGATTGTATGGTTGTATGTGAAATGATTAAAGCAGAACTGGATGAAAATGATGCGTGGGGATCGGGACTACGATCTGTTGAAATTTTATGCACTTCCCCCCCAGAGAAGAAGCGATTTTTACAGGTAAGAAGGGCAATGGAACTTATTACTGTACAAATCTCAAAGAATCTGTCGGCTGATTACCGATTATCAAGCAAGAACATATTGACTCATTTGCATAAATTTCATCGCTCTTTGGGTCCAATGGCTAAGGCTGCCCGAAAGTTTCAAATTTTCCAGTTGAAGAAGAAGTTGCTTGATCCATCGTTTTCAGCGTGGAATGTGGTGCGGACATACGTTCAATCAAAGAAGGATCTTGTGAAGGAGGAAATCGATGTTTCTGAAATTGTTTCCACTTCTTCTTCTCCCCACGGAAAAAAAAGGGACGCTGACGATATTGAACAGCAGGAATGTCTCGAAAATAAGAAGATGTGTTTTTCGACTGATGAACAGGCGGCAACTGTACAGAATTTAATGCCTGTTGAAAATCAAAAACTTGATCCAGTGGAGGAAGAACATGTTGAAAAACAGGTCTAAGATTGGGCATGGAATACGATAAACCGTAAATGAGTCTTACAAATCCATTTCTACAATTTCTTGAACAAAAATAGGCATATCCATTATTTGTTGCAATTCGAATTGACGAGCGCTTCTGACACTGTATAATTTCTCCAGTTAATGAAACATAAAACCTCTGACATTTCGGTGGCGTATCACTTTCGTCTATCACGTTATACTTTATATCTGTAGCCATTAAGTTTAGAAGATTAAATGGATATAATTATGTATCGTAAAACAATATAATTTATAAATTACACACACTTTTATTATTGAGTTGATTGAAAAATATAATAAACTTGTTAATTTAATACTTTCCTTGAAGATAAGATCTTTCAGCAGGTAAATGTGCAGCAATTAAAGGCTCTTCGTAATAACCACGATTATCCTGGGGTGCAAATGGTTCAGGTCTCATAAACGCGTCCCAGCGCTTTAGTCGATTGGGCACCAGGAGATGGGCATCGGCTAAGAATACAGGCTGGTGATCAACGTTCATGTTAAGTCCGTATCGTCTCTCTCCGGGGAAAGAACGTGATGGAAGCTCGTAGAATTCACGACGAATAGTGGGGGGCTCAGGTTGTTGAGGAATGTCCATATTGTAGTATTTTGTCGTATGGGGTGTAGCGAGGGCTTGCGCAAGATTGGGATGTAAATTGGCATCAGGATCAGTAGAGGCTTCTAATGGCATTTGGTCTGTGCCCGGGACACAAGAATATCCTACTCCGGTACCTGCTAACTGCCCCATGCCAAGTGGAATAGCATTACGAGAATCAATTTCCACCATCCCAGCAGGACACCGAGATGATTGCTCAGCTACAGAAGGAAAAGACATGTTTTTTTGTTTTTGAGTATAATTGTACAAACTAATTACAATTATATTTCCTTTTTTAGGGTCACTTTGAATATATAATATTCATAACAACAATTGTTGTAGTAACACAATATATATGAAAAAAAATTAAAGAAAGTTGGAACACGTATTGGAACTAATTTTAAATGATAAAATTATCCTTATATTTCCCCAAAACTAATGAATGGATCTGATTATTACAACAACGCGCTTTTAATTTCTAACAATGATACTGGTCAACTAATTTGACGTACCACTAAAAAAAAATCAAGATGTATATTACTCTTACAAAGTACACCAAAAACATGTCTTTTCCATACATCCACTATCGTCCTCACAAAACCTATTGGAAAATTGATCCTGTAACTCTTATTACAAGTCAAGGATGTCCATTCTGTGCACAAATCAAACTTAAGCTCATAGCAAAGAATATTAAATTTACGGAAATAGATTCCAAATTCAGATGTAAGGTTCAAGGAAAGTGTTATAAATACGTACCAGTCATTGAGACAAGTGATGGAAAAGCATATGTTGGAAACGATGCATTCACATATCTTGATTCTCTGAATAGTAATGAGTAGTGCTAAATAATTAAAATATAATCAATAAAGACGCTTAATCACTCTCCTTCTTCCAACAACTCGTCAAATTGATCAAGGGTTTCTTCTTCTATAATTTCTGGTCTAATATCTTCTGTTCTCCTTTTCTTCACCATATCTTCTTCTATTTTATCTTGTGCTCGCTTTCTGTTTTTCTCCATTTCAAGTGGACCTGGGCAAGGAGGGAGAATTGTACCATCGTCTACATTAAACTCTACAGGCTCTTCTTCTTCTTCATCAACAGGCCCTGGTGGCAGAACTTCTTCCTCATCAAGTGGATCCCAAGCAGTTTCTCCGTCCCAGGCAAGGACTTGCTCGTGATACTTGCGATAACGCGAAACCTCAATATCGTTTCTTAATGCTCGTGCGGGGATTTCATTTAAAACATTAAGGACACGAACTGGTATCATGGAATTATCATCTACTTCCTCATCAGGATCAACCATGGATTGCGCAGAGACGAAAGTAATAGTACCAAGATTTATCTGGAATTGAATAAACAAAGGAGAGTCTGCATTAGCAGGTGCATGTACTTGAAAACTGGCTCCCTCGGCAATACCTTGGGATAATTTCGCAAAACTACTCAATATCTGCTGCATGAAGTAACCCACATATCGAAAATTCTTCTTACGTGCTCCTTCTCCAGTTAGCGTTCCAGAGATCCAAGGAAGATACTTATAGAGCTTATGAACTTTTAGTCCATTTTCAACATATAAAACTAAACCACGCCAATCCAGTTGAAGATACACCTTACGCGCTCCTGTAGTGGATAATTGGTCCACGGCATCCTTGAATTTGCTTGTCGGGATGGGCATGGATAAATCAAAGTCACGGGCAGGAATATCAACAAGTTCTTGGTCTACAGTCTGAATAGGATACTCTCCTTCAGTAAATCCACAGTCATTTGTGTTATGGAATTCTATATGAAGTACTGTATCATTTGGAGAGCGCATGTATAGAACCACGTGACAGTTGGAGGTCCCTTTTTTTGTTGTGTCATACATCTCCTTTACATTAACACCCACAACAAGAGATTGCAGGCGTTCATCAAGATAGTACTCCCTAAATAGGGGTGCTTTAAGCCTAAAAATGGCAAGACACACAACTTTGATGTAGGGTGACTGAATATACAATTCATCATGACTAAAACAAAAATTTACTGTGTCGTTGTATTCTGAAGCAACAGCAAGGATCTTCTTCAGTTCTGACACATCACACCGCACACGCATTGCCAGATTGTCATGTGTATACCTGAATATAACATTACTTCTTGGATTTACAATCTGTGAGATAGAAGAGTCGGATTCTTTATTTTCAGTTGAAGTCATTTTTCAAAGTAAACTCAAACTCAATAAAAACAATATGGACGTTTGATAAACTCAGTAAAAAAGAATAAAGTTAAGCGCAAAAATTTTGATCAATTAAATTTTACATATCGTACATACGTAATATCACGTTCATATAGTAATAGGATCAAAGATACATAGTTTTTGTTTTTTATACAAAAATTATTTTGTGTATTATTTATAACTGTATAACTGTAATAAAACATGTCTCGTCGTTTGGCAGATATTCGCATGACCGGAGAAGGTCCGCAAAGGAGAGAAGGAAATGAAAAAAATCTGGATAACATACTTCAAGATCAGCGCCGAAAGATCCAACTACAAAGAAAAAAACGTCAAGCCAAAGAAGCAGAGTCAATAAAGAAAGGAGTTGATAAAAAAGGAAAAAAACGTAAAATCTTCTACCAGGAACGACGAGCTCCTGATTGGAGAGAAACATCTCTTATTGTAGATGGAGTAAGTGACACAGAATGGCCTTTAAAAACAGATTGTTTGTGTAGTTGGTGCTGTCATAAATTTGATACTGAACCAATCCCTTTACCCACTCTGAAACGCGGAGTGTTATTTTCTGTAAAATCTAATATGGTTTTTTGTTCTGTAAATTGTGCCCGCGCATTTATTCAGGAAACAAAGATGGGTGACGAATACGTTCTAATGGATATGGCTATGCAAGTATATGGGTATAAGTATGGCAAAAGAGATAAAGATGGGAAATGGACACATGACAAGAGTGTTTTTGCCCCTGCTCCACCAAGAGGTTGTCTCAAAGCGTTTGCAGGTTCTAATGGTATTACAATAGAAGAATTCAGATCTTCTTTCAATATTCCACGACGCTTAATTCACCCTCCATTTTGCACTGAAACAGTAAAGATGGTAAGCAAGATAATTGAATTGGAAGAAGAAGAAGATTTAAAAAACCCATTACTCAACACTGGGGGAAGCACTGACTATTGGCCCACTGATACCGCCAACAACCCTCAAAAGTCGGCTGCGTTTGATTTGCCCGGACGGTTCTTTTCCGTCGAACAAAATGGTTGGGATCAATTGCCTCACTCCGGTGGGCTCACGAGAACGTTTTCTACTGCTGCCAGTCCCACCACTGCTCGGTCTCCCGTCGCTCAATATTAATTCAGACCTGGATTGACGTTGTTCTTTGCGAATACGTGTCAGCTGTTTCTGATTCTTCATGCAATAGTCAACCAATTTCATGTGCTGTGCCCAACGAATAAACTGAAGACATCCAATAGTAGCCTTCATAAACTGTTTTTCTATGACTCCTGATGCAGACTCTTTGCTTCGCTTAATTACAATATGTGTGTCGTCACCATGGTCTCGATTTGTAGGATCAAAAAAGCGTTTGTGTAGAAGATCTAATTGTTTTTTATATTTAAAATGAATCTCCTCCATTGAAACTGGCAATTCTGGCAATTCTGGATGCCATGCACCTTGAGTACATAACCACTCAAACGTCCTTCCAAGACGCCTACTCAAGTATTGTGCATATATCTCTACATTCTCGGGTTTTTTGTAAAACTCAAATAATTCGCAAAGCAAGCGACTTCTGAGTTCCTGACGACGCGCAATGACATTTTCGTTGGTTTGCATTATTTTTTAAACACATAAAAAATGCGTTCGATGTGTTTAATAGGAGAATAAATTAATTGAACCTAACGCATCTTTTTTTCAACCTATAGCAATATCACTCTACAACCAACTACAAAGTTGGGGTATTTCTTATTTCAAGTGACTTCGGTAATTGTGACAAATTTGATATTTTTAATCCACCGCCAGCTAAAACTGTATTGCTGGACACTGTGTCAAGAGCTAAAGAAGAATCAAGAGATACGGGATTAGAAGAAAGAGATTGTTTTTTGTCAGCAAGAGTTACTACCTTTTCTCCCAAAGTATCACTGAAGTATTTAATTCCTCCAACTATTACTGCTGCCTTAAGCAGAGAGGAGAACCCCATTTGTTGCTCCTTTGGTTTTAATAGCTTCTCAGTGAGTATAAATCCAACAACTAACGCGGCTACTCCTTTCAGAGATTTTCTATCAATCCACTCGTAGATAGTCATTATAAGGCCTTGTCTGCTATTAAGCATAAGATTTTCTATGTCTCTTTCTTTGATAAATCTGCGACAAAAAGTTTGTAAGATAATTTCACAGCAGATGTTCTGCACACCATATCTTTCACTATTTTGTCCCACATTTCTGTCGTTAAAGAAAGACAATGAGTTCTCAGTAGTACTAAGACTTAGAACAAAAGCTGGAAGAGATAAAGGATACGGAACAGTGCTGAAACTGGTTAGGATTCATGGAAATCAATGGGATCCTGCATCTTGTCGAGAAATTTGCATAATAATGGATCTACAAAAATTTCTGTTCTCTGGAATGTGTTTACACTTCCCTTTGCTATTCTCCTCTAACCAGCAGATTGCCGGAATTATAGTTCCTCCACTTCAACAATCTCCATGGGGAAACCAATGCGTTGGCACTTTACTGACGGAATTTGCTCCTCTTGGCACAGTGTTTTCCTACTTTATACAAATGGCGCGCTTACGGGGTGCAGGTCCTATTTTTGATGTGGTAATATTTCAGGTAGTATACTCTATTGCCTTGCTTCAATGGTGGTTTCCTGGAATAAGACACAATGATTTGCATACTCTAAACATCCTATTGGCTCCTGGAAATCCGGATGAGTTCACACAATATACTCTCCCCACTGGAAAAACTTACTGGGTACCCAATCTTATTCGCGCAATTTTATGGGACTTTGAGTTGGCCTGGTCGCCCAATCATCCTAATAGAGCAATCTGTTCTTCAATGGATGAAGAGGCGGGTATACAGTTGGTACCATCTACGTGTTATGATCTCCATTTCTTCCTAAACAGTTGCTACTGCTACATTACACAACAAAATGCCACATGTTCTTCAAATCGACACTACCAAAGCATTGCAGCGTCTATTCGTAATCTGTACAATGGGGAGTTTCTTGGAAGAAATGAATCTAAATATATCAAAAACTTCCGATTACGATCATCATCTGTGCTACAAGAAGAAAGTTTGCCTATTCATACCCCATTAGAATTATTAAATAATCCTGAGAAACTGGGATGGAATAGATTTAAACGATACGTAAAACGACCATTGGAAGATGTAATTGTTAATGAGTGTAGTTTTTATGCAAAATGAATTTAGTTTCCAAATAACCTTTATTAATTTTCTCTAATCTAAAAGTGTGCGGCAACTGTCAAATATAAATACTATAGAATTGGAACTCTATATATTGTAAATGGTTTTCTCTTTAACACGCAATCAATATCGAAAAGAAATGTCCTATATATTCGAAGAAGAAGAACAGCCTTTAGTAGAAATCGTAAATGATATATATCAAAATAATGTATGCTATCTTGCCCCCTTTATGCTGGTGGCCCTGGCATTTACAATAATAACATTTCTCATTGGGGGATATATACAATTAATCTGGCCCCTTGCAGTAATATACTTGTTTGGAAAGTTGAAGTTCACAGTGCTACAGTCTGGAGAAATAAGAATATTAAATGACCAATTATTAATATGCATAATGTGCTGTGGGATAACAGTATTATTTAATCTCTTTTAATTAATATTTCCTTTACTCATCTTGCTTAATGAATAATAATAACCTTACACCTCTTGATCGTGTATTAATATTAAGTCCTGGTACAGCGTCATTTGGATGGTCAAATGTAGTACCTACCCAATCTTCTTGAACGCGCTTCCATGTCACATAACGACTACGCCAATAATTTACTGATAGTTCCAATCTCCATGTATCATCAGCAAGATCAGAAGGATCTCTTTCACGGGGCCACGCATCAGTTAGCACTACAAAGAATCCAGCGTTTTGAGGAACCTTTGCCTTTAATTGGTCCCACTCCTCTATAGCACGCAAATATCCTGCAGAGAACCCTTGTCCTTCAAGACAATTTGAAAGAATGGCCCATGCTCGTGCAATATTTCGCGTGTCCTTGTTACGCATGAATGGATTCTGTTGTATCAGTCGGTTTTGAACTATCTGTGCATTATTTCCAACAAAAAGAACATCTCTATCTCTCATCCACGGAGATCCATCATTTCCGCTCAAACACGCGTGTCTCACCCCATGAATACTGGTAATTGCAACTGCAAGGGAATGTACTACGTCTTTAGTTCTCCTCTTAGCCAATTCAGCCTTTGAACGTGTTCCGTCAACCGAATTATAATGAATTCCCATTCGTGTATTCTTTTTTATTACCCAACCTGCATTACGTCTCAGTGTAATTAAATCGTCTGTATATGCGTCTTGTATGTCCCCAAGCTGTGCTCTAATCTGTTGTGGAAGTTTACGAAGTTTGGCAGGAAGATCTCCCCATCCAAGCATCCACCCAGGTCTTATTCCTGGTTCAATAATATCTGCCATCTTTGTAAAAAGACCTTTATGTGGAGCAATCATTACATCTCCTTGATTAATAACAGTTCGTGCTGCAGGGAAGGCGTACCGTTGTTGTGGTGGTTCTGGGTTATATGCACGGTATGCATCCTGAGGAACACACGCCAAACGCAAAAGAAGTACCAACGACTTAGCCTTACGATTAATTTCAATGTTATTTACTTGGTTGCCCTGAAGTGCTTCAATCAAAGCTTGTTTGTAAGCTGCCACCTGTGGATTATTCCTTGCTGACCAGAACACTTGCGCGTCCATAAAATTGAGGGCAGGATTTCTGAGGAGTTCGTTCCAGTTATCATTTCTCCAGTTGCGCATGATTTCGTGTGTTTTGAAGCCGTGAAAGGGGACCACCAAACGCCGAATCCGAGCCCATTGCATCCCAGCCCCAGCTCGAACACCATCTGTCCAAACATTTCGTGCCGCCTGTGACCCTGGGAGCATACCGAGCTCAGCAGCAACGATGGGGGGAGCACCAACAGGGCCACCGGGATTGAAACCCGCAGCTTCGGGTGGTTCCACATCTTCTGCAAAAATGTCCTCAATGTCGATATCTTCCTCGTCTTCAATTGGCGGTAGGATATCAGGGACAACGGGAACAGCTCGCCTGCGCTTTCGGAGAATGGCCTCTGGATCTGTGTCTGTGTCTGCAATTGGAGCAATTCTTTTTCCACTGCGTAAGTACGACACTGCTTTTCGCGTAGACCGTCGTAAAGGAGGAGCAAGATCAGTTGCAATATATAGTGGTTCATTAATTGGTCGAACAAGGTTTTGAATAAAAGACACCTTTCCCGACGGTGAAGTAGTAATATAAGGCAATACCTTATGGAGTGCAAATTGCATCATTTTAGTAACCAATTCATCCAAGTTTTTTTACACACACACCTACTTTTATTTATCTTATACATTTTCTTTTTTTATACTTCTTCATTGCATTGCAACTTTTTATTGTTCGTCCACGCTTCTGTTTACAAACTTGAGGATCACACCTTGCCCTATTTTTTCCTTGTTTATGCCATTGTCCTTCTGGCCAGTAACTCCTTCCGTAAGACCATAACAGTTCATCTCCATTAAATATTGGACCCTTGGCTATTAGAGAAAATGTCCAATAACAAGTACCATTTGGTTTGCGAGGATAGCCAAATGCACCCCAACAGTTGTTCTTAAAGTTTGATCCTTGTGCATCATTGGCATAACATGATAAATACCGATGACAAAAAAAGTCTACATGACTTCCTGCTCCTGTATTAGCTTTGGAAATTGCATACGAAGCTGTTTCATCCTCCCCATAAATTTCATTCAATTCAGCCGTTGACAATTTCATTGGTTCTTCAATAACCGAACAAAAAATAGTATCATTTTTATCGTATATTTTAGAGCCATAATCACAGTCTGGAAGCCAAACATACAGTCCTTTCCCCGCATTTGGAATCTGCGACTGAGAAATCTTTAATCCAAGTTCAGAAACACAGTGCTGGTAGCAATACGGAAGATACACACATGTATTTCTCTTACACTCAGCTCCGGATCTTGTTTTTCCTTTACATTTTCTACACGAAAGTTGACATACAGAGTTACCTCGTTTTATTAAATATCGATGTGGCATCTTGTGATGGTCTAAACAAATGGCACAATTTATATTTGAGTACAATTTTCAAAAATAATAATAAGAATAATACATGCCAGGTTCAATCGTAGTTATTGCCATTATTGTTTTGTGCAATGGATGCAAAACGTACCCACGAAAATGAATTAGATGATAGTGCTTCAATCAAGCAACCACGCGAGGATGGAGATTCTTCAGTATCTACCGTTAGAAGATCAAAGAGAAGGCAAACAGCCCAGATGGAGAGTATGTGTAAAGCTATAATTAAAGCATCAAATGAAGTACTCGAAATGGGTTATGGATATTCCGAAGCCGTCTACGAAAAGGCATTGATGGTAGAGATTCAACTAACTAATATTGGAATTGTATTGCAGCAGGTGCCTATTACTTACACGTACAAGGATCACCCTGTCGGTGCTGGGCGCCTGGATATTCTCGTAACTCATCCTCATCTGGGGGATTCGCAGATTGTAGTGGAACTAAAACTGGAAGGAATTGGAGCAGTGAAAACAATTAACGATGCAATTGATCAAGTGCGTGGATATCTTAGAAGTATGCCACCGGAGTCAAGGGGTATTGTCGTCGTGTTTCCTAAACCAGGAAAGCATCACTGCATGTGTGTTGTGGTGGCAGGAGGAACGTCTCCGCCATATGTATCATCATCAACATTGTCTTCTACTTATTCTTTTTAAAACATGCATTTTTTACTGATTTTATATTGCATTTTTATTCTTCATCTTCATCTAAAAATGCATTTCTACACACATCCTGTGGCTTGCCCCACTCTTTTTCTTCTTCATCCTCTGCTTTTTTAAACAAATTTGTGTATTCCTTTTCCATATACTGTTTAAATAACGAAAAATATTCTCCATAATTAGAACTAATTTTATGATTTTCTCCTTTTGTTAACTCGTAAAGCTTCAGCCATTGTTTTGCCAAAATTCGAACAATATCATAAGCTGTTCCTGTTTCTACTTTCTGATTGATATTTGTCTTTTCCCTCGACAGCCATTCATGCATGTCATCTGTATTTTCAAAAATACGAACTTGTTGTACTGCATCACTTATTCCAGCGGTTGTAATTAATACACAGCACTTTTCAGCAAAAAACATTTTCACTTGGAATATAAATATATAAATAAATAAACAAGTCTTTTTCTCTCTTTTTCTTTATAATTTTTTCACATTAATCGTATTGCATAAAAAATAATTTCCAAGAAAAAACTATCACGATATATCCGTAATATCGAAAAAAAAATTAGAACTCAATAAATGTCTCTATCACGATATATCCGTATGATTGGACCGTATGAGATACCCACCATAACATACCCTTTTTAGGTAAGATTTTCAAGTTGTAAAATAAAAACACCTATTACTGATATAGCGTGATATTTTCTCAAAAAAAAATAAAAATTAAACAGTTAAAATCAGTTTTTAGATACTTTTCAAAAAAACTATCTCAAATCAGTTTTTTAGATACTTTAATTAGGTACAACTTACATAAATTTTCATCTTAAGGAATAAGTTAACGGTTGGATGGGGAAAAAGCATGGTTTTTAAATTTAAAGAACTCGCAGGGAAGAATATTGTGATAGAAGGATTAATCGGTGTAGGAAAAACAACTCTTGTTGCTGTAGTAAATAAATGGATTACTGAAAATCCCGATTTAGTATTTAAATCTCATACCATTGAAGAGAAGATCAGCAAAGCCATGCTTACCGTCTATTACCCTAATATGAAACTGTGTTCTCGTGAGGCTCAAAATATGTGTATGCAAGAGGCTCAGGCCAGAATGGAAAATGCCAATGAATTAAAAAAAGAAGGAGGAGTTGTGTGGGTGGATTGTGGAACATTAAGAACAAAAGCATTTGCTCGTTCGCTTCTTGATCAGAAACTACTAAGTCAACACGACTTTGACAGGCATATATGGATGCACACCAAACTAATGGAACTTACACCACCACCAGACCTTGTTGTATATCTGGAGGTCAGTGCACAAATTGCAATGGAGCGAATCAAAAAGAGAGCGAGACCCTCTGAAAAGTCAATCACAGATGACTATCTTAACCATTTGGATACACATTATAGAACTGTACTAAAAGAAGCAGAAGTTGAAGGATGGAATGTATTGTATCTCCCATACGAAAAGTATTTCAATCCCCCAGAATTTGTTTCCATCTGCATAGAAGCATTACGTGAGAAGAAGTAGAATGTTTTTTTAATACAATTCACTATCTGAAAATGTCCCAGTGTCCACTTGCGTTGGTATAATATTTTCACCATCTTTTATCCATTGATGCATTTTCATTAACTTATGACAGTTTAGATGGTGAAAATAAGCAGGTTGAAGTGTAAGGGGATGTTGATCTACTACACCACGCTCAGACCAACGACCGAGAGTTTGGATACGCTGCTTGCAGTAAGCACATATTATTGTACCAATGAGGGGCATGTTTTTATATGTATGTTGTCTTATATCTATCTAATTAGAAAATAAAAACAGCATGCATTCATGCCTTGAATTCATTAAGTAAAAGACAATGAGTTTATTAAAACTAAAAAATCTAACTAAGTTTTGTGTTATACACACAATATAGGCACCAAATTTTGTTTAATATGGAACACAATTCGGAATCGGAGTATTATGAATATTATAAGAAAGATTTTTATGAATCAGCAACAATTATCCGACCCACTTTCGATTTCGATGGTGAGGGAATTCTATGGCTTGCTGGAGAAATTGATGCCACCAACCCTCAGTGGATTGAAGACAACAACATTAAGGCTGTAGTGTCATGCGCAGATCATAGTCCATTTCCGCTGGTAAAAAACTGTCTGGAACTCAATTTTCCCGATGAACCTGATAGGCGAGAGGAAATTTTTTATAAAAAAGAAATTACAAAAGCTGTACAGTTCATTGGTAATAATATAAATAATGGAGTTAATACCTGTGTATACTGTAAAATGGGAGTCAACCGTTCCGCTGCAGTAGTTATCTGCTATTTACGACAAAAGTTTAAATATTCATTCAATACTGTACATAAGAATATTCTTCTTCAACGATTCATTAATTTGGACTTTCTCTACAAAAAAATTGCAATGGAATGGGATGTTTTTAAATTAAAATAATATTTTATAACTTAATACCTTTGTATAATTCATGGCTATTGCTTCTTATTATTTGAGTTCCTTTCAATTCTTAGTTGGGGTAACAGCTTTCTTTGGTTACCGTTGGCTTTATTGGCCAATTATTCAGCTTTGTGCAATTTTTTCTTTCTTGTATCTTATCATTGACACTGTAAGATTATGCATGTGGATTCCAAAGATCCTTGACTTTACTGAACGAAGTGTGATCATGTGGGCATCAATTGTTCATCACATTGCGAGTATTCTGTGTGGAGTTGCAATGTTAAATGTAGCACCAGAAGATGTTTATTATGCTTATTTAATGGCTACACGGGCAATGATTGTTCAATTGGTCACTCCCTTTGACAAGCACAACTTTGGACGAAAAACATGGGTAAGAGTAACCCGTATCTTAATTTCAGCATACGTTCACATTTATTCTATCCTTGGCGCCTGCTTAATTATACTTTTTGCGGCAAAAGAATCAAATCAGGATGATCCAGCAGTAAAAATATGGTGGGCTTTGGCGCTATATTGTGCCTGGGAGATTATTATCCCTTATCAAGTTATCTGGGCAAACTATTTGATTCATAGCAAGCGTTGGTCTTTTACATATAAATTTATACCTCGACGAGAGACATGATTGTATTCATCACATTTCGGCCCAGTACAGCAGCAGCTGCCATGATTCCACTATCAATGGTTGGAAGAATACCTGCACATAGTATATCTTGACCAGCAAAGTAAAGACCTTTAATGCTACATGTTGGTTCAACCCATTCTGTTTTTGAATTGTATCGGGTGCATGTATGTGCACTGCCATAAGACTCTCCTTCAGAACTGTTCAAAAAACGTTCTGAAGTAGTTGGTGTTCCAAGTTCTGCGTATAACAAGTGCCCTTCTGTTTGTGGAAGCTGTTTGTATAATTCTTTTTTCATTGCATCTAAGACTCTGTTCTTCACTTCCTTATATACATATTCCTCCCCATATAATGCTTTTTGTCCTTCGTCTGTGCTTACTTCACACAGCATTTGAACAGTTGCATATTTACTCCGACGAGACGAATCTTTAGCTGTAGGACAAGTAATAAAACATGAATGAATAACAGGACTTTCTTCCGTCATGTTAAAATCCATTGACTTGTTCATATCCAAGCTATCAAATGACCAAATTGTTTCGGAAGGAAGGTTGAGAGTAGAGGCACTACTGTCTAATCCAAAGAACCCAAAGCAATGCGAGGTAGAAGAAGGTGCTTGTGTGTAAGAGTCATTGATGCTAAAAGTTTCACAAAAACTGCGCGGATTGGCTGTGATTATAACTCGATTCGTTTGATGTTCAGACCACTGAAAAGCATTAAAACTACGCGGGCCTTTAACAATAACCTCTTGGATTTCACCATGTTTTATGTGAATATTTTTGACTTCACTGTTCGTAAATATTTTTCCTCCACATTCTTTGAAGTGACGAGCCATCTCTTTAGCTATCATGTCACCCCCTCCTCTTGGATACCATGAGCCATAAATGAAAGCTGATACAGCTGAAGCAAATACTCCAAAACTAACAGGCCCTGGTTGAGACCCCACAAGACCAATTTGATAAGTTAATAACGCTCGAAGTTCAGGTGACGGATGGATAGAATCAATTGCATCTTTCACTGACATTGAAAGCGCATCAAAAAAGAATGCAAGAGATTTCTTTAAAAATGGATGAAGAAACCAGCGAAAAATCCGTGGCATAAGTTGAACGATGTATAGAAACTTCCCATAACCATTTAGTGCTTTTGATCCCCATTTGATAAGCTTTAACCAGTTTTTAATCGCTGTTCTCTCCAATGGAAAGGATTTGTATAAAAAATCTTCATATTCTTTTTTTCCAGACGGGATTCTGTACTCCTTGTCCTTAAATCTAACTACATCGTACACAGCCCCTTTGTCAATAATATCAGCATGTATAGTCCCATTTGTAAGAACAGATATCTTTTTATGTAAAGAGTGAAGATTACTAATACAGTGAACCCCGGTGTCCCAACTCCAATGCTCTTTGTTTCCTGTTGCCATTTTTCTTTGAAACGAATGACTACTGCCACCAATCCTATCATGTTTTTCAAAAATAGCAACACTAAGTCCTGCTCTTATTAAACAAATTCCTGCTGTAAGCCCCGAGATTCCTGCTCCTACAATTACACAGTCTACTTTCGGTTGAAATTTGATATTATCAGTATTGTTTTTCCATTTAGATGGACATGCAATACGAAAAACTATTATTCCAAAAATTCCAAAAATCACAATTGCTGTAAACAATAGAGCATAAAGTAACATATTTTTCTCTTCCCTTTTTATATAAAATACTTTAGTGTATTTAGTGTAGAACAATAATAATAAATAGACGCAATGTGAAAACAGATGAAGAAATACGCTTCCTCCGTGATATCACTCCATGGTTAAATCGCTATTAACACAGTAAAATTAAAAAAAAGTAAATGATATACCTCACTTTTGATTTTGATCAAAGTATGGATACAACTAAAGAGACGATTGAACAAATGGCAGATATATTAGCAGTGCATCTAAACAAATTAAATTCAAAGCTGCAGATTCCAACCAAAGATAAATTGATTCAGATTCTCGACAAAATATATGAGCTGTCAGTAGATGAAGATCCTTCCTTGGAATGTGAAGAGAAGGAAGTTTCTGAACAACCTTCAAGTGCTATTGATAAATGGGTCAGTGTCGAGCCAGGATATATTCACTGCTCTTTTTGTGGTCGTGTATGGGATGGTTTTGCACAGTGCCCATGTTTGGAGGAAGAACCTGAATTTTTCTATAGGGGAAGGTGTAGTCAGTGTAACAACGAGATAGCAGCAGGTGTGCAATGTGCATGCAAATCCGACTATGAATTTTAAAGTTTTTTTAATTTAAAAAATAAATTTAGTGTGATTCCTTTGCTTTCTCGTTCTCAGAAATACTGTTCCCAAACATTGTCATAAATCCTTCCATATAACTGGAAGCTCCATTAACTTCTGCTTCATCATCAGACAACAGTGACACAATAGCAGCTTCCACCATAATATTAGCCTGTTTGCTTACCTCTATTTCCTGTGCAGGAGTAAGACTCATATCTTGATTGTTGCCTAAAAGCGCTTTGCGTTGAATCTTAAATACAATCTCATAAATTAAGTTACGAAAATTCGGTCCAAGCAATATGTTCTGAACCTCTTTCTTACGCGCAGGAGCGCCGTTGTAATGACGAAGCAAATGCATGGTGGTGACCACATGAGGTAAACATCCGGTGTACATTGCTTCCAGGGCTTCCCCATTATCACGGGTATCTGTGTTCTGTACTGTTTGTAATAAATAACCAAGTGTCTGATCAAGTGGAACAATAAACGGTTGTTTTTGGGGATCATCTACCTCACTCCCATCCAAGCTCAAATCACCGGCAACTTGATTATAAACATTACTTAAACTTTCTGACATACAGGCCAACGTTTTTCCAAATTCAGAGGGTGCTAAATTTTCCATGATTTTTTTACACTGTAAGTAATTCTATACTATTTTATAAACGGATAAATCAATCATACTAAACGCATAAAAATGACCACACAAAAAAACGTATAGATATAATCACTCTGTACTTTAATCATTGACAATGCCAAAGCGCGGACCGGTTTATCCAACTCAGCTGACATTTGAGGACAATGTTTCACAGGAATTTGCAGGAGAATTTTCTGCACACCAAGGTATCTATATTCCCCCTGGTTTACAGGACACTATTATAGATACGAGTCCTTTTGAAGAGGGAACGCAACCACATGGTATACCCATGGACTGGCTCCAGTATCAAACTCGTCGTAGAGCCTATCAAACTCGACCGGATGACGCAGCATTAGCAACCGCACAATATGGGAACAGGTGTAACTCTTGTGGATCCAATGGGGATTGTCAAGAAAAACAGAGATGTTCACAAAGTGTACAGTATGGTCAAACGGGGATGTGCGGTGGTGATACTGCCTGTCAATTTTCTAACCACGAGCTCATCAAGGACCGTGCCTATAATGTCAATCCTTCATTTATGACTGCTTTGTCTGCTTCTAACCTTCCCGGATTTGCTGAAGATGGCCACGATATAATGAAGCATTTATCTGGCAATAATTAATATAAATGAGAATAAAGAAGAAGAAGAAAATATGTTTTTTGTAACTACTAAAGAATTTAAATTATATTTGTCGCCTTGTTCCACCTCTATACGAATTCAATATGCATGGCTTTCCTTGTGACAGTAAATCCTCTTCGAGTAACGTAGAGACGCGCGTAGCATAAAATGCCATACGGGCCTCAGTATCAGTAGGGAGGAGGTTGACTTGTCTTTGAACTTCCGCAGCAGCTTCTTCTTTCTCTGCCATTCTCTTTGCTTTATTTTGTATCTTTCTCTCTCTTGTCTTTTTTAATCTCCACTTTCGTGCATACTCTCGTGCTTTCTCTTTCTCTTTCTCTCTTGTCTCTTCTTTGGACCTCTGCTTAATATTATATCTCCGATGTTTTTCTTTCCATTGTTCATCTTGGCGCGCTTTTTTTACTTTCATGTATCGTTCCCGTTCCCGGTTCTGTAGTATACTCTTATATCGTTCAGACTGTCGATAAGACTTTTCACGTTTGTTTCTACACGTGTCACAATACCTCCTCCAATTCGCTGTTCCATCTTTTCGAAATTTCTTTGGGATTGGTAAAAGACAATCCCAGCACACGTATTCGGCATTAGGATCGTACTCAAAATATGTAATTCCACTCATTATTTTGTTTTATAATTTATAAATAAAAAAAACAATAAAATAATTTATAAATTCAATTCAATCTATTTTAGCACCACTCACTCTACAATAGTGACAAAAAAATGTATCTTTTCATCTTTTTAAATATGTTTAGTTCAACATAACATTATTTTATTTATTAATTAATTGTAAAACTATTCTATTGTTCTATAAATATGGCTTTCGGTGACCCGGTGGTCTATGGTCTATGCATGTCTGGTGATTTAATTGTGGAGACGAGAAGAACTAATGTTTTTTCAACAATAAGAGAATCAACAATAAGAGAAAGAATGATACGTTTGCTATTTGAACGATTCGGAAAAAGACAAGAAAATGGATTATACTTTATTTCGTGTAATAAACTAAAACATCTACCACCCGTTTATGCATATTTTATAGAATTATAGAATAAAAAATTATCTTACAGTCAAAGGTTTAAAATTCTTACGATAAAAAACTATCACGATATGTTTGTAATATAAATAGCGATAAAAACACATATTACTGATATAACGTGATACTTTTCCAAAACGATGAAAAATGAGTTATAAAAATAATACTTTTTAAAAAAATTAAAATTGATAATACACAATACTTTTTATTATGGAAGCAAAGCACATGGGATGGGACCAGTTTTTTGTAGAAACAAAGCAAGAGATGGAAGAGGGGGAGATTATTGGGATAATACAAGAATCAACATGTCAAGAATTACAAATACTGAAGGAGTTGGGAAGAAACTCTGGATTTAAATGGAGAAATCCAGAACGGTGTAATTGTAGATACGAGAATGGAATAGTATTTACAAAAACATCTATTAAAAAAGGACAAAGCCTGCTTGTGTGTGGGAATGAAGGAATTCATTTAGAACAAGATGCTACGTGGAGATTTGTTATTGAGGAAGAGAAGCAGAAGAATTGCGAGATCCAGAGAACAATGCCAAAAATTGACGCAATATTCCAGGTTCCTGTCGTCGATGAGGAGAGTTCCCAAGGCTTGGAGTTGCCCCAAGTACGATATTTAGACCATCAGAGTGGCGGCAAAGAGGAGGACGAGAGGAAATCACGTTTAAAGGAAGAGAATTGTCCTCCAGGTTAGGTACCAAGTTAAAACGATCTGTTATGCTTTCACGATAAGCTGCTTCAAAATTCTCAGACTTTCGTGCAATCTCCGTAGCTGCCAGACGCAGGTTACGAAGTTCCTCTTGAATATGCGAAGGAAGATTTAGTTCAGATGTTTCTGTAATTTCGTTGGCTGTAGAGGTCATGATTCGAGGTGCGTCACTTTCCAATGCGGCCATCTCCTGTGTTGCTCGTTCGAGATAGAGATCAAAATTATATGGAATTTCACGTTTACAAAAGCATAATAATCTATGTCGAGCAGCGTAAGCTTGAAATCCCTTATGTGCAGAGAGGAATAGGGCTGCTTTGGGTCCATAGTCGTGTTTGATGTCTTCACGCTTGAGTATGAACGACACTGTAGTTGCCACTGCAAAAATTCCATATAATACAAGTTCTACAGTTGAACTGAGAGTTGTTAGAAGCATTGTGATGAACGCAGCTACGCCTGCACATGCCGTTCCACCAGTGAGCCACTGACTTGGACCAGTGAGCCACGAATGTCTCCATTCAGCAGTTCTCGAATCATAACTAAAGGCCTGTGAATATCTAAGCGCCCTTGCAATTAGACATACCATCATATTAAGACCTACACCTGTTGGAGGTATGTATTCTTCCGAAGATGTTCGAGAGTCAATATTATCTTCATTTTCGTGTATAGACAAATGGGGGGATTGTGGTCTTGACATTACAAAAATGATAGTCTGGTCTAAGCTATGAAAAATTTCTAAGGGTGATTATTAATTATTATTGAGTTGTAGTTATAAACACAAAGAATGATTCGTTCAGACATTGTAATTGCTACAGTAAACTTTTTGGGTAAGCGGGATAAAGGTGTACAACGGGCAAACCAACTTGCTGCAGTATTGCAAAACAATCACCCCAAAGCAAAACACTGGTTCATTGCCATTGAGGAAGCTCGTGATGTAGAGGAGAACAACTTATGGGAGTTGGGAAGAGGACATTTATCACTCAAAAAAGCATGTATTCAGATATTTGCATCTTCTGTGCCTGTTATTCTTTGCGAAAAGGAGTTTGGAGCGGTATTAAGATGGGAAGGACACACCGTAGCTTTGGTACATTTGAGCAGTTCCCCGGATAATGCAATAAGTCGCCAAGTTCAACAGAATAATCTTCTTTATTGTGAGAGTCCAGTGGATATTATAATGGGAGACTTCAATTATCATTTCAACGACGAGGGTATTATAAAAGGAATGGTGGATGTATGGGCAGCGGAACATGATATCAGAAGTGAACCGGGCTATACGTATGACTATAAAACAAATCAGTTGTGTGAATATACTGTCCGAAAACGCATTGATCGTATTTATGTGCGAACCGAGTTGTATCACAGGGGAAAAAGTCAGACATTGTATAATAATTTACTAATCAGTGATCATTATCCAGTGACGTGGGAACCTGGAAGTATTGATTCTGATTCTGATATTGTTGATATAAGTGCTAAAAGTGAAGCAATGAATTTATAGATTTTTATTTATAGATATAAATTTAGTTAAGCTAATACATGAAAAGACGCGGAACAATTAGTCATCATATTATTCAATATTTCCATTACTTCGTTTATGTTCACCCAATCTCCTTCTGGTGTATAGTAGAGATAACAACATTCAAAATTAAAATTCTTCAACTTTTGTTTCATAATTTTTTGTGCACCTTCTCGCGAGTATTTAAAGCTTACTGGTTTCACTTGAATACCAATGAGGGGTATTTCAGATTCAGTTTTTTCAATAACCAGGTCAATTCCTCCAAAATCTTCATCTGTAGTGGCGCGTCGTACCTGAATGGAGCTTTCCTGAGTAACAGTCCTCACTGCTTTCATCAAGACATTCAATGCCTTTAGTTCAAATTCTGTTCCGCGAATAGGTGAAACACAGAACAAGTCAAACATAAATCCGTAACATCTTTCCACAGAGTGTTTATCTCTGGGATATTTCTCAACATAAACAGGTTGTTGTTGAGCTTCAAACAACTTTTGTGCAAACATTTTTACTGTTCCTTTACTGGTTAATCCACATGAACAGGTTCCTTTGAAATGCTCTTCAATTAAATCCTCTAATTCTCGTGGACTCTTTGGGTTGTGACAACGCACCAATTGCATTACAGAGACACTGGACGCCCTGGAATTGAGGTGAAATTTTTCGTTTAGCCAGTTCAGAGGACCTCCAGTACGCAGTGGGCGCAAAGAAGAAGACGACATAATGTTAAATTTATAGGTTGGTAAGTATTCTTTTTTAATTTTAATTATTATTTGACATAAACACAAATTCAAAAATGATATATATTATAGAAGTGTTTGATATTCCAGAAGTTGAGGAAACATCTCTTCACAAGTGTCGAAAGATGATTAATGTAGTAAGAAAATGTATTTTTAACTTCATTGAAAGATATTTTCTATTGGTTGCAATTTATTCATACCACCATAGTGACCAAGTGAACTTCCTTCAGTCGCTTGTATCTCTGCGATTTGTTGTTTGATTTCATTATCCTCTACTGACCATTTTCCTTCTATGCCAATATTATTAAGGGGCTGTCGTCTCAGATTTTCTCTGTTTGTGCGCCCATTATCAAGGACTTGCATCGTTGGTAAAAAATTCAAATAATATTGTTTGGAGTCATAGTATTTTTTTCTATTCATTTTATCAATTTCTGACGAACCCTTGCTTCGTGGAATTGCTTCTGCTTCTTCTGTTAATACAGAACCTGGAATAAATCTTCTACCAGTGTTTAGTTGAGTTTGTAGATCTGATAAACTGGCCATTACATATGCATCTCGTGTTTGGATTATGTCTTTACTTGCGGCTTGCACATAATTAGTTGCCATAGACCCGTAAAGGGCTGCTTTGTCAGATGAACGTAGACCACCTGGGAATTGAGTTGGGAGGATAGGATCGTCTGCCTCTGATGGTAGAACCCCAATTTGAGGCGTGCGATCAGTGAATTGTACTGTGCGCGAAGGATTAGGATTAGTTTGTACATCTGGATGGTATGTGCTTTGTGCTAACATGGCTGAATCTACATCATTGTGATGTCTGTAGACTGCATCACTAAATGGGTTTCCTGCAATAGCAATATTAACGGTATCTCGTGATGGTTGTCTTTTAGGCATAGTGAGTGATGAAAAAAAGCTATGTGATAGTATTTATAGCTTACATGATTTTTTTTCCATCTCTGCTCTTTATATTTATATCACGCTATAAACGAAATCCAGAATTAATACGATATGAGTTTAATTTAGTTTTTTTTTTATTTCTATAATTACAATAGTTTTTTAGTTTGTTTCTATTTTATTAATAATGGCTGAGCTTGAAAAGAAAGAATCAGATGAACGCAATAAGCGGATCAGAGAGAAAGAAAATAATATAGAAAATGAACCCCCAACCAAAAAAGTAAGGGAACAGGAAGCTATGTTTGAAGCATTGTTGTGTCCTATCTGTGGAGAGGTATTTGATAATCCTATTTCCCTCGGGTGTAATCACACATTCTGTTATAATTGCATTGTTCGTGACATTGCCTCAAGACCTTACAATCACACCAATGGATGTGTTCAGTGTGCTCAGTGCCGTGAGTTAACCGACATTCAACGTCGTCCATTAGCTAACCGCGTGAACTATGCATTGCTTGACGTCGCAAATCAACGGCGCAAGTTTTTGGGTTTATCAGAGAGTACGACCTTGTGCCGACAACCTTGTCTTTATGATGACGATGATTTAGCTGCTCGAATGAAAGAAATGGAAGCAAAACAAGCACAATTGGAACAGATTCAATCAACTATAAATCACATGAGGGGGACTGCGAAGTTAGCAGAAGAAGATCGTGACTTGAAGCGGAAGGAATATATTCAAGTTTGTAGACAAATACAATTATCAAGAAATAAAATCGCGAGTCTAAGACTTGTAGAACGCTGGGAGGAATGGGTTGTAAAAGGGTTATGTTCGATTACACATCGGTTAAGTGGAGTCCAAGAAATGGTGTTTCGACGCAGAGAGTTTGCAATTTCAGAGTGTGCTTTCTGTTGGGTACACCCTATTATTATCACCCGTTGTCCTAAAGATGAATGGAATGTTAAAATTAATTACAAACCACCTGGGGTAGGACAAAGCGAGTTGTTACAAAAGAATATAAATCAGAAGCTCCAAAACTATTTTGAAACTTCTTTCAAATTTGATGAAGATATTCAGACAACAATACATACAGTTGCGAAGCTTAAACACTTCATCTCCTGGATATGTAAACAGCCTACTGGTATAAAAGGGGAAGATGACAATTTGCTTTGGTTTCGGCCTTATTCTGTGAAAGTGGAACAGGATATGAGTGATGCTGGAACCCAGACCAAAGAAGCTGATTTTATTCAAACTGATGAAGACATGGTAGGAATTGCATGCGGTATAGTAGATTAATAATATTTTAAAGTTAAAATAACTCATTGTTTCTTAACCGTTTTTTAAATTTTCAACTTCGTCAAATGCGTCACTCCCCACATACATTTGACCTTGACTAACAAGAACGGGGATGGCTGTAATTTGTACACCAGGGTGTTTTCTTTCAAAATTCTCTGGACTAATTTCTTTATATGCAATTCCCATCTTGTTCATCTTTCTCTTGATCAGAGTACACGCAGGACAATTTTTGCCGCTAATTAATTCCATTATTATTATATATCTAATATATAAAGAAAATATACATAGCTTACGATAGATTAATATAAACAAACAAGCACATTATGTCTAAAATTACGAAAACACGAATATTTCAAAATAAAAAAAGAAAGGCAAAAGTTGACAATATCAATAGAGAGAAGGAAATTTGTAGTGTACGGAGATTTATTGCACGTCAAGAGATTAAAAATATCCAAGAGTTGGCAAGAAGAGAAGGAAAACGAGTGTTGCCAAAGTGGATGCTTGAAAAAAAATGCGATAAATGAGTTTAGGATCTGTTGAATTAAATATATTACTTCTTCATACGCTTTGCATGATGTTTAACAGTTTTCTTCTTCTTCTTCTTTGATATTACTGGCCTCTTTCTTTTTGGTGCAGCCTTCAATGTACAAGCTCCGCCACTACCATGTCTATTTAGTGATATATCTGACACAGGCCACTTGCTCCCAAACCGGTCTAAACGCACAGTTCCAAATACTATAGGCTGTAAGTCCTTCCTGGCTCTTCGAATTAATTGCAGGATACAATCAATTTGTTTTGTAGTGGCTGTATCCATATTACATGAATAGAGTTTCTTTTCTACCAAGTTAATCTTAGCCACGATGTCATATAATGTCTTGTCACTTACAAGTCTCTTTTCATTCTTAACCTTCAGTGCAATTGCTTCTTCAATAAAACCGTGAAGAATTGCCATATGACGCAGCATACTATTCTTTAGATGTGATCGATCACAGGTCTTGCAGCGGTGACGCATGTTGAGTAACATTTGGATCCATATCATTTCTTTGCAACACTGACGGAGATTAAAATTAGGAGAAAGAATAGGCACCAGTCCACGGTCTACTGTTTTGGTAGTAAATGTACATGAAATGTCATTGAGTTTATCTCCCTTTGTACTGGCAGGACACGGAATCGAACATTTGCGCAACCCATCAGCCAGAGTAGACAGCTCAGAAGCTACATCAGTAAGCTTGTCCTCGCGTTCTTTATTGCGACGAATAGAGAGGTAATGTGTCTCGGCTCTGAGAATGGAATCTAAAATACGCTGCAATGCATCTGACAGTGTTCTTTTCTTTTTCATCATATATGCACGAATGGATTCCTCTACAAATGCCTCACATGTCAGAAAATGTTTTTGAATACAGTCATGGCACCGTTGCTGGGGTTGACAAAGATGATCTATAAGGAGGTAAAGTTGTTCAACTAAAGCCTTGATCACAGACACAGGTCCAAGTTCAGCACAAGCGATGGTTGTCATTTTTTATTTTTTTATCTTTTGATAATAATATAGTTATAAAGATGTTTTTTGTGTCATTTATCATTTACTAACGACAAAATGACGCAAATTAAAATTAGATGATTAAAGTTTAGTTCCATTGAAATTGTACGTAAATTGATATGGTTAAAAAGACAATTCGTAGATGTTATGGCAACAAGTCATGCAGAAACGAAAGAAGAAAATCGTGCCCATTGATAGCAGGGAGAGGGAAGGTTCGTGTGTGTATCCGCAACAAGGCAGGCCGTATTACAAGGTGTTATTTTCGCAAAGCACGTCGTTAAGGAGGTGAAAAGGGTAGATATTTAAAAAACAATGTTTGAATGAACCAAAAAAAATAAATCTTGCTGGGTTTAGTGTTTCTCATACGTCAATAGAATATATATTATAATGATTTCCATTAGTTCAACTGAAGCTTTAAAGTCGGGGTACAGACGAGGCAGGGGTGGATTTTTCAACGCTTCAGGCAAAAAAGTCCCTGCGTCCAGTGCATTAAAGACTGGTGTGCGCAGAATAAAAGGTGCATACTACAAGTCTGGTTCATCCAAACAATCTGGTTCATCCAAACAAAAATCTACTGAAAAGAAAGCTGTTATCATTCCTGCTGCCATTGCATTGAAACCCGGATTTGCTCGTGTTGGGGGTTCATACGAAAGCAAGAAGACAGGTAATGAGGTTAAGGCGGCAACTGCCCTAAAGCCTGGTGTACATCGTTACAAAGGGCAATACAAGAAGGTTGGTCCCCGTTTATGCGTGAAGACCACTTCTAAATTAGGGAACGTTTACTACAGGTGTCCTATTTCAGCAGCTCGTTACCGCGCAAAGCAACCCTGTACCTGTAATAAGACCGGAAGTATCAAGGTCCATTACAAGAAAGGTCGTTGCCAAGGTGTTGCCTGCACTCGTGTAAGTAGGAAGAAGTAAAGAAAATGTATTTTATTTTATTTTAATTGAAATATTACATTAACTCATACAAATATTCTACATCATTACAACAGTTCCAGTTTGTTCACGTCTAAACATATCGTCTACTGCTTGTCTCAGACGACCAGTAAGGTAATCTCTCCAGATTGCAGCTTCAGCATCGTCCTTCTGGTTGGTGCTACAGGACATACTACCTATAGGTGCGCAGCTACGACACTTTCCACAACCTTTGTTATGTATACAGATGTCACACTTTCCGCAATCATAAGGACATTTGGGCATCATGTTGAGGAAGCAGAGGAGAGTTGTTCTAACCTTGCGAAGTTCCTTTTTGTTGGTCGCAATCCGAGCCATGTCCACCTTAATGTCACCACCAGCTTCTGAGGCTTTTTTGATTAAGTCAAATGTAGATAGTACGGGGTTAGTGGGACTTCTCTCAGCTAATGGATCAGGGGCATCTCCAGCAGCTGGGTCTTCTTGGTAAGCCTTAACAGCTGCATCAAGTAACATATTGCTGCTACCATTATCCTTCATAATAACTTCAGACACTACTTTGAGAAGCTCTGTATCATCCATGCTTTCACAAATCATTTGCATAAAACCATATGATTCTGTACCAGGACGGCGTTCTACAATCTTCTTGAGCAATTGCACGGTCAAAAACTCTGGCATTCGTTCAGTAGCTGCAGGAATCAATTGATTGGGTAATACTTTATTCGTAATAAGGTTCCCTAATTTTCCGCTAATTGCGATTTCATTAAGTTGACGACACTGGCGGGAAGGTGTCATTTTTCCCCATTCCTCCCACTTGTCCACGGGTACCATCGCAAGAGAGGCATCAACACGGGAAGCCGCATCCAGCATACACGCTCGATAAGCATCCGCACTTACAGCTCCGTCTTTGTCGTCTATTTTAATTCCCATCATTTTAGCAAGATAAAAACCTACACCGGGACGGCCACTCAATTTTTGACCGTCAAGCGTCATATTATACTTGCCTTCACCATGTAAATAATCAAAGGCCTGGGCAATCGCAAAACGTTTTGTTTTATCATCATCGGTTGGATCAGCATCAACAAGATAAAGTACCAGGGCTTTAAGAAATACACGTTCAGCGGCGGTTAGCTCTTCTGGGTTGTATAAGTACATTTTCAGTGATTGTTTCATTAGTGCAAGATTACGGTCTTGTTGGGATTGAAACTCACCAACATTGTCTTTTTCCAGACCTTTCATTAACTGATTAACTCTTTGATCAAGCTCGTTTTCTGCCATTGTATATTTTATTTGTTAGCAAATGTTTCTTAACAACTAATTAATTAAAACATTTTATTTTCCCAGTCACTTTACACATCTTACTTAGCAATTTCCATTTTGAAACTGGACTTTGCAGGTATAACCTTTATTGATTTTCCCTTTCTATTCATACCACATTTTCGTGCAGTTTTGTCACACAATTTCTCTTTTTGCGCTTGACGGCGACGACCTTTTTCTGTAATTGCATTCAATAGACGGTCGGCAGCATCAGTAGTGCGCTTGAGTTCACCTTCGTTGATTGAAAGCTTGAGACGGCATTGCGCGTGCTTGCTCTTCTTGATGTATTCATAGGTGGGATCCCCAGGCTTGTATCCAGGCCATTCCAACTCATCTAACATGTCCAAGCATTTGAGTCGACTCCATTGCTGAACATCCTGTATTGTGAAACCACATACACCACTATCAAGTTGTTGCGCGAATTTGTCTGCACACAGAGATTGGAGCTCAAATAATTCCAAACTATGATTACGCTTGGTACGATCCTTGGTTTGGTCAAAAGAGAGGGAAATACGTTTTTTCACCTTCATGTAGACAGTCTCTAAGAAAGAGAGGAACCAGGTAGTGTCATGTTTAGCAATAATGGACATTAATGCCTCCATTTCGGCTGTAATCTCACTGCGCTTCTTCTTCTGAACGGTTTTCTCAATAACATAACGATACCAGGCTGCTCGTAAAGCAGAATTGTCCGGAATATTGTTATCTCCGTATACAATCAAATGCATCATCAAGGCCATAGGATGTCTATTTTCCAATTCAGTTCCGGGTATGTAAGCACGTTGTGTAAACTCACTATATGGAGTCACGATATTCTTATCAGTAAGACCAAGAGATAGAGCTTTTGCTTCCAGATTATTGCCTGCCCAAGGAGTTCCGCGCTTAAACTCGGTCCAATCGCCTGCTTTCCCCTGTATGCTTACATCATTAAAAGGAGCTTTGGAAAGAACTTGTTGTGCACCTTCAGCAAGCGCTTTACATTGCATTTCGACATCTTTTCCAGTGAAATCATCAGGATTTAGACGAAGACCTAAAGCAGCGGACATAATTCCATTAGGAGTAGCAATACAAGCTTCAATAATCTTCTTCTTATCAGCATCATCTACTGGTGGTGATGCAAAGGTTCCATACGCACGAGTAACAGCTTCAGATCTTTTTAAAGCATCACCAAGCTGTGTCATTACAGTTGTAGCGGCATCCTGTTGTGCTGTATCGGTACTATTTTTCATAACATCGAGAACCTTATACAAAGTGGCAGTTACTGCATAAAGCTGAGAAAGTTTTGCCTCTCCATCAGAAGGTCTTATGTTTTTGATCCATCGTAGAATATCGTCCACACTTCTGATATTTAGTACATTTTGAATACCGATGTCATTAGCAATTTTTTCTGCTAATCCCTTTAAAGCTACGGGTTCTACTGATCCGGCGTATCCGAAAGTCATCCAATTTAAGTAACTCATGATTGTTGTTTGCGACTGTTAATATTGATACAAACTAATTGGGGTGATATTTATTTTTCACAGCCCATTTGACATACATATACCAGACGGTCCATAAAAAATTAATCAAAAATAGATCAATTTCTCACAATGTCATCGTGGTCTCGATATGAAGGTAGAATGGGAGGAATGATTCCCAGTTCTATGTCACATATACAAGGTTCCCAGGAAGAATATGATCATATTCCACGTTCCTCGTATGGTGGTTGGATAAATACTCAGTTTCCTGTAAGTGAGGGCCAAGGACAAAATTCTTTGCAGTGGGATTATAATCAACAAAATGCATTTGGACAATCTGTTACACCTATAATGTATAGCAGTATAAAGAAAAAGATGAACTGGGATCGAGTAATATTAATTGGTCTTGTTATATTTGAATTATGGCAAGTTTTTGGACAGAATGAAAGAATAACATTTTTATAATTAAATTCGTGTTTATTTAACATTTTTTATCCATCCATTGCATCCAAATTTCATACGGTACAGAAACGTTTTTCCCTATCACCTGAATGAAGTTTGGTTCTCCAGCTGATGTTTTTCTTGATAAAATTGCTTTTATTTTATTTTGTGGAATAACAATTATTCGTTTCTCGTTATTATAATTACTTTTTATTTCAACGGCTTGCCACCCAGCTGATAAAAGATACGAAAGGAGATCATCACAGTTGGCACTATCAACCTCCATTGGCAATTCAAATCTAAGGTGTTTGTCCTAACTATTGTACCATTTAAAAAAAGTCTGTGCCTCTCGCAGCAATACACATTTTAGTCATTTTCAAAATAATGGCAAAAACAAAACACACAAAAAAACGAGCACACAAATCGGGCAATGTAAATCCCAGAAAACGTTTTGCATTTAGTTTGAGAGTTCCAGCAGAGCCTCGTGCTACAACTGTTTCTGATTTTTGTTCTCGATATAGAATGGAAGACGCGTGTCAAAAGGGAGGATGTATATGGGATTCTTCTTCTATGCAGTGTAAATATGAACGCGCAAAACAAGCGGCAGCAATAAAAAGTCTGGTTCCACATCCTCCTCCACTAAAGAGTGATGACATTTCATCATTATCAAATAATTTTAATTCAATGGTTCCCCCTTCATCAATGTTTGTTGCCCCCCCATCAACAAATCCTTTATATCGAGATCAGGGTCCTGTTCCTTCGGCTCCCCCACCTTCTATTGAGAAAATAGATGACAAAATAAATTTTGAAAAAGCGGCAGGCAAAGCAGCAGAGAGGTCAATAAAACCCCTTGCTCCAATTCCCCCTCTTCTTCCTGTTAACCTTAATGAATCACTTCAGGAAAAAACAAATTTTGCAAATGCGGCAGGCAAAGCAGCAATGAGGGCTTTTCCAAAAACAATTCTTCAAAAGGATGAATGGGTAAAGTACCCGGAAATTAAACAGAAATTAAATCCGAAAACATCATTTTTAGATGACATTGTAAAAAAACCAGTTTTAAAACATGTGGATATGGATAGGAAGAAAAATGTGGAGGAAGAACCCTCCATGTTTGATATGATCAGGGCTAAGACTGCACGTATAAGAGACGCAACCAATCCTTTAGAAAATAATAAAGAAAATAATAAAGATGATTGGGCTTGAATAAAAATTTATTAAAAACTATTTATCACACATCTCAATCAATCCTTCACCCCTCGTCCAATATATGGATAATTTCTTAAGCGACAGACTTCCTTCCATACCCGCTCCTGTTCTTTTTGACAGTCCCAATTCACAGAGCGTACAAAAGGTAAAAAATGGTTCCATCGATGAAGTTCCAGTTGATGATAAAGTATATCGGGGTAACGAATAAGGTTTTTGCGTCCAGGAATTACCTTGCTCATAGTCTCCAAAAACGGTCGCAGGCATTCCAAAAACATGGACGTCAGTTGTAGAGCCTGATTTGCAGTTAACTGAGGAGACTTTTCTCCCGTGATACGGGCGCGAATATGATTTACATGTTCATACATAGAGGGTGTTTTTATTTTTGTCATTGTCTTAGTTGCAGGATCGAGCCATTCTAATGTATGACGATGAATTTGAAGATAGTAAAGAACATGTTCAGCAGTCAGTTGCTTGGGATCAGTTGGTTCTTCTATTCCATGATTTTTTGCTTCTGTGATGACCAAATTACAGTAAACATTGGGTACAAGTTCTGGACTTTCGTTTCCTTGCATCTCCGACATGCGTTTTTGAAAATGACTTACGTGTTTGAAGGTAGATGTACGTTGTTTATAGTTAAGTTCCCCCGGGGTCATGTTACTTGCCACTTCAATACCACATAACTTACAAATAAGTGTTCCATTCTTTTGGTCAAGAACCCATGCTTTTCCACGGCATTCAGTGTTGGGACAGACCCACCCCGTTGGAACCAGTTTTTCTCGTGTCTTCTTCCACTGAGCAGGTGCATCACCCCATACCATTAATGACTTGTCGCGAGGCACTTCTTTCATTCCTTGCCGCAACTTTCCTCGACGTTTTTTTCCATTAGAATTCAGCTTATTATGTGTCTCCATACGTCTTCGTGCCATCTCACCCTGATCACGTGTCAATAGACGGCGAAATACTTCCATCTCATTACTCTTTAGTAGCATCTCGTTATCCTCAGCAAGCAGTTTGTGTAGTTCCACAAATCGTTGGTTAATATCAGCATCTGTAACAGTAGTAGGAGTAGTATTGGAGGCATCAGGATTGATGTTATGTGCATGAAGATGACTGAGTACGCTTGCAGAGAATTCATTCTGGGTCCGTTTGATATATGTAATAGCAAGACGGATCTTCTGTATTTCATCTTCAGACTCTTTGCATGTATCCTTCTTTTTCCAAACCGAATTGTTTCGTTCCTCGGCAGGTTTCATCATCTCCAATGTCATTAGACGATCACATTCGTTTTTTAGTATTGTGTGATTTTCTAATGCCGACTGAAGCTTGCGTAATAAATAAGACTCTATACCCTGCATTCTGTCATGACGATGATCCAGGTACACTACAGCATTTTGTAGTTCTTGTTCCAACTGCTTTTCGCGTGTCATGAAAAACTGGGAGGAGTCACATGTTCCCTCAAATCTGGGTTCTGCAATAGTTGCACGATCTGTTTCAGTATTGGCAGTGCGTTTTAACCAGTTGTGGAGTGCTCCAAAATCATCGCCTATCCCTGGAGCCAGAACCAGTTGAACTTCATCCGTATAAGCAGTGCTCAGTGGATTTGACGGAGTACGGTCTGCCCACTTTCCAGATGATTTAAAAGGGGTTTTTAAGAAAGATGTAATATCTGAACTAATTCCTTCTCCGTGCTGTCTTTTAATTCCATGGGGTTGCTCCATAATATATAAACAGCCACAAGTTTTAATTAACAAAAGATAATATGATTATAACCAGCGCACAATTTTCAGATACACGCGGCTTTTTATTTTCACTATCGGTCATTGAGTGATATCACGGGGAGCGATTATTAATGTTTTTTCTTTGACTTTAATGCGATTCTTTGACGTTTTTGTTCATTCTTGTGTGATTGTTTTACTTTATTCTCTGCTTCTCGTATTGCCTTTGCTGCTCTTCTTTTTCGACGTTTTTTTTCAAGCTCTCTTTGCTTCTGCCATTCACGTACATATGATTCCGATCCTCTTTTAAAACACTTATAATATCGGCGACGTTTGAAGCGCTTGCTTAGGTTTTCCCGTTTATTATTATTTTCTATTAGCTCTCTTAACATTTTGTATGCAAGTAGTTTCCCATTGTTTGTAAAATCCCAGTGTTCGCCAATGGCATTTCCATAATCTACATTATTATTCTTCCAGTTTTTACCAGCCAATTCTTCTTGTAATTGAACCTTTTTTTCTAATAAGTTTGACACACGTGCATCGAGTTCGGCAATTGATGATGGGGGTGCAAGAGGATCTCCAACTTTTGTCCTTAAATTCCATGGCAGCCACATATCATCGTTAAAAGTCTTGTTAATAACTGGAAACACTTTCCCTGCAGCTTCTTCACGTTGTCTCTTCAGAGCGAACTGATTTCGTTCCTCTCGTTTACGTTGTAGTTCAAATCTATGTAACTCATAGAGAAACGCCTTGCCGCGCCCATCCTTTTTTTCAGCAATTTCTGTATCAAATGGATCAATGAACTGCATTGTGTATTTGCAAATTATAATGAAATGAAAAATGCCTTCTTTTAATGCCATATAAAAAACAAAAATCTGTCATGTCGTGATATTACTCTGAAAACGTGATTAAAAATGACCCACGTCAAGTTGAAATTTTTCTTATCACAGCTAAGTACTTGCTATTGAAACTTTAGTAGTTTTAAATTTTTATTATGGCAGCGACTATTCCTTTTGACAAGTTTGACAAAGAAAAGATCGACATTGAGATTCGACCCCGAGGCAAAGAATTAGCTATTGGCGTAACTTATGATGGCTTATCCCCCTTCCGTTTGGAGTGTCCTATGTGTTCTACCAATGGAGGAGGTGTGCAGAAACTCAAGTTTACAGATAAAAAGGGGAAAGAGGTTGTCGAGTATCTTGTTCAAATAGGGACAGATACTCCTACTGGAGCCATCCTTAAAAAGATGGTTCTTGACTATGAGGATGGGGTGGCCACTAAGTTATCTGAGCACTCTGAAAAGATTTTCGGCAAGTTCCGTAGTAAGGAAACTATGCTCGATAGTTGTTACAGTGTTCTTCGTGTTGCTAATGAGTACAGAGGAGAAACTGTGCAGCTTAAATGTTACAAGGCCCGTGGAAAAATGGTTCATGGATACGACGGAGAAGAATCAACTATTGATCCTGAATGTCGTAGTCTCTTCTTCCTTCACCGTAACCGCACAACAAGTGTTTCCTGGAATGATATTGGATATGGCTCAGAGTTAGCTCCCCTGATTACTATAAACAATGGAACAATTCCTATTATTGGTGGAAAAACATGGAGTGGAAGCCTCCGCCTTGACCAAGCTCTCGTAAAACCAGGTTTTCGTGCTGGAAAGGAGGATGCATGCATTGAGTCTCATGAAGACGACGTTGCCCGAGCTACAGCAGCCCTTGTTGCAGCTGGTTTACCTATTCCAATTCCATCGTTCAAAAAGAATGAGGAAGAGCGTGAGAGTAAACGCGCAAAGGTTGAAACCGATGAGCCTATTGACAATATTATTAAAGATGATAATTAATAGTTGATTTTACGTTTGCGCACATTTCAGACTTTTTAATTTTTTTATAAAAAACTAATAGATTTTAACGATATATATACAACTCACCATGAGTGAAAGGTTCTACAAACAGATTGTTCGCGGCTTTGTAAATTTTAACACTACGTCCAAGCCATATCTTGATTGAAATGCCTTTTGATGAAACAGCATCCAGAAGTCCGAGCATCAGCACTTTTGGAGGACTTTCCATACTGTCCTTGGTGTAAACCTGCTTGCCAATGTATCGTTTTGCATTGGTAGGAGTAAGAAACGTTTTAATGCCAGCATCTCGGCGATGTTTTACAGTAAGAGAGGTTGGTTTGCGAATAATTCTGGGTTCATATTTATTACGACGAGGCATGATATATCAATATTACAATATAATAGAAGTGCTTATACAAGTTTCTATTAATTTTGTATGTTACACTTTTTAATGGCTTTCGTGCAATTATGTAATTATACATGAGGAGCCATTAAGTGGTGTTCATATACCCGATTAATCCACTGATCGTCTACTTCAGGTCTCCAATAAGGATGATGAGATTGATCCTCGTTGAGTTGAGTTGTTCTTGTTGCCTGCCATTGCTTTTCACGTGCAAGTGAGTTTTCAATAATTTTTGCCATATGCCCGTCATAATCTTCCACCATGTAAATTGCATCTACGGACCCAGCAGTTTCCCCAGTTAATTGTAGAGGATCTGCACTGCCATCACGTGCACGGTGAAGCGGAGCAGTTACATATGTTCCTACAATCTCGTGTTTTAACACCATTCCATCTGAGTATTGAGGATGTTGGCCCATAAGAAACACTGTAGGGTTTTGATAGGTACCTGTTGCTCTATCATATGGCATATCTTCTGTCACTGCAATACCACCGTCCAACCCCGGTTGAATTGGAACCCATATTCCTCTTGGAGTAGCTACAAATATTCGAATACTCGAAGCTTGCTGTGGATGCTGTGGCTCATAGCGATATGGTTCAACTCTGAACACACCTGCTTCTGTTTGAGATCCGACGTAAATTTTGTGTGCATGGTCTCCTGGACGAGCTCCCAATCTCCAGTAACCTTCGCCTTGCATGTTCCCACTACGAATTAATGTTTCAAAAGGTTTCTGAGGAGCTGATATCGGTTGAAAGGCATCGAAAATGTCTTTGAACTGTTTAGAAACAGGGATATGATTGAATTGATGCCAGGGTTGAATTGGCTGCCCTGCCCATGTTGGTTTGTTAGGATCATTTATATCATCTTCTGGGCTGTTCCAGGTTAAGTGATCAAACAAGGTATTCATAATTGGTTGACTTATTAGATTTGTCTAATTTGAGAAGAGATATTTTGTTTTCGTGCAATAATTTAAACGTAATTTATTTAACCAAACTCTTATTTTTTTTCTCTATTTCTTGTACTTGTAAAGTATTGAGATCTATTTTTTTCGCTATCCGTTCAATATATGTCTTACATTGCTTGATGTCTTGAGACTCAATCTTCATTTGCCAGTCATCACAGCTTTCAGCTAAAATATGAACCAATTTGTCACCTTTTTTCGATTTACCAACTCCATGCCACAATCTAATGTTCTGTATTAATGAGACGACATGACTGATTTCACTAAACATTTCAGCCATGTTGGAAAGTTTTTCTTTATTATGAATATAGAAATCCTCCACCATATCAATGTCTTCTTCTTCTTCTTCATCATCATCTTCTTCTTCTTCTTCTTCTTCTTCTTCTTCTTCTTCTTCTTCTTCTTCTTCTTCTTCTTCTTCTTCTTCTTCTTCTTCTATATTATTTATATTAAATTCTTCATCAGAAGTCTCATCAGAATCATATTCATCATCCAATTCTTCAACTTTAGTATAACACCTTTTGATATTTTCGAGTGCATCTTTTGCAGCTTGTCTATGTGGTCGTTGGTTGTAGATCCCTGCTGCTCCCATTGCAGCACTTTCACCTTCTTCTCGTGTGCGCTTCTTCACAGGTAACAATTCCTCATCTTCTTTCCGTATTCTCTTGATTGTTTTAACTTCTTCCTCTTCCTTAAATTGCGGAGTTATAACAACTGGAGAGTCCATTTCTATTAAATTATTTGAGAATTGAAAAAAATGTATTGTAGTCTGTGTTAGATACACACTTTTTGTTTTGTCTAAACGCATGGTAGTAACTTAATAACAGTGTTTTTATATTGCGATATATCCGCAATAGCGAGAAAAAAATTAGAACTCAATAAATGTCTCTATCACGATATAAACATATGATTGGACCGTATGAGATACCCACCATAACATACCCTTTTTAGGTAAGATTTTCAAGTTGTAAGTTGAAAACAACTATTACGATATATCCGCAACAACGAGAAAAAAATTAGAACTCAATAAATGTCTCTATCACGATATAAACATATGATTGGACCGTATGAGATACCCACCATAACATACCCTTTTTAGGTAAGATTTTCAAGTTGTAAGTTGAAAACAACT
>Ga0268285_1000013_pt1 | contig 137289 bp, 130 predicted proteins | sample saktaG_2_FD_190144 | JGI IMG/M metagenome (GOLD analysis project Ga0268285, IMG submission 190144) | Saline water microbial communities from Sakinaw Lake, British Columbia, Canada - sak_2013_06_06_120m | ecosystem: Environmental > Aquatic > Non-marine Saline and Alkaline > Saline ... | reverse complement strand
ATCCATTAAAGCTCCCCTTAATATCTTGTCTATTTCTTCTTCTGTCATCTTTTTAAAATTACCATAATAACACATTGACCAAACTGGTTTTTCTTTATAGTGAACCACCTCTAAGCCCATAAATATGTCATTGCCTATATAGTATATATCTCTATAAAACCAATCTGCTCCTTTGTGTTCTAATTGAACAGAACCGTCTAAAACAGGATTAACCTTACCTCCGCTACTAGCGTAGGTTTTAGTTCTTGCTTTTAGTAAAAATTGTAAAAGTTTTTCTTTATTTAACATGTTATTTTATTCTATTGAAAAATCAGGACAAAAATTGATTCTTTTTTTAAAAACATATGTTTAAATGGATAGGACAATTTTCAAACCTTCACAACCCAAATTGTTGATCCAACGGAGGATTTGAAAAATATGTTCTAACATTAAAATTCAGATCTATCAACTCTATCATCTCAAAATCGGTCTTTTTAATTAAAGAAAATCCCGGCTTGGATAAATAATTTTCCTTAAAACTATCATAATCATCTACTGTAAAATCGGCATCTCCTCTTTCCTCGCGCGTCTCATCAGGCTTCCTAATCTTTAATAACTTCAATTTTCCTGATTTCGTATCTAAATTTATTAAAAAAAGCGGACCTGTCGGAGTTTCTTTGAATACCCTTCCTGACTGATTAGCTAAATTCAAAAAATTATTGTACTCCTCATCGTTCTGACAAAATATAGCAGCGTAATTTACCTTAGCGTTTTTTTGGTCAGTATGCTCATTTTTTAATCTATTAGATTTTTTTACTATATCTCGAATTAAATTTTCAAATTCTTCTATATTCATAATTTTTAAACTTTTAGCCCTGTTGCGCCTCTTTTTTATAATAAATAAAATAGATTATTTTAATAATTGAGTTATAAGCGCAATCATTTGTTCTTTTTCTTTGGGATTGCTTTCGGTAGTAAGCAAAGATAGGTCTGTCGGAACTTGCAATGTGCAAAAAGTGCACATTTCTTTCCTCTTCGGCATATTTAAAAATTATTATTTATTTTTACTTTTTCTTCTTAGCCAATATTTTTGCCAAAATTATAAAAAGCGCAATGCCGATAATATCTATTAACAGATCAGTAATGCAACCATGCCTTTCGGGGACAAAAAGCTGGTGAATTTCATCAGAGATTGCATAAATAAATGAACCTAAAGTTCCTAATATATATGAATCACTTTTAGAGATTTCATAGCTTCTAAAGGCGCGATAAATTAAAGCCGTTAAGACAAAAAAGGCAAATACATGCCAAGACTTTTTTAGGAAAACATCAAAACCGCCAGTAAAACCAATAGAGAATTCGCTTAAGCTTGATAAAGAATAAATAAAAAACATCCATGCCCAGATAGGCAACCAATAAGAGATCAGCCGTTTAGTCTGGAAAGTTTCCTCAAGCGCGCCAAAGAAAAGCTTTATATAATATGATTTAGGAAGTTTCTTTTTCATAATTTTTCTCTATTTATTAAATGTTTATTTGCCCTGATTAATATTTCTTTTCCCCCCTTAAATGTTAACGTTTCAAGCGCATCTTTAAAAGGAAGCCATTTATAATCGTCATGTTCGTGAGATAAGGCGACTTTTTTTATTTTAGATTTAAGAAGATAAAAAACCACTTTTTTATAATGAAGACCTCTTCCAGTCCTAAAATTATAATGAATTTCTTCTTTAAAACCATCAATTAATTCAAGATTATCTTTTTGAAGGCCTGTTTCTTCTTTCGTCTCTCTAAAAAGCGTATCTATTTCCCTTTCGCCTTCATCAACATGACCCTTAACCATATCCCAATGCCCATGACTTCCACTCCTAGCGCCCTTTGGATAATGAACAATTAAATATTCTATCCTTTCCATGCCATATGTTCCATGAAACACAACTGCCCCGACGGACTTTTCCTTAATATTGGTATCGGTAATAACAACTTCATTTTCGCCAATCCTTTTATCTGGCCCAATATATCTTATGCCTAATTTATCATAAATTTCTTTTTCATTCTTGCCGGCAACCTGTTCATTGTTCTTAAAAAGACCGTATTCGTTCAGCTTATAACCTTTCTTAAGAGCGATAGTTCTTAATTTAATATTATGAAGTTTGCTGCCGGTAAAATATTGAAGCGCCGCGCCAAATGATTGTTCGGGCACAACCCTTAAATCAATATCAATGCCAATTGACAGTCTTCCCGATGACTTAGTTTGTCCTTTGGCATAAATTTCAACAATCTGCGGAAGTTTTACAAAAACATCCATAACCTTTTCTGGTTTATCAGACAAGACAAGCATATCAATATCGCCGACAGTCTCTTTTTTTCTTCTAATTGAGCCGGCAATTTCAACTTTCTTAACTTCGGGCAATTCGCTTAATCTTTGTTTGATTTCTTCTGCTATGGGTAAAACTTTTTTGAGCAGTAATCGCTCTTTTTGCGTTTTAAGTGCTTTAATTCCTCTTAAAATATTTTCTTCGGATTTTTCGCCAAAGCCATCAAGCTCTCTTATTTTATGTTGGCCGATAATCTTTTTTAGGTCGTCAAGATTTTTGACGCCAAGTTTTTGCCAGAGCGCTTTAATTTTTTTCGGACCCATGCCCTCAATTTTAGTTAAGGTTGAAACATCAACAGGAGATTCTCTTTTTAATTTTTCAAAAGATTGCAACTGGCCCGTTAAAATCAGTTCTTCAATTTTTTTAGCGATTATTTCACCGATGCCTGGAATTCTTTCAATCCCCTTAATTCCTTCTTTAGCGTAAATAGTTGCCAAACTTCTATTTTGCAATTCAATAATTCGAGCCGCTTTTTGATAAGCTCGAGGACGAAATGGATCATCTTCCATCTCTAAATATTCTGATATTTCGTACAAAATTTTAGATATCTCCTGATTTGAAAGCATGTCGCGAATAATTACGAATCTTGAACAAATAAAGTTATCGTTTTACGTTTTTTTTATAATCACAAACTTATCTTCCTTAAAATCAATCACGCACTTTTCTCCTTTTTTGAGTTCTCCGGATAAAACCGCGTTAGCTATCAGATTTTTGATGTATTTTGAAATAGCGCGCCTAATTGGGCGGGCGCCATTTTTGGGTTCATAACCTAAGCTGGCAAGTTTTCCCAGCGCTTGTTTAGTGATAGAAAATTTAATTGATTGTTCTTCTTCAATACGCGCAAAAAGCGCTTTTAATTTTATAATTGCAATTTGTTCAATTTCCTCCGGAAGGAGTGTTTTAAAAACGATAACATCATCAAAACGGTTTAGGAGTTCGGGGCGATAGACATCGGTTAATTTTTCTTTAAGTAATTTTCGAATTACTTCAATTGACGCTCCTTCTTTTATTTTTTCTTGAATCAAGATTGCGTGAGCGTTTGAAGTGGCGATAATGATTGTGTTTGTGAAATCAACAACATTTCCAATTTCATCAGTCACCCTGCCGTCGTCAAATATCTGCAAGAAGAGATTTAAAACATCAGAATGGGCTTTTTCAAATTCATCTAATAACAATAGCGAGAAAGGCTGGTTTTTAATTCTTTCTGTTAAAAATCCCCCTCTTTTTTCGCTACCAATCAGGCGATAAATGCTATCGGCCGATTGATATTCTGACATATCAAATCTCAACATTCTGTCCTCGTCGCCGAAATAAATATCTGCCAAGGACTTGGCTAATTCTGTTTTTCCCACGCCGGTTGGGCCAACAAAAAGAAATGTTCCAATAGGACCGCCTCTTCTTTCAAGACCGGCTCTCGCTTGTCTCAATGCTTCGCTCACTGCTTTGACTGCCGGCTCTTGGTCTATTAAACGTTCGTGCAGTTTTTTTTCTAAATTTAACAATTCTTTTCCTTCTTGTTGAGTGGCTTTTTGGATTGGGATGCCAGTTGCTTTTGACAAGCTTGCTTTAACATCTTCCCGCGAAACAAAATTCTTCTTTTGGATTTTGGCTTCTTCAATTGCTTGAGTTAAAAGATCATAAGCTTTTCCTGGTAAAAGTCGATTTCTTAAATAACGGTCAGATAAATCTATTGCTTCTTTAACGGCAAAATGTCCTATGGCAATATTTTCTTTTTTTTCTAATATTAAGGCCTCTCTCATCAAAAAACGAAAAGTCTCTTCTTTTGACAATTCCTCAACCTTAACAATATTAAAAGAACCTGCTAAATCGCTCCTTTCTTCAATAAATTGATGATAATTTTTTTCATCAGTACTCGCAATTAAAGGAAAATCAACTGACTCAAAAACAGGACCAAAAAAACTCATAAAGGAGAGCGACTGATTCTCAATTGCCCCGATTAGATCGTGCATTTGGGGAATAGCTAAAATAATATTCTTTGAAGCTGTAATTTCATCCATTGTTTTTTGCAATCTTTCTTGAAGCTCTCCCGGAGTTTTAAGCCCTGCCAACATATCACCGACATTAATGCTTACCAGCCTTCTATCAAATAAATTTTTTGGCGCGTCATCATGAGTAATTCTTATCGCAAGTTCGTTTATAATTGCCTGGCGTCCGCTGCCTGTTCCGCCAACAAGAAGAGTGTTATTTCTTGCGTCTTGATTTAAAATATTTACCATTGCTTGATATTCTTTTTCGTGTCCGATTAAAGAAGAGATAATCCCGTGTCGCGCCAAGTCAGTTAAATCGTCGCTAAAGCTATCTAAAAAATATGTCGGCTTTGCGGTCCAGGAACGATTCATTGTTTTGTGTTTGATTTTGCGCGGGCGTTTTGATATGAACACAAGATTATTTTTAATCCTAAGCCAAAGGGCAACGCGCCTTGCGTCTTCAAGCTCAACATTGTGTTTTAGGAAAAGATTTTCTAAAACGGGATGAGGTTCATGGAAAAGCGCCATTAAAATATGGTAAAGCTTAACACTTTTGGAATTGATATAAAGAGCTTCCAAAAAACTTTGTTTAGCCAATTTCTCAAAACTTTGTTTGATTGGCTCTTGAGAAAGCTCATAATCTTTTTGAAAGGCAATAACTTCGTTCCTAAATTCTTTTTTAATTTCTTCAGGATTAAGCTCAAGATGGCGAAAAAAATCTTTTGCTTCAGACATTTCAAGAAGAACGTTAAATAAATTGAGTTCAAAAGATCCTCCCGCGCCGTTTGTTTGATTTAAAGCCAATGTAAGTATCTCTTTGCTTCTTGGTTCAAAATATTCGGCAATATTAATATCTAAATCTTTAATATCCCCCTTTTTCCTTAATGATGACAATTGTTTCCAGGGACGTTTAATTTTTATAAAATGATGAATTACATAAAAGGAAAGGAAAACACCTAAAGAGAGAAAAGAAAGAAAAACATCGCGACTTTCAAAGCCATATTTTACAATATGAAATAGCCCAAAAATAATTAAAATAAAGGTTAAAAAAGAAATAAAAAACCAAATAGAGAAAGAAATCAATGCAATAAAAGAACGTACGGATCTTGGAAGGGTTACCAGGGGTTCTTCAAAATAAAGATAACCAATAGCATCAGGAGCATTTTCTTTGCTGGATTTATTTTTTGAAGGAATATTTGCCATTAAAATAAATTAATCAAAGCGAGTAATAATAATCCCGGCAAGATTGAAAGCCAGATTAAAAAGATTAAACTGACAATAATAAAAAAGACAACATAGAACATTGATCCAAAGATAATCCAAAAAGTTCTAATAAAAATTCCAATAAAAAGACCAGCAACATTATAATCCTGATAAAGAGGACGGAACCAGTTGCTAGCCATCGCCTTTATGCCGAGAGATTTATCCAAGTCTTTAAAAAACCAAAAAACTTTTTTCCAGTAAAGGTGAGGAATAAAAACATACCAATCAGAAAAGAAGCTTAAGAAGCTACGCGCTAAAGCTTTAAAGACATAAGAAACAACGTTAAAAGATTGATTCATAATTATTAGTCACATTATACCATTACTTAAATTAAAAGTGAAAAATAAGAGAAAAGATTTTTTATCAATATTTACTGCTAAACAATCAATACTTGACAAAAACACAAAGAATGATAGGATTTAGATAGTTCTAAGATTTTAAAAATAAAAGGAGGCGAGAAATGAGATTCTTTGGCTGGTTCAGAAGGGCAGAAAGCACAAAAGATCTTTCTGTAAAGGGATCACTGCCATGGGCACAGATGACTATTCTTTTAACAAAGGATGTCGCGGAGTTTCTTACAGAAACCGCAAAGAGAGTTGGAACCCCAAGAAGCAATATAATTAACATAGCGGTGAGACGCCTTAGAAGGGACCTGGAAGACGGTATCAGATCTCAAGAAGTGGAAGTTCCCAAGAGGATTATTCATGATTTGAAACATTCAGAAGTTATGAGACGGTTTTTCGAGGAAAATGTCCAGCTTGCCATAAATTACAAACCAGAACCAGAACAAGGCCAAGATCAACAACAAGAAGTAGAATAATCTCAATACAGAGGCGTGAGAAAAAGCGCCTCTTTTTTATCTCGAAAGATTGACTAAATAAGAATTGTATGTTAATCTATGAATAGTTCTTAGTGATGATTGTCCCTCTCTACGCTCGAGACGCAAGAGTTTTTATACTCAAGTACTCGCAAAAAATCTCTAACGGAGGTTAAAGTGGCGCAAACAGGAGATGGCGAAGCAAAGGTTAAATGGTTAAAAGCAATAGACAATAAGTGGGTACATTTAAAAGGCAGAAAATCGCCGCATCTTTTGTTAGTTTTTAGAAAACCAGAAAGATATATTGTCTTGAAACAAACTATCCAGTGTTGCTTTCCTACTTTCTGGGTTTTAACGCATGGCAGCGTTAAGAATTGGGACTGGTTGGATTCTGACGCAATTGATTGTAGCGGAAGAAAAATAATGGACAATGATTATGATATGGGTCTTTTGGTCCCGCGGATGTTTTGGCTCGGATTATTCTTTATTTCAGCTAAAAGAAAAATCCAGCTCTTTAAATTGAAAGCCGAGCGATATGAGGGATCTGTTCCTTATATTGAGTAGAGAACTATATATAGCAAAGGCGACTACATTAGATGCAGCCGCCTTTTTCTTGATTTGGCTCACTTATGTGGGCGTAAAATCATTATTTTTTAAAATTTTCTCCGATGATAAATCCGGTTGACCAACATAATTGAAGATTATATCCTCCCGTTGGTCCATCAAGATCAATTATTTCTCCAGCTAAATATAAATTATCAATAATTTTTGACTTCATTGTTTTTGAATCAATTTCTTTAAGACTAACTCCGCCTGAAGTCATAATTGCTCGTGAAAAATCTGCCACTTGTTTAACTTCAATTCTAAGTTCCTTGAGAAGATGCGCCAAAGATCTTCTTTCTTCCTTAGTAATATCATCAACTTTTTTTTCTTGATTAATTCCAGAGAAACCTCCAATAATGGGAATGAGAGCTTTGGGCAAGAGATCGCCCAAACAGTTTTTAAACATTTTGCCGCTAAATTTTTTAAAGTCTTTTTGAAGTCTTTTGTCAAGTGTCTCAAAATCAAGCGCAGGCTTTAGATCTATCTTTAAACTGACTGGGCTGTCTTCTAACAATTTAGCAATAGTTTTTGAAAGTTCAAGAATAATAGGACCGCTCATACCGTTGGACATAAAAATTGCTTCACCAAAACTAGAAGCTATTTTTTTATTGTTCTGAAAAACTGAAATAGAAATATTTTTTAAGCTCAACCCTTCAACCCTTTTTAGCCAATTTTCTTCAAGGAGAACGGGCGCTAAGGCCTGTCTTAAAGGAATAATGGTATGTCCCAGTTTTGAGAGCCAATTATAAGCTTGACCCGTTGAACCGGTAAGAGGGTGTGATTTTCCGCCCGTACAAATAGCAATATTTTTAACATTGATTTCCTTATTGTTCTTTAGAATTATCTTTTCAACTCTTCCGCCAAGCCTGCCTGCCGGCAAGGCAGGGTTCTCCCCGGTTCTTACCGGGGAGGTTCTTCCAATCAATGATTTAACTTCAGTTTTTGTTTTTATGTCAACGCCGTTGTTGTTTAAATAATTTATAAGAGAAACTAAAACGCTATGCGCATCATCGCTTTTTGGAAAAACGCGATTTCCTCTTTCCGTTTTTATTTCAACACCATTTTTATTAAAAAATTTAATAGTATCCTTAACGCCAAATTGGCTCAAAGGAGAAAAAAGAAAATTGCCTGACTTGCCAAATTTTTCTGTGAATTTTCTTAAATCCAGCTCTTTATTAGTAAGATTGCATCTTCCACCGCCAGTAATTAAAAGTTTTCGTCCTAATTTTTCATTTTTTTCTAATAATAAAACACGAGCGCCATTTTCTGCCGCTCTGCCAGCCGCCATCATGCCAGCTGGACCTCCGCCAATTACTATCAAATCGTAAATCATGTCTTTAGTCTTATTATGTTTTGCTTTTGGAAGAAAATCAAGTTTTTTTGATCTTCTTGACGGAAGATTAAAAAATGCAAATAAAATAAAAAAAGTAGCGAACAAATATTATTTTTTAAACGATAATAGAAAGAGAAAGCTTGAAATATGTAAAACCTTGAGGTAGGATTAAAGCCTGTTCTTTAAATAAAGGAGGTTGAGAATAAGTTGTCCCTCGCTATACCTGCCTACCGGTAGGCAGGCTCGGGACGCAAGAGCTTGGCGGAAGTCTAAGAATGTTTAGGTTTCCTTTGCTCGAAAGGAATCCCGACGCTATTAAGGTCGGGATCTAAGATTCTTTAGATTCACTTAGTTCATCAAAATAATCTAAGAAACGGAGGGAAAAATGAATGTCGCAGAAGAAGCAGGAATTTTGGGAGAAACCCTAATTGTTAAGGGTGAATTAAAAAAAGTTACTGGTATTCTTTGGACAGAAATAGAGATTAAACAAAGGACAGAAGAACTTGCTCAAGAAATAGCGAATGTCTATGAGCCCATTTTTGAAAAAGACAAAAACGCCATTTTAGTTTTATGTTGCATTCTTCATGGCGCAATGTTCTTTACAGTTGACTTAGTAAGACAAATACACAAACTTCTGCCTTCTTATTGGAAGAGAATTAGAATTGATAGTTTAGCAATTTCGAGTTATGGCAAAGGAACAAAATCTGGCAGGCTGAAAATTGAAAAAGATTTTAAAAATCCTATTGAAGATTTTGATGTGCTCGTCGTAGAAGATATTATAGATACTGGCTATACTTATTCTTATTTAAATCAGCTTTGTGAATATAAGGGAGCGAAATCACGCCGCGGTGCCACTCTAATTAACAAAGGAGCTCGCAGAAAGTATGATGTAGTTAATCTTAGTTTTGTCGGATTTGAGATAAAAGAGGATGATTTCGTAATTGGCTGGGGGCTTGATGCAGACGAGCAGGGACGACAGCTTCCTTTCATCGCTGTCATAGAAGATGTTTAAAAAAACAAAACAAGCGTCACATTGAGTGTGGCGCTTTTTAATAAATGAATTTATGGCTTAAAGAAAAACAATCTTGGGGAAGTCGGACTTCCCCAAGATTGTTTTTCTTTATAATACTTTTATTAAAACTTTATTGCTCATTACAATATTTCCATCATCTTTTTCTCCCAAAACATAAAGATAATAATTGCCTGACTTGAGAGTATCATCCCATTTATATTGATAATTTTCCTTGGATATTTTTTGCCAATCTTCGGTAATGAAATAGCTATTGTTTAGATTTTCTTCTGCGCTGTAATATAACATTATTTTATTAAATGATCCCTGGAGAATTAAATTTATTGTATAAGGAAAATTAGTTTCGTTTAAATTAAGCAATGTTAATTTTGGTTCTGTTTCGTCTTTATTATCTGAGCCGTTAATATTGGTATAAATATTGACGCTCTTTTCGCTTGAGTTTAAATAAATATCATAGGCCTTAACAGTTAGCTTATGGCGACCGGAAAAATTATTTTTATCCGCTAAAGTGAACGACCATTCGTAAGGCGCGTTAATCTTAGATCCCAAAAAGTCTTCATCAAAAAAGAAGTCTATTTGCCTAATATTGTTTTGAGCCTCAATTTTGGTTTTAATTTCAATATTAGCCGATTCTATAATAGTTCCATTTTTAGGAGAGACAATTTCAATTACTGGTTTATTTGCAACAGTATGAACATCATCATATTCTTCGGGTGGCATTTCGTCTGTCCAATTTCCTCTTTCGGGATCATTGGCCCAGCTTTTCACCGCGGCCTCCCAATTTTTAAACTGAGGATCAGTTTCTGAATTTTCTGGAATATTTCCCTGAGGATTATCTTTGGAAACATAGTATAGAATAGTATGGGCTTGGCGATAAAACTTTTCTTCAATTAGACTGAGAGGAGTAGATTCGGTAGCTCGTTTGCCTGAGATCGTGTCAATTTTAATAGTTTCGCCACCCATATTTCCAGACAGTACGGCTTTATCTGGTTGGACTGTCGTTGGCGGAGCAAAGTCTAATTTTTCTTTATCTTGAAGAGCAAAGAGCATAAAATCATGCCAAATGGGACCTGCCGTGCTTACGCCCGCCATTCGAGACATTGAAGAATTGTCATTATTACCAGTCCAAACACCAACAACTAAATTAGGCGTATAACCAATTGTCCAGCCGTCGCGGTATTCTTGAGTCGTTCCAGTTTTAGCGGTGGCTGGTATGTCTCCGAGAGATAAATAACTGGACGCGCCAAACATTGGGGAACGAGCTTCATTATCAGAAAGCACATCATTAATAATTCGGCAAACATTTTGATCAAGCACCTGTTTTGCCGTTTCTTTTTTATGCTCTTCTAAGATATTGCCCTTATCGTCTTCTACTTTAATAATACCGTAAGGTTCGTTTTTTTTGCCCTCTATTGCAAAGACGCCAAAAGCGGAAGTAATATCAATGAGCTTTACTTCGCCTCCGCCTAAGACCAGAGCTAAGCCAAAGCGATCACGGTTTTGAAGGGTGGTAATTCCCATTTTTTCCGCCAAGTCAATTGATGCATTTACTCCGGCCAGATAAAGAGTTTTGACAGAAGGAATATTAAGAGATTGCGCCAGCGCGCTTCTCATAGTAATGGGGCCGCGCTCTTTTGAGTCATAATTTTGAGGATGATAACAATCAAGGCCGAATTTGTCCTTAGATTGCACCGCGCTATAAACACAATAGGGATTAAATTCAGTTTTAACATCATAAAGTAAAGTATCGGGCGTATATCCTTTGCCAAATGCCGTTGCGTAAGCGAAGGGCTTAAAAGCCGAACCAGGCTGGCGCGGCCTTAAGACAACATTAACATTGCCGTCATTTTCAATATCAAAGTAGTCTCTGGAACCGACCATTGAAAAAATTTCACCCGTATTAGGATCAATTGCCACCAAGGCGGCATTTTTAGCGCCATAATTTTTTTCATTTTTTTCTGCCTGTTCCCCCACTATTTCTTCGGCTTTTTTTTGTAATTCCCAATCAAGGGTAGTTGTGACGCGAAGTCCGCCTTTTTCAACAAGATCCTTGCCATATTTTTCTTCGAGGATTTCTTTAATATACATAACAAAATGAGGCGCCTTAATGCCAATCTGTTCTTGTTGGAATTCTACTTTTTCTTTGAGCGCTTCTTCTTTTTCGTCTTTAGTAATATAACCAAGCGCTTCCATTCTTCCCAGAATGAGTTCTTGGCGCTGTTTTAATAGGTCGGGATTATTTCCATAAGGAGAAAGTCGCGTTGGCGCCTTAGGAAGAGCGGCTAAAATAGCTGCCTCGGCCAGGGTTACATCGCTGGCATCTTTAGCAAAAAATGCTTTTGATGCCGATTGTATGCCATAAGCATTTGAGCCAAAAGAAATCTGATTTAAATAAAAAGCCAAAATTTCATCTTTGGAGTATTTTCTTTCAAGTTCAAGCGATAAAATTATCTCTTTAATTTTACGGCTTATTGTTCTTTTGGGACTTAAGAGAGAATTTTTAACAAATTGTTGAGTAATTGTTGAGGCGCCTTGAATATATTGTCCTCTGGTTTTTATTGCCACCCAGGCCGATCTAATAAGGCCCCTAAAATCTATGCCTGGATGCTTATAAAAGTCCTTATCTTCAATTGATATAATAGCATCTTTAATAAAAGGCGATATTTTATTGATGCCAACGATCGTTCTTTTCTCGTCTTGATAAACCTCATAAAGCAGTATTTTTCCGCTGCGATCATAAATTTTAGTAGATTGAGTTAAAGGATTATTTAAAATATCCTGAGGGTTGGGCAACTCCTTTGCATAATAAGCGAAAATGCCAACCATTAAAATTAGGAACAGAAGAATACCCAAAAAGCCAATCTTAAAAGCTAAACCCAAAGATTTTTTCAAGCGTAAACTAAATTTTTTCTTGCCCATTTTTTTATTCATGGGTTTTTCTGGCGGAATAAAACGGTAGTATTTTCTCTCAGGCATAATTAGTTTATTTTTCTACGATAGAATTAGTTTCATGAAGAGGATCAAGAAGAAATTTTTTAAGATCGCGTCTGCCAACGATCATTTCATATTTAACATTTGACCTGTCAGCAATTGATACTTCGGTTTCAATTATTTGGTCGGCCAATTCAAATTTAATTTTAACTAATTTTCTTTTTTCTTCACCCAAAGACGAGACAAATTTAATCACTTTTTTGGTTTCTTTAAAGTTAACCTTATCAATTAATTTTTTGTCAATTGATGTGCGATAGGCGCCAGTATCAATCTTGGCCATTATCTTAATTTCTTTTTCGGCGGGCAAAAAGATTTTAACTGGTTCAAAAATGCCAATAATTTTTCGTCCGCTAATTTCTTCCAATTCTTCTTCAACTTCTCCGCCAAAGAGTTCTTGGGCGATCCGCGTTCCCCTTATAGCTGTTTTAATATTTAAATCTTCAACTCTCTCAAGCCGTTCTCTTAGGGGCGCTTGATTTGCGAGTTGAATTGCAATGCCGGGATGGGCATTAACCTCGAAAATAACTGGTCCTTTTTCTCGATCAAGGGAGATATCAATGCCGAGCAAATCAATTCCGATATATTTCTGCGCGAGACTAGCAATACGAAGAACTTCTTTCCAGTAAGGAATCTTTATGCCGGAAAGAACAAGGCGGGACATTGGAACAACTTCAATTAAACGATTGTGCTGAATCGCGCTTGTCGTAATACCCGTCTTCATATCAATACCTACGCCAATACCGCCTAAATGAAGATTGCTTCTTCCTTCAGACCCTTTGGTGGGGAGGCGCAGTTCTGCCATGATAGGAATTTTTTCATAAACTAAAACACGAATATCTGGTATGCCACCCTTAAAGGTATAGGGCTTAAAAGTTGGGTGAAGCTTAATGCGCTCCTCAAAAAAGGCCATGTCTCCATATTCTTCAGTTGAAAAGTTGCCCTCTAAAATACTAAAAACATGATATTTAATTTTTTCTAAATGAACTAATTTTTGGCCTGCCTTAATCCAAATAGGCGCATTATTTTTTTTGCCATAAACTATGAGAATACCTTCTCCTCCCAAACCCTGATTCGGTTTTAAAACGAATGATTTAGGCAGTTGCCAAGAAAAATTTTTAAATTCTTGTTTATTTTTAATAACATAATAATTAAGCGGAACGGGCAATCCTGCTTTTTTTAAAATTCTTTTTACCTTTAATTTATTATTAGCCACCCCAATCAACGGCAAACTTTTTTTCTTAAGAATATAATCAAGATTGCGAGCGTTCAGGCCCATAATCTTTTTGTAATTTTTAAAGGCCTTAATCATAATTATTTTTTGGCAGGCAAATTAAAGAGAGAACGAAAACGCCAAACTTCATTTAAGCGCAATCCTTTAAATTTTCCTAAAAAAAGATTAATTATCAAAACAAGAAAGAGATAAATCAAAGGATAAGAAAGAACGATACTTTGGAGTTCTTTAATGCTGATTAGATAAAATCCAATTATTGCTATAATAAGCGTTCCTGCGCTTAAAATAAGAGTCGGCTTTAAATTTTTCTTTATTTGAAATGATACCAATTTATCGGTTAAAGATAAGATGATTATGATAGGAAGATAATCTTTAATTTGGATTTTGTAGCCACTTAAGAAAATCAAGAACATTAAAACAAGAACGGCCAATGTAATTGTTGTGACAATAATAGTTATCCTAGGAAGATAGAGTAAAGATAACTTTTTAACTAGATAGCCGATACAATTCGCCAAAACCATAACTGTTAAAAATATAATTAGCCCTGGTTTTATTCCTAATGAAATGAATGCGAAAGTTAAGAGCAAAGGATGATAAACGCCCAGATTACGCAATCCTATTACTTGTCTTGAAAACGAAATTAAAGTTGCTAAAAAAGGCAACAAGAGCACATAAATCAAAACCTGTTCAGAAATGCCATGATTGATTAAGTATGGAATAATATTAGTCATGTTAAGAATTTAAAACTTAAGGATAAAAAATTAAAATTTTTTGACGGAAGAGTAAAAACTTTTAGTTTTTGACGGAAGGATAAAAAATTAAAATTTTTTGCTTTCCGCTTTTGATTTTACTTATGACGCTTATGTCGTGAATGATAGCAAATTGCAGCCGCTAATGCGTCAGCGGCATCATCGGGCTTAGGGATCTCCTGAAACTTTAAAATCGTTTTTACGCTTTCTTGCACTTCTTTTTTTTTGGCTCTGCCGTAGCCAGTTAGGGATTGTTTAATCTCTAATGGAGTATATTCAAAAATAGGAATCTTATTCTGCGCGCAGGCCATTAAAACCACACCTCGAGATTGCGAAACCGTCATTACGGTTTTCATATTCATAAAGAAAAAAAGCCGCTCAATGACCGCAACATGAGGTTTTTCTTTTCGAATAATTTTATTAATTTCTTTATAAGTAATTATTAATCTTGCGGCGTCGCTTTTATCCGGAGATGTTTCAATACAACCGTAATTTAATGAAGTTAATTTGTCTCCGACAGAACGGATTATGCCATAACCAGTTCTTGCTGTGCCTGGATCAATGCCTAAAATTTTCATACCAAGTTATTATATACAGCTTTAATGTCATCATGTTCATCGATGAGTTCATTCAATTTTTCAATTTTTTTTACACTATTGCTTGACAAAGAAATAGAATTTTTTGCCTGCCAATCGAGCTCTTCGGATCTTATCTTAACACCATTGTCTTCAAGAGTTTGTTTGATTTGTTTTTCAGATTGAAGACTGGTTAACAAAAGCACGCCTTCGTCAGTTTGTTGACTGTCTTCAAGACTGGCATCGATTAGCATTAGCTCTAAATTTTCATTCCAGTCAGAAGGATCAATGGTAATAATAACTTTTTTTTCAAAGAGCCAAGTAACAGAACCTTTCTCGGCCATATGGCCACCGTTTTTTTCAACTAAGCGCTTAATTTCAGAAACAGTACGGTTATGATTGTCTGTAATTGCTTCAATAAAAAAAGCGCTGCCCAAAGGACCATAGGCCTCAAGAGTAATTTCTTCTAAATTAACGCCTTCTCCGTGGCCGCCTGCTTTTTTAATTGCCTTTTCAACATTAGAGCTAGGCATATTAGCGGCCTTTGCTTTTTCAACTACCATACGAAGAGAGGAATTACTTTCAGGATTAGGATCGTTTTTTGCCGCAACCTGAATTTGACGGACAAGCTTAGAAAAAACTTTTCCGCGTTTTTGGTCCTTAATTCCTTTTTTATGTTTAATTGTTGACCACTTGGAATGACCGGACATGTTTCAAGTTAAAAAGTTAAAAGAAGAATTTTTCGCTATACTTAAAAATCTTGACGCAAGACAGAAAAACTTGGGAAATTAACTTCATTAACATATTTTATCAATTAAAGGGGTAAAGTCAAAGAAAAAGTCATGAAACTATGCTTGTTTTTTTGAAAGGACGCAAAAGGTTGACATTTTACTTTTTTCTGCTAAAATAGAGACAAGAATTGAATAGAGGTAAATATTTTGAGAACTTTTGGAGGGCTCAGGTTTTTTTTGTATCGTCCTTATTAGTCTGTAGGCGCGGGACCCCCGGCTTGCCGGGGTGGGGCTTTTCCTTAGCACATGGGTAGCTTGGTTTTTTCTTCGGATTAGACTAAACTATTCCTCGGGAACTGTTTCGCCGAAAGCTTTGTTTTTCGGTCTTCTCCGCCCACAGGCTAATGCGGGCGATTTTTTTCTAACACATTGACAATGGCAAAGATTGATATATCATTTTGATAGTTGATATATCTTAAATGAAAATCTTTTCAAAGAAAGTATCCCAAGACCATTGTCCGGTTGATTCTGAAAATAAAAGCGAAGATAATGAGCCTCCCAACATAGGCCTGTTTGCTGTGGGTTCGCAAATAAATTAATACAATTTGCGGGCTTTTTTTATTGGCATAATATAATAATAAAATATAATTAAAACTTTTATGGACAACAAAAATAAAAAATTAAAAACTAATAATAATGATTTTTTAGATAAAACAATTTTATTGATTAATACGGGCTCAATCAGAAAGCGTTTTATTATTCAAAAATTGAAGAAAATGGGACTAAAAGTAGTTGTCCTCAATAAAGAAAAAAATTGGGCTCAGCCCTATGTTGACCATTGGATTTTGGCAGACAATACCAACCACGCAGAATCAATTCAGGCCATTAAAGATTTTATGGCTAATAATCCTACCATAAAAATTAATGGCGCCATCACCTTTTGGGAAGATGACGTGCTCTTAACCTCAAAGATTATTGATAAATTTAATTTTATCGGTATTTCGTATAGTGTTGCTAAAAAAATTCGCAATAAACTTGCCTTTCGCGACTTTTGCCAGCTCCATAATCTGCCAACTCCTAAACACGAACCTATTAAATCAGTGAGCGATATCAAGAAGATTTTCAAGAATTTTAATTTCCCCGTAGTTATAAAACCAACCTTTGGAGCAAGCAGCGCTTATGTTATTAAAGCCGAAACCGAGGAAGAACTAGTTAATAGCTATAATTATATTCGTAAAAACATTTCCACCAAAACAGAAAGCGCTCTTAATGAAGGAATGGATGTGTTTGTTGAGGAATATATTGATGGAGATGAAGTAGATGTTGATATTGTTCTGCAAAATGGAAAAATCAAGTTTTACTCAATTTCTGACAATCAACAAACTAAAGAGCCGTTCTTTGTTGAAACAGGACAGTCTATTCCATCAACTCTCTCTGGAGAAGATCAAGATGATTTAATTGATATGGCAGAGGAAATGTTAGAAAAATTAGGCGTTCAGAATGGCGTCATTCATTTTGAGGCAAAATCCACTAAAAGTGGCCCTATCCCTATTGAAATTAATCTTAGAATGGGTGGAGATGAGGTTTATTCCTTTGTCAAAGGAGCTTGGAAGGTTGATCTTATAGAAAATGCGGCAAAAATTGCTCTTGGTATGCATATTTCTAAAATTAAAAAATTAAATGTTCCTAAAAAATACATTAGTGGCGTGTATTTCTTATCAGATTATTCTGGCGTTCTGTCTAAGCTTGATATTGACGAAAAACTGGCAAAAAAAGATTATTTAGAAGAGCTTCATTTTTTCAAAAAAATTGGCGATCCGATCCTAATTCCTCCAGAGGGATATGATTATTTGGGTTGGATTACGGTTTCTGGATATAGTATGCCAGACGCTCAAGACAACCTGAAAGATGCTTTAAAATATATTAAGTACGAAGTAGTGCGTTTTGCTCCAGAATCTTTTATAGGCAGAACTTTGCGAAAAAATAGCTTTTCTTATGCGGCGTTAAACACTAACTTATTAGTCCATGCCGCTAAAATAGAAAAAATTAGAATGACAGGCAAAAATGATCAACACAATCTTCACATAGGCGTTGCCTGTAATCTATATGAAGAAATTGATGGATCTGTTGAACAGGAATTGACATCAGTCGGCAAGGGCATAGAAAAAATCCTTATTGAAAGAGGTTATCGTATTACTTTTTTTGACTTTAATAAACTGGAAGATACTTTTAACTATTTAAAATCAAGCGATGTTGATCTTGTCTTTAATGTATGTGAAAGAGTCAACGGATCTAGCTTGCTTGAGCCACACGCAGCAGCGCTTCTTGATATTCTTCAAATTCCCTATACTGGATCTAGTCCCTTCACTCTGAGTCTTTGCATTGACAAGATTAGAGTCAAAAAACTTCTTGCTTTTCACAATATTCCCACACCCAAATGGGATTATGCCTATGATTTAGATGATGAAATTGATGAAAGCCTGGAATATCCATTAATTGTCAAACCTGCTAATACTGATAATTCAATTGGCATTACCAATGAATCAGTTGTAACAAATCAAGAAGAACTTAAAAAACAACTTAAGAAAGTAATCGTTGATATTGGCCGCCCCGCCCTCGTAGAAGAATATATTGATGGCGATGAATATGATGTGTCTATTATTGGAAGCGATGATAGCAGCTTAAGGGTTTTGCCGCTTTCAAGATCAATTTTTAAAAATATGGAAAAGGGCCAATGGCACATTTATACTCATGAACTCAAATTTGGCGGTAAAAATCCTCGCGACTTTGGCATTGTTGTTCAAAGGCCCGCCAAGAATATTAGTAAAAGATTAGAAAAACTATTGAGTGAGATATCTTTGGACACTTATAATATTCTTGATTGTCATGATTATGGAAGAGTTGAGGTTAAGGTTGACGCAAGTGGCAATCCGTATGTTATTGAACTTAACCCTAATCCATCAATTGCTCCAAGCGATTGTATACCCCAAGTAGCTAAGTTGGTTGGCATGGATTACGGAGATTTTCTTGAGGAAATTATTCAAATGGCGATTAGAAGATATAAGAATAATCCTCCGTATTTTCACCTTCAGCCGAGCATAATTTAAAATATGAAATCTGACGAAGAAGACAGTAAACAATTAGTAGTTGAGATAATTGACCAAATAGATGAGGCAGAAAAAATCTGGAAAGAGCTAAGCCCAAACAAAAACATATATGATAGATGGGATTTTAGGCATTGTTTTTATAAATACTTTAATTATCCCCTGTTTTTTTATACAGCCAGAGTTGATGGCGAACTAATTGGTCTTTTGCCCCTGCAATGGAATACTGAGAAAGAATTGCTTGAATTTTTTGGTGGCGTTTTTATGGAAGACAATAGCGTCTTTATAAAAGAAGGTTATGAAAATTGTATTCCTAAGCTATATTCTGCTATTGAGAAAAAAGCTAAGTTAGACGATATCGTGGGCGAGGACGAATTTACTCAGCGATTAGATATTTTGGAGAATAAATATGTTGCCAATCTTGAAAATGTTGGCGCGCTGAGCGATTATTTCTCAACAAGATTTAGCTCAAAATCTCGATCTAATATCAAAAAAAAGTTAAAATTAGTTGAAACGTTATACCAGCCGAAGATTGTTGAAAACAATCTTGATGATCTAAGTCGTCTCTTTGAATTGAATATTAAAACTTTTGGCGGTACATCATCGTTTTGTAAGCCATTTCGAAAAGAAATCTTTAAAGATTTAGTTAAACTTGATTTCAATTATTGCATAATAACACTGATAATTTCTGGGAAAAAAGAGGCAGTTTCTTTGGCAATAAAATATGGCGAAACATATATATATGTTAATGCCGGTGTTAATAAAGAAGATTATCCTAATTTAGGGACCTATTTAATTGCGAAAAACTTTGAAAAAGCTATTTCTCTAGGAAGTAAATATTTTGATGGTGGCTGCGAAGATTTGGGCTGGAAAGAGAGGTGGCATTTAGACAAAATTCCCCAAAGATTTTTTGTTAAGGAATAAGATTGTTTGATATTAAAAAAAATCCCCTGAGACTTCTCAGGAGATATGTTTTATCCTTTAGTCGCTATTGATAATGTTGCGAGCAACAATATCAGAGTAACGACAACTAATGTGGGTAGAAAAAGAACCATCAGTATTAACGACCAAGGTTTTTTAATCATATTGCCTCCTTAACATTTTGAGTAGCGATACCCGCCTTTTCTTGGCGCTTTATTATTGTGATTATAATGCTTCAGTCATAAGAAATCAATTTTTTTATGAGTCTTTCTATGTACGAACTACTAATTGCTAATTAATATTTTTCGCACATTACCTGATAATAGGATTGAGGGTGGTTGCAGGAAGGACAAACTTTTAGAGGAGTTTTGCCGAAGTGGATATAACCGCATTCACGGCAAACCCACCAAATTTCTCTTTCTTTCTTGAAAACTGTTCCAGATACAACTTCTTTTAGAAGTTTTTTATATCTTTCTTCATGATGTAGTTCTGCCATGGCAATCGCCTTGAGGCGATCGGCAATTTTTGGATAACCTTCTTTTCTGGCAATTTTGGCAAATTCAGGATACATTTCTGAATACTCATATTTTTCGCCTGCAATAGCAGATTTTAAATTTTCCTTAGTAGTTCCGTAGATTGTTGACGCTTCTGCTTCAATAGTGATTGTATCCAGTTTTTTATCTTTTCCCTTTAATTTTTGAATATGTTCAAAAATTCTTTTGGCGTGTGTTTTTTCGTTTTCTGCAGTAAGTAAAAAAATTTCAGCAATTTGCTCGTACCCTTCTTTTTGAGCGATTTTGGCGTAAAATGTATAACGATTTCTTGCCTGTGATTCTCCAAGAAAAGCTTTAGTTAGATTTTTTAAAGTTTCTGACATAATTTTGAAATTACGGATTAGATTATTTTCATTTTATCATTTATCATAGTAATTACAAATCTATGAAAAAAAACGATAAAGCATTGCTGGAAATCAAAAAACAGGTAATTGCCTGTAAAAAATGCCCTCTTTTTAAAACGCGCCATTTGCCCGTTATTGGCCAAGGAAGCCATTCTGCCGATATTATGTTTGTTGGTGAAGCGCCGGGCAGAAACGAAGATTTAAAAGGAAGCCCCTTTTGCGGAAGAGCAGGAGAAATTCTTTCAGAGCTTTTAGAGTCAATTGGGCTTAAAAGAGAAGATGTCTATATTTGTAATATTTTAAAATGCCGTCCGCCGGGCAACCGAAATCCTCTTCCTAACGAGATTGATAGCTGTACTGACTATTTAAATCGGCAGATTGAGCTGATTAATCCTAAAATTATTTGCTGTCTCGGCAATTTTGCGACAGGATATATTTTAAAAAAATTTGGCCTTGAAGACGAAATTCAAGGTATCAGCAAAATTAGGGGAAAAGTTTTTAATGCTCCCAAGAGAAAAATTATTCCTCTCTACCATCCGGCCGTCGTTGCTTATAACATAAATATGAAAGATATTTTGATGAAAGATTTTAAAATGATTAAAAAGATTATCGGTTAAGACAGAAACATTGACAGAAGTATTTATTAGTGATAAGATTACGGGAATAAAAGTTCTTTAAGGAGGACGAAATGGAAGAATTGGTACAAATTTTGTGGGACATCTTTGGAGCCAGGAAATCGGGAAAAAAAGATTTTTATGCGCCTGGGCGAAGACGAATAGTACATATCTTGCCATTAATTATAACTGCTTTAAATAACGAAAGGAGACGAAGGATATTGGCCTTTCTTCTTAAAGATAGGGATACAAAATTTTCCTTTGCGCGAATTAAGGAAGAGTTTTCTCCAATCAAAAAAGAGTTATTAAGCTACCATCTTCAGGCCTTGCAAAAAGCATGGCTGGTTGATCGAACCGTCGATTTATCAAACCCAATAATACAAAAAGATCCTCATTACTCTTTTTATCAGATCTCTGATTTTGGCCTCGAGGTATTGGATTGCTTGACAGGTTTTCTTGTGATGATAGAAAAAGATTATCTGTCTAAAAGATAATCAAAATATTTTTAGAGGTGATTGAAATTGCCCAATAAGGTTTGCAAAACGGAAGGATGTGCTAAGCCAGTATTTATGAGAGATATGTGTAGAGCTTGCTACTATACATGGTGGATAAATCAGCCGGGAAATCGGAAAAGAACAGAAAAGAATAATCAAAAATGGCACAAAGAGCATCCAAAAGCTCGTTACAAGGCCATCAAAAGATGGCGGAAAAAACATCTTGACAAAAGGAATTTAGAAAGAAAAGCAAATTATGACAAAGGTGCCATATTTAACATTAATGGTGGAAAAATATATGATGATAGTGAAATTCAGATGATCCTTGACAAGGTTTTAGTAAATGAAAACGGAAGGGTAATTAAAAAAAATGTCACTGACAGAGAGATTGCCAAATATATAGGGAGGACCGTTAGGGCAATCCAGACTCAAAGATCAAAATTTAAAAAAATAATGGCTCAAGAACAATCTTGAGCCTTTTCTTTTTTAAAAAATGTGGTATAAAATATATGATTAACAATTCGTAATTCAAAAATACAATGTTGTCTATAAATGATCTCAGAGTTGGCACTATTTTTCTCTTTAGAAATCAGCCCTACCAAGTGATTGAAGCAAAACATGTTTTTATGGGAAGAGGGTCTTCAACTCTTCAAGCAAAAATTAAGAATTTAATTACTGGCAACTTATTGAGCGAAAGCCTTAAGGCTTCAGATAATTTTGAAGAAGCAGAAATTACGCGAAAAGAGATTAAATATTTATATAATCACCGCGGTGAGTTTTGGTTTTCCGAAAAAGACAATCCTTCTAAAAGATTTTTATTAGAAGAAAAAATAATTGGAGAACAGGCAAAATTTCTAAAATCAAATTCCATAATTAAGGCAATTCAATTTCAGGAAGAAATTGTCGGTATTGAACTTCCCGCCAAGATTGACATTAAGGTCAAACAAGCGCCTCCAGGAGAAAGAAAAGATGCGGCTCAGAGAAGCACAAAATTAGTTATTCTTGAAAATGACACTCAGGTAAAAGCTCCTCTTTTTATCAATTCAGGCGATATAATAAGAATAAACACAAAAACGGGAGAATATGTAGAGCGTGTTAAAAAATTATAATTTTTTAACACCAATTTTTAATTCCTAACTTCTAATTTCTAATGAAAAATTGTCTTTTTTGTAAGATTATAAAAGGTGAAATTCCCAGCCATAAGATTTATGAAGATGAAAAAACTTTAGCTTTTTTGGATGTCAATCCTGTTAGTAGAGGACATGCGCTAGTTATTTCTAAAAAACATGCGAAGAATCTTTTTGATATTTCTAAGCAGGATTTAATTGCGGTTAGTATGACCATCAAAAAAATAGCCAAAATTCTTAAAAATAAGCTTGGCGCTGAGGGCATTAATATTTTACAGGCGAATGAAGAAGTTGCTGGTCAAAGCGTTTTTCATATTCACTTTCATATTGTGCCACGATATCAAAATGATAAACTGACTCTTTTCCCTCACAAGAGATATCTCAAAAATGATTTCAAAGAAATTTTAGACGTAATCAAGGGCCCATAGTTTAGCTGGTAGAACACCGCATTCGCATTGCGGAAACAGGAGTTCAACTCTCCTTGGGTCCAATAGAAATAGAAGACTTCGACGCAACATCGGGACACTTTTTTTTCGCCGTCGCAATTTATTACATTTCGCTTTGCGAAATGCACCGCCAAGAAGGAAGTTGTATTTACCGTGTCCACTCGCGCGCACACAACAGATTTATTCCCTTTGCTTAATTTACCATATAGCGTATTCCAGTTTGGCATATTACACTAGGAATATAACATATAATTATTAAGGAAATAAATATGACTATTACTTTACAAAAATTAAGAGAACAATTGAAAAAAATTAAAACGATGGGTTTTGTTAAAACTCACAGAGCGCACGATACAGGCATTGGCAAAACCCTTGAGGATCTTTTAGGAATCAAGGAAAATAATTTGCGCCTTCCTGATGTTGGCGATGTTGAATTAAAGGCTAAAAGAATAGATTCTGGCAGTATGCTTACCGTTGCAACAAAATCGCCAGAACCAAAAGGAATAAATAAAATCTTGTTTGAAAAATATAAATACTTAGATAAAGAGGGAAAATATAATTTACATTCCACGGTTTACGGCTCACGAAAAAATCCACAATCATTCAAAATTGTTTTTGAGGGCGAAAAGCTTGTTTTAAAAAATAAATCTAAAATAGCGGCATATTGGCCTATTGCTATTTTTGATGATGTTTTGAAAGCAAAATCAGATAAAATTTTAGTGGTTTTTGCGGAAACAAAAGGTGAGCGAAAAACTAAAAATGAAAAGTTCCATTTTACAAAAGCTTATTTGCTCTCAAATCTCAATATCAATAAATTTAAGTCGGCCGTTGAAAGCGGTAAATTGAAAATTGATATTAGGATAGGCATTTATAGAAGTGGAAAGAATAAAGGAAAATATCACGATCATGGCACGGGTTTTAGAATAAATAAAAGAGATTTTTTGCATCTTTTTGATAATTTTACCCAAATTATTTAGTCTTTTCTCAAAACAACAACACTCTCTTTGTTCATTGTCTCCTCTAATGCCCCGACAATATTTGTCGGCGAATTTTTTATAGGCATTCTTTTACCGGGAATGTTTCTAACAAAAACATCTTCACAACTAAAGCCAATTTTTTCGCTTAACTCTGCGATGATAAAATCAGTCGGTATTCGTACTTGTTTTACGAGCCGATTGCCAACAACCAAACAGAAATATTTTTTAGGCTTGAGCATTTTGTACGCCTGTTTTAGACAATCGTTCAGGCCGATATAAAAACTCAAAACATCTTTAGCCCGCTTTTCGTCTATTTTAGCAATTTTATTTAAGGAATCTTTTAAATATTTTGAGTTCAGAGTATACTCAAGGGTTTTCGTTGCTTTTCCGCCAAGCAATTCATTGTCCACGCCAGAGGCCTTATTTGGATCTTCAAAAATATCTATCCATTGCGCCGAAAGGCGAGAAAATTGGCCATAAGCCACTGTTGTTCTGCTGTCGCCATAAGGTGGCGAGGTAATAATACAATCAATTGAGTTTGCTTTTATTCCATTGTCTTTTGAAGAGTCGCCATAGATAATTTTTGTCCAAGCTTTTTTGTTCGCGTCTTTGTAAAAATCCGTCATTCCCTTTATGTTTATTTCCGTTTTCTTTTTGAATATCCCTAAAACATCGGGATTATAATTTTCTAATTTCTCTTTTTTTATTCTAACAAGCTTAAATTCACCATTTTTTGTATTTGAGGATAACCGCACAGTTTCACTAAAAGAAACCATAAAATAATTTCGTATGTTCTCGTCTTCTATTTTTAAAATTGCTTTTTTTATTTTTGCTAATTGAATAATGATTTTTTCTTTAAACCAAAAATCAATATTATTGAAAATTGGTTTTTTTGTTTCCCTCTTTTTTATTTTTTCAATTTCTGAAAGAAGTTTAAAATATTCATTTGTAAGTTTAGAGGGGTTGATCGGTGTTGTTTTGGCTTTTGCTAAAAAAATTGCGAATGGATTTAGGTCAATACCATAAGCATTTCTGTCTAAAAGTTTGCTCTCAACTAATGCACTCCCGGATCCGCAAAAAATATCGCAAATAGTTTCACCTGCTTGGCTGAAATTTTCTAAAAGCCGCCTTGCGACTTGTGGAATAAACATAGCAGGATATGTGTGTATCCCGTGCGTGTATGTTTTTGTATTTTCTCCCCTGTAATCCCATGAGTAATTTATTCTTCTAACATATTTTTCGTCATTAACTTTTTCTTTTTCGATTTGCGTTTCTAAATTCCTAATTATTTTTACAACCACTCCTCTAATTTTAACTTCCTTTCTATAAATAGGGAAAAGTGTAGGGTTAGCAGGTTGTAATCTAATCCGATTTTTTTCTCTGTAAATTTTTTTAAGCGTAGCCTCGTTATCATCAATTATTGCGACAACGGTTTGTCCGTTGTCAGCAGATTCTTGTTTCCTAATAATTACAATATCACCATCAAAAATTCCTTCTTCAATCATACTATTACCTTGTATCCGCAATGCATAATTTTTGCCATACTTCCCGACTTCATCTCTTGAAACAGTTATTGTTTTGTCTGGAATTTCAATTGCTTCGATAGGTTGTCCTGCGGCAATTGTTCCGACCAAAGGAACCTCAATTGTCGCTTTATCATTTATTGCAGATATTGCTCTTGGTTGATTATATTCTTTTTGCAAATAGCCGCTTTCTTGAAGTTTTTTAACATGGTGATGAGCCGTGGAAACAGAGGATAACCTAAGGTGTTTTTTTATTTCTTCAAGGGAGGGCGAAAACCCCTTCTTTTTTTGGAAAGAGGTTATAAAATCAAGAGCTTGTTTTTGGCGTTTTGTGATCATAAGTTTGTTACTATTGACTTTCTATTTATTTTCGACTACACTTCAATTATAGGTTATCATTGGGTAGTCGTCAATAGGTAATCTGTGGGGATAAATAATAATTAAAAATATGGCAATAACAAATGCTATAAGTTGATAAAAACACCTGCGCTTGGAGGTGTTTTTAATAAAAAGGCTTGATTTTTGAATTGTTTTATGTTAAAATCAAGGCAAGTTCTTTTTAAAGATAACAGGAGGAAAAGTGAAAAAATGTTTAGCAGTGATTTTAGCATTGGTTGTTTTTGTGGGAACAACAGGCACGACAGTTTTAGCTCAAAGCGAAGTAATGGTTGTGAGGGCATGGATCGGGTCATCAATTCAGGTAACAGATCTGCCGAATATTGGACTTGCTCCATACATTTCTCTTGGTCTCGGCGAGAATATTGAGATAACATATTCGTTCGCGGCAATGACTCAAGAGGAGGCATGGATATCTCTTGAAATTGGTTTTTTGAACGGTGAACTTCCGAAGTTTAAAAACTCACAAATTGAGATTAATTACTCCCTTAGCGCATACGGCGCTTTTATGTCGCAAAAAGACAATGAAGAAAGCGTTAATTCTCTTAATTTCGGTTTTTTGCTTGGGCTTGAAACCCCAATAAAAATTAATCACGCATTGATATGCCTAGAAGGAAGGATAGGCATAGGATGGCCCCCGAAGCTATTTGTTCAATTGGGCGTTAAAATACAATTAAAGACTTTTATGCTAATGTTCTAAAAAAAACAGGCTAACCTGAAATGGTTAGCTTTTTTCTTTTATCGTTATTAATCAAAATTGAAGAAAGAGAAAGAATTATTATTAAAAGTGGCAAGACGCGAGGCGAGTAAATGGGAGTGTCAAACATGGCATGGCTTAGAAAATAAACAAGAGAGGCAGACAGAGCAATGGCTTGAATTTTTAATTTTCTCTCTTTTAATAATTTATAAATCGTATAAACAAAAATTGAGATCCAGACAAGAAGAGTAAAAATACCCATTTCAACTCCAATATCTAAATAAGTATTGTGAGCGTAAATAGGAGTTCGGTAGTTAATGAGCGGATTTTGCCAATAGGAATAATTGCCGATTCCCACTCCCAGCCAAAAATTTTTATGCCAAACCGATAGCGCTTGATTCCAATTTTCCAATCTTCCCGCCACCGATCCTTCGGATAAATCAAAGGTGGAAACCAAACGATTTCTCACTGCTGGCACAAGTAATATCCCGATAAGTAGGGCGGAAGAAGCAAGCGCTAAAAGCATTTTTTGTTTTTTATTAAAATGCCGCAAGCCAAAAACTAAAAGCCATAATCCTGAAAATAATAAGCCGAGATATCCTCCGCGGGAAAAAGTGAGAAGCAAAGCCGAAAGATTGATAAGAGCCATAAAGCCGTAAGGCCATAAGGGCTTTCTTTTTTTGAGAATTAGTGGAATAAATAATGGCAGTGTCATTCCTAAAAAGAAAGAGAACATATGGGGATCGGGAAAAAAAGAAGTGGCGCGCAAAAAAGTATGGCCGCCAATATTAACCCACCAGCTGGGATAAGCCATAACTGATTGGGAAAAGGCGCTACCTAAGAAAAATTTAGCCAAGTATTTTGACCAAAAAAGGAAAATTGCCTTTGGTCCCCAGATAAATTGGCTTAGGAACTGTAAAATGCCAAGGCATGCGGTAATTGAGCTTGAAATTAAAATAGTCTTGCTTATTTTTGGAAGGTCGCTCTTTTTAAAATAATAAGTCATCAGAAAATAAAGAGGAAAGATTGAGGCAAAAACAAGAAATTTTCTTAGCGCCCAACTTACTTCTTCGGCCTTGATTATAGAAAGAAACGATAGCGCAAGAAAAGAAACCAATCCCCAAGTTATAGCGTTGTTCTCAATAATCAATTTTTTTCTTGCCAAAGAGCTAAAGATCCAAATTAAAAAAGCAAGAACAATTAATAGTCTTGCAATGCTTAAATCTATGCCTGCAACTGGATTTAGAGCGAACTGAAAAGGTAAAAAGAAAATAAAAAAAAGAAGAAATTTTTTCATGAAACAGTTTTTTTAGAAAAAAACTTTAAATCTTTTTTTGAAATTCCTCCAAAAAGATAAATAAAAAAACCATAAATCAAAATACTTAAAATGCCAAGGATGATAATATGCATATTTTGAAAATAGTAAAGAAATACCGCCATTGGCAGAATAGCGCCAAGAGCCTTAAAAACAATTTTAAATGAAGCGCAGTAATGAAGCGATTGGCTGACAATAACGATAAGGCCAACAATAATTATAAGTTCGGTCATCGCAGTAGTAATGGCGGCGCCAACATAGGAATAGCGAGGAATAAAGTATAGATTTGCCAAAACATTAAAAATAGCGCCGGCAAAATAAATCCACATACTCCATAATTGTTTTTTAATAATAATTACTGTTTGGCCATAAAGACTTCCGAGGAAGATAAAGCCAACAGCAATAGCTAATATTTGAAGCACTTTTGACGACGCAATAAAAGTTTCTCCAGCCAAAAAGGTAACAATAAGAGGGGCAGTAATCATGAGAGCGACAACAAGAGGAATTGCTGCCACTAAAATACCATTAAGGGACAATTGGAATACTTTTTTAAATTTATCAATTTCTTTAAAGGCGTAACGCGAAAGAACGGGGACTATAAAGCCAACAAACATTGCTGGGAAAAAGATTAAGTTTTCCAATATTTTATAAGACAATCCATAAATACCGACATCGTGTGGATTTTTCATCAGCGATAACATAATGGTATCAATGCGAAAATAAATAAGGGTAAAAATAATGGAAACACCTATTGGCAAAGCTTCTCTTAAAATCTTTTTCCATCTTGTCCAATTAAATGTAAGGCGAATTTTATCAAAGCGCCTCGCAAAATAGAAAACCAGCAAGAAATTTACTAAAGAAGATATTGCCATTGCCCATATTATTGGAATTAATCCTGTTTTAATTTTTAATAGAAAAAAGGCGGCGAGACCAACATAGATAATACGATTGACGAGTTCAGCGAACGAAACATAAATAATTTTAAAATGTTTTTGAAAGATTGGAACTAAAACTTGGTACAGAGAGAGGAATAAAGTTGCTATGGTGGCAATAGCAATGCCTGCGCGCAACATTGAAGAATAAGGAAGAATAAATGCTATTAGGATTGAGACAGGAAGAATTAAAATCAGTCCAGTCAATCTTAAGGTAAAGATATCGCTGGTAATTTTTTCTTCATCTATGCTTTCTTTTCCAATGTCTCTTAATAAAATATTATATAATCCAAGATTGGCCAGAGAAATAAAAACATAAACGTAGGCAGTTATCGTTGTATAAAAACCGTAACCTTCTGTTCCCAAATGACGTGTTAGGAGCGCCACTAAAATTAAGGCGAGAACACTATCAATGATTCTCGCCAGAGTTGCTATTAAAGTATTAATCGTAATCTTACCGAAGATACTCATAGTTTTGTATCTATATGGTGTTTTTATAATTTTTGAGGCAAATCCTCTTTATCTTTTTGAGATAAACTTCTTTTTGCCCAAAACTGCTCAGCAATGCTAAAAAGAGTTGTTGTTGACCAATAAAGAGGCAATCCTGCCGATAATTTCATTCCGAAAAAAACAGTGATAATAGGCAAAAAATAAGTCATTTGGGAACTCATCATTGTTCCCATACCTGTTTGTTTGTCTTTTTTGTCTTTTTTCGTTTTGACGCTCATTATGCGCGAATAAGCAAACTGAAGTAATCCTGCTATAACCGCCAAATAAATACTTGGCTTTGATAAATCAATCAAGCCGAAAAACATTGGATTAATGGTTTCAGGCACAGATACGAAGCTATAGAAAGTCGCTGAACCTATGTTGTTAATAATAGTCATAAAAGCGCGATAAAGAGCAATAAGAATGGGTAATTGAATCAAAATAGGAACAATGCCGGCCAGCGGATTAATCTTATGTTCTTTATATAATCCCATAAGCATTTTTGCCTGCTCTTCGCGATTATCCTTGTATTTTTTCTGGAGTTCTTTTAATTTTGGCTGAATTTTGGCAATTTCTCTTTGTGTCCGCGCGGCCTTATAAGAGAGGGGTAAGAGCAAAAGCCTTATTATTAATGTGAGGATAATAATAGCGATGCCAATATCTTTAAGAGGAAGATAGTTATAGATCAGAACCATAGCATTAATAATCGGATCGGCAATGAGGGTGTGGTAAAGGAAGGACATACTTTTTAGTTTATTTACAATTTTTAACTAATTAAGAAGATCTGACTGTTTAAAAAAGATTAAAATTGATTGATTGATTTCCTGATAAGTTTTTTTGACAATCTCGGGACTAGGCATAACCAAAATATCATAACCTTTCTTTATTTTACCCAGATTTAATCTTAGAGATTCGTTCAAACGACGCTTGATTTTATTGCGTGCAACTGCTTTTTTGGAAATTTTTGTGCCACAGGATATTCCAAAACGAATTATGTTTTGATGATTTTCCGTAATTTTAAAAGTCAAAAAACTTAATTTAACAAACTTGCCTCTTTTTTTGAAAGCAATTTCAAAATCTTTTTTTGAAAGGCGGTTGTTTTTTGACAACATATTATGACTATAAAAATATAAAAACAGCAAAGACCGTAAAAATTAATTAAACAGTCAATTTTTTTCTTCCCTTGAGGCGTCTTCGTTTAAGGAGATCTTTTCCCGATTTAGTGCTGTTCCGTTTTCGAAAACCAAATTTTCTAATTCTTTTTCTTTTTTGAAGTTTTGTTCCTTTGAGCATAAAATTAAATTAGATTTACTATTATTATGGGTGAATTATTATATAATAAAGGAATGAAGCTTTGATATCAAGTATCTATGTTGCGCAGACGAAAAATTTTACTAAAAAAAAGAATAAAACACAAGAAACAAGGCGTAGCTTTTTTTACGCCTAAATTTCTTGTACTCCTAAGTGTTATCGTTGGGTGCTTGGCAATTTTGGCAATTTTTGGCGTTGCCTTATTTCAAAGCGCTTATATTTATTATTCACGAGACCTACCAAAGGCAATCATTGAAACGGAGGACTATCCTGAAATAACAAGGATTTACGATCGATCAGGCAAGCTTCTTTTTGAAGATATTGGCGATGAAGAAAGAATCTATGCCAAAGTTGCCGATGTTTCGCCTTATTTTCTTAAGGCCATTTTATCAGCTGAAGACCAACACTTTTTTGATCATCAGGGGATTGATTTTTTTGCGAATTTAAGGGTTTTATGGCAGAACTTTCACTCTAATAGTATTGTTGGGGGAGCAAGCACCATCACTCAGCAATTAGCGAGAAATTTTTTCTTAAACAGAGAAATAAGCTTATCACGCAAAATAAAAGAGATGATTTTAGCAAGAGAAATTGAGCAGAAATATTCTAAAGAGGAAATTTTAGAATTTTATCTGAACAAAATTTCTTTTGGTTCAAATATTTATGGTATTGAAGCGGCATCGCGCGCATTTTTTGGCAAATCGGCTCGTTTTCTTAGTTTAGCCGAAGCAACCACTCTTGCGCCAATTCCGCGAGCGCCCAATCAACTCTTTCCCTATAAAAACCCCGAAGCGCTTGCGGAGAAAAAGACTGAATTATTGGAGAGCATGTATCAAAGAAAAATAATCAATAAAAAAGAACTTGAGCAAGCCATGGAAGAAAAAATAGTTTTTCACGAAAGAGATCGCGAGATAATTGCTCCCCATTTTGTCTTCTATGTTTTAGATAATTTAAAGAAAATTTATTCAGAAGAGGCGCGCGAAAAGGGGATTGAAGTAGTAACAACCTTAGATGTTGGGCTGGAAGAAAAAATAGAAGCGCTTCTCAAAAAAACAATAGACGAATATCAATATAAATATAAAATTAATGATGGGGCGATTGTTGTGTTAGACGCTAAAAAGGGCGATATTTTAGCTATGGCGGGTTCTTATGATTTTTGGCAAAAAGATTATGGCCAATATAATGGCGCAATCGCCGAAAGACAGCCTGGTTCTACATTAAAACCATTAATTTATTCGCTGGCAATGGACGATTTAGGTTGGTCAAAAAAAACAATCCTTGATGATAAGCCAATGGATTTTAATGGATATAAACCTCAAGATTTTAGTGGCTACTTTAGGGGAAAAGTAACTCTTGAAACGGCTCTAGTTGATTCCTTGAACATTCCTGCCATTTATACTCTTAATGAAGTTGGCGTTAAAAATGCTTTTTCGGCCCTTGAAGATTGCCATTTGATTCTTAATCAAGAAGCTGGCCTTTCTATGGCAGTTGGAGGAGCTTCAACCAATTTGCTTGATTTAACATCGGCCTACACGGCTTTTGTGAATCAAGGAAAGTGTTTCTCGCCTAACTATTTTATTAGATTAAAAGAAGGCAGCGAAAAAGTGCTTATGGCAAATCAAGAAATGGGAGCAAGTCAGGTTTTTCAGAAACAATCTATTTCTGAAATTGACAGTATTTTAAAAAAAACGCTTAACAATTTCTCCGAAACAAGGGCATTAGCGTACGATCCTTTACTAAAAAATGTTGGCGTTAAAACAGGCACAAGCAATGGCCCAAGGGATCTTTGGGCAATTGGCTATAATTCTGATATAATAGTTGGCGTCTGGTTGGGGAATGACGATAATTCTTTATTGAGAAATGATGTTTATGGAGTTAAACTAGCTGTACCCTTGTGGGCTGACGCAATGAAAATTGCAATTAAAAATGAACTGCCTGATACTATTTTTAAATTAGATTAATTTATGGAAGAGTTTCGCGAGATTTTAAATTTAATATTAGAAAGTCAATTTTTTAAAATTCTTAAAACCTCGTTTTGGATAGTTTTTGTCGTGATTTGGTTAGGAGGGATAAGTTTTGTTATCAAAGATGCCAAAAGAAGATATCAAAAACCTCTTTTTCAAAATCTTGTCATCTTACTTCCTTTATTTTTTCACATAGCGGGGTTGCTTGCCTATCTTTTAATTAGACCTGCCGAAACTCAGGCAGAAAAAGCTTACGGAAAAGAACTTCTGGGCTTGGGAGAGGAACTTTTTGGCTGTCCTTCTTGTGGAGCTGAAATTAAAGAGGGCTTTATTTTTTGTCCCAAATGCGGGAGTGAGCTTTTTGATCATTGTGAAAATTGCGGAAAGGCCGTTAAAAAAGGATGGAAATATTGTCCCTATTGTCGGAAAGCAATTTTAAATAAAAACTTTTTAATCCGTGTTCAACAAAAAAAGGACTTTTCTATTGATTTTTAAATTAATCTGTGCTATTATAAGCGCAGTGTCTGTAAATAAAAGGAGGGAAGATGAGGGTAGATAAATGGGAGCCGGGCTTGCCAGCTCCGCAAAGATCTTTAGGGCGGGACGCGCAGATTCTTTTCTGGTCAATTATAGACATAGTAAAAAGAGTTTGGAAACATTTTCACAGACCTCCCACTTTTTGGAACTATTGAAAGTGAGTAGAAATTTGAGCCGAGCACAGTCTCGGCTTTTTCTTTTTTTTATTGAAAAATAAATTATTTTAGCTTAAGATTAAATAGTATGGAAAAATATCAGCCAGATAAAATTGAAAAAAAATGGCAGAAGATTTGGAAGAAGAAAGGAGTTTTTCAAGCCAAAAAAAACCAGCCCAAGGCTGGTCAGCCGAGGGCTGAGAAATTTTATGGATTAGTTGAATTTCCTTATCCTTCGGGCGATGGACTTCATGTCGGACATTTGCGTTCTTATACTGCGCTGGATATTATTTGTCGCAAGAAAAGAATGCAAGGATATAATGTTCTGTATCCGATTGGTTTTGATTCTTTTGGTTTGCCTACCGAAAATTACGCTATTAAAAAGAAAGTTAGCCCAAAAATTATTACAAAAAAGAATATTGCCAATTTTACGCGCCAGCTAAAAAGCATGGGGCTTTCTTTTGATTGGGACAGATCTTTCTCAACTTCTGACCCGGAATATTATAAATGGACGCAATGGATATTTCTTAAACTTTTTGAACATAACTTGGCATATAAAGCAAAAAAAGAGATTAACTGGTGTACTAAATGCAAAATTGGTCTTGCTAATGAAGAAGTCGTTGGTGGTGTCTGCGAAAGATGCGGGGGTGAAGTTATAAAAAAAGAAAAAGAACAATGGATTTTAAAAATTACCAAATATGCTGATCGCCTTATTGATGACCTAAAACAGGTTGATTATTTGGACAGAATTAAGGAGCAACAAATTAATTGGATTGGCAGGAGCGAAGGAGCGAGGATTAAATTCCAAATTTCAAATGACAAATTACAAATAAAATCTAAAACTCAAAATCTAAACAATCAAGAATTTTTAGAGGTTTTTACCACTCGGCCTGACACAATTTATGGAGCGACTTTTCTTGTTTTTAGTCCGGGACATGAATTTATTCCGAATAATGAATCAAGAATCAAGAATTATAAAGAGGTTAAACAATATATTGAGGAAACGGAAAAGGAATCTATTCTAAATAAAACAAATCAAAATAAGGATAAAACAGGTATTCAAATTAAAGGAATTAAAGCGATTAATCCTGCAACAAAAAAAGAAATTCCTATTTTTGTAGCTGACTACATCTCAATGGATTATGGCACGGGCGCGATTATGGCGGTTCCCGGGCACGACCAAAGAGATTTTGAATTTGCTAAAAAATATAATTTACCGATTATTAAAGTTGTCAAACCGCCTGAAATTTTGCCTCATTCTATTAATAGTTCGGCGGGTATTTATGGCAAAATAGAGGAAGATGTTGAATTTGAATTTTACGAGGGAGAGGGCGTCAGTATAAATTCCGGTTTTTTAAATGGACTTGAAACAAAAGAAGCCATTAAACAAACGGTTAAATGGTTCAAAGAAAATAATTTAGGAAGGAAAGAAGTTAATTATCATTTGCGTGACTGGATATTTTCGAGACAAAGATATTGGGGCGAACCGATACCACTAATTTTTTGCGAAAGATGTGGCTGGCAGCCAGTTCCAGAAAAAGATTTGCCAGTTAAACTTCCAGAGATCAAAGATTTTATACCGACCGACAAAGGTGATTCTCCTCTGGCAAAAATTGAAAGCTTCGTTAAAACAAAATGTCCTAAATGCGGCGGCGAAGCTAAAAGAGAAACTGATGTTATGCCTAATTGGGCGGGATCAAATTGGTATTATCTCGCATACGCCATGTTTGGAGATAAAAATTTTAGTTGGGATAAAGAAAAACTTAAATACTGGTGTCCAGTTGATTGGTACAACGGAGGCATGGAGCATACGACCCTTCACTTGCTCTATTCAAGATTTATTTATAAATTCCTTTATGATATTGGGATGGTTCCAAAAGAATGTGGATCAGAACCCTATAAAAAAAGAACTGCTCATGGCATGATTTTAGGCGAAGGTGGCATAAAGATGTCAAAATCAAAAGGTAATGTAATCAATCCTGATGATTATGTCAAAGAGTATGGCGCCGATACCGTTAGGATGTACGAAATGTTTATCGGACCGTTTGATCAGGCAATTCCTTGGGAGGGAAAAAGCGTTGTTGGAATTGAAAGATTTTTGAATAGAGTTTGGGAGTTACAAGAAAAAATCAAGAAAGAAGTTGAAGACGAAAAAAGAGTTTTAAAAGAACTGCATAAAACAATCAAAAAAGTTAGCGAAGATATTGAAGAAATGAAGTTTAACACCGCAATTTCGCAATTAATGATATGTCTTAATATTTTTGAAAAAGAAAAAAATATTTCTCAAAATATTTATGAAAAGTTTTTAATTATTCTTTCTCCTTTTGCTCCTCATATTACTGAAGAGATTTGGCATAAATTAGGCCACAGGGATTTTATTATCAAAGAATCTTGGCCAGAATACGATAAAAAATTAATCAAAGAAGACACTTTTAATTTAATTGTTCAAGTCAATGGAAAATTAAGAGATACAATTGAAATGCCGATTGGAACTTCGGAAACAGAAGCAAAAGAAAAAGCGCTCTCTTCTTCAAGGATTATTGGATGGACAAAAGATAAAGAAATTAAAAAAGTTATTTTTGTTAAAGATAAATTAATTAATTTTGTGGTAAAGTAAAATTGACAATCTTTCTCCCATCCTTATAATTATATATAAGGATTGTTAATAGCAAAATTTTTATGGTTATAATTCCTCTTGAAAAAAAATTAAAGAAAAAACTTCATCGCCAGATAGCTTTAGCGCAAGATATTTTAATAGATCAAGTTTATAGATTTTTCCCAAAAGCTATTCTTCACGGCGGTACAGCTATTTGGCGATGTTTTGGAAGCAATCGCTTTTCAGAAGATTTAGATTTTTACCTTTCCTCTTTTTCTAAGAGTAAGATAGATCAATTTATAAAAAGCTTAGAAAGCCTTGGCTTCTCAAAGCTTAAATTTAAACGGACCAAAAATGCAATTTTTTCAAAATTTGAATATGGCGAGGTCATAATTAGATTTGAGGCGCTCATTAAGGAAATTAAAGATTATACAACGATGTCTTTTGAGATGATAGACGGTAATTTTATTATCGTGAACACGTTGTCTACAAAAACCCTTCTCGAAGAAAAAATAAATTCTTATCTTTCAAGAAAAAAAATAAGGGATCTTTATGATATTTTCTTTTTGCTAGAATTTATAGAAAAAAATTCTCAAACAAGAAATACATTAAATGATTTTCTTAAGAAATATTCTTTGCCGAAGGACGAGAAAGACATTAAAACATTAATTATTTCAGGAGCAATTCCAAAGACGGAGGACATGCTTCAAAGAATTAAAAAATGGGCAAGATAAAACATATACCCAAAATTAAAGAATTTCTAAAGAAAACACCCGTGTTTTTTACCAGAGATATAGAGCTTATTGTAAAAGATAAGGCTTATTCCTATTTGTTTTTACATAACCTTTCTAAAAAAAAGGAAATTTTTCGCCTTAAAAAAGGGTGTTATTCCTCTATTTCTGATCCTGTCTTTACTGTTTTTTGTTTTAAGCCTGCCTACCTTGGTCTGCAGGAGGCCCTAAGCTTGCATAACCTTTGGGAACAGGAAACAAATCCTGTTATTATAACGAATAGAAAAGTAAGAGAAGGAGTAAGGCAAGTATTGGATAATAACATAGTTATTCATCGGATTCCCTCTAAATATTTTTTTGGCTTTGAGCTTTTAAAATATGGCAATTACTTTCTTCCCGTTTCTGATATAGAGAAGACCTTAATTGATTTAATCTATTTCAGAGAATCAATTTCTAAAGAAGCCCTGAAAGAGATAAAAAAGAAGATAGACCGGGTAAAGCTTAATTCCTATCTTAATTCCTATCCAAAAGACACCAAAAAAACTGTTAAGGAAATGATAAGAAATAAAAAGAATAATCTTTGCGCCCACTAAATTAATTAATTTTGTAGTCAAGTAGGAATATTGATGAAGACGAAGAAAAAGAATGCTGTGATAAATTACCGCATTTTTTTGTGAGGTAAAAGACTTGTTCAGGTTTACATGCTATCAGGTAGAGCAGATTTTTTGTTTCATGTTCTATGATGTGTTTCATAATTCATTTTTCTTGCATTTTTGGATGTTATGTGATAGAGTAAAAACAGTACAAAGAAAAAAAAGGAGGGAGTGATGACAACAGGCGTGATTAAAGTCATTGAGGTCGAGAAAGACAATCTGAAGCCAAACAGTGTATTCTTTGAGCTCAAAAATCTTCCAATAAGAGCGTGCAATGGATCAGAGCTTTTAGTTTCAAGATCGGACTGGAATAGCTGGGAGAGAAATGTATGTAATCAAATATTGAAACACTGGAAGGATTTAGGTTGTATTGTTCTCTACGAAAAAGAAAACATGATTACTACAATTGTTGAAGCCTATGACAACATGACGGCTGAGCAGGCAAATGAAATTCTGGAATCGCTAATTCAAAAGGAAGTATTTCGAGAAGAAAGAGAATGGCTAGTTCCCCTTAAACCTTTGTTGCGTTGCGCAACAGATCGCGCAGTAGAGAAGAATTTTTCATGGTGCCTTGTCGATACTTATCGTAATATAAGTATTTCTCTAGCATAAAAGAGAATGCGAGGGGTATAAGCTATGTTAACCCAGCTTATACCCTTTTTTTAATATTAAGAAATTAATTAAGGAGAGGCTTTTTTCTTGAAATTTTATTCAATAATTTGACTTTTAGGTAAATAAAGCATAATCTCAAAATATAAATTACATTAAGGAGGTGTTCTTTAAAATGAATCGTAAGTCAGTTAAGGCTCGGTTTGTGCCGTACGATGTTATTGCTGGAATTTTGGCTCTTGTGAAGGGTAAGTATCTCGCTAGTAGTCGTCGCAAGATCCATCAAGCAATTTGTGAATTACGAAAATCCCATCAGCTTCTAAAATGTTTTCCCTTTGATCAGGATAGTTTTTCGTGTGTTTTGGGTGAATCACTGGATCTCCTGGAGTTGTCTCGGTTGATGACGGGAGAATCGCCTGATTTTAGGAGACTTGTCTTGGATCCAAAACACCAAAAGAGAATTTATCAAAAACTTCCCCAACATTTTAACGATGCTCAAATCAAGGAACTCCAACAGATTGCTCAAGAATTTGAAGAAAGATGTAAATCTTCTTTTGAACGATAGAGAAACAATTGTACATTAAATTGTGCGCGAGCAAGTTTTTCTATAGAAAATTATCTGTCTAATCTAGACCGTTAAGCCCTCAACTCTATGTGGTTTAGGGCCTTTTTTGTTGCATTTTTTTATTCTTTATGGCAGGATAAAGGAGAAACAGTATGCAAAATAAAACTCGCATTACAATTACGCTTGACCAAGATCTTCTAAACAAGATTGATGGTTTGGTTGATAAAGAAAAAATTCGCAATCGTTCTCATGCGATTGAATCTTTAATTAAAAAAACTCTTAGACCGAGAATATCTCAGGCGGTTATTTTGGCGGCCGGAAAGGGCGTTAGATGGCGACCCTTGACTTATGAAATCCCCAAAGCGTTAATTCCTATGAAAGGAAAACCTATATTGGAACATACGATAAACTATTTGAGAGATTACAATATCCGAAACATTTTTGTAGTGGTGGGCAGTTTAGGAGAAAAGATAAAAACTTACTTCGGCAACGGTGAAAGATTTGGAGTTAATATAACTTACATAGAAGATAAAAAAGAAAAAGGCACCGCGCCAGCGCTAAAAGCGGTTAAGAATTTTATTAAAAATGAACCTTTTTTGTTTTGGTATATTGACGAAATTGCCGATATCAATATTGATGATTTAATTAATTTTCATACGACTCATAAAGCGCTGGGAACAGTAGCATTATCATCAGTATCTGACCCAATCGGGTTAGGAGCGGTTAAGCTTCAAGGGCCGAGAATAACAGAATTTTTAGAAAAACCATCTCGGAAAAAGATAGAATCTTATGTAATTAATGCCGGTATTTTTATTTTTCAACCAGAAGTGTTTAGCTACATAGACAACAAAACCTTAAGCCTTGAAAAAGAAGTTTTTCCGAAAATAGCAGAAGAGAAAAAACTGTACGGTTATTTATTTAGCGGAAAATGGTTTGATATTGGAACTCCTAAAATTTACGCTCAAGCTCTTAAAGAGTGGAAATAATACAAACTTATACTGTGGATAACTTGGCCTTGAAAGAGGCCTTTTTATTATATATGATATTATCATATAAAGTATGAGTAAATCATACAGTTCTTTAAAGGAGGAAAACATGTTGTGGCTACAAGCTATCCATTTTCAAAATCCCCTTGCAGTAATGCAAAAAGCCCAGAAAGAAGATGATATATGTAAACTGAACAAGGACAATACTTCTGTTCCTGAAAAAGCGCGAAATGTTTTTTCGGTACCTGAGAAAATTATTGTTCTTACTAATGGAGACAGTTTGCACGTATGACTTAAAGAAGGATGCCAAGGATCTCTTAAGGAATTTTGCGAGTGCATGTTTCCTGAAAAAGTAGTAAGTGGTGGATCATAGTGTTCCACCACTTTTTTTGCTATTTTAAGTATGGATAATATAATGAGAATAATTTAAGGTTTAAATTTTTATGAGTGAAACGAAAAAAATTGTCGTTATGGGCGGAGGAACAGGCACTTTTACAGTGCTTCAAGGGCTTAAAAAATATCCTTTTGAACTTTTTGCTATTGTTGCCATGACAGACGATGGGGGTTCAAGCGGAATATTGCGCGATGAATTAGGCGTTCTTCCTCCGGGAGACTTAAGGCAATGTTTGGTTGCTCTTTCAGAGTCGCCAGAAATTTTAAGAGATATTTTCAATTATCGCTTTTCCAAAGGAAGCATGAAAGGACATAATCTTGGCAATCTTTTAATTTCGGCTCTTGAGACAATGAAAGGAGGGCTTGATAAAGCACTTCCCTACCTTAATCAGATTTTAGCCCTTAGAGGAGAGGCCATTCCCATTACATTTGATAAAGTAAAATTAGTGGCGAAACTTGAAAATGGCCAAGTTCTTTCTGGCGAGCATCTTATTAACACAAGCAAGTCCTTGAATAAAAATCATCTTATTAAAAGACTCTTTACGCAACCGAAAGCAATGGCCAACCCAAAAGCCATTAAGGCCATTGAAGAAGCTAATGCGATTGTGATTGGTCCAGGCAATCTTTATTGCAGTCTTCTTCCACTCTTTCTGATTGAGGGGATTACAAAGGTTCTTCGTGACACAAAAGCAAAAATTATCTATAATGTTAATTTAATGACTAAACTTGGTCATACTGATGGCTTTAGTGTTTTTGACTTTGTTAAAAAGGTAGAAGAATACATAGGAAACGAAGTGATTGACTATGTTTTATTTAATAACAAAAAACCTTCTGTTGCGGTGTTAAAAAAATATGCTTTTCAAGGCGAGATTGTTAAAGTTCCTCAAGGCAAGCAAGACAGAAAAAGTAAAAAGATTTTTATTGGCAAGAACTTAATAAGCAAAGAAATTTACGAGCAAAAAGCAAGTGATTTGCTTAAACGGAATTTAATTCGGCATGATTCGGATAAATTAGCAAAAATAATTTCAGAAATCATTAAATAAATTATGAAGATTAAAAAAAATCTACTTATTTTAGTTGATAAAACTGATCAAGTTTTAGGTTATGAAAAAAAACTTAAATGCCATTTGGGGCACGGCTTAATACATCGCGCCTTTTCTATATTTATTTTTAACGATAAAAACGAAATTCTAATTCAAAAAAGAGCCAAAGGAAAAATGCTTTGGCCTGGTTTTTGGGCGAATACCTGCTGTTCTCATCCAAGAAAGAACGAAAATTATATTAACGCAGGGAAAAGAAGACTAAAAGAAGAAATGGGAATTGATGCCGATCTTAGATTAATCTTTAAATTTTATTACCAAGCAAAATATAAGGATATTGGTTCGGAGAATGAACTTTGTGCTGTGCTTGTGGGAAGACATGGTGGTGACAAAATTAATCCTGACCCGGAAGAAGTTGAGGAGTGGAAATGGATAGGTATTGAAAAATTAAAAAAAGATATAAAAAATAACCCCGACATCTACGCGCCATGGTTTAAAATTGAGATGGAGAAAATCGGAGAAATCATTGACAAACTAAGAGAAATGTGAATTAGAAAAAAAACTGTAGAAAACCTAACTTAAATCAGATAGGCGAGCGATGCTCGCCTTTTTTTTAATCAAATATTTTAATGGTTTCTTTAAAATTTGGTGCTAAGGCGTAGGGAAAAATTCCTTCAGGAGAATTAATAATCCTGCCATTTTTAAAGGAAGCAATAATTTTTCCGGTAAGTTTTCCTCTTTTGATTTCATAACAATTTATAATTCTGTCAAGAGGCATATCATTTTCCGTATCTTCGCCGTCAACTATGGCAATCTGGTTGAGTTTGAATTTTCTTAAATCAATTTCAATAATTTTTAAAATATCTATGCCGTTAGTTTTCTTATCAAAACAAATAGCCGATTTAAATGTTTGGCCAATATTCTCTCCGTCGTAGCTCACTTTAATTTTGTATTGAGGAAGATTATTTTCAATGAATTTTGTTTTTACAGTATAACTTTGTTGATTATGAAAAATGTTTGGGAGATTTTTATACTGATTTAAAATCTTTAGATTAGCTTCCTTAATTGCTTCAATGCTTAAGCTTCTAAGATTTATTTCAGGAACCACAATACCCTTAGGAGTAACAATAATAAATTCTTCAAGACCCTCTCTAATGGCACAATTCTCGGGAAAAACAATTTCATCTAAGCTAGCTCCCATGCCACTTCCTAATGTATCATATTCGGGATAACTGGGCGCTTTTTTGTCGCGATGGACAGCAAGAAAAACCTTGACATTTTCTAATTTTAAAATAATCGCTAAGCTTCCCGATGGCCAACGCCAAAAAGAAGCTTCTTTTTCAAGAAAACGACGCTCTTTAAGTGTTGTTGCGACAATAGTATTTTCGGGAATTTTAATATTTAAGGTTTTTTTCTTTTCGTCAATTTCGGCGTCAACTTTTACGATTAACATCTGTTTCCTTTTGACAATTGCCTTAATTATTTCTTCTATACTAAAAGAAGGAAGTTCTTTCTGCTTTTTTTGCTTGCTAAAAAATTTTTTAAAATTGATTTTCTTTTTCATTTTTCTATTTTAACAAAAAAATGAAAAAAAGAAAAACCCGCTTCCATCTTTTGGAAGCGGGGGGCGTTCTTAGAGATTCTTTGGATCTCTTATTCTTGAAGCCATCATTGAGCCTTGCCATGTTTTGTTAAAAATGTCTATGCCTTTGACGAAGATTGCTTTCACTTTATCTTTCTGTTTAAGCTGCACAGCGCGTCCTAAGAAAGAACCGTTAGGAAGCCGCTCGCCGTCAAAAAGACGAAGCTTATTTAAAGGCATGGGCAGGTTTATTTCCCAATAGTACGTAACAGAAACCAATCCACTTAGCGGAGTAATGGTTATGTTCGCGTCATTGGTCCAGGAAATTCTTCTTCCATTTTGCCAAATGACTAGCGACTTGGCATGTCCTATTACAGAAGCGATTTTACGATGGCTAAGTTGAACAAACTTGCTAATATCTTTTACTCTAAAAGAATCAAGCGCAAGCAGAATTTCGTCTTTTTCTCTTTCGCTGGTTTCTCTAAAGATATAACAGGATGGCGAGTCTGAAGAATTGGTTATAATCAATTCTTCGCCGGCTTCTCTTTCTGCTACTGATTCTGGATTTAGTAGTTCATTAAAACTTTTTGGGCATCCTCCAGGGGCAAGATAGCCTTCTGGCCATTTATCTCTTAAGATGCCAACAACATATCTCTGTTCTCCGATAATGAGGACAATACAGATATCGCAACTGGCAATATCAAGAGGATGTTGATCATCAGCTACGACGACTTTTGAAGAAGAACCAAGCTGGCTAAGCTGATTCTGAATCCATGCACTATCAATACTTTGTCCGTGAAGTATTCTTTCCTTTGCGCTTGTGATAACTTCAGGATCTCCAGGCAGTTGAATCGTAAGAATTCCATCCTGAATGAAAGCATCACGAATTCTTAGGGTAAAAACTTCAAGCACTTGATTTGCCACATCACTAAGCCTTTTGAATTCTGGCATTCGCCTTTCCTCCTTTGATTTTTGGAAGTACTGTTTTGAACTGCTAACATTTTATTACTTTTTAATAAAAATGTCAAGTTTTGAGCCCATAGTGTAACTTAGTTACACTACGGGGTCTAAATCATAAAGCTGCAAACTCACAACTGGTTTCAAAACGGAGAAGTCTGACTTCTCCGTTTTATTGTTAAAATGCTAACATGATATTATGATATTATGTTAAAATGAATTCATGAAAACTATTAAAATTGATTTAGATAATTTAGACAAAAAAATTATTCAGAAAGTCGCTAAATTGATAGAAGATGGCAAGATTATTATTGCGCCAACCGATACTGTTTATGGTTTAATTGCCGATGCGAGAAATAAAAGCGCGATCCGTAAAATCTTTAAAATCAAGAACAGAGCTTTTACAAAACCAATGGGAATTTTTGCTGGGGATATCCAAATGGCAAAAAAATATGTTAAAATAAAAAAAGAGCAAGAGGTTTTTTTAAGATCTGCCGACACTTTTGTATTACCAATTAAGAAAAAATTGCCTTTTCAGAAAAATGCTTTAGCCGTTCGCATTCCCAGATCAGATTTAATATTGGCAATTATTCGCACCTTAGATTTTTCCTTAGCCCAGACATCCGCCAATCTTTCTGGCAAACCTTCAACGAATGATATTGAAGAAATTATAAAGATATTCAAAAACCGAGAAATTCAACCTGATTTAATTTTAGATGCGGGAAAATTGCCAAAAAGAAAACCGTCAAAAGTAATAGATTTAACAAGAAAAAAGCCAAAGATTTTAAGAAAATAATACAGAAAAGCGCTACCGAGTTTTAAATTTAACCCATGCTTTTATTTCATAAACCAAAATATATTTTTCATTTTTTTATTCATCGCAAGGTTGATGAAATTTATTATAGCGTGGGATTAAGGCGTTTTGCGGCGCAATTAATCGGTCTTTATGAACCGATTTTTCTTTATTTATTTTTTGATAAAGATTTATCAAAAACCCTTTTTTTCTTTGCGGCGATTATGGGGCTCTATATCCTATTTGTTCCTCTTGGCGGCAGAATGATGGCGCGTTTTGGCATAAAACACAATATGATTTTTTCTATTCCCACTTTAGTTGGCTATTATTTATGCCTTTTTCTTTTAGATAAAATATTTTGGCTTATATTTCTTGCTCCAATATTTGCCGCTCTTACGAGAGCCTTCTTTTTGCCCGCCTTTCATGCTGATTTTGCCAATCTTTCTAAGGAAGGAAAAAGGGGCAAACAATTAGGAATTTTACAGACCATTACTATTTTGTCAGCGGTGACAGGGCCTCTCTTAGGCGCTTTTATTTTAGATAAATTTAGTTTTTCGGTCCTTTTTGTTGTTATAACAATCATTTTTTTCCTCTCTGCCATTCCCCTAATGCTTACATATGAAGCCAAATCAAGGTATCACGATTCTTATAAAGAGGCATGGAAAAGAGCTTTGTCTAAAAGATGGAGAAAAAAAGCCTTATCTCTAACATTTTATGGTTTTGATTCAGGGATTAACATTAATATTTGGCCGCTTTTTCTTTTCTCTTTAGGCATTCAATTTGGAAAAATGGGGCTGATAACTTCAGTGTCTTTAATTTTCTCTCTGGCCACTACCCTCTTTATTGCTCATTTAGCAGACAATAAAAAACGAATTAAATTATTTCGCATAGGATGTTTCATGGCAAGCGCGGGAAATATTGCCAAAGCGTTTGTTAGAACGGCCTTAAGCGCTTTTTCTGTACAGAGTTTTTTCTTGATTGGCGATACCCTTGACACTCTTCCTCTTACCGCTCATATTTATGATAAAACTCAAAAAGAGAAAATCAATATTGGTCGTTTTATAATGTTTAGAGAAATAACGCAAAATTTAGGCACATTTTTAATCTATCTTTTCTTTGGGATTTTCTTTCTCTTCAGCGATAAAATATTTATTGTTTTCCCTGTTGCGGCAATTTCGTTATTATTGGCAGGCATTCTTTCCCGTTCTTTCGAAAAGGGATTTATTGAAAATATAGAAACCTTTAAAAAAGAGCTTGGCGAGAAAATAATTTTAAATCCTGAAGGAGACGAAAAGGAATGAATAAAAGAATCTTTTTTAAATTGAATAATTTGGCGGGAAAATCAAAAATTCTTGATTTGACCTTAATTTTTTGGGCAAAATATTTTGCTTTTGTATTTTGGTTTTGGTTAATTATCGTTTTTCTTTCTCCTAATATGGGAAAAAGTTTTAATTTAAATCGTGAACAAATAATCTATATTCATTTAATTGGCATACTTGTCTGGCTCTTAGTGTTCCTGATAAAAATAATTCATTTTACTCCTCGTCCTTACCTCATAGAACAGACTAAGGTCTTAATTAAGAAAAAAGAATCAAGCTCAGCATTTCCTTCGGGCCACACAGCGTTATTTTTTGCTTTGGGAGGGACATTCATCCACTTTTCTGCGCCATTAGGCATTTTAGTTTTTATTTGTGCGTTTTTAGTAGGATTATCCAGATTAATCAGCGGTCTTCACTGGCCAATTGATATTTTAGGCGGCGCTATAATTGGAACATTCGTAGGTTTTTTCATGACTTATTTAATATAAGGGCTTTACATTTTTGAAATATTTGATAGCATTATTGTTGCTTTAACTTATTTTGTATTTTTGCGTTTATGCCTATTCCAAAACAACGCCATACAAGTTCGCGCCGCGATCGGCGAAGATCTCACCATTTTCTAAAAGAACTTAATTTAAAAGTTTGCCCACATTGCGGAAAACCTGTTTTACCCCATACGGTTTGTTCTAATTGTGGTTATTATAGAGGAAAGCAGGTTTTTGATGTTCTCGCTAAATTAGATAAAAAACAAAAAAAAGAGAAAGCCAAAGAATTAGCTAACCAAGCGAAAGAAACAAAGGAAAACAAACCGGTTTCTTTAGCGGAGCTTTCTAAAAAATAGATTAAATTTTTAGCCTTGCCAATTAATATGGGTTCTCGTCATTTATGCCGCAGTGTCGCCATGCAAACTCTTTATGAGTGGGATTTTAATGATGGAAAAAATAAGCAAGCAGACGAACTTTTAAAAAAGAATCTTGAAGAATTTGGACCAGGAATTAAAGATGGAGAATTTGCTGAAAAATTGCTTAAAGGCGTAATTGAGAATTTAAATAAAATTGATAATATTATTGAAAAAGCAGCGCCTCAATGGACGCTTGACCAAATTGCTCTCACTGATAAAAGTATTTTACGCATGGGAATTTATGAGCTTCTTTATAGTGATTACGATGAAGTGCCGCCAAAGGTTGCGATTAACGAAGCGATTGAATTAGCCAAAGCGTTTGGAGGGGCTTCTTCAGGTAAATTTGTGAATGGAGTTTTGGGAACAATCTATCGGGAAATAGGAGAACCGCGCAAAGAAGAAAAAAGCAAGGAACATGACAAGATAGAGAAAGACAAGAAAGAAGGAAACAAAATTTCTAAAAAGACAAGTAAAAATAAAAAAACAACAGAACAGATATGAAAAACGCATCTTTGTTAGCAAAAAGTATTGGAATAAAGTTTAAAAAAAAAGAGCTTTTAATCAGGGCCCTTACACATCGTTCTTATATAAATGAGAATCCTGAATGTAAACTCCACAACGAAAGATTGGAATTTCTTGGAGACGCAGTTCTTGAATTAGTTGTTACAGAGTATCTTTTTAAGAACTTTAAAAATCCCGAAGGAGATTTAACAAATTGGCGCGCCGCTTTGGTAAATTCAGAAATGCTGACATTAACGGCAAAAAAAATAAAATTGGGAGATTATCTTATGCTTTCAAAAGGAGAAACTCAAGACAAAGGGAAGGCAAGAGAATATATTTTAGCAAATGCTTTTGAGGCGTTATTAGGAGCGATTTATTTAGACAAAGGCGTGGAAACAGCGAGAGTTTTTATTGAAAATCATATCTTAACAAAATTGCAAAAAGTTTTAGACGAGAAATTGTACAGAGATCCAAAAAGTTATTTTCAAGAGAGAGCGCAGGAAAAATTAGGCATTACTCCTAATTATAAAGTTTTAGACGAATGGGGACCAGACCACAAAAAGCAATTTCGCCTTGGGATTTATTTAGAAAAAGAACTAATTGCTGAGGCAGAAGGCGAGTCTAAACATTCTGCAGAAAAAAAAGCCGCCGCAAAGGCGCTTGAAATTAAAAAATGGTAAATTATTGAAGAAATAACTAATGTCTAATGCCTAATATCTGTAATGAATTTAGAAATTAGTAATTAGAAATTAGAAATTTTATATCGTTTATGTTAATTATACGTTTATCTAGAATAGGCAGGAAAAACGACCCTAGCTTTAGAATTGTTCTCCAAGAAAAACACCGCGTTCCGACGGGAAAGGCAATTGAATTCTTGGGGTTTTATAATTCGCGCTTAAAACAAAAATCTTTTAAAGAAGAAAGGATTAAATATTGGCTGGGACAAGGAGCTCAAGCTTCAGACACAGTTCATAATCTCTTAGTTAGCGCAAAGATTATTGATAAACCCAAAAGAAAAGCTACGACTATAAGTAAGAAAAAAGGAAAGAAAGAACAGCAATCCACAGAGCCAGAAATTAAACAAGAAGAAAAAACAGATAAAGAAGAAAAAACAGAAAGCGATAAAGAAGAGAAATCTGGCAAACCTGAAGAAAAGCAAATTATCAAAAAAGACAATATTTCTAAAGAAAAAGAGGCAAAGAAAGAAATAAAAGAGGAAAAGAGCGAAACAGAAAAATAATTGTTGACTTTTTGATATCATAGGAGTATAATCTATGTAGAAATGAGTAGCGGTATATTCCGAGCTTAGCTTGGAAACGGTAAAGGTCGAAGCTACCGAAATGTAAATTGAAAGATGTGATAGAAAAGATTTTAAAAGATCTCTGATCAATAGGAATCTTTTCATTAGATATGGCTACTAAGATTTTTTTAGATCAAGAGTTTATCGAAAATGTCGTCAAGGCCTTAGTTAATAATCCTGACGATGTTAAGACTACTCGAGAAGTTGACGAGATGGGCGTATTGGTCACCTTGAAGATTAATCCCGAAGATATGGGGATTATTATCGGTCGTGGCGGTCAAAATGCCAGAGCCATTCGCACCTTAGTTCGCGTTGTTGGAGCCAAAAATAATGCTCATGTCAATCTAAGGATTGAAGAGCCAGAAGGCAGAGAGAGACCCAGAAAAACTGATGCTGCGCCTTCAAGAGTAGCTGAAAAAGCTACTGAAGCTTCCAAGGATGTTGACAAGGCTGTTGAAGACTTAAATCTCTAAACAGAAATTAAATAGAAATTAAAACCAGTTCCATTCTTGGAACTGGTTTTGTTTAAGAAAATAATTTTAATCTTCTAACATATAAATATCACAACATAACTATAAATTAGAAATTTAATTTGATATAATGATTTAAGTAATATATTTTTTTAATTGTGTATTTAAAAATATGAAGAATGTTTTAAAAACAGCTTCTATCGTCGGCGTTTTCGCAACGGCCTTGCTTTTAATTGCATGGATTTTGGGATTAGCGACAACAAAAGAGCTTCAAGAAGTTTTATTAAAATTAATCGGCGTTATTGGAATATTGACTCTTGCAGGCGTCGTTACCATTTTCATCAGCGCAATAGGAGGGAAAAAGTAGCACAAAATAGTGTAGATGTCGGACATCTACACGGTTTTTGTTTGCACAACTTTTAATTAAACTTTCTCATGCGATTTGACATCGTTACAATTTTTCCTAATATACTAACTTCTTACTTAGAAGAAGGTATTTTGGCGCGAGCGGTTAAGAAAAAAATTGTCAAAATTAATTTTCATAATTTAAGAGATTACACAAATAATAAGCACAGAACTACTGATGATAAACCTTTTGGCGGAGGACCAGGAATGGTTATGATGGTGGAACCAATTTATAAGGCCATAAAAGCCGTAAATGCAAAACGCAAAATAAAAAATGGAAAATTTAGGAATAAGATTATTTTACTTTCTCCAAGAGGAAAAAGATTTAATCAGAAAATGGCAAAAAAATTCTCTAAACTTGATCAATTAATTTTAATTTGCGGAAGATATGAGGGAATTGATGAACGAGTTAAGAAAAATATAGCCGATGAAGTTGTCTCTATTGGCGATTATGTTTTATCAGGAGGCGAGCTTCCTGCCATGATAATTATTGAAGCTGTGGCTCGGCTCATGCCTGGAGTTTTGGGCAATAAAGAATCTTTAATGTTTGAGAGCCACAATTTACGGTCTATAAATAAAGATTCACAATTCTTAGATTTTCCTCAATATACAAGACCCCAAAATTTTAAAACTAAGGAGGGCAAAATTTGGAAAACTCCAAAAGTTTTGATTTCAGGCCATCATGCCGAAATTGAGAAATGGAGAGAAAAACAGTGCCATAAGCACAATAACACCTAACACCTAACACCTAACACCTAACACCTAACACCTAAAACCTAAAACCAACATTGCCCTATTGGCGTTTTTTTGTTTGACACAGAGATATCCATGTGATAGAAATGAGTCAGGTTCTTTCAAAAGGAGGAAGAAATGTTAAAAATACTTAAGCCCGCGTTTATTGGAATTGAGGGTCCAATTGCCGCCGGCAAAAGCACGCTTGCCAAAAGGGTTGCCTCTACATTGGGATTTACTTTTATCAAAGAGTTGGACGACAAAACTAATCCATATCTTGGACGTTTTTATGACGAAGTGATTGGTCAAAAATCTATTAAGAATGCTGGAGAAACATTAGCGCGTAGAATCTTAAAGTATAAACCAGAACAGTTAAACACAGAACTTATTGTTAATCTCTTTACAACGGTTTATAAACAAATGCCCAAAGAGATTGCAATTAAAATGCAATGGTTCTTGCTTATTCATAGGTATTTGCAGCATTTTTCTGCCAATATTCGACTAATTGCCGAAGGACAAGGTTCTATTATTGATAGAACTATTAACGGAGATACTGTATTTGTGAAAATGCTTGTTGAGGCCAATGAAATATCGCAAGAAGATGCTAATCTTACATATTTTAAGGCCTTTGAAGCTATGTTGCTTAATCTAACTCTACCCGACCTAATCATCTATCTGGATGTAACCGCTGAAGTAGCTTTAGAAAGATGCATTAAGCTCAGGGGCAGAAGTGTTGAGGGAAGCATGACAATTGAATATCTCAATGCCCTTAAAAAAGGATACGAAGCGCTACTGAAAACACTTCAGGGCAAAATTAGAATTTTGCGGTTAGATTGGAACAGTAATCGTGATATTGAAAATGGCGACATCAATGATGTTATCGAAAAAATAAAGGAGGAATTACCTGATAAAATCGTGGGGAGCTAAAACGCTCCCCCTTTTCTTTTAAATATTGCATTTGGCGGTTTTTTATATTAGAATAAAAGCACACCTTTAAAAAAGGTCGTATTGTTAGTTTTTAAAATATTTTTACGCGCTTAAAAGAAATATCACATAGCGCGGGATGGAGTAATGGCAACTCGGGAGTCTCATAAGCTCCAGTTGTGGGTTCGAATCCCGCTCCCGCAATATTTTTGTCGCTGAACGAAGTAAAGCGAAACAAAAATTATTATCCTAAGCTACTGCGAAGGGCAAAGTTAAAGCTAAAACCTATTTCGTTCGTTAATCTTTTCTAATGCCGGTGTAGCTCATCGGTTAGAGCAACGTTCTCATAAGGCGAAGGTAAGAGGTTCGACTCCTCTCATCGGCAATACAGCAATTCACAATTTGATATAACGAAGTCCGCCTGCGTTAAAACTTCGGCGGATATAAGAGCTTGTATAGCTAATATATTCTTCAACAAGTTCTAATGGAGCCGTAGCGTAGTGGTTATCGCGTCTCCCTGTCACGGAGAAGATCGCGGGTTCGAGTCCCGTCGGCTCCGATAAATGTCCAAATTTGAACTTTGCTAAATTTATGTCTAGCAAAAAACAATCTAAAAAAGAAATTGACACGCTCGCTACAAAAATTGCTATTTTTAAGGGTAGAAAAATTAGAAAAATAATCTATAAAAATGAATGGTGGTTTTCAGTTATTGATGTTGTTGAAGCATTAACAGAAACAAAAAGACCGAGAAAGTATTGGAACGATTTAAAGAAAAAGTTAATAAATGAGGGCTATAAGGAAGTGTCCGAAAAAATCGGACAGTTGAGATTATTAGCCCTAGATGGAAAAATAAGAAAAACGGATTGTGCTAATACCGAAACAATTTTTAGAATCGTTCAAACTATTCCTTCGCCCAAGGCAGAACCATTTAAAAGATGGTTAGCAAGAGTAGGATATGAAAGAATTCAAGAAATAGAAGATCCAGAGTTAGCGATGAAAAGAATGCGAGCAATCTATAAAGCAAAGGGCTATTCGGATGACTGGATTGAAAAAAGGATAAGAGGAATTGCCATTCGGGAAGAATTAACGAGCGAGTGGCAAAAACGCGCTATCAGGGAACAAAAAGAATACGCAATTTTAACATCGGAGATTTCAAAGGCCGCATTTGGTATGACTCCGTCTGAATATAAAAAATTTAAAGGACTTAAACGAAAAAATTTAAGAGATCATATGAGAGGTTTAGAATTGATTTTTTCTATGTTGGGAGAAGCCGCCACTACAGAAATAACGAGGAGTAGAAATGCTATGAGATTTAGGGAAAATAAACAAACAGCGCAAGAAGGCGGTAGTGTAGCCGGTAAAGCGAGAAAGGATTTGGAAAGAAAAAGCGGTAAGCCGGTTTCGTCAAGAGAAAATTACTTAGAAAAATCACAAGACAAAAAGCTATTAAAAGATTAAAGGTTAATTTAAGATAGAATCGGTTTGGAATTCAGACATTAACCTCACATAATTTCATGGCTGTTGTTAGTTATATTTTGGGATTAATTTTTATTACAGGGCTTTCTTTGGTTTCTATTGTATTCTTTATTTTTAATATTGATCCCGATACGATTAAGCGTTCAGAATTAATAATTTTTTATTTAAGTTTTTTTTTGACGTCGTCTGGCATTTTTGCGTTGGTAGGAACAATTTTAAGAAAAATACGAATGGATCGTTCCTTAAGCTGGAAAACAATTCGGCCAGCGCTCCGCCAAGGAATTATTCTTGCCCTCATTGTAACTGTTATTTTTATACTATTATCTAAAGATTTATTTGACTGGCGAATCGGTCTTTTACTGACTGCCAGCGGATTGCTTTTTGAGGGATTAAATTATATAAGGGATTAAATTATATAAGAGAAAAGCAAAATTATGCAAAAGGAATTGGAGAAAATTAAAAAAAATTTCAAAACAAAAGTTGAAAAAATAACGAATATCCAGGAATTCAAAACAATAGAAAAGGATTTCTTAGGAAAGAAAGGGGCGCTCAAGCAAATTTTAGATTTATTAAAAACTCTTGACAAAAGAGAGAAAAAAAGGATTGGCAAAATGACCAATCAGCTTAAGAAAGATATCAAAATTGATCTCAGAGAAGTAAGAAAAAAAATAACAGGCCATAACCTAATGGAAGAGGCCAATATTGACGTCACCCTGCCCGGGAAAAGATTGCCCCAAGGACACATTCATCCCTTGACGCAGGTTTTAACTAACGTTGAGAGGGTTTTTGAGTCTATGGGGTTTTCTGTTTTTTTGTCGCCGGAAGTTGAGAATGAGTTCTATAATTTTGACGCTTTAAATGTTCCCGCTGATCATCCCGCTAGAGATTTATGGGATACATTTTGGCTGAAGGACAATCAGAAAATTGAAATGGGAGATGAAAAAACAAAAAACAAAAAGAATAATAATCAAAATATAAAACCCGAAAAACTGCTTTTAAGAACCCATACAACCGCAATGCAATTAAGGTATATGAAAAATCATAATGCTCCTTTTAGGATTATTACGCCGGGAAAATGTTATCGATACGAAGCGAGCGATAGCACTCACGACATTCAATTTTACCAGGTTGACGGTCTTGTGGTAAACAAGGAAGTTTCTATTGCTAATTTCAAGGCTATTATTGAAGAACTATTTAAAAGAATTTTTTCCACTTCAATCAAAATTCGCATTAGGCCGGGCTATTTTCCTTTTGTTGAACCTGGTTTTGAAATTGACATTGCTTGTTATCAATGCCAAGGAGAAAATTGCCCTATTTGCAAAGGAACAGGATGGCTGGAAGTCATGGGGGCGGGCATGGTGCATCCGGAAGTTTTTAAAAATGCTGGATATAATCCTCTTTACTGGCAAGGATTTGCTTTTGGCATGGGCTTGGATAGATTGGCTATGATTAAATATGGCATTGCGGATGTGCGACTTTTTTATCAAAATGATCTGAGATTTTTAAAACAATTTTAATATGAAATTTTCTTTCAACTGGTTAAAAGAATATTTAGATTTTAATCTTTCTCCAGAGAAGCTGGCTGAAATTTTGACCGTACATTCTTTTGAGGCAGGAGTTGTCAAAAAGCTTAAAAATGATGCTGTTTTAGATATTGATATATTACCAAACCGTTTTTCTGACGCATCATCTCATTGGGGGATTGCCAGAGAAATCAAAGCACTTCTTTTGATGCTCTACGGGGAAAAGCATTCCCTCAAAAAACTAAAAACAGTTTCGGCTGAGAAAAACAAGCAATCCCTGATTGTTGAAGTAGAAGATCCAATTTTATGTCCGCGTTATTCAGTCGCTCTTATCAAAAATGTCAAAGTTGGACCATCGCCAAAATGGCTTAAAGAAAAATTAAGCGCTTGCGGGGTTGGCTCTATTAATAATATAGTAGATATAACAAATTTTATTATGCTTGAGTTGGGACAGCCAATTCATGCTTTTGATTTTGACAAGATCAATGGGAAAATTATTATCAGAAAAGCCCGCAAAGGCGAAGAGATGGAAACACTTGATGGCAAGAAACGTATTTTAGACGAGGAAACATTAGTGATAGCAGACGAGGATAGTGTTTTAGCTTTGGCAAGCATTAAGGGCGGGAGAAAAGCGGAAATAACTGATAAAACTAAAAATATTTTATTGGAAGCCGCTTATTTTGAGCGAAGGCAGATTTATTTAAGCGCTAAAAAACTTAAAATAGAAAGCGATGCGGCGCGCCGTTTTAGCGCTGGTTTTGACAATCAATTGTCTTTTCACGCTCTGTTGCGCGCCGTTTATCTTTTAATTCAGGAAACAGGAGGCAAATTTGAAGATTGGTCTGATATTAATTTTTGCGAAGAAAAGATAAAAAAAATAAAATTAGTCCTAAAAAAGGTTGAACAATTTATTGGAAAAAAGATTTCGGTTGACAAAATAAAGAAAATATTAATTGCTTTAGGGTGTCGGATAGAACAATTAACCCCGGGCGAGCTAAAGGTCACAATACCTGGTTTTAGAAAAGACTTGGAAATTAGCGAAGATTTAATTGAGGAAATAGTCAGGATTGAAGGATATGGCAATCTTGCGGGTCATCTTCCATCTCTGCCTCTTGCGCCAGTTAATCCCCAAGCCGAAGAAATATCTCAAGAAAAAATTAGAAACATTTTGAGAGGCGCTGGTTTTTCTGAAGTTTACAATTATTCGCTTATAAGCGAGGAGTTAGCAAAAGGTTTAGAAAAAAACAGTAAGAATTGGCTTTATTTAGAAAACCCAATTAGCGAACGCTTTGCAATCTTGCGCCCCAGCCTTTTAGGAGGATTACTGGAAAACATTAAGCAGAATCTTAAATACAGCAAGAATATTCGTCTTTTTGAAATTGGCAAAGTTTTTCATCTTGACCATCAAAGAATTGAGGAAAGGAAAGATATTACTTCAGATGATTCTACCTTAGAAAAAAATCGCTTATGCTTAGTTTTGTCGCTTGCTTGCGATAATTCTCTTTTTGAACTCAAGGGCATGGTTGAATTAATCCTTGAGGGCTTTGGTATAAATAATTTTTGGTTCAAAGAAGCTCATGAAGAAAATATCGCGTTTAATCAAGCAACATTAGCAGAGATTAAAATTGATGAAGAAGTTGTTGGTTATTTAGGAAAAGTCAATCTTTCATTGCTTGACTTGATTGGTCTTAAGCAGGATACCGTGGGGGCTTTTCTGGATATGGATAAGTTATCGCGTTTTTCTCAGGAAGAATATCAATATCAACCGCCGTCAAAATACCCGGCCGTTCTGAGGGATTTAGCTATTTTAGTTGATCGTAACACTAAATTTTCAGAAATTCTTAATATTATAGAATCTCTAAATATTAAATTTCTTCAGGATGTTGATCTTTTTGATGTTTACGAAAACGGAAATCTATCACAAGAAAGAAAGAGCTTGGCCTTTCACATTGTTTACCAAAGCAAGGAACGCACCCTTTCTGACAACGAAGTTAACGCAGAACACAGAAAAATAGAAAAAGCTCTTGAAAAAAAATTAGGAGCAACGGTTAGATAATTTATAGACAAAAGCTTCTTTTTTTACATTCTTTCTATTAATTAGAAATTAATTTTCTCCTATATGCTACAAAAAAAAGAAAAAGCTGTTTCTTATGACGCTAAAGATATATATGTTTTAGAAGGACTTGAGCCAGTGAGGCGCAGGCCTGGTATGTATATTGGCTCTACTGGTTTATCAGGGCTTCATCATTTGATTTGGGAAGTCGTTGATAATTCAATTGACGAGGCAATGGCAGATTATTGCGATGAGATTTGGCTTATTCTCCACAAAAATAACTATATTACAGTTATAGATAATGGAAGAGGCATTCCCGTTGACATCCATCCCCATACAAAAACTTCTGCCTTAGAAACCGTTTTAACGACGCTTCATGCAGGCGGAAAATTTGGCGGAGAATCTTATAAAGTAGCAGGAGGTCTTCATGGCGTCGGCGTTTCAGTTGTTTGCGGGCTTTCAAAATGGCTTAAAGCAACGGTTAAAAGAAATGGAAAAGTATATATTCAAGAATACATAAAAGGAAAGAAATCCTTTTCTGTTAAAATGATAGGATCAGTAGATAAAATTGCCCTCAGAGAAACGGTTGAATACGAAACAAAGGACAAAAATAGCGATTTTGAAATTAATGAAGATTTATTAAAAAGAATACCGTATTTTGAACGAGGAACGACAATCACTTTTTCACCTGACGATGAAATTTTCTCAGAAATTAATTTTAGCTGGACAAAAATTCTTGAGCACTTAAGGCAGCAAGCATATTTAACTAGGGGCATTAAAATTAACATTGCTGATTGTCGCAGGAAAAATCAAGACGATCAAAAAGATGATAACGAAAGCAATGATTACTTAATTTATTCTTTTTATTTTGAGGGAGGCATCAAGTCCTATGTTGATTATTTAAATAGGCACGAGAAAGTGCTTCATGATAGAGTATTTTATTGTTCTAAGGAATATGAAGGGCTTCTCGTAGAAGCGGCTCTTCAATATACAGAAGATATCCAAAGTCATGAAATTAGTTTTGCTAACAATATTTACACCGAAGAAGGCGGTATGCACCAAACTGGTTTTCGCGCGGCTCTTACTAGGGTAATTAATGATTATGCGCGCAAAAATGACTATATTAAAAAAGACGAACCTAATTTAACAGGCGATGATATTCGCGAAGGATTGACTAGTATTGTTAGCGTTAAGCTTGGCGAGCCTCAATTTGAAGGGCAAACCAAAGCGAAGCTGGGAAATCCCGAAGCGCGCACAGCAGTTGAGAAAATAATTGGCGAAACATTTTTTGAATATTTAGAGGAATCTCCCCAAGACGCGAAAGCTATTATTGGAAGATCTCTTTTGGCGCAAAAGGCGCGCGAGGCCGCTCGAAAGGCAAAAGAGACAGTTATTAGAAAGGGAGTGCTTGAAGGCGCGTCTTTGCCCGGCAAATTAGCGGATTGCAGTTCGCGCGATCCAAAGCGGACAGAACTCTTCATCGTAGAGGGCGATAGTGCAGGCGGGTGTTTTTCTGGAGACACTAAAATTGCTTTACTTAACGGACGGAACCTTTCTTTTAAGGAATTAATTAAAGAAGATAAACAAGGAAAAAAGAATTTCTGTTATACTATTCAAAAAGATGGACACATAGGTGTTGCTCCCATACTCAATCCAAGAAAAACGAAAAAAAAGACAGAAGTTATTAAAATTATTTTAGATAATGAGGAGGAGATTATCTGTACGCCCAACCACCCGTTTATGTTAAGAAATGGCAAATACAAGGAAGCAAAAAACTTAGGACAAAAGGATTCTCTAATGCCTCTTTACAAAAAATATTCAAAAAAAGAGAAGAGAATTACTATTAATGGTAATGAAACGGCTACTCTTGAAGCTATTAAGCATTATAATCATAAAATTAAAAAGATTATTAAGGTTAGGGAAAGAATAGATGTTTATGATATAGAAGTTGAAGGAACGCATAACTTCGCTTTAGCTTCTGGGGTTTTTGTTCACAATAGCGCAAAACAGGGAAGAAATCGTGATTTTCAAGCTATTTTGCCTCTCAGGGGCAAGATTTTAAATGTTGAAAGAGCGCGCCTTCATAGAATCTTAGGATCTAAAGAAATTAAATCATTAATTATTGCGTTGGGTACAGCAATCGCGGAAGAATTCAATTTAGCAAAATTACGTTACGATAAAATAGTTATTATGACAGACGCCGATGTTGACGGAGCCCATATTTGCACTTTGCTCTTAACTCTTTTTTATCGTTATTTTAAGCCCTTAATTGAGGCAGGCCATCTTTACATTGCTCAGCCGCCTCTTTACAGAATTAAAGCAGGCAAAAAACAGGTCTATATTTATTCCGACGAACAAAAGGACAAATTGATTGACAAATATCAAAAAGAAGGCATTAATAAAATAGAAATTCAGCGCTATAAAGGTCTGGGAGAAATGAACCCGAGTCAGCTTTGGGAGACTACCATGGATCCAGATAGGCGCCAAATGAAACAAGTTTCCATTGAAGACGCCGAAGAAGCTGACAATGTTTTTGATGTTTTAATGGGAGAAGATGTTGCACCTCGGAAGAGATTCATTCAAACCCACGCAAGGGAAGTAAAGAATCTGGATGTTTGAGAAAGTGAAAAATGCAGGATAATTGTAGTTTTTTAAATTAATTTTCCTTAATTTTCATTTTTGATTTTTGATTTTTCATTTAAAACATGCTTGCCATTATTCCCGCAGCAGGTAAAGGCGAACGCCTTAAACCATTAACCAATATTGCCCCTAAACCTCTTTTGCCGGTTTACAACAAGCCGATGATTTTTTATCCCTTACTCTCTCTTAAGGAAGCAGGAATTAAAGAAATCATTATAGTCGTTGACAAAAACAATAAAAGTTATTTTAAGGATTTTTTCAAAGATGGCAAGAAATTTGGTTTTAAAATTCGTTACGCTATTCAAAAAGAACAAAAAGGAATTGCTCATGCCATTGGTTCAGCGGAAAAGTTAGCAAAGAATAAAAAAATAATTGTTATTCACGCTGATAATATTTTTTCAGACAACCTTAAAAAAGCAGTTTCTAATTTTAAAAAACAATCTTTCAATATTAATAAACATAAAGTTGGCGGCGCCAAGATTATTCTTAAACAAGTTTCTGATCCGAAGAGATTTGGCGTTGTTGAATTTGACAATGATAAGATTATTGGCGTTGAAGAAAAGCCTGCAAAACCCAAGTCAAACTGGATAACAGCCGGCTTCTATATGTTTGACGAAAGAGTTTTTGATATAATAAGGAAGCTTAAGCCATCTGCCAGAGGAGAGTACGAAATCAGCGATTTGGTGGATTTTTATGTAAAAGAAGGCACTATTACATACGAGAAAATCAAGGGCGCTTGGTTTGATGTCGGCACAATTAGATCCCTGCACGAAGCAAGTGATTTTATTGCCCACAATCAGCGATTAAGAGAATGGAATTTTTAATTTTAAATTTGTATTAATTCGCGATTTATGAAGGGAATTATTCTTCTTGGCGGCAATGGCACAAGATTGCAGCCCCTGACCTATGTACTGCCTAAAAGTCTTTTGCCTGTTTATGATAAGCCCTTAGCGCTTTATCCTCTCTCTATTCTGCTTGATGCTGGGATTAAAGATATCGTAGTTGTGACGGCCGAAGAACAGCTTTATCGTTTTAAAAAATTTTTGGGCAATGGTAAGAAATTGGGAGTTAGAATAGAATATGTTACTCAAGAAAAACCTCTTGGCATTGCTCATGCCGTGGGCGTTGCTGAACCCTATTGCAAAGGAGATAAAATAGCGGTTGTTTTAGGTGATAATATATTTGAAGATAATCTCACGCCAGCCATTGAAATTTTCCAAAAGCAATCCTTTAAAAAATCTGGCAAAAAAGTAGGCGGAGCAAAATTAATCTTAAAAGAAGTTCAAGATCCAAGAAGATTTGGGGTAGCCGAAATTATAGATAATTTAATAATAGGTATTGAAGAAAAGCCGAAAGAACCAAAATCTAATTGGATAACTACTGGCCTTTATATGTTTGACGAGAGAGCATTTGATGTGATAAAAACGCTTAGGCCTTCTTGGCGGGGAGAATTAGAAATTACTGATCTGGCTAATTTTTATATAAAGGAAGGCGTTGCCACTTACGAAAAGATTAAGGGCGCCTGGTTTGATGTCGGCACGATAGAATCTCGCCACGAAGCATCTAAATTCATTGCCAAGAAAAGAAAATTAAATTAATTTTTTTTAAAATTTTTCTTCTAATTCTTAATAGTCCTTGAATTATCCACAGATAAGCTTGACAGATTCATTTTTATTGTTAAAATAGAGAAATATAAGGCCTGTGGGTTGTACAAGCTTTTTTTAGCGTTCACCAAAAGCTTATACATAGGCGCTTTTTGGATGTATTAGGTAGTAAAATCAGCTGTGGATAACTTAAGTTGCGACTAACCCCCTGAACGGTATAAAATAGATGTATTATAAATAATGTGTTTAATAAAAGAAGCTCAATATTGTTAGCGTGGCTTTGTGTATATTTTGCAAGTATATACAAACCTGCGCTAAAGCGCATGGAGTTACCCTTTGACTTATGTATAGCAAAGTAGTCCGTGATTAAGCCGTTTAATTAATTAAGGTCGGCCGGCTAGATGATCTGTCAAGCAAATTTTGATAAGGTCTTCTAATCGTTAAGGCTTTCAACGATCTGTTTGTTCTTCGGAACTGGCAGATACTCGCGATTAAATCAATCACGAGACCGTTGGGTGCGGGAAGTAAGTTCTTATATACCCGCACTCTCACCTCGTAGGAAACACCTTTATTTATTAAAGGAGTTTCTTCAAAGGGGAATAATGAGGGTTTGCATACCCTCGCTCAACGAGGTCGAGTAAATTCGTGATAAATTAAATTGGATAAGGAATTGATTTCTTAAGAAATCCTTTCCTTATCAAAAAAACATTCTAAAATGAGTAAAAAAATTATCTCTGCAATGTTGGCCCTAACCACAATCGTGTGGATGACAGGCATAACATTGATATTGCCTGCGCAAGCAGCAGTCACCGTTAACGAAGGCGATTTAATCAGAGGTCCTGATGGAATCAAAGTTTACATTGTCAACGACAAAGGGTTTAAGAGACACATCTTTAATCCTGCTGTCTTTGATATGTACGGGCACTTTTCTTGGAATAGCATCAAAGATGTTTCTCAGGATGTGTTAGATTCCTACACTGCTTCTGATATGTATCGCGCTGATGGCGACCCTAAAGTTTATTCCTTAGAGGAAGTAAACGAAGCTTCAGGCAATGCAATCAAACACTGGCTTGATATGACAGCCGCGGAATTTGTTGCCGATGGCTACAGCTGGGATCAGGTCTTTATAGTAAACTCTGTTGAAAAAGATTACTATTCAACAGGCGATCCTCTCGGACCGGGCGGAACGACACCTGTTCCTCCAGTTGCTGGCGCTTTAAGCGTTACAGCTGGTGATATGGTGAGCGCTATGGCTGTTCCTCTCTACGCAAGTGGTGTTAATGTCTTAGAATTTGATCTTACTGCCGATGGCGCGACCACTGTTAATGAGTTAACTCTTGCCAGGGGAGGCGTTGGTTCCTATTCTAACTTTGAGTATGTTTATGTCTATGATGGTTCTAACAGATTAACCAATGGCAAAAGCATAAGTTCGGACACCGATACTGTTACTTTCTCTAATCTTGGTGTTGACTTAGCAGCTGGTGAAACAAAAACTTTAACTATTAAGGTTGATATGGATACCAGTGGGTCAGGTGCAGGCAACATTAATTACTTTGAGCTCACATCGGTTGGAATTAGCGATGGTTCAGTTTCAGGTCTTCCTGTTACTGGTCCTACTGTTAATATCGCTTCATCTTCAGCCGCAAGCTTAACCGTTGCTACCGGTGGCACTCCAACCAATCCTACAATTGGCACAATCCAAGCTGTCTTAGCAAAGTTAAGAATTCACACCGTTGCTAATGAGAAAGTTAAATTCTATCAAGTCACTCTTACTAATTCAGGCAGCGTGGACTTGCCTAACATTGAAAACTGGAAGCTTTATAAAGACAATGATGTTTTAGCGACTGGTGAAGTTTCTGGCGATCACATCAATTTTGTCTTAGACACGCCTTATCTTATGGAAAAAGGCGCGTCTCGCTACTTTGATGTAAAAGGCGATGTTACCGCTTCTAATAAAACTTCTGAAACCGTTAAACTCTACCTTGAAGAAACTACCGATCTTCTCTGTGTAGGCCAAAGCTATGGTTATGGAGCTACTATCACCAATAGCTTTAGTTCTTCAAGTGGCTCAACTTCATTAACTCTTCAGGGCGGCGATCTAACAGTTGCCTTTAATGGTCCTTCAACCGCTACAATTGCCAAAGGCGCGGAAGATGTTGATTTGTTTGAGTTCTCTCTTACAGCCAAGCAAAATGTTACGGTAAGAAATTTGTATGCCAATATCTATCACTCCGCTGATATCACTGCGGCTTATGCCGGTAATTATATTACCGACATTAAAGTAGTTGATACTGATACTGGCAGTACTGTCTTGGGTCCAGTTGATCTCAGTTCATACACAGATAGTACTGGGGCCTACGCTTCATACACTTACACAGAAGATTTTGACTTAAATGCTGGCGTAACCAGGAATTTCAAAGTAACTGCTGATATCAGTTCAAGCTTAGCTGCTGGTGTTTATTACTTCAAACTTGGCAGCGTTGCTAACAGTAATGTTTTTGGCGATACTGATGTTAAAAGCCGGGATGTTTCCGGTGAGTACATTGTTTCTCCTAACATTATTCCTTCAACCGAGATTCAAGGTCGCAATATGACTGTCGGCTCAGCTGCCTTAACAATTGCTCTTGCTTCAACTCCTGTTTCAGACACTTATGTTAAAGGTGCTCAGGAAGTTGAATCAGTTGGCTTCCTTTTGGCTGCCGGTTCGGGTTCTGATATAAAAGTAAACAGCTTTAAGGTAACTGCTTCTGTTGACGCTAATGCTGATACCGTTTTCGTAGCAGCAAAAGAAACAGAGAGTTCAAACATAGTTTATGCTTATGAGCTTTTCTCTTCGGTCAGTTTATGGGATGGCACTACTCAACTTGGCACATCCGAAACCTTTAATTCATCAGGCGTGGCAACCTTTGACGGATTTACCTTAGATATTCCTTCTGGAACAACTAAGAAATTAGTCGTAAAAGGCAATATTGCAAGTACTGCTCCTGATCAGGGAACTTCTGATGTGATTAAGGTTGATGTTGCCGACATTTCAGGTGATATTTCAGCCGAAGATGATTCAGGAAACACTGTTACTGTTACAGATACTTCAGCTGCAGATACTAACTATCCAAATGGCGGTTCAGCCACTGCTGCGACCGTTGCGACTACAATTAACGCTTCAGGAAAACTTTATATTTATCCTGCAAGTGATAAGCCGGTCTCAGCTATCGTAATTGCTGGCGCTGAAGATGTTGCTCTCTCTAAATTCAAATTTACTGCTGTTGATGAAGCAATGAATGTCAAAGAACTAACCTTTACCAACGCTAGTTCAAGCGCCGAAGGTGACTATGATGACGCCATTAGTAATGTTAATGTTAGCTATCCTGATATTAATGGTGATACCAAAACGGCCTCTGGCAGTTTATCATCTGGTAAAGTTACTGTTACATTACCATCAAGCGCTTACTTCTATGTTCCTAAAGACGCTGATGCTTACTTAACGGTTTACGCTGATATGTCAGCAATTGATCAGACCACCAGCGGTGATGCGCCTGGATTAAACCTGACCAGAAAAGCTACAGATGGTGACTTTGAAGCCATTGGCGTAAGTTCAGGCACAACTCTTGAGGATACTAGCTCTTCTCTCTATATTGACGGCTCTGCAGCTGACGATTCATGCGCTGGCAATGCTATGTACATCAGAAAAGCAAAACCGACTATTACCAATCCAACCACAGCTCCTGCTACATTCAATAACGCTACTCAGCAAACACTCTATAGATTTAGAGTTTCAGCTGATTCAGCTGGCGGAGCGGTTGATCTCTATAAGTTGATCTTCAATGTTACAACTGCAGGAGCATTAACATTGTCAAGCTATGATCTCTACAATGTAACTGAAGCTACTTATGGCAATTGGGCATGCACAATCGCTGGCGCTAGCTTAACTTGTACCGCTTCAGTTGGCGATGAAATCGCCGCTGGCGGATATGAGGACTTCAAACTAACCGCTACGATTGCAAGCGCTGATACTGATGATTATCTTGCTGTCTATCTAAACGATGACGATGGCACAGGCGCGGTTGCTAATGCTGCCGCCGCTTCAGTTGCCAGCACTCCTACAGTTGTCTGGTCTGATGAAAGCGCGGTGCCTCACGCAGTCGGCGAATCTGATTGGACAAATGGTTATCTTGTAAAGGATTCTGACGCTTATAATGCGGCTCAGACAGTTTACTATCCAATCACAAGCTAACAACGATGATATGAACTCGTTAGGTTAATTCTTGCTAACCTTGAACGAGATGAACTTGAAGAAGCCCTGCTGAGCAGGGCTTCTTCTTTTTTTCTGAGAAATAGAAAGCAATGTCTTTATAAATAAGGGTTTGAGGCGATTAAGTTATCCACAACCCCTTATTTTTTTTTGTGGTATAATGTGTAAACAAAGGAAAGTTTTTTCTTTGCAGTCAGTTGGAGATTAAAAACTTCGTCCTTTTTCGTTCTTTGTGGTGGAGATTAAGTTTCCACATAGTTTGTCTAATTTAAAAAATTAATATTTTAATCTTAATGCTGTAAGAAGCTTACTTTCTTGCTTAGAAGGTCGATCTAATTAGGCAGAAAGCAATCTTAACAGCGAAATGAATCTATGAACTTAAACAAAATTAAATTTCTAATTTTAAAAAATATGAAGATGAAATTATTCAAAAAAACCAGAAAGTTTTCTGGTTGGACAAAGCCAATAATTGTTAGCGCATTAATGTTATGTCTTATAGCAGGAATAGCCACTGTTCTTTACGCGGCTACCGATGATTATTCTACGGTTGGTATTGACGACACTACCGGGACAGTAGGGACAGAAATGGCAGGAAATAGCACGATTTTTAAATATACCAATGTTGACGCAGGCGGCGCTCACGATCAGATTTGGGCGGCGGCTGATACCTTGGTAATTACCGTTCCTGCTAATATGACTGCGTGTTCAAATGCCGATACTCCAGGTCTTGCTCAAATAACAGTGAGGTATGGCTTAGTAAGCGGTCTTACAACAGCAACTAGCGGGACAGCAATTGATTATAATGCAACGGCCTTAGATGGTAAATGGGATTTAGCTAGTGGAACAAGAATTATCAATATTCAAATGGACGCTACGATTGCCAGCGCTTTAAATGCAGACGGTTATGGTATTGCCGTTTTTTATCAAAAAGGAAGTAATGGCACTACTATTCCTACCTACGCGGATGCTACAACCGATTTTGATATTGAACCTAATACTGCTAGCGCTGCTGATGACGAGAATTTAGGAGCTGCTGGGGATACTGACGGCACTAAAACAGTTAATGTTTCTGCCGCTGCTGCCGCTGCTAGCATTGCTTTAGGCGCCAACTCGGTAGTTGGTGCTGCAGGAGACACAACCTTAACTATCACAACTCCAATAGATTTGGCAAATGCAGATACAATTGCATTTACAATGCCAGATAATTTAGATGTAGGCAGCGTCGCTCTTAGCACAACTACCTTTACTTATGCGGGCTCAGTCGGTTTTGTTTGCGCTACCAGCAGTCAGGTAATTACATGTACTGCTGATGGCGCTATTACTGCTGCTTCAGCTAATATAGTAATGTCAGGTATCACTTCTAAATATGCAACGACCAGTCAAACTATATCAAGCATAGCAGTTTACGACACCACAGCTTCAGCTAATATCGCAACCGGTAGTAGCGGTACTGTTACCGATACAACAGACGCTGATGCTGTCGCTAGTGTTGCCTTAGGCACCAATTCAGTAGTTGGTACCGCAGGCACAACAACCTTAACTATCACAACTCCGGTAGATTTAGCAAATACGGACACAATTGTATTCACAATGCCAGATAATTTAAAGGTAAGTAGTCTTGCTACCACTACTGTTGATACTTTTTCGGGCGCGGGAAGTTTTTCTTGCGCTGCCTCTAGTCAGATAATTACATGTACTGCCAATGGCGCTATCACTGCCGCTTCGGCCACTATAGCAATGACAGGTATTACTTCCAAATACGCGACTACCAAGTCAAACCATATCAAGTATAGTAATAACTGATGTTGCTGTTTCAGGAGAATCTGTTGCGACTGACGCCAGCGGTTCTGTCACAGATACGACTGTTGCTGACGCTGCTGCCAGTATCGGTTTAGCGGATGGTAAAGTTGGGGCAACTCAAAATACTACATTGACTATTACAACTCCAGTGGATTTGGCAGACACAGATACAATTGTACTTACAATGTCAGATAACTTAGATCTAACTAGTCTTGCTACTACTACCACTGACGATTTTGAAGGCGCAGGAGGTTTTGCTTGTGTGGCCAGTAGTCAGGTAATTACATGTACTGCTGATGGCGCTATCACAGCGAAAGCAGGTGGTACTATAACAATGACGGGTATTACTGCTAGATATGCTACTACGACTGTAACCATATCAAGCGTAGTAATAACCGATGTTGCTGTTTCAGGAGAATCCGTTGCGACTGATGATAGCGGTTCTGTTACGGATACGACTCTTGCTACTACATTTACTACAACAGTTGACGCTTCAGCGATTGCTGTTGTTGGTTCAACAGGTGATCTAGTTTTAAGCGGAACGACAATGCCAGTTGCCCTTGCTACTAGCGACACCATTAAAATTACTTTTCCAGACAACTTTGACATTTCAGGAGCAGAGAATGCAACCACTGATTTTACAGGAACACCAGGACTAACCAAATCAGTATCCAGTCAAGTTTTAACCCTAACAGCCAGCGCAGCCATTCCTGCAGAATCAAGCAAAGCTATTACGATTGCTGGAATTACTTCCAAATATGCAACTACTAGTCAGAATGTTGCTATCTTAATTGAAAAGTCCACAGGACAAGATGTGGTCGGGGCCTCTGCTAACACTGGAGTAAGTAAGAGCATTACAAACACAACTCTTGCCACTTCCTTTACCACAACAGTTGACGCTTCAGCGATTGCTGTTGTTGGTTCAACAGGTAATTTAGTTTTAGGCACAACGACAATGCCAGTTGCCCTTGCTACCAGTGATACTATTAAAATTACTTTCCCAGATAACTTTGACATTTCGGGAGCTCAAAATGCAACCACTGATTTTACAGGAACACCAGGACTAACCAAATCAGTATCCAGTCAAGTTTTAACCCTAACAGCTGATGCGGCTATTCCGGCAGAGTCAAGCAAAGCGATTACAATTGGCGGGATTACTTCTAAGTATGCAACTACCAGCCAAACGGTTGCCATCTTAATTGAAAAATCTACGGGGCACGATGTGGTTGGAGCTTCAGCCAACACTGGAGTAGATAAAAGCATTGACGATACAACGGATGCCGATGCTGCCGCTAGTATTGCCTTAGGTGCTAACTCTGTGGTAAGTACGGCAGGAGACACAACATTAACTATTACAATCCCAGTGGACTTGGCAAATAATGACACGATTGTATTCACGATGCCAGATAATTTGGACGTGGGTAGTGTTGCTCTTAGCACGACTACCTTTACTTATGGAGGGTCAGCTGGTTTTGCTTGTACCGATAGCAGTCAAGTGATTACATGTACCGCTGATGGCGCTATCACAGCAGAAGTAGGCGGTACCATAGTAATGTCAGGCATTACTTCTAAATACGCAACGACCAGTCAAACAATATCAAGCATAACGATAAATGATGTTAGTGTGGGAGAATCTGTTGCGACTGATACTAGCGGAACTGTTACCGATACGACGGCTATTACTACTCTAACGGCTGCTTTTAGCGCTTCGGCTGTAACAACTGTGGGTGATACTACTGGTCAGGCAACTTCAACAATCACTTTCCCTGTTGCTCTTGCCACTGATGACACTATTAAAATTACTTTCCCAGATAACTGGGATATTTCAGGTATTACTACGGGTGCAGGCAAGACTTATGGTCTAGATAATACTGTGACCGTAGGGGTTTCTTCCCAGGTTCTTACCCTAACGCTTGAAGGCGCTCAAGGAGCAACCGCTGAAACTATTAGTTTTGAAGCGAATAAAATTACTCCAAAATATGCTGCTACAGGAACAGTTGCTATCTTAATTGAAAAAGCGGGAGGAGAAGATGTAGTTGCTGCTTCAGCTAATACTGGAGTGAGTAAAGCTATTGATGAAACAACTGCAGCTGATCCTGAATCAAGTATTGATGTTTCCGCGATAGCTACTGTTGGTACAGCTGGCAATGTAGTTGTTACCTTTGATGTAGACTATGCCATGGCAGATAATGATGAATTAAGGATTACTTTTCCGGCTAACTTTGATGTCAGTGGCGCCACCTACGGGTCAGATACCTTTACTGGAAGCTTTGATGCGTGTAGCGCATCTGGTCAGATAGTAACTTGTACTGCCACGAGCACTTTTGCTAAAGAGGATGCTGGCACAGTTACTATTACTGGAATTGAAGCAGGTTATGTCGCTGCCGCGTCAACTTATACAACAACCTTGTACGATACTTCAGCGAGCGCCAATATTGCAACCGCAAGTAATGATGTTATTGCCTTGACATCAGCGGCTTCTTTAACGCAAATCAATGTAGGCGCTAATCCTTTGACGGCTAACACAGCTTCAGTTTATACAGTTACTTTCAAAACAATTAATGCTTTGGCTTCGGGTCAAAAAATCCAGTTGGATTTTGGAACTGGCTTTACCATTGCTGACAGTACAAGTACTGCCAAAGTAACTACTTTGACTGACGATGGAACGGATATTTCTTCAGGAATTAGCTTGTCTTCTGTTGCCAGCACCAAAATTATTAAAATTACTCTTAATTCAAGCGTGGCTGCATCAAGCATAATAAATATAGTTTTGGACAGCACCTTGGTGACGAATCCTTCTACTGCTTCAGCTACCACAGCAGTTTCAGGAATTGATATTTACACGACTGACTCAAGTGGCAATACAATTGATCAAGTTCTCAATCAGACGGCCTTTAACAGGGTGATAGATCTGGTTACTGGCTGGAATATTTTTGCTCCTTCTCAAGCACTGGAAAATTCTGCTGTTTCAACTGTTTTAGCGCCAATCGGAACAAGCACTTATAGTGCCATTTATACGCTAACATGGAGTGCCGTGACCGAAACAATGACATGGCAGACAGCGACGGTAATTGAACCGTTAGGCGGGTATGCGATTAATATTAGCGGTGCCGCTCAAAAATTACCCTTGGACTTTGCCAAGGAAGAAGCGAGCAATGCTACCTTTGAGAAAAATCTAACACATGAAGGTTGGCAGTCAATTGGTTATACTGGAGATTCGGCTTCTTTGGTCGCTCAAACATATAACTTAGATGGGTTGACAACTGGTGGCAATGAAGAATTTAGTAGAATAGTTGACATGACGGGCACAACAGCCGGGAGTGATCCGTCAAGCCATGCCATTAACAGCAGTACGGTTAGTGAGTTGGCTGGAGCCACTTCAACTATGAAATTTGCTAAGGATTATGGCTATCTGGTTTTTACAACAGTTGACAACCTAGTCTTGGGTGGTGTTAGAGACCAATAACATAATTAAAATTAAAATAAAGATGAAAAAGGATTAGCAGGTTTTGGCTTTTGCCAAAAACCTGCTGATTCTATTTAATTGGTTAGTTTTATATATGATATGAAAAAATTACTTATTTCAATTTTAGGTTTAATGTTGTTATTCCCTTTAGTAGCTTCTGCTACTCCGCCTTTCCCAATGAATTTTTATGGCAATGTGACAATTAATGATGTCAATGCTCCCATAGGAAGTGTTATTAAAGTTTATGATCCGCTTGAGAATTTATTGGCCCAGTTTACCTTGACTCAGGCGGGTGTTTATGGTGATTCCGATCGGACTCAGCCCGAATCGGCAAAATTATCCGTGTCTACTTATGTTGGCAGCGCGTTGCTTTTTAATATAAATTCTCCTCAATACGATAGTAATGTCCAACTTTCGGATACCGAATTATATAGCGCCGCGTTTTCCGAATTTTTAAATGTTAGTAAAAATCTTGCATTTACCGGAGCGACTCCGACAGCGGTAGCTTCAATAGCAATTACTCCTAGCGCTCCTTCTAAGGTTGCCGGCGCAACTCAGCAATTTACAGCTACAGGGACATATACCGACAACACAACTACCAACTTAACTGCTTCCTGCACATGGAGTTCAGCAACTGCTGGCGTAGCTACTATCGGTAGCGCCACTGGCTTGGCAACAGGAGTAAGTTATGGCACTTCGGTTATTACTGCTACATACGATGATCCTACCAACGGCGCGTTAACAGACACAGAAACTCTGACAATTTCGGCCTCAATTCCGTCTGGGCTGGCGGTTAGCCAAAGTTCAAAGAGCACTATGAGCGTATCTTGGACTGCCGTAACAGGCGCAACAAGCTATAAGGTGTATCGTGATAGTGTCAATGTCGCTTCTCCCACCACTAATTCTTATTCTGATACTGGTTTGACTTCCTCTACGGCCTATTCTTATACTGTTTCTGCCGTTAATGCCGATGGAGAAACCTCTCAATGTTCGGCTGTTTCAGACACTACTTTTATAGATGTTCCAACTGGTTTAGTTGCGAGTGTTATTTCTTCTTCCCAGATAAATCTTGCCTGGACTGCTGTAACAGGCGCAACAAGCTATAAGGTATATCGCGATAGCGTTAATGTTGCTTCTCCTACAAGCAATTCTTCTTCTGATACTGGGTTAAGCGCTTCTACGGCTTATTCTTATACTGTTTCTGCCGTCAATGCCGATGGAGAAACCTCTCAATGTTCGGCTGTTTCCGGCACCACACAAGCGGCTGCTACTACTAGTGGTGGAGGTGGCGGAGGCGGTGTTAGCATGTCAATTACCACTAATGGCGAAGTGACAGCAACTCGTTCAGCTGGCGGAAAAACAACCGTAACAGATGGTGATGGCAACAAAGCCTCAGCTAAGGTAAGAAGCAATAGCGTATCCGGCTCAACTAAGATTAAAGTTAATCCTTTAGCTAAAACAGAAACTGCGGCATCTGGCATGGTAGCCGGTATTGCTTTCGGTCAATCGCTTATCGGAAATTATATTTATAGCTATACAGCCACCAAAGGAACAGAAAACCTGATAAACTTTGATAACGATGTTATCCTCACTATGACTTATAAAGATGATCAATTGGGAGGGGTTAATGAAACAGATCTCAAAATTAGTTATTGGAATGAATCAACTAATTCATGGATAGCGCTTTCAAGTACGGTTAATACTACAACCAACACAGTTACCGCTTATACTAGTCATTTTACTTATTTTGCTCTGCTTGCTGGCGAAGGAGTGGCAGCAGAAGAAACAACAGGTATTATAGATGGCGATGTTGTTAGGGCGCCCGATGCTCCGGGTATGGAACAGTTTGATGTCTATATTATTAAACTCATTAATGGCAAGAAGTTTAGAAGATTAGTTTTAAGCCCTCATGTATTTGAAAGTTATGGCCATCTTGAATGGGGCAATATCAAAACTATCACCAATGCGCAAATGCTTACTTATGAAATTTCCAATATTATAAGATGTTATGATCCAACCGAAGGCGTGGATGATCCTAAAGTTTACAGACTCTATCCTGACGGCGATACCGGCATTAAGCGCTGGATGAATATGTCAGCAGCGGCATTTGGGACTTCATACGATTGGGATTCTATTTACTTCATTAATAAAGTAGATAGGGATGCCTATACAATTGGAACAGATCTGACCTCATAGGATAATTCATAATACATTTTGACTAAATAACTAAAGCCTCGCTCAAGCGAGGCTTTTAGATTATTAAAACGGACTAAGGTATTGACATTTGAAACCCAGTGACCATATTTTATTGTTGATAAAAACAATTTTCGGTGTTAGCATATAGGTATTATGAAAATTTTAGTAACTGGCGGAGCAGGTTTTATTGGCTCTCATGTAGTTGACGAGTTAATTGGAAAGAAACATAGAGTTATTATTATTGATGATCTGTCCTCAGGAAAAAGAGAGAACCTAAATCGCAAAGCCAAATTCTATAAATTAGATATTTGCAGTCCGAAAATAGCGCAAGTTTTTAAAAAAGAAAAATTTGACGCAGTTTTTCATTTGGCAGCGCAAATTAGCGCTGCCTATTCAATGACGCATGCCTTTTTTGATGCCCAGATAAATGTTCTGGGTACAATTAATTTGATTGAAAATTCCCTTAAATATGGCGTTAAAAAATTTATTTATACTTCTTCTGGCGGCGTTCTTTATGGCAATACTAAGCAATTACCCACTTCTGAAGATTATTCTCTTAATCCCATTTGTCCTTATGGCGTTTCCAAATTAACCGCTGAAAATTATTTAAGATATTATCACAAAAACTTTGGTTTTAATTTTATAGCTCTTCGCTACGGAAATGTTTATGGTCCAAGACAAGACGGCAGGGGTGAGGCCGGAGTAATAGCAATTTTTGTTGAAAATTTTATTAATAGAAAACCTTGTGTTGTTTTTGGGGATGGCAAACAAACAAGGGACTATGTTTTTGTTAAAGATGTAGCTAAAGCCAATGCTACATTTCTTGAAGTTGACACGAAAAATTGGAAAATTAAAAATAGATTTTTTAATATTGGCACAAGTAAAGAAATTACAGTTAATGGCATTTACCAAAATATAAAATCATTTCTTGGCGATAGATCAGAATTAATTTATCAAGATGCTAGATTAGGGGATATTTATAGAAGTTGTTTGGGCACTTCTAAAATTAAAAAATTGCTCAAATGGAAACCAGAATATACTTTTGAAAACGGCATTAAAGAAACGGTTAAATGGTTTGTTCAAAAGGCCAAGAAGCCATAATGGCCATAAAGCTATAAAAGCCGTAAAGCCGTAAAAGCTGTAAAACTATAAAGCTATAATATTATAAAAAGTCCGAGCAATCGGACTTTTTTTATTATGTAATTATTTCTTTTCTATTGGTTGGACAATATATGATAAAATGAAAAAAACTTAATTTTCGTCTTGCCTATTTTAACTTCTCCTTCAAAATCAAGATTAATTACCCATGCTTCTTTTGGTTTGTATTTATCAATGAAACTTCTCATTGATCTTTCAACCGTCGGTTCTTGCATTTTTTTATATTTAACCTCTATTGGTAAAATTTCTTTGCCGAAATCAACTATAAAGTCAACTTCTGCCCTATCTTTTGTCCGCCAAAAATGAAGTTTACCTCCACTATAACGAAACTTTTCTTTAAGAAGATTAAAAATAAAATTCTGAAAAAGAAATCCTTGCCCCATTTCATTAATATTGCCAAAAATTCCTAAGGCATAATTTCTTAAGCCAAGGTCGTAAAAGTATATTATTGGGGACTTAGTAATTTCTTTTCTTACATTCTTAAAATAGGGAGTTAATTTTTGAATTACAAAAGTTCTCTCCGCATACCAAAAATAATTTTTAACAGTCTGGACAGAAATTCCTAATGTAGAAGAAAGTTCGGAAAAATTTATTAATCCTCCGATATTACTGGCTAAAACCTTAATTAAAGAGCTAAAGACATCTAATTTCTCTACCTTTAAAAGATAGGAAATATCTTTTTCTAAATAACTGCGAAAGATTTCGTCAATAATTTTTGTTTTCTCAGTCAACTCCTCCTCAAGCACTACTCTTGGATAACCGCCCAATCCTAAGTATTCATTTAAAAAATTTTTTGTTCTTTCTTTCTCAATATCAAAAAAATCAATTAATTTATTTTCGTAGCGATAATTTGTCTTAAAATTAACAAATTCTTCAAATGAAATTGGATTTAATTCAAAGATTCTTTTTCTTCCAACCAAAGATTCATGTATTTTCTCCTTTAACTCAATACTGCCCGAGCCCGAAACAATAAATTTGTATGGTAAATTTAAATCATAAATTCCTTTCAGAAAAATGCCGGCATCCTCTTTGCGTTGTATCTCGTCAATAAAAACATATCCCTTATTTATTCCTATTTCTAATCTTATCTTTCTAATTAAAGCTTTTTGAGACACAAAAAACTGTTTGTCAATTTCTGAATCAAGATTTAAAAAAACTGTTTTTTCTCCTTTTTTCTCCAAATAATCTTTTAACAACAACATCAAAAAAGTCTTACCTACTTGTCTTGGTCCGATAATCAAAGAAAACTCTTTTTTAGAAAGATGCTCTTTTAGCTCTTCTAGCAACTTTCTTTTAATTATTATACTATTCATACTTTCATTTTAGTCCGAGAATTCTAAAAGTCAAGTTTAAAAATTCTCAAATTAAAAAATTGCTCAAATAGAAGCCAAAATATGTTTTTAATCTACGGATTTTTATAACACCCTAAGTTTTCTTCTTATTTTATAATTGTTTTTTAATCCATTCGTAATTTCGTTTCAGCCCCTCCTCTAAACTAATTTTTGGCGGAGCCCAGCCAAATTGTTTTTTAAACAAGGTATTGTCTGAATTTCTGCCCCTAACTCCCTGAGGTTTATTGAGAAGATGTTTCTTTTTAAATTTTTTGCCAGAAACCTTAGAGACAATATCTACGAGCTGATTAATGGTTACCAATCTATCTGAACCAATATTAATTGGCTGATCATGACTAGATTTCATCAGACTATAAATTGCTTCCAAACAATCATTAATATAGCAAAATGACCTTGTTTGTTTCCCATCTCCCCATATTTCAAGCGTTCCACTATCTTTAGCTAAAGCAACCTTACGACAAATTGCAGCTGGCGCTTTTTCTCTTCCTCCTTCATAAGTTCCTTCTTCACCAAAGATGTTATGAAAGCGAGCAATTCTCACTTTATAAAACTCTTTATATGAGGTATAAAGCCGTTCTGAAAATAGCTTTTCCCAACCATATTCATTGTCAGGATCTCCGGGATAAGCATCTGATTCTTTCAAAGCAATTACTTTAGGATTTTTTTGTTTAGCGATTGGATAAATACAAGCGGAAGATGAGTAAAAGATTTTCTTAACTTTATTTTGTTTGCACGCTTCTGCCATATTGGTATTAATTAAAACATTATCGTGCAAAACATCAGAAGTATGAAATGTAATAAAACCTATTCCTCCCATATTAGCGGCTAAGTTATAGACCTCGTCAATTCCTTTTGTTGCCTTTAAGCAATTTTTTGGATCACGAAGGTCAACTTTCAAAAACTCATCTGCTTCATTTTTTGGACTAAATTCAGGGTATTTGATATCGGCTCCTCTAACCCAATATCCTTTCTTTTTTAAAAAACGAACCAGGTGATGGCCGATAAAACCGCCAGCACCTGTAACTAAAATTTTTTTTTGTTTGGACATAAATTAAAATAAAATACACAAATACAACACGACTATAAAATCAAAGCGTTTGCAATCAAGTGAAGAATAATACTTTGCCACTCTTCGGCGTGGGGCGTAATGCGTTCTGGCGTAATCGGAGGGATTAAAACACAAGCATCGGATAGTTTTCTTGTTTGGCCACCATCTCGACTGACAATGCCCAAAATCTTAGCGTCTACTTTTTTAGCATAGCGCATTGCCAAAACTAAATTCCTAGAAGTAGTATTACTTCCTCCGCCCACAGACAATATTAGTAGGGCATCGTTTTTATTAAGACGAGAACCATGAAGCCATTTAATAAAAATATATTCAAAACCGTTATCATTGGTCCAAGCAGTCAATTCAGCAACATTATCTGTCGGGGCGTAAGTTTCAATATTGCAAATCTTGCGAAAATCATTAACAGCATGAGAAGCATTGGCCGCAGAACCACCAATCCCCAAAACAAAGAGACGACCATTTTTTGCTTTTAGCTTGATTAGTATTTTTAAAACCGCAAGGATTTCTTCACGATCAATAATCTCAAGGAGAATTTTTACCTCCTTTAAATACTTATTAATATAATTTTTTTGAATTTTATAATTCATTTTTTGTTTATAATTTTTCTATCAAGGTTCTTGAGCGTAGCGAAAGGTTCGTAATAATCTCCCGTTAAGTTCAAAGCTTGTAACCAGCAGCCTTAGCATCTTCACAAAACATTTTTACCGTATCCAAAGAAAAAGCTTCAAGATTTTTTCCAATAGTATTAATTTTTTTAAGGATATCTGGTTGAACTGTAATAATATCACAACCCACTGACTCAGCTTGAAAAATATTTAATAACTCTCGTGGGCTTGCCCAAAGAAGTTCAATCTCTGGATATTTAGAGAGCATCTTTGATGCCTGTTTCATAATAGGCATAGGGTCTTTTCCTGTGTCAGCAATACGACCAGCAAAAACTGAAATAACAGCAGGCGTTCCGAAAGACAATGCTTTAAGGATATGCCTTATTTGTTCTAAGGTGAAGATGGCAGTAACATTTACCTTAATACCATCTTGAGACAATTTTTTTACAAGAAAAAAAGCCGAATCTCCTTTTGTATTAGTGATAGGAATTTTAATATATACATTTTTACCCCAAGAATTAATGAGTTGAGCCTGGCGTTCCATCTCTTCAAAATTATCAGAAAAGACTTCAAAAGAAATTGGTTTTTTCTTTACGATGCTCAATATTTCTTTCGCAAACTTTTTATAATTTTTTACTCCAGCTTTTCTCATTAAAGTTGGATTAGTGGTGAAGCCACTAATCCACCGTTTTTTTGAAAGTTCCATTATACTAGATTTATCCGCGCCATCAGCAAAGATTTTAATTTTAAAATCGGTATTTTTTTTTGTCATAGTATTTTTTTATGTTCAATCATTGGTTTTAATAATTTTCAAAATTTCTCTAAAAGAAGTTACATAAAAATCTGCAATAGTATCTTGGTTATAATCTGTTTGCCAAAGGATAGTCTTGCATCCAGCATTTTTTCCAGCCCCGATATCTTTCCAAGAATCTCCTACGATGAATGATTTTTTTAAATCAATTTGCCATTTCTCTGCAGCTTCTATCAACATTCCCGCCTTTGGCTTGCGGCAGGAACAATTATCTTTATCATCATGAGGGCAAACGAAGATTTTATCAACAAGACAATCTTTCAATAAGAGATGATGCATTTTGTCCAGATCTTCTGTCTTCATGAATCCGCGGGCAATATCTGGCTGATTAGTTACGACAATTATTAAAAACTTTTTTTTTATTTCTTGGGTAAATTCTTTAATCCCCTCTTTGAGTCGAAATTCTTTAAATGTTCTTGGAGAAACACATTTTCCATCACGACGAACTGTGTGATTAAGTATGCCATCCCTATCTATAAAAAGAGCTCTTTGTTTTTTCATAGTCGGATATTTTTTTTAGTTTTACTTGACTTATAGATTGCTTCTACAATTTGATTAGCTATTAATCCATCAGTACCATCTCCATTCATTTCTTCTTTATTGAGAATAGCGTTGCGAAAATTTTTCCATTCTTCTTGCCAACTAATATCTTGTTCAAAAAGATATTCTTTGATAATTGGAACACCGAACTCTTTTTTTCTTTTACCAAAAATTAATTTCTCTTTTCCATAGCTTCCGCCTAATCCTTCAATTTGCAAAAATCCATCGGTGCCATAAATTTCAAGAGAGAAAATATTTTTCCAATTTGTCCAACTGGTTTGAAATTGAACTGTAATCCGAGCATTCTTCATTATTACAAAAGCATTATCTTCAACGTTTATTTTCCAGAACTTAGTTCCAACAGTACCAAAAACTTCCTTAAATTCTCCACCGAAATATCGACAAAGATCAATTATGTGTACGCCCTGATCTAATAATTCGCCTCCTCCAGAAATATCTTTGTTCGTCCGCCATTCTTTTTCCATTCCCAATCTTCCTCCGTGGCCATAACGACCTCTGATAAAAATAATTTTACCAATACCATCTGCTTCTAATATTTTTTTTGCTTTCAATATGGCTGGATGAAATCTATGATTAAAACCAACCTTTACAAGTCGTTGAAATCTTTTAGCTGTTTCTAAAATCTTCCGAGATTCTTTTGAATTTCGACCGAATGGTTTTTCGCAAAGAATATGTTTTCTTTGTTTTAGAGCTGCAATTGCCATAGGCGCGACAAACTTATTAGGAACAGCAATAACAATGGCGTCAATATTGTTTATTCTAACCATTTTCTGCCATTTGTCCAGTCCTTGGCAGTTATATTTTTTTGAAAACTCTAACACCTTGCTTTTATCAGTATCAGCAATAGCAACAATTATATCTTTGTCAATTTCTTTGATAGATTGAGCGCGTTTGTTGCCAATTAGGCCGGCTCCAATTATTCCTATATTCATGTTTTAAATTTCTTTAAAATACTTATTATCTATCCTTTTCAATGTGTATTTTGCGGTTTTATTAATTTGATTTATATCTTTTTTATTCCATTTTTTCCAATTATCCCAAGGAGCGCTTATAAGTTTGCCCGTGAGATTGTGTGATTTTTCTGAGGCCAAAAATAATACCAATTCAGCAACTAACTCAACTGGCGTACCACCGGTTTTTTGTCTCTCTTGGGCTTTTTCAAATTCTTCTTTACCCGCGCCCTTTCTATCTTGTAAAACTTCTTTTAACATATTTGTATTGATTGCTCCCGGGGCGATAGAGTTAACATAAATGTTATATTTTTTTACTTCATCGGCTAAGGTTTCAGTAAATTTTACAACAGCGGTTTTAGAAACTGCATAAGCGGAAAAATGCGGCCTGGAAAATGTTGCGCCACCGCCTGAAAAATTGACAATTCTACCGCCTCTATTCTTAATCATTAGGGGCAAGACAGCTTTGCAAAAATTAACGGTTCCTAACAAATTGATTTTAATATTATTAAACCAATTATCCAAATCGCTGTCAACTAAAAGACCGATTGGTCCATAGACGCCTGCAGCGTTTATTAAAATGTCAATTTTTTTGAATTTTTTGGTAATTCCATTTACGGCTTTTTTTATTTGAGCAAGATTACGAACATCTGCTTTTATACCGATAGATTTTCTTCCTATTTCCTTGACTAAAGCATTAATTTTCTTTTGATTAATATCAAGAATTATTACTTTTGCGCTTTCCTCGGCGAAAAGGGATGCGATAACACTTCCGATTCCTCCTGTGCCCCCCGTAATAACGGCTATTTTATTCTTTAAATTCGTAGAATTATTTTTGAGTAAAGTCATAAATTTATTTTATTAAAGATAAGTATCAAGGTTCACCGGGGGGTTCTTATTTTATATTAATATTTTTTATACCGACACCGTAATAATCAAAAGATAATTTTTTAAGCACCTCGGCGTTTAGAAAATTTCTCATATCAATAATAATTGGTTTTTTCATTATTTTTTTAATTTTGGCAAAATCCAGATTTTTAAACTCTGGCCAATCTGTCATTAACACTAATAAGTCTGCATCCATGGCAATCTCGTATGGATCTTTTGCAATAGTTAATTTTTTAATCACATCAATTTTTTCATTAATCATTGGATCAAAGGCGCTAACATGAGCGTTCTTGCTAATCATTTTTTTTGCTACTTCCAGAGACACAGACCGTCTCAAAGTATCGGTTCCTGCCTTATAAGTAAGTCCAAGTAAGCCAATGTTTAGTCCATTAAGAGAAGGAAAGATATCGTCAATCTTTTTAAACAACATTTTTTTTCTATTCCTGTTAATTTTTAATACAGCATTTATAAACTCAGTTTTAATTCCGAATTTTTTTCCAAAACTTCTCAAAACTTGAATATCTCGACCTAATGTTCCTCCGGCGAAGCCTAGCCCTGGATTTAGAAAAGCATGCCTTCCAATTCGGCTATCGCTTTTCATCCCTTCCACTACCTTTCCTATGTCGGCATTTAAAACTTCAGACAAACTTGCCAGCTCGTTGACAAAACTGATAGAACTAGCCAAATAAGCATTGATGGCGTGTTTTGTCATTTCGGCGCTTTCTAAGTCCATATATATTTTAGGAGCTTCTGTAAAAGAAAATAATTTTTCTGCTTTTTGTTTTGTGCTGTGTTTTTCTAAGCCAACAATAATTCTTTCTGAATTATTAAATATTTTTAATGCCTCACCCAGTCTGAGATTTTCAGGACTATAAATAATGTCAAAAGATAAATTCTTATTTTTGTTTAAAATAATTTTTTTCAGTTCTCTTGAGGTGCCGACAGGGATTTGGCTCATAATCACTAATGTGAATTTCTTAGGCGCGTATTTAGCGATTGAATCACATGCTCTATAAATGAGCGATAAGTTCAATCTGTCATTATTGTCTACCGGAGTGTCAAAGGTTATTAATATAAAATCGGCATTACTTAGCGCTTGCTGGAAAGAGCTTGTAAAAACAAGAGTGCCCTTTCTGATATTTTTATCAAGTAAGTCCTGTAGTCCTGGTTCTTGAATGGGCGCTTTTCCGTCCTTTAGGCCTTTTAATATTTTTTGATCAAAATCTACGCCGATAACATTATGTCCAATATCAGCAAGAGAAGAAGCGGCAACACAGCCAAGATGCCAAAGACCAATTATTCCAATTTTTTTTTGATGAGTTGCCATATATTTATTTTGCAATATCTCCAAAATTAGCCAATACTCTTGTGCCTTCAAAATCAAAACTGTATTTCATTTCTCGTAATCCCAATTTTTCCATCGTGTCTATGAATTTTTTGTGTTTTTTCTCTATATAAAACACAAAGAAACCGCCTCCGCCAGCGCCAGAAATTTTTCCTCCCAAAGCGCCATTTTCTTTAGCAATATCATAAATTTTATTAAACCTAGGATTAGACATTTTTGTTGAGATTTTTTTCTTATGTTGCCAATGTTTATCAAATAAAAGTCCGATATCGGTAATGTTTCCACTTTCTGTAGCGTCCAAAATTTGATAGCCAATTTCTTTAATATAGTGCATATTCTCTATAACATTTTTTTTCTGTTGTTTTGCTCCATTGCTTTGTTCAGAAAGAATTATATTAGCGTCTCTTGAAGTGTTTGTATAGAACATTAACATATTGCGATTCAAGCTATTTATTGTTTCTCCAGAAATATCCGCGTGTCTTACCTTAACCCTGCCATCCTTATTGATATCTAAAACTGTCAGACCACTGAAAGTTGCCATATATTGATCTTGCTTGCCGATGGGTTTTTTTAGAATGTCAATCTCAAGATTACAGGCTTTTTCAGCGAGCTGCCCGGGGGTAATTTTGCTTTTTTTAAAGGCGTGCAGCGCGTTTAAAAGTCCCACAGCGTAACAGCTTGATGAGCCGAGTCCTGTTCCCGCGGGTATATCTGCTAGCGAGGATATCTCTATTCCATTCTCAATGTTCATCATCTTTAGCGCTTCGCGAGCAATTTCATGCTTTAACTCGCTACAATAATTTACTGTTTCTGATTGGCTGTATTTTAATCTTACTAAATCATCAACGGCAGAACGATTAAGGACAATAAACATATATTTATCAATCCCTGCGGCAAAAATAAAACCGCCGTATTTTGAATAATATGCTGGCAAATCTGTGCCTCCTCCTCCCAGAGTAATTCTAAACGGTGTTCGAGTGATAATCATAATTTTATCTATTAGCTTTTTTAAGTAATTTTGGCGTATCAATAGGGATTAATCCTTCGCCAAAAACATAGCCATAAATTGGTAATTTTTCTCTTAACAATTTTGGAAAAATATCTTGAGCAAAATCAGAAAATCCATCGGGAATATATTTAACTATCTTAGGGTGGACAATGTATATTCCTGTATTAACCAAATTGCTATTAATCTTTTTTGGATCGGGCTTTTCAACAAATTTTTTAATTCGTCCATTATCTGCAATGAGAGCCACGCCACTTTTCCAAATCTCGCTTTTCCTTTTGTATAATCCCATTGATACTAACGCGTTTTTCTCTTTTTGAAAATCAATCAATTTATCTATGTTATAACTAAAGGGGTAAAAACTGTCGCCATAGACCACTAAAAAATCTTCTTTCCAATTATCTTTTTCATAAATATTAATAATTTTTTTTACACCACCTGCGGTTCCAAGAATATTTTTCTCATAAGAATAATTAATTTTAACTTTCCATTTACTGCCATCTCCAAAATAGCTTTTAATAATATCTGGAAGGTAATGAAGATTAATGTAAATATCTTTTATATTGTATTTTTTAAGCCATTCAATATTGTGCGCTAAAACAATTTCATTTTTAATCTTAAGCATTGGTTTGGGAATATTTTTGGTAATTTTTCCCAACCTAGCGCTTTTACCTGCGGCGAGTAAAATAGCTTTCATATTTTATTTAATGTTATTTTTTTTGATTTCTTCTTTAATATATTCAATCATATCCTTGATGCCTGTTTCAATATTTATTTTTGGTTTCCAGCCAATTTTTTGAGCTAAGCGGATATCAGCCAAAGTTTCCTGGGCTTCTCCCGGCAAATTCTTTTTAAAAACTGGAGAGATATTCTTTTTTAATATCTTACTGACCATATCATAAATTTCTAAAACTGAATAGCTTTTCCCATTACCTAAATTAAAAACTTTGTTATCAGTTTTTGCGTCTTTAATACAGAGAAGATGAAAGTCATTAATATCGTCTATATGAATAAAATCTCTTCGTTTCTTTCCTGATCCATAAATTATAGACTTTTCATTCTTAAGGAGCTTAATGATAAAAGCGCTCATTACTGGAGGAATGGTTCTTCTGTAATCTTGGCGGGGACCGTAAACACAGAAATAACGAAGAGCGGTAAAATTGAGTCCGTAAAAATGATTATAAGCTTTGGCGAACAGAGCGGAAGACAATTTGCTAATCGCGTAAAAACTTTCTGGTTTTTCATCATATTCTGGCGTAGGCAGTGTTTTACTTCCTTCGTAAATTGCTGCTGATTCTGCGTAAATTATTTTTTTAACCTTAGAACATCTTGAGGCTTCAAAAACATTGACAGTGCCAGCGACATTGATGCTTGAGGTCTCGACGGGATTTTCCTGACAATCCGCAATGCAATTTTTAGCAGCTAAGTGAAAAACAAAATCTATGTTTTTAAACAAAGGATAAATTTTTTTTGACCTGATATCTAATTTATGAAATTTAACTTTTTTGGGCACTTGTTCCTTAACACCATAAGAAAGATTATCTATACCAACAACCTGATGACCTTCTTTGATTAAGCGATCAGCAAGGTTGCTTCCGATAAAACCAGCAACCCCTGTAATAAGAATTTTCATATTAGTAATTAATTATTTGACTAAAATTATAAAAATTTGAGTTTAGTATTTCCAATCTTTTTTATAACATGGTCCCAAAGATAATCTTGTAATAAATCCCAGCGACCAGGAAAAATGCATACAGGGAAAAGAGATGAATAGACTTGGAAGTAATTTAATGTTTTTAATTCGTCTAGTAATAGATAATGATGAAACGAAATCAGCTACAAAATAACTTATCAATATTATGCAGAAAAGTATAAAAAAGTATGAACTGAAAAAAGAGAGAATGCCTGTTAGCGCAAGACTTATTAAAAATATAAGCGGAATAAATTGGCGTGCTTTTAAAACTTTATGTTTGTAAAAATTACCTGCTCTGGATCCGCCATAACGGAAATAAAGTTTCCATAAATCCTTAAAATTATCTCTAGGATAATAGTAAGCAATAACATCTTTGTTTAAATAAACCTTGCCGCCTGCTTTTTTAATGCGGTAGTTAATGTCAGAATCCTCGCTAATAATGCCCGAACTTTCATCAAAAAACCCTATTTTTTTAAAAATATCTTTTTTGAAACAGCCAAGATAAACACTATCCACAAAACTGCTTTTTTTGCCCAAACGAAATTGGGCATTGCCTACGCCAAAAGGATGTGACATGACCAGTCCTATGGCTTGTTGCGTTCCCTTGGTTGGCATGGGTCTCTGGATGCCCCCAACATTATCGGCTCCAGTTTTAAGTAGAGTTATAACACATTTGCGAATATAATCTTTGGAGATAATTGTCCTTGCGTCTATTCTTATAACAATTTCTCCCTTGGCATTTCTAATACCAATATTTAAGGCAGAAGATCTTGCCTTTTTGTGATTATCAAAAATTTTAATATTAGTTCCGGAATTTGTCTTGATAAGTTCTTCAATTTTTGTACGAGTTTTATCCTCGCTCATTCCATCTATAACTAATACCTCTATTTTATTTAGCGGGTATGATTGAGACAAGATTTTTTCTACGCAACTTTTGATAAAATTCTCTTCATTTCTAACGGGCATTATCACAGAAATCAATGGCAATGAATTTTGTTTTTTGTTATTTTTCATTTTTCTCTGAATAGGAATTACGCAACTGATTTATTAACCATATTTTTTTAAGAAGGGGCTTTAAAATAAAAGAAGGAATTGCAATTAAAACTATTGCCGGAATATAAAGGAGAATTTTTAATGGCTGAGCCAATAAATTAACAAAAGTTTTATAAAATTCTTTTTTCTTTCCGACCAACAAATAAGCAATAGCAAGTTTAAACTCCATTTTTCTAAAGATTTTTTCCATTTGATTTTTTCTAATTCTTTCTTTGGGAATTTTTGGGTAGATCTTTTCTAAAATTTTTATAGCGTTTTCTTTTACCATCCATTGATTTTCTAATCTAGTATTGCCGTCTTTTCTAATCTCAACTTTAACTAAATCCTCATCTATATATCCGAAGAGAAAGCCATTAATTGCTATTTTTAGGAACATTTCCCAATCTTCTGAATAATATTTTTTCTCGTTCAATGCGCCAACTACTTTTTTCCAAAGTTCTTGAGAGATCATTATTGTGCTCAAGTTTAAAAAAACCGAATTTAACAAATCATCCAAAAGATCTCCCGAATAGTATGGATGTTTTTTTCTAAAAAACTGATCGGGCTTATCAGCATAAAAATGCAACATATTGCAATAAGCAATTTGATACCGAGGATTGTCTAATAAAAACCGAACTTCTTTTTCAACTTTTTCCGGAAGATAAATATCATCAGCGTCTAAAAATGTAATGTACTCTCTTTTGCTTTTGCCGATAGCGTAATTACGCGCTCTTCCTTGTCCCTGATTTTTCTGATACAAATAAATGAGTCGTGGGTCTTTGTAAGACTTAATAATCTTGGCCGTATTGTCGGTTGACCCATCATCAATAACAAAAATTTCTATATTTTTATAGGTTTGATTAAGTGCGCTTTCAATCGCTCTTCGGATATAATTTTCTGCATTATACGCAGGGATAATAATAGAAACCAAAGGATTTTTTGCCATCTTATTTTCCATAATGATTTATTAAATTATGAGTTTATTGTTTGGTACAAGTAATATATCCCCAGTTCTTTTAATTCGTCGAATATTTATATGTTTTTTGTAATTGTAAATAGATCGTGCGGTGTAGCCGTGTTTTGTTATAAAGTTTTCGAAATTTCTTAAAACAATAGAAGAACCATAAACATTCTGTGTAAATTCCATAATAATAACAGGTTTTTTATTTTTTGAATTTAGGTAGTTTTCGAGACCTTGCAATACTTGAAATTCAAATCCTTCTACATCAATTTTTATCAAAGAAATTTTGCTTAAACTATTATTTTTAATGTAATCATCAAGTCTTACAACTGGAACTTTAATAATTTTTTTTGTAATTTTGGCACTTGAATTATTTAAAATCAAACTGCTGCCACCCGTGTGCGGTGGAAGGGTTATCTGCATTTTTGCTATTTGTTTTTTGTTCCCTAATGCGACCTTGTTGGTAAAAATCTTATATTTTTTATTAAAAATAGCTATTTTTTCTAGATAGTGAAAGTAAATTGGTACAGGTTCAAAAGTATGTACTTCGCCGTTTTCCCCAACTTCATTGGCGGCTACTGCAGTGATATATCCTATATTAGCACCCACATCAATGAATGTATCGCCTGGCTTTAAATATCGTTTAATCATTTCTACAACAGGCATTTCGTATTCATCAAAGTATATTTGTTTAAGGTACATTTCTCCATAATCTACATTTTTAAAATCATAATTGATTTTTATACCGCCAATAATTTTTCTAAATTTTTTTGTTGGGGCATTTTTCCATTTTTTACTTTTTCGTTTAATTTTGTAATTTACATACCTTAAAAATAATTTTGGGTTTTGAATTAAAATTATGCATGCCTCTAATAAATTATTTGATTTCATTATAAAGATTATAATTAAACATTTTTACGAAGGACGATAAAATAAAATAAAATCTGGATCACTGTTCCTATGTTTCTTAATATTTTCCATAATGATTTGCTAATCCATGAACAACCCCTTTTAAGGCCATGGAAATCTTTTTTAAAGTTTTATCTTCAAAAAAGATTATTTTAAATACTAATTTTGTATTAGAAAAAATATTACCAAAAACCCATTTAGGAGAATTAAAAAAAAATTTTTTATATAAGTAAATACTATTTCTAAAAATATAATAAAATCTAATGGGCGAATGACCGCTAACAATAAACCTTTTGCCAAACAATTTTTTTGTTTTTGGATTGTCGCCAATTTTTTGAGAGAGGACTGCCCTAGAAATAATGATTGTTTCGTAACCTTCTTTTTTAGCCCTTAGACAAAATTCATTATCAACACACTCTATGAACAAATCATCTTTATAATTTCCAATCTTTTTAAAAAGACTTATTTTGACTAATTGACCAGAAGTAATAGCGACTGGTACAACTTGTATAGCAGGTTTTTCTTTATAAGTTAAGCCCTTGGCAGTTTTATAATTTGGCGCCAAAATGCCAATTTTCTCTTTATCTTTCTGACTTAGTTGACCATAGGTATTTAACATTTTTTTAATCATATCTTTTTCAAGGATGCTGTCCTGATCAAGGGTTAAGAGCCAGTTGTATTTGTTTTTTATAGCATATCTTGCTCCCTGATTAAGGGCGGTGGCTATACCCAAATTTTCTTTATTTAATATTAGTTTTATTTTCTCGAACTTTTTTTTTGGTCGTTTCAAAATCTCAATTTTTTCTTTTTTAGATCCATTATCTATAATCAATAATTTATCTACCTGACTAACAACAGAAAATGCGCATTTTTCAATAAGCTTGTCGGGATTATAACTGATGATTACTGCACAAATTTTAGTCATACTAGTCATTTATATACCACTGAATAGTTTTTTTAAGACCCTTTTTAAAATCAGTATTTGCTTCAAATCCAAACTCTTCTTTTGCTTTTTTAACATCAAGGCACCGGCGTGGTTGGCCATCTGGCTTAGCCTTATTCCATACTATTTTGCCACTGAAGCCCGTCAATTCTTTTATTAAAAGGGCAAGATTTTTAATTGAAATTTCTTTTCCAGAACCTAAATTGATTGGATCAGTTTTGTTATATTTTTTTGTGGCAAGGACAATTCCTTTTGCGGCATCTTCAATATACAAAAATTCTCTTGTCGCTTTTCCGCTTCCCCAGAGAACCACCTCTTTTTCATTATCCTTTTTGGCGTCTAAACATTTTTTAATAATCGCGGGGATAACATGAGAGCTTTTGGGATCAAAATTATCACCTGGACCATACATATTAACAGGCATCAAAAAAATTGAATTAAATCCGTATTGCGATCTATAGGCCTGAGATTGGACTAAAAGCATTTTTTTTGCCAAACCGTAGGGAGCATTTGTTTCTTCAGGATAGCCATCCCAGATTTTTTCTTCTTTAAAAGGCACAGGAGTAAATTTGGGGTAGCAGCAAATCGTGCCTATGGCGACAAATTTTTCAATACCTGCTTTTCGAGCCGCTTCCATTAACTGGATGCCCATTATGGCATTATCGTAGAATAGCTCTCCTGGATTTTCTTGATTAAATCCAATGCCGCCAACTTTTGCGGCAAGGTGAATAACAATTTCTTGGTTCCTGACCGCCTTTTGGCAGTTTCCCCATTTTCTTAAATCTAAATCTTTTGCTGTTGGCAAAAATAGATTTTTTTTTGGGACTTTTTTAGCCAGCAGTAATTTAGCTAACTCTTTTCCCAGAAAGCCATGAGCGCCGGTGATTAAAATTTTCTTTTTAGCCAAATTAATCATATTGTTCAAAATTACTTTTAATCTTAAATCCTCCATTTGTTAAATGAACATCTTTTTTTGCTTCTTCCAAATCAGCGCCAACCATTTCTTTTACCAATTCCTTGAAATTTATTTCGGGCTGCCATCCTAACCTTTGCCTTGCCTTAGCGCTATTTCCCATTAATGAATCTACTTCGGCGGGACGGAATTGTCTTTGGTCAATTTCTATTAAAACTTTTTTTGTTTTTTTATCTATTCCTTTTTCGTCTACTCCCTTGCCTTGCCATTTGAGCTCAATGCCAAGCTCTCGAAAAGCAGTTTCGCAAAAATATCTTACTGAATGTTGTTTACCAGTGGCGATAACATAATCGTCTGGTTTTTTTTGCTGAAGAATGAGCCACATTGCCTTGACATAATCTTTGGCATGGCCCCAGTCTCTTTTACTGTTTAAGTTGCCCAAATAGAGCTTATCTTGGAGACCGAGACTAATTCTTGAAGCCGCCCTGGTAATTTTTCGAGTAACAAATGTCTCTCCTCTGCGGGAACTTTCGTGATTGAAACATATCCCAGAACAGGCAAAGATATTGTATGCTTCCCTATAATTAACTGTTATCCAATGGGCGTATAACTTAGCAACTCCGTAAGGGCTGCGAGGATGAAAAGGCGTTTTTTCATTTTGAGGAATTTCTTTCGGATCGCCCGAAAACATTTCACTGGTAGATGCTTGATAAAATTTGGTTTTATCTTCAAGCCCCAATATGTGAATAGCTTCTAAAATTCTTAATGTTCCAAGAGCATCAGTGTCGGTTGTATAAAGCGGCGTTTCATAGGAAACTTTAACGTGGCTTTGGGCAGAAAGATTGTAAATCTCATCTGGCTTAACTTGCTGAACAATATTAATAATATTTGCCATATCTGTGATGTCTCCATAATAAAGGATCAGTCTTTTTTTTCTTTCATGGGGGTCTTGATAGATGTGGTCAATCCGCGCCGTATTAAAAGAAGAAGAACGGCGCTTGATTCCATAAACTGTATACCCTTTGTCTAAAAGGAATTCGGCGAGATACGAGCCGTCTTGTCCTGTAATGCCGGTAATTAAAGCTTTTTTCATATATATGTTTATTTATGTTAAAAAATTGATTTTTCTTTAGAGCAAATGCCAAAACTTGAGCAGCTTAATAAGTCCTTCATCTAACGAAACTGTCGGTTTCCATCCTAATTCTTCTTTAATTTTTGATGCGTCGGGAGCGCAGCGCATTCGTTCGCTCGGTCTATCAGGATAATAAATCGGTTTAGCTTTTTTTCCTAAAAGGCGCGCAATCTTATGATAAAGGTCGTTTAATGTAGTTTCAATACCTGTACTGACATTAAAAACAGGATTAGGATAATCGTTTTTTATATTAAGCGCCTTGAGATTTGCGCGGACTGCGTCCTTGACATAAAGATAATCTCTAATCTTTGTTCCGTCCCCCCAAATTTCAGCCTGTTTTCCCTGTGATAACTTTTTAATATAATCTGCCATAGCGCCGGTTGTCTGGCGAGGGCCGTAAGTAGTCGTATAGCGCATAACTACATAAGGTACGCCAAAGGCGTTTTTAAAGAAACCGACATAATCTTCAACAGCCCGCTTGGCAATAATATAAGGAGATATTGGATCTATTGGAGCGCCTTCTTGTATGGAAAGATTTTTGCTGTCTTTGTAAAGGAATCCGGATGAAGCGAAAATAAATTTTTTAAAATTCTTTAACTCTCTCGCTGCTTTTAAAATTCTTATCGAACCGATAAGGCAATCCATATCAAGCATGGGGTCTTGAACTGATTTTGGAACCTTAACATAAAAGGCAAAATGATAAATGATTTCCGGTTTTTCTTTTTTAATAATTTCTTCTATTTTTGGACTATTGATATTTAGCTTATAAAATTTTGCGGCAGGATTTAGGTTTTCTTTTCTGCCGGTTGACAAATTATCAACGACAACAACTCTCGCACCTTTTTTTATTAAAGCGTCAACTGTATGAGAGCCAATAAAGCCAGCGCCACCAGTAACTAATATTTTTTTATTTTTCAAATTCATAGAATATTAATATTTTTTTCAAAAAATACATAATAAATAAACCTGAATTTATTTTTTCCTGTGTTATAAAAATTTAACAATTAATGCTTGATGATGAGAGATTCTGATAATATACTCAGGTTTATCTTGAAAAAATTCTTCAACAGCTTTTTTAACACCAAGGGCGCAAGGATAGTCATGAATTAAAACAATGCCACCTTTATTTATTTTCGGCCAGAAAAACTCAAGTCCAGATTTCGTGCTTTCATAAATATCAGCATCTAAATGAACGAAAGAAAATTTTATTTTACCTACTTCTTTGGCTGTTTCCGGGAAAACACCGATGTGATACTTAATTTGTTTGTGTCGCTTTAATAATTTTTTTACTGTTGTAAGATTTGTAGTAAAAGATCCTTTGTAAAAAATATCATTATCTATCTCGCTCGGGGTAGGCATACCGTCAAAAGTATCGAATAAGTGTAGTGTTTTATTTTTCGTTCTTGCTTCGCATATAACTTTTGCACTTCCCCCCCTATAGACTCCTAATTCTGCTATATCTCCCTTTATATTATTGATTAAGCCAATCAACTGAAATAGTATTTGTATTTCATGATAATTAAGGGCGATGATTTTATAATTAATAAGTTTCTTGGATAGTCGGAGTATGTTTTTATCCAACCTTACGAAAGTACGATTAAGGCGTTCTTCTAAAACTTTACTAATAAGCTTTCTTAAAATCTGCCTTAGTTTTGTTTTTTTGTTTTGTAAGCTCATAGACTATTTTTTTTCAAAGAATACATGACAAGCAGACTCAGATTTTATTAGAATTTTTTTAAGCTCTTTTATGTTTGTATTAAAATAACCGGGATGTAAATTAGGAGAATTAATTTTTGATGAAAAATAATTATAAATTATTTTGACCAATCCAACTTCCCTAATTAAGAGTGGATCCATTTCCCAAGCGGCTCTTTTTACCTCAAACCCATGTTGCTCCAAAATATCTAATAATTCTACGACCTTGTTTTTAATGATTGTAGGATGTATTTCTATAAAAATTCTAAGTGGTTTTTTAACGGCTAATGTTTTTTTCATACCCTGAATGATTTCAAATTCATAACCTTCTGTATCCATACGAATAAAATTTGGTGTGGGTTTATCTTTCAAAAACTTGTCTAAGATTACGGTTTTTACCATTATTTTTTCAGTAATTTTTGATTCATCTTTTATCATTGAACAGCAGTTGCAATGAGGAGTTAAATATATGGGGTTTATCATATTCTTTGCGCCAATAGCTAAATTGAAAGTTTCTATATTTGTGTAGTTATTCAGAGCAATATTGTGTTCTAGAAGTTTGAAATTTTGAGGAACAGGCTCAATGGCATATATTTTTCCCTTACTACCAACAAGATTAGCTTCCATAAGAGCGTAATATCCTATATTCGCTCCAATATCGATAACTATATCCCCCTTTTTAATTTCTTTCATAACTGTTTTAGTTGAGAAGGGTTCGCGAATACCGGATAAAAGAAGGTCGCAAGTTATTCCCTTGTCTTTTAAGTTTAAAATGAATTTATTATTTAATACTTTTTTGACAACATACCCCCCCTCTTAGATCGGAAAATTTTAATTGATTTAACTATGATGTTCTTTTTTAGTCTCAGATAGCTTTGAGCAGATCTTCTGCCGAGTCTAAAATAAGATTGCTTAATCCCGTCTTGCTTAATTCTTTCAATCGCGTGTTTCGTAAATTTAATCATATTGTTTTATACATTTTAATAATTTGTTCAACTCTGTTGTGATATGTGTGATCTTTAAGCGCTCTTTTAGTTCCGGCTTTTTTTATTTTTTCTCTTTCTTTATCGTGGGTCAAATAATAATCAATTTTCTCAAACCATTCTTTTGCGCTGAGCTTAGCTATGACCATTTCATCTTCTTTAAAATATTTTCTGAGCGCTGGCACATCATCACAAATCTCAAATCCGCCACAAGCGGGAATTTTAAAAGTTCTTTGGTTTAAAATATAGTTTGGTTGGCTTCCGTCAGATTCTCTCTCGTGGAAGTTAAGGGAAATTTTTGCTGATGAATACAGTAGCGACTCATCTTCAATTGGCAGAGTGATTCTCAGTTTGTTTATAAAATCAGAAGTGCGAGCTAATTTTATTTTTCTTGTTCCCGCTTGTATGGCTCTCAGAAAATTATCTTTAATTGTCCAATATGGTCCGAATATTCCAACTTTGTACTTTTTGGTTAAAGGAATTAGTATTTCATCAAAAAACCATTTTTTCATGGGTAATTTTGCGCCGAGAAAGGCAATATCATAAGCATATTTTTTTGATGGGGCGACAGGAAAATGATGCAATTTATCAGCTGCGTGAGCAATGGTATGGTAATCTTTGCCAATTAATTTTTTAAAATGTGCCATACATTCTGGCTCTTTTTCTCCGTAATATAAATCGGCAAATTCAGGATCTTGCATAATTTTTAAAATATTTGGGTCTCTGTCAAATAAGTGACCGACTCCCATAAAGACCTTTATTCCCAAAGAACGAGCTTTCTTAATTGTCTTAATATCTTGGGGGAAATGGAGGTAGTCAAGTGATGCGAAAAATAGATCTGGCTTTGTGCCAATGAGTTTTTGTTTTAAATTATCTTTATCTGTAAGGGGCAAGAATTCATGTCCCAAATCTTGCCAAGCATTTTTATATCCATCATATATAAATCGATGGGCTCCCATGCCTCTGGGTTGTTTTATGTGGTACAAAATCTTCATAAATATTTTTTAAAAACAGCTTCTAATTCTTTAGTTGCTTTTTCCCAGCGAAAATTTTGAATATATTTCTGCCCAGCACAGGCGATTTGTTTTCTTTTCTTAGGATTTTCTATAAGACCAATAATATCTTTTGCCATTTTTTTAATATCTCCGGGCTCTGAAACTAAAGCGGTTTTTCCTGGCAAAGTATATTCAGAAATCGCGCCAGCATTTGTAGTTACAACCGGAATACAACAAGCCATTGCTTCCATTGGCGGCATTCCAAAGCCCTCTTTAAGCGAAGGATAAAGAAATATATCGCATGAATTATATAATTTTCTCAATTCATCTTTTACTGGACAAAGATGAAATTCGGCTTTATCCAATAGGCGAGAAATATGTTCTGGTTTTCTTTTTCCAAATAATACAAGTTGGATGTTCGGGTATTTTTTTTGCACGAGCTCTATAATTTTTAACCCTTCTTGTGTGCCTTTTCGCGCTTCATCTCTATAGGGCATTAAAATCCGTATTATACCTTTCTTTCTTTTAATTTTTTGAGGATAAAATTGTTTATGGTCTGGCGCGTGTAAAATAATTGATTCTACGTTTGTGCCTGCCATTTTTTTGAGCGTTTTTTTGAGCCAGCTTGAATTAACTATATGCTTAAGACCAAGCTGATAGCTTTTGCGTACACGCCCTGTCTTACTAACCCAATCTTCATAATCTTGAACAAAGTAAAATTTTTCACCTTTTTGCTTGCTATATTTTTTTACAAAATAAGCTGTCTCCCACCAAGTAGACAAAATAATATCTGCATCTGGAATATATTTTTCTCGAAGAGAAGGAACCGACAATACCGTCGCTTTCAAGTCAAACCATTTAACAAAAACTCCGCAACCCTTTGATTTTTTGAATATTCTCAAAAGCTTAGTTAAGACATTGAACGGATTAAACCATTTGTCTTGAAATATAAACGGAGTTAAAGAACAAACAACAAAAACTTGATGGCCGCGATCTGTCAAGCAATTGGCAAGTTCAAAAATTGCTTTATTGCCACCAGAAAGGCCAAGGCCAGAAGTAATAAAAGTAATTTTCATTATTCTATTCCTCTCTGCTTAAATCTTTCTATCAGTTTTTTTGGATTTTTAAGATAGAAAGAGAAAACAGGGAAAGTACATGATTCTAAGCTCCAACCGTAAGCCCATTGATTGAGACACCCCTTACAGCGTTTTGCCATTTTTCTTATCTGCTGAGCTTCTTTGCTTTTCCAAATTTCCGAAGGGCTTTTTTCTCTGATATTGCCGGCTGAAATATCAAAATAATTAAGGCAAGGAACAATATCGCCAGCCCATGTCAAGACAAAAAAAGTATTCAATGCAAAACAAGGAAACTTGAAAAATTTTCCCTTCAACGAAGAAAGCCACATTTCTTTTAAGAAAGACGGCTCAAAAGAAGCTACCGCATTATATAATTTTTTATTTATGTTTAACTGACTATTGTTATTACCATAAAAAGGCGATTGGTTGTAGTATTGAACCAAAACATCAATGTCTAATTTTTTGCCATAGTCATTAACTTCATTAAGAGATTCAAGCGTTAAATCCGAAAGAGTGAAGCCAATAGCAAATTCAAGGTTTTTACTATATTTTTTTCTTAAGCTTACCAATTCCTTTAGAAGAAAATCAGCTTTTTTAAAATTTCCTGGAACGCCCCTAATTTTATCATGCTTTTCTCCTATGCCATCCAAAGACACGCCGATAGAAATAGGGATATTATTTTTTAAAAGCCGTTTTGAAACATCAAGAATTTTCTGAGGAAGAAGGGCATTAGTGCTCATCTGGAGTTTTGCCTTGGGTAAAATCTTGTGTTCTATATAAATAATTTCAGCGAGATCGTTCCTTAAGCTCACTTCTCCACCAGTATTAATAATTTCACAAATATTTTTGAATAACGGATCTTGAAGAGCTTGAGTAATTTCCTTCAAGCTTAACGGTTTAGACTTGGGAGGATTTTGCCAGATATTGCAATGCTGGCAGTGCGAATTGCAGTTGCCTGTCGGCATAAAAACGAGCCAGCGTGGTTTCATAGGTTTGCCAGAATTTCTGATAGCTAAATTTTTAGCACTTTTTAGAGAGTTTTTACTAACTCTGCTTATTTTTTTAATATCCATTTTTTTTGATTAATTTTAAAAATCGATTTTAAGAAATTGTTTAAACAAATTATTATTGTTGCGATTAAATCTTGTGTTTGTTCTTGCGACGAGGATAATTATGGAAATATTTTCACAATCATTCATTTTTTAAAGCTAAAACATCCTATTCTTTTTTAGAATTTTTTTCGCGCTAAGTATAAATAAAAAATAAATCATAGTTCCGATTATAACAGAAAAGATAACATTTAAATTATAAATCTTAGAATAGGTTATGACAAAATACATTGGAATGCTGGCAATGATAGCCACAGTTAATGCCGAAAAAAACTTTAAATTTATAGGATGAATCGGGTTGAATTTTACGACAAGCTTAATCAATAAAAAGAAAACTATTGCATAGGTTATGAGCGTAGCGATGGCGGCACCGTTGAGACTATACTTTGGAATTAAGAGAAAATTTAAGAATATATTTATTATTGCCCCCGTCATCGTAATCCAAAAAAGTTTTTTTTGTTGATTAAACACAACTATGGCCTGTTGAATTGGGTTAGACAAAAATAGAATGGCTGTCATAATAAGTAAAATTTTAAGAGAGAGAGTGGCGGGGAGAAAGCTTTCACTATAAATAAGTTTAATAATTTTAGGAGCAAGAGCAATACCTCCCACCATTATTGGAACAGCTAAAATAATCATCATTTCCATTTGCTTATTCCAGATGTTTTGAAAGCTTTCTTTTGATTTTTTAGAAAACCTGCTTAAGGCCGGATAAAAAACTTGACCGATAAGTCCCATGGGAATAAGTGTTATACCGATGATTTTATAAGAAGCATTATACCAGCCAGTTTCTGTAATTTGTCCCCAGTAGCCCATCATAACAGAGTCAATGGAATTATAAACAGTAGCAAACATGCCCGCGAGAGCCAAAGGCCAAGATACTTTTATAAGATTTTTCCAAACAGTTTTATTAAAAGACAGTTTTAAGCGAACAAATTTAAAGTTGAAAATGAAAAGAAGAAGAATTAAAGAAGCTAAACTGGCGAATAAGTAAGCCAAACCCAAATTTCGGACAGAAGGGAAATTGAAAAGAACAAAAAATCCAGCGCCTGTGACTAAGAATGTTTGAAAAACAACAATCCATGCCTGATATTCCATTCTTTGTCTTGCCTGCAAGAACGCATAAATGATACTGCTAAAACTAGCACTTGAAGCATAAATTCCCAAAACCCAAATCAGCTTGCGAATTAAAGGATCAGAAGTAATAAAAAATGAACCGACGAAAACAGCAACCATTCCTCCTATTGCCAAAAGAATCTTAAGAGAGAGAACAGAAGAAAACTCTTTTTCTTTTTCTTTATCTTTTGCAATGTCTCGCGCGACAATTGGGGAGATGCCTAAATCAGAAAAAATCGCGAATAAAGAAATAAAAGCAAAGGCAAAAGTAAATTTTCCGTATTCAGTTGCTCCCAGAATACGCGCGACATAAATAATTAAACTTAATTTTAACAATCTGACGATAACTTCAGAAAAAGAAAGCCAAAAGGTATTCTTGAAAATTGTTTGTTTTTGACTAGTATTTTTAAAGAGAAAATTTCTAATTCTTTTCATTGATAATTTCTTTAAAGAAAGCTAAATATTCTTTTCCTATTTTTTCCCAAGTGTTTGCCGCTTTTGCCACATTGTCTGAGAGCTCTTTTTTTTCTTGGTTATTCATAGATAAAAACTTTTTCATATTATTTGCCAAATCTTCTGGATTTTCCGGCTCCGTTACTAAACCCATTTTATGTTTTTTAACCAATCTGCCCATTTCGGACACATCGCTTGCTATAACCGGTGTTTTATAAATCGCCGCTTCTTTTAACAAGGGTCCGCTTCCACCGGTATAGATTTTTCTATAAGGAAAAACTGCGGCATCACTTGAGAAAAAATAGAGAGGAACATTTTTATCTTCCACATACCCAAGCCGAAGAATAATTTTTTCTTCTATATTTAATTTTTTGATTAGTTTTTTGATTTCATCCTCACTGTATTCAAACAAAGAGCCGGCAATAACCAGTTTAAAATTTTCGTTTTTCAACAGAGAAACAGCTTTTAAAAGATATTCAATGCCCTTATCTTTTCTAAGCATCCCGAAAAAGAGAAAAAGCGGTCCATCGCATTTTATATTTATTTTTTTTCGAGCGCTAATCTTGTCCAGAAATTCTTTTGGCGGATCAGCGCCGTCATATACGACTCTAATTGGAAAATCATTTTTTAACTTAAGTTGTTTTTTTAATTCTTCTTTATGAAACTCTCCTAAAACTAAAAATGCTTTAATTCTTTTTTTAACAGCGCTCTTTAAAATTTGTTTTTGAAGAACCTTATAAGTTTTAAAAAGAAAATTTCCCGCAAACTTTTTAAAGGAAAAATTAGCCGCTTGAACCATTAAAATTAACGGCGGTATTTTTCTGCCAAATAATTTAAGGAGCAAGGAGAGAATTCCGTATTCTGTATCCATCACAAAAACAATATCAAAATCATTTTTTTTCAAATACTTAATCGCCTCACGAATAGCCACAAAAGAATTTCTTAAGTAAGCATATAAATACAAAAAAGGCAATTTCTTTTTAAGACGGTCAAATTTTTCAAAACCATATTTGCCATTTTTAAATTCAACAATATTAAAAAGAGGTTTTTCTTCAATGTATTTTTCCGGGTAAATTTTATTGGTAAAAAGGGTTATGTCGGCGCCCTGTTTAGCTATTTCTTGGCAGACATGAGTAGTGTAGATGCCATAATGGCCCATTTTGTCGCCCGTTGGTTGTATAAAGAAGATTTTCATTATCTTTTTGGCTTTGCCACAATTAAAGTGTGCCAGCCCAATTTTTTTTCAAGCCATCTAAAGGAAAAATGCGGCAAGTATCTGAAATACCAAACTTTTTTATAACGGTATTTTTTATAATCATCAATCACATAGGGGAAAATATGGTCTTTATATATTTTGACGATATCAAAATCTTTCATTAGGCGATAAATTTCTTTTTTAGAATAAATATATGTTACCGGCGATCCAGTTTGGGCTTCCGAATATTGGGGGACGAGTTTTTTTATCTTCCAAAATTTTCCCTTGCCATAGCCCATAATAATCCAAAACACTTTCCAACACCACTTTGAGTAAAGCATAATTCTTAATTCTGTTTCTGGCTTACAATATTTTTTAATTTCTTCAAAAACTTTTTCTGGATTTGGCGTGTGGTGAATAACACCAAATGAATAAATCAAATCATATTTTTCTTTTGGCAAAAACTCACTTAGCTCTTCAATATTTCCTTCAAAGAATTTCGCCTTGAGGTTGTAAGTTTTAAATCTTCTGCGAGTAATTTCAAGGCTTTTTTTAGACAGCTCAACAACGGTTAATTCAGCTCCTGCTTTTGCAAAATTAATTGAGTCGGTCCCGATACCACAACCGAGCTCTAAAACCTTTTTTCCTTTCCATTTTTTAAATTGAGCAAACGCAGGGATATGGGGTTCAACAAAATATTTTCTTTTTTCAACTTCTTCAAAATATTTTTTTGTGCCAAATTTGCTTTGCGAATGACGAACATTGCAAGGGCGGTCATTCCAATATTGTTTTACCCTGTTTATTTTATTTGCTTTTTCCGATTGCTTCATAGGTCACATTTTCTCCTAAATATTTATTCTCTAAAATTCTCCAACAATCAATAACGATTGTTTTTTTTGTAAAATTGTTTTTATTAATTTTATAAAATTTCTTATCTGGAGTTGTTATTATAACAATGAAAGACGACCCAACGCATTTTTTGAGAGAATCAGCATACTTAATTTTATTTTTAAAAACTCGTTTTGTGTTTTCTATTGCCAACGGATCATAAACAGTAATTTCGGCTTTACTTTTAAGCAGTTCCTTAATAAGAAAAATAGCGGCCGATTCTTCAATAACAGGAGTATCTGGTTTAAAAGAAAGTCCTAAAATTGAAACAGTGTTGCTGTGTGAATTTTTAAAAATATTTTGAACTTTTTTAGTAATCAATTCTATTTGCAACTTATTAATTGCGTCGGTTGCTTTAACGAGTTTGGCATCATAAAAATATTTTTTGGCAAAAGCCGTAAAAGCACGACCATCGCGCGGAAAACAGGGACCGCCGTATGCTAACCCTGCCCTGAGATAAGACGGCGCAATTCTTTTATCGGCGCCTAAAGCTTTGCTGATTTTATCAACTTCTGCGCCAGAGATTCTTTCACAAAGATTTCCCAGAGTATTGGCAAAACTAATTTTCATAGTGATATAAGCATTCAAGCTAATCTTTGCAATTTCAGCGGATATAATAGACATTCTTGCGATGTACGGTTTATTGTCGCAAAGATTTTTATAAAATTTTTCTAAAATATCTCCCGCTTTTTTATTTGACTCTCCGATTAAAACCATATCAGGATTTAGGGTGTCATGAATAACACTTCCAAGTGCGATAAATTCCGGATTATAACAAATGCCAAAATCTTTATTCAAAATTTTGCCGGAATATTTTTCAATCAAGGGAATCAAACTTGATTCAATTGTTCCCGGTGAAACAGTTGATGTAATCACAAAAAGATGATAACTATTTTTATGCCTTAAGGACTTTGACAAGGGGATTAAAGCGCTCAAAAGGAGCTTGTCTGAAAAATGCCCATCCGGTTTTGAGGGCGTTGGGACAATTAAAAAAGTGACATTAGATTCTTTAATTATTTTTTCTGAATCTTGAGTGGCGCGTAAATTCTTTTTTGCCTTGTTTAATAGGACCTGAAGTCCCGGTTCAATCACGGGCGCTTTTCCTTTATTAACGAGCGCGACTGTTTTTTTATCAATATCAAGACCAATCACCTTATATCCCTTATACGCGGGGCAAACGGCTGCGCAAATGCCTAATTTTCCAAGACCGATGACAGATAATTTTAGTTTTGTTTTCATAATTGTTAACAAAAAATACATTTTGGAGGATTTTCTCGTTTGTATTCTGTTGAGTCAATCCTTTTAATAACTTTATTTACAAGTGATTTGTTGAATTTATTATTTTTTAATATTTTTTCTTTAGTGAATTTTTTAATCATTTTAAAATAAATAATTGGATCAGCTTCTTTATAGCTGAAACCCAATTCCTTTTCATCAGTTTGTTCTTTCCAAAGATCGGCAGAAGGGGCTTTTTTAATTATTTTTTCAGGTATTTTAAAATATTTTGCCAACTGATAAATATGGGTTTTAAATAAGTTCGCAATAGGCCTAATGTCGCAGGCCTGATCTCCATAAAGAGTAAAATACGCCAAATAGTATTCGCTTAAGTTTTCTGTGCCGACAACAAGACCATTTAATTTTTTTGCTAAGGCATATTGAATAATCATTCTTTGTCTTGCCATAATATTCCCTTTATCAAGCGCATCTATATTAATATGTTCTTTCAGTTTTTTTATTTGAGCATCAACAGAACTACCTATATTAATAGTTATAGTTTGTTTTTTGGGTAGATTTAGAGATTTTTCAATTAATAAACTGTCGCTAATGCTTTGTTTTTTGTAGGGAAGATTAATTGCATAAAGTTTTAAACCAGCTTCTTTGCACAGAAAGGCGCAAACAGCAGAATCAATTCCTCCAGAAATAGCGAGAATAGCCGTCCTTTTTTGTCTTTCGCTAAACTCTTTTTTTAAAAAATTAATAATTTTTTGTGATGTTTTTTCTGGATTAATATTTAAAAATTTCTGCATATTTTTTAATCAAATATGTTTTTTAAAAATTTCTTCGCCTGTTTTAATCTTTCTTCTGTGCCAGTTGTAAACCAATGAGAGATGTTTTGATAACAGGCCAGTTTTTTATTTTTGGCCAAAACAGGAAAGACATCTCTTTCTATTGAAAAATATTTATCTGGAAAAGCTTGAAAAATTCCGGGATTTAAAATATAAAATCCAGTATTAATATGGCCGGATCTTTTTGTTTTCGGCTTTTCTAAAAAATCTTTAATTAAACCGTTAGCATGTTCTACTAAGCCAAAATCTCTTGCATCCTCAACTTCATAAATTGCGATAGTGTTTTCTATATCGTGTCCTTCGTGAAATTTAACGAAATCATTGAAGTTTATTTTGGGAAAATCATCAACATTAAGGGCCAAAAAATCTTCATTTAAATCGCGCGAAGCAAATTTAATGCCGCCACCCGTGCCGAGCTTTTCTTTTTCAATAACCCATTCATATTTGCCAGGATAATTTTCCTTCATATGATCTATGATTTGGTCGGCCATATAACCCAAGCTAAGTCTAATATCTGAAAAACCATTGCGCTCTAAAAGATTAATTTGATAATCCAAAAGAGTTTTATTATTAATTTTTATGAGTGGCTTAGGAATGCCTTTCGCAGATATTGGCAATCGTGTTCCTTGACCACCGGCTAATATAATAACCTTCATGTTATGCGTAAAACTTAAAACTTAACACCTATACTTATTTTAAAGATTTAACTTATTTAAACAAACGCCTATTATTGAATTTAGAAAAAGCCCTATGTTCAGGGCATTTGGCGGTGTTCGGATGGCAGTTTCGATTAAGAATAGATATTTTTATCCACACAAGTACATGTGGATTATTCTTTTTATTCTACCTCAATATAATATTTTTAATAGTTCTGCTTTGCTCTCTTTGAAAAGATCATTTTAATTGTTTGCAACAATATATTTATATCAAAAAGAAGAGAGTGATTTTTTACATAAAAGAGGTCGTAGCGGGTTTTTTCCACACTGTCATCAATTGACCTTGCATAAAAAGAATTAATCTGAGCCCAGCCCGTAACGCCTGGATTTATAATATGGCGCAAAGGATAAAAGGGAATTTCTTTTTCTAATGTTTTTACAAATTCTGGCCGTTCGGGACGAGGTCCGATAACAGACATCTCTCCTTTTAAAATATTAACAAATTGGGGAAGTTCATCAACATAACTCTTTCTTAAAAATTTGCCAAGCCGGGTAACGCGAATATCATTTTTTTCAGCCCAAAGGGGTTTTTCTCTTTCGGCTGTTTTTATCATTGTTCTTAATTTTAAAATTTTAAATCTTTTTCCATTTTTGCCAACACGATCTTGGACAAAGAAAATAGGAAAGCCGTCCGTTAAAAGATAAGCGGACAGTAAAAAAGGAAATAGCGCAATCAATAAAATTCCTCCTATACAAGCCAAACCAATATCAGAGATTCGCTTGAAAAAAATATGCACCTTTCCATCGTGGGATTGTTGAAGCCAGAAACGATTAATCATCTCCAGAGGAATTTTAGAAGTTATTTCCTCATAAAAATTAGGAAAATAAACAAATTCAATATTAGATGATGAATGGTAAAGTTCTTTGGCAAGCACGGGATTATCTTCCGGCTTCATGGCGATTATTATTTTTGAAAGAAGAGATTCTTTCAAAAGGTTATTTAGTTTTGAAAAACCTTGATAAACTTTAATTTGCTCGGGAATTTTTTTTAAGAGAGAATTCTCTTTTTTTCCAGTTAAAAGAAAAATTGTTTTATAGCCCAGGTGGGGATTTTTAGAAAGATGTTCTAAAATTTCTAAAACTTCTTGATTAATGCCGACAAAAGCAATATTGGTTTTAAGCAATGATGATTTGATAAAAAGATAAAAAATATGCCGCCAGAGATAGAAAAGAATACTAAAAAAGATAAGCGTAAGAAACAAATTTCTTTTGGGACTAATGTTGCCTGAGAACAAATAAAAAAATCCTACGGCAAACGCAAGATTCACTAAAATTGCTTGCGAGAATTTTTTGAGAAATTTAAGCGATTCTTTATATAAATTAATATCGTAGAGTCCATTTAAGTAAAAAACGAACAACCAAATTATATAAATAACACTAAAAGGATAAAAATGCTGCCGCCAAAGCGTAAAAGTGAAGCCACTTGGGTGTCTTACGAAAAGGGTGATAAAAAGAGAAAAATAGAGGATTAAAATATCTCCAAATATTAAGGAAGACATTTTGTGTTTTTTAATAAAATTGAGCATTGTTTTTATTCTATCGCCTTCCTTGCAAAAATCAAGGCAAATTAAGGTTTTAGCGTTAAAATTGTTAAAACTTAAGTAGAAATCTTAGTTGTACTATGGAATTTTTTCTGATAAAATTAAAAACAGAACAATGAATTCTTTAGAGATTTCCAAAAAGTTAAAGACAATAATTAAAATTGGGCTTTATTCAACTCTTTTAACGCCGCTTATTGTTTTTAGGAGCGTTATCTATCCTTTTTTCTTTTCAAAAGCGATCTTTTTTCAGATAATAGTGGAGATATTAACAATCCTTTGGCTTATTTATCTGTTGTTTGGATATCGCGCGCAAGAAAATAAATTCAAATGGAAAACGCCGTTGTTTTGGACGCTTTTAGCTTTTGTTGTTGTCAATTTTTTAGCCGCTGTCTTTGGCGTTAATTTCACCCAAAGTTTTTGGTCAAACTTTGAGAGGATGGATGGATTGTTTTTCTTAATTCATCTTTTTGTTTACTTTTTACTTTTACGAAGTTTTTTTGAAGAAAAAGATTGGAAGATATTTTGGCAGATGTTTTTGGGAATAAGTTTAATCGTAGGAATTATTTCTTTACTTTCTCCGGGGGAAACCGTTGGAAGAATTGCCGGCATATTTGGCAATCCAATTTACTTAGGTGCTTTCTTTACTTTCTCAACATTTATTGGAGCATGGTTTTTCTTCTGCGAAAAAAGAAAGATTTGGCGGATGTTTTTTGGCGTAGCGACTATTTTTTATTTTATTTTGGTAGTTTTATCAGGTTCGCGAGGACCATTTATCGGTGTTATTATTGGGTTACTGGGATTAAGTTTTTTAGCTATTTTTATATTAAAGCCCTCAAAAAGAATAAAAACCGCGATGGAACTCAGCTTTTTAATTCTGATTTTATTAGGCGGAACAGCGTACGGCTTTAGAAGTTCACCACTGCTCGAAAGAACTGCGCTTGGAAGGGTCATAGATTTAAAAATTGATCAGGCTAGAATTATTACTTGGGAAATTAGCTTATCAGCGTGGCGGGCAAAGCCGATCTTGGGTTGGGGGCAGGAAAATTTTGAGGCCGCCTTCAGCCAACATTTCAAGCCGGAACTTTTTCGCTATGAGCAATCTTGGTTTGATAAGCCCCACAATAAATATCTTGAAATATTAACCGGATCGGGGATATTGGGGTTATTAGCCTATTTAAGCATCATAGGAACGCTGGTATTTTATCTTAAGTCGCTTTTCCGAAAAAGAAAGACCGTAACAGTGTTTTTTAGCGGGCTTGTTATTGCTTATCTTTTTCAAAATATTTTTGCATTTGACACGCCAGCAACTTATCTGATTTTCTTCAGCGTTATTAGCTTTTTGGATTTTGAATATCAGGTTATTGGGAAACCAAAAGTCCAAGAACAAAAACTTAAAACTAAAGATTTGTCAGTTGCCGAAAAAAGCTTTTGTATCATTTTAATTGTTTTATTATGCGCTAGTCTTTATCAATACAATTGGAAGGCGATTAAGTCGTCTCGTCTTTTTGAGGTGACACTTAATTTACCAGCGCAAACCCAAATATCAGGAAAGGAAATCATAAAAACCTATCAAGAAATATTAAATATTTTTCCTCAAAATTCTCATCAGTTTCGCTTGCTTATGACAGAAAGAATTGCTAATTTGGCCATTGAAGGCGATGCAAGATTTCAAGACGAAGAAGTTCTTGCGTCTTTGGACGTGGAACTTAAGAAAAATTTAACTGATTATCCCCTAAGCATTAAATCTTATTTTGGTCTTGCTAAGGTATATCAGCTTTTGGGAGTGACTACTGGCGATGCCAAATATACCAACTTAGCAAAAAAAACTCTTTTAGATGGTCTTGACAAATTTCCCAAAAGAGTAGATTTCTATCGTGAATTAGCTCAAACAGAAAATTTATTGGGAAATGAAAAAGAAGCCAAAGATTATTGCGAAAAAGCTTATCCTCTAAAATGTTGAACATTGAATAATGAAACAACAATTTAACAATTCTAATTTGGAAAAATTTTTAGCGATTGCTATTAAGTTAGGATTAGGATTAACCCTCCTAACTCCGCTTTTTATTAGCGTATCTACTTATTTTCCTTTTGTTGTCGGCAAGGCGATTGCTTTTCAAATTCTCGTTGAAATTGTTTCATTGTTGTATCTTATTTTGATTATTATCGCGCCCAAATATAGGCCAAGATTTAATTTTTTAACTTGGGCTATTTTAATATATTTTGCCATTGTTACGGCTTCCAGTATTTTTGGCTTTGATTTCTCTTTTAGCTTTTGGTCTAACTATGAACGGATGGACGGTCTTTTTAACCTATACCATTTTGGGGCGTATTTTTTGGTGCTTAGCAATGTGCTTAGAACTAAAAAAGAATGGCTCTGGTTTTTGCGCCTTATTTTAGTCACCTTCATCTTTATAGATTTTTTGGGGCTTTTACAAAAAATGGGTTTTTCCTATTTAGCGCAGTTTGGCGGCGTAAGAGCATTTTCTACCTTAGGCAATGCCACTTATCTTGGGACAATGGGAGTATTTCAAATATTTCTTGCCTTGTTTCTCTTTTTGGCGGACAGAGATTTTTGGTGGCGCCTTTTGTATTTTGGCAATGGAATCTTGGGCGCGATGGCAATTTTAATCAGCCAGACAAGAGGATCGTTGTTGGCGGTATTTTTGGGCACAGTTATTTTTTTAATATTAGGCGGACTTTTTTCTGAAAGAAGAAAAATTTATCTTGGAATTTTTGCGGGACTTGGCATCTTGTTAGCTTTAAGCGCTTTTGTCTTTTCTCATCCTAATTGGGCGGTTACTAAAGTTATCCCTAGCCGTTTTAATGTTTTTGCTCATTCAGCTTCGCTTGAGACTAGAGGATATGTTTGGAAAATAAGTTGGGAGGCATGGAAAGATAAACTTTGGTTTGGCTGGGGCAGGAGTTCTAATGGTTACACTTTTGCCAGGTATTACGATCCCGAAACAGCTTCTTACGAAGATGTTTGGTTTGATAAGCCCCATAGTAAAATATTTGAGGTGGGCGGGGATTCAGGCATTTTCGGCCTTCTTGCTTATCTTACGATTCTTGGCGGAGCAGTTGTTATTTTGTGGAAAAAAAGAAAATCATTGTCTGATTCTCGTCTTGCCCTAATTGCGTTTATCGTGGCCTATTTTATCCAAAATGCTTTTTTATTTGACAGTCAAGGATCATATCTCTGGTGGTATTCCACATTAGGATTTATTGGCTATATTAGTTTTCGGGAGAACAAACAAAAAGACAAAAAGAATCAAGAAGAAAAATTTATCTACACAGTAATTCTTTTAATCGGAAGCGTTATTCTGGGATTTGCTTTTATTCAAGGAAGCGTTAAGCCCATGATGGCGGCGCGGCGCGGAGTTGACGGACTTAGATTAGAATACCAAGGACAGCCAGCTAACATTGTTCTCCCCATATATCAGTCGGCGTTAAAATTAAATACTCTTGGCAATCAGGAAATTATTAGCGAAATGGCCAAGGGGCTTAATCTTGTTCATCAGAAATTAGGAGATGAAGGATTGCTTCCTTATCTTGATTTCGCTATTCAGGAAGAAGAAAAAATATACCAAAAACAGCCGCGCGATTTAAAAAACAACCTTATTCTTGCTTCTCTTTATCAATCAAAAAGCAGTTTAGAACCAAGCTATGTTGATAAAGCAGAAAAAATATATCAATCGTTTTTAGAAGATGCTCCTAATAAATTTGAACCGTATTATGAGTTGACTAATATAAACTTTAGACGCGGTGAATATGAAAAAATGCTGGAATATATGAATAAAGCTATCAATCTTAATCCCAATTATTATCGTTCGTTTTGGGAAGCGGCTAAAATTCATTTCCTTGGAGGACAGAAGGAACAGGGAAGAATTCTTTTAGCGCGAGCTATTAGTCAGGATAGATTTCCCTGGAGTTTCCTTTTTGGCGCAAATTTTTTAGAACAAGATGATAGAGAATGGTTTATTAAAATCTTTGAAAAATTATCCAAAATAGAGGATAGAGAGGATAAGTTCCATCTTATTTTAGCAGGACTTTATGTTGCCATTGATAAAGAAAAAGCCCTTTTCCATATTAAAAAGGCGATGGAAATTAATCCTGATAACAGAGAGGGGATAGAAAACATGGGCATAAAAATAGAATAAATATATTTGTTTCATTTAAAAATATGAAAATTTTTGATAAAATTGTTCAGAGAAAAATTAAAAAAGGACTTAAAGATTGGGGAGTAGATAATGCTCAACTTAACGTTGATCTCTCGGGTATTTCACCTAAAGATTTAGTCAAGATGCAAGGAAAATTTAAGGAATTTATTGGCAAACACCCCGCGCTAAAAAATTTAAAGCTTGATTCTCTTCCCGCCCTTCTTAAACACAAAGATCAGATTAAAAAGATTTTTGAAGAGAACAAAGAGGAAGTACAATCATTATTAAAAGAAATAAAAAAGGAGAAGTGATTTGATCCAATGTCATCCAGGTTTATATTATTTATGTCTAAAGGTCTGCTCAATCTTCCGTCAAGCTTGCTTCTGTTAATATTTTGTTTGAGCGGACTTTTTGTTTTTGGAGATACTGTTCAAGCAGCTGAGCCCGGAGATGTGGTGATTAACGAAATTGCCTGGATGGGTTCAAGCGCCTCTTCTAAGGACGAATGGATAGAATTGAAAAATATGACTTCTCAGGATATAGATATTTCAGGATGGATAATTGAAGGAGGGTCTTCTGGGGGTGGCGATCTTATGATTCCCGAAGACGGTAGTGAACATATTATTCCTGCAAATAATTTTTATCTAATCTCCTACTATTCAATCGCTGATGGTTCTGATTTTACAGTATTGGATGTGATTGTGAGCTGGCGGGTGATAAATATGAGAAATATTTCTTTAGCCAACGTCAATAATGGTGATCTAGTCTTGAAAGACAGCGGAGGGAAGAAAATTGACACAGCGAAAGGCGATAAATGGGCAGCTGGAACATATACAAAAAGCGAGGGAATTTATTGTTCAATGGAACGCAATACTCCTCCTAATGATGGTTCTTTAGCAGAGAATTGGCATACAGCTACTGATTCTCAGGGTTTTATTATGGGTGCGATTGAGAAAGGAAGTCCAGGAAAAGAGAACAGTTCTTATGTATCACAGGATGAAGAAGATAATCAACAAGAAGAAGGCGGAGATGAACAAAATGGAGACGGTCAAGACGATCAAACAGCGGGCGAAACCGCGCAAGGAAGTTCAGTTTCTAATTTAAATATTGCTCCGATAGCCGATGCTGGAGACGATATTATCACAAATGTTGGCGCTTTAATTCATTTTGACGGTTCTGCTTCCTCTGATCCAGACGGCGAAGACCTAACTTATCTTTGGAATTTGGGAGATGGAAGTTTTGAAAAGGGCGCAAGTTTCGATTATACTTATTTTTATTCTGGTGAATACTTGGTAACGCTTGAAGTTTTTGATGGACAATGGCGCAACAATGACAATATTATAGTTACGGTCTACCCAAGCGAAGTTTATATTTCAGAATTATTACCCGATCCTGAAGGCAAAGACGAAGAAGGCGAATGGATAGAACTTTGGAATAATTCTCACGAAGTTATTGACCTATCAGGCTGGAAATTAGACGATGAAGATGGAGGTTCGTCGCCTTTCGTTTTTCCGGAACACTCGTTTATGGCGCCAAACAGTTATTTGGTTTTGAGGCGGAGTGTTACAAAAATAGCGCTTAATAACGACAATGACCAAGTGCGGCTTCTCTACCCAATGGGAGAAATAGCTGACGAAGTGAGTTACGAAGATGTCAATGCAGGGTGCGCGGCTGCTAAAAAAGGAGAAAATTTTTTTTGGACAGAACTGCCTACGCCGGGAATTCAAAATTTAATTTTCTCAGAAAACATTACAAAAAATTTAAGCCAGCAAAATGCCAAAGAAATAAAAGAAAAATTGTCAGAATCCAGCCATTATTTATTAGGCGCTGAAGCTGAAGTTGCCCTACCCAAAAAAAGAATTTCTCTTAATTTACTCATAAATTCATTTGGCTATAATGTTAAATTGCCAACATTAGCCGATTTAGATGAAAGTTTTCGCATTAAAGAGGTGTTTGCTCAAAATGATTATTTAGCGCAGTTTGCAGTAAATGATTTAAATAATTCTATCAAAAAAATATCGTTAAATAAAAATAAATTAATAAGCACGACAGGATTGGCTAAAATAATAAGATTAAAGCCGAAAATAATTCTTTTTTTGACAACAGCTATTTCCTCAATTCTTTTTGGAATATGGATTGTGGCGTTAAAAGGCCGTTTCTTTAGTTAATGATCAAAAATACAATAATGTAGATGTCGGACATTTATACTATATAAAAATTTTAATTAAAATGAGAAAAACTTTTTATAAATTTACTGCAATTACTTATATCTTCCTTTTTGGGTTGATAGTTTTTGCCGCGCCGGCAAAAGCAACAACATCGACTAATTTTTATGTTGACGCTTTTTATGATATTTCAAGCCGCGAAGAGATAGAAGCAGAATTATTTTATGAATCGGATCAAGCTTATTTTTATATTGAAAACTCTTATCTGGATAGAATCAATAGAGCAGATAAATTGCTTGTTGAGAGAAAAATTAAAACACTAAGTAAAGAATTTGACGAGAACATCTATCCCAAACTGACTGATCTTTTTGGCGATGTTTGGAATCCTGGTATTGACAATGATTCAAAAATCACTATCCTCTTTTCGCGCCTTATGGGTGGCGTGGGCGGATACTTTGATCCAAGCAATGAATATGATTCTGACAATGTTTCCGATTCAAACGAAAGAGAGATGATTTATATTAATACAGACTATATTTTAGATAATCGCCTTAAATCTTATGTTGCCCACGAATTCCAACACCTTATTAGCTATAACCAAAAAGAAAAAATTCATAATATTGCAGATGATATTTGGCTCAATGAATTGAGGAGTGAATATGTTTCTACCTATTTGGGTTATGACGCGGAAGATTATCAGAATTCAAATCTAAAAATAAGGGTTGATAAATTTGAGCAATATTCATCTGATTCATTGACGGAATGGCGAGGAAGGATTTACGATTATTCTTCAATAAATATGTTGGGACAATATATGGCCGATCATTATGGCAAGCAATTTTTTAGAGAACTTATTGAAAGCGATAAGTCGGGCATTAAAGCCGTCAACGATGCCTTAAATGCTATTGGAATAGAAAAAACATTTGATGAAGTTTTCTCGGATTGGGTAGTGGCTTGTTATATTAATAATACAGAAAAAGGCGCGCTTTATGGCTACACAAATCCACTCCTAAAAAATCTTAAGATTAATCCTACTGCTACTTATGAAATTTTTGGAAACTTAATAATCCAAAGAGCTGCGCTAATGAAAGAGTGGAGTCCATTTTGGTATGAAATTGAGCCGGGACAAGGAGAAATTGGAAATATAAAGTTAAATTTTTCTGGAACGCCCGCAAGAGGTAATTTTAAAATTAAAACTATAAAAATAGATTTCAGCAATAATTATGTTGTCAGCGATTGGCCTCTCAATGAAAATAATCAAGGCGAGATCTTGATATCGGGTTTTGGCAATGACATTCAAAAAATAATCGTTATACCTTATGTGTCATACGAAGGGCAATATCAAGACGAAACATTGGATTATAACAACTTTACTTTTATTATAGAAGCTCAAAACAAGAATCAGGAGGTTCTTGCTGCGAATGGAACAACAATTAATGAAACACAAAATAATGCAACGCAAACCGCGTTTTATTCTTCCCTCTCTGACGGTGATTTGGTTCGGGCAAAAGGAGATTATAAAGTGTACATTATTAAGGGAGAATACAAGCGGCACATTGAGTCAGGAGAAATCTTTGGTTTTTACGAACACCTAAACTGGGGGATTGTTAAAGAAATTTCACGCTATGAATTAAATCTTTATAAAGAAAGTAATTTAATCCGAACTGACGGTGATAAAAAAGTTTACGAAATTGATGAAATGGGACAAAAACACTGGCTTAATATTTCAGGCGAAGAATTTATTAATTCGGAACGAGATTGGAATAGTGTTTATATTATTAACAAAGCTGAGAGAGATTTTTATTTGTTAGGAGAGGATGTTCTGTTATAAAACTAATTTAATTTTGTGTTATGAGCTAATTTCAAAATCCAAATATTAAATATTAAATCAATGTTAAGTGTTAAATGACTAAACGAGAATAAGGTCATTCTGAGCGAAACGAAGAATCTCATGGCAAGAAGAAAAAAATGGGAGATCCTTCACTCCGTTCAGGATGACACTATGTGTCATTTTGTCATTTGAATTTTACTCACTATGAATATTCATACAAAAGCTACTGGCTTTACATTGTCTCAGGGCATTGAAAATTATTTGAACAAGAAACTCAAAACTATCAAAAAACTTTTGCCTTATGTTAAGGGAAAGAATGAAGTTTGGATTGAGCTTTCTAAAACTACTCGACATCATCATAAGGGCAATTATTTTGAAGCGAAGATTGATATTATTCTTAAAAACAGAACAATTCATTCCGAAGAAAGGAGTGAAAGTATTTTTGGTGCGATTGATAAAATGGAAATAAGAATGATTAGAGAATTAAAACATTATAAAGACAAATTTTTTGCCAAAGAAAGAAGACAAGCAAGAATATGGAAAGCGATGACACATTTTTCTCCTTTATCTTTTGTTAGAAAAAAAGGAGGAAGAAATAGAGAAGAAGGGATATAGGTCGCGAATTGGCGCGAATCTTTAACGAATCAATAAAATATGTTGGAGGCTGAGCCTCCAATATATTTTAGAAAGAAAGAGTGGACGACAGTTTTCTTAGTAAGCAACAGGATTCACTTAATTCGTATTAAGTTTTATATCTGGCGGCTAAAAAGAAAAGAAGCTTTCTTAAGAAACATTGTATTTATATACAGGGCCTCGGAATATCTAGATTTTGGAGATTTTATCTGGGAGGCGATTGTTTGGATAATACCTCTTACTTTTCAGAAAAAAATCTTGCTTAGGATGGAGAAATATCAGCACCTAAGGTAGTAATTCCCGCCACACAGCATTGTGGCGGGTTTTTTCTTTTAATTTTAAGTATTTAGATGTACAATGAAGTATATTTTGTGAAATTAAGTTATGTCTATTTTTTCTAAAATTTTTGGCGATGCGAACGAAAAATATTTAAAAAATCTTAACCCGATTATAGGTGAAATTAATGAACTTGAAAAAAAACTTGAGAAGCTTTCCGATACAGAAATTAAAAAAAGATCTGAGCAATTAAGGTCAGATGTCAAAAGTTCCTCCTCCACCAGGGTTTCGGCGGACAAGCAAGCGCCAAGCATTAACGAAGTCCTGCCCCTTGCTTTTGCTTTGGTTAGAGAAGCGGCGAAGAGAACATTAAATCAACGCCATTTTGACGAGCAATTAATGTGTGCTATTGCGCTTCATAAAGGACAAGTGATTGAAATGAAAACTGGCGAGGGAAAAACTTTGGCTGCTACTTTGGCGGTTTATCTAAACGCGCTTTCGGGCAAAGGTGTTCATGTTGTGACGGTTAACGATTATTTGGCAAGAAGAGATGCCGTTTGGATGGGACAAATTTATTATTTTTTGGGGCTTTCTGTCGGTTCTATTCAACAACAAAATCAATCATTTATCTATGATCCGGCATATAAAAATGAGACGCGCGAAGGAGAAGAATTAGACGAAGAAAGGGATGAATTAGGATCTTTTAAGGTTGTCCAAGAATTTTTAAAACCTTGTTTAAGAAAAGAAGCATATAATGCCGATATCACTTATGGCACTAACAATGAATTTGGCTTTGATTATTTGCGTGATAATATGGTGTACGATTTATCCCAAAAAAGCCAAAGAGGGCATCATTACGCTATTGTGGATGAAGTTGATTCAATTTTAATTGACGAAGCGCGTACGCCCTTGATTATTTCTAGGGCTGATACGCGTTCAAGCGAACTTTATAAAACTCTTGCTCAAACTGCTCCGCGCCTCAAAGAAGGATCAGATTATAATGTTGATGAAAAAATGAGAGCGGTGAGCTTAACGGAAGGAGGAATAGATCGGATAGAAAAATTATTGGGAATAAAAAATATTTATGATGGCGAAAATCTTGATATTCTGCATCATATAGAACAAGCTCTTCAAGCAAATATTCTTTTTAAAAGGGATAAAAATTATGTTGTAAAAGATGGCGAGGTTATTATTGTTGATGATTTTACTGGTCGCCTTATGCCGGGACGCCGCTATTCAGAAGGTCTTCACCAAGCAATTGAGGCAAAAGAGGGAGTTGAGATTAAAAAAGAATCGCGCACATTGGCAACAATTACTTTTCAGAATTATTTTCGGCTTTATGAAAAACTTGCAGGTATGACTGGCACCGCGTTAACAAGCGCCGAAGAATTTCATAAAGTTTATAAGCTTGATGTAACTGCTATTCCCACTCACAAACCCTTAATTCGCAAAGATAGGCCAGACAGCATTTACCAAACAGAAAAAGGCAAATTCACGGCTATTATTAGAAAAATTAAGGAATGCAATCAAAAAGGTCAGCCAGTTTTAGTTGGCACAATTTCTATTGAGAAAAATGAATATTTAGGGTCTTTGCTTAAAAAAGAAGGCATTCAACATAATCTTTTAAATGCAAAACAACACGAAAAAGAAGGTCAAATTATTGCTCAAACAGGCCGCCTGGGCGCTGTTACGATAGCGACAAATATGGCTGGCCGCGGTGTTGACATTGTTCTTGGGGGAAATCCTCCCAGTCCGGAAGAGGCCGAAAAAGTTAAGGAGGCGGGAGGCCTGTGCGTCATTGGCACAGAGCGCCACGAGGCGCGCCGAATTGATAATCAGTTAAGAGGTCGCTCAGGCAGACAAGGCGATCCGGGCGAATCTCAATTCTTTGTTTCTCTGGAAGATGATTTAATGAGAATCTTTGGGTCGGATAGAATTAAAAATCTGATGGGGAAATTCGGCATACCTGAAGATCAGCCCATTGAAAATAAAATGATTTCTAAAGCGCTTGAATCAGCTCAGGCAAAAATTGAAGGTTTTCACTTTGACGCAAGAAAACATATCTTGGAATATGACGATGTTATGAATATTCATCGCGAAACGATTTATAGAAAAAGAAATGAAATTTTAGAGAAACAAGAACTGGATAAAATTTTTAAAGAATACGCGGAAAAAGAAATTGACGAAATTCTTGACGCTCTTTTACCCAATAAAGATGAAAGATTATGGGACATAGAAGAGGTTTCTGAAGAAGTAAAAACACTGCTTAATCAAGACAAGAATATTCATAATTTGCTTCTTGAAATAAGAAAAGAAAATATATTGCCGCTAAAAAGAAAGGAAAAAATAAAAAAACTAATTGGCGGGCTTTTTGATGAGAAAATTGACAAAATTAAAAAGGCAATTGATAGAGAGAATTTTATCAATTTATCGCGAGCTTTGCTTTTATCAACGATTGATATGTTTTGGATGGAACATTTGGATGGAATGAGTTATTTGCGGGATAGCGTTGGTTTGCGAGCTTATGGACAAAAAGATCCTTTGGTTGAATATAAAAACGAAGGGTATCAAAGATTTAAAGAATTTTTGAGCAAGACAAGAAGAGAAGTCCTTAAACGTGTTTTGCATATTGAGATTAGAGAAGAAATGCCGACGAGTTTTTCTAGGAGCCAAGCGCCGCTTATTCTTAGGGGAGCAGCCAAAACCCAGGATCAAAAAGCGCCGACTATACCTCAATTATCTCAAAAAACACCGATTGAAGAATTTGCCAAAGAACAAGAACAACAGCAAAATATTGCTCAAGAAATTCCACCTGAATTTAGGCATGTTGGCAGAAATGATCCTTGTCCGTGCGGTTCTGGCAAAAAGTATAAAAAATGTTGTTTGGAGAAATATAGCTGATTAAAAAGTGTAGAGGTCTAATCTCTACACTTTAATAAAAGATAGATATACGGAGATACGATCTCCGTCATTTTTTATTTATCTACTTAAAAAAAGACACATTTTGAAGTATAATACAAACATAGGTAATTTAGTTTTTTGGTGAAGCATTGACTTTATTTGTAATATTGATATACTTAAATTAGACCAATAATTGGACTAATTATTAGACCAATTCTAGATTAATTATATGAATAAGAAAATTACAAAAAATCTATTTTCTCAAGATTTTCTGAAAGAATTTATATTAACCCCCGAGTTACTGCCTTTTAAGGACAAAGAAATCGTTAAGCTAGATAAAGAATTATCAGAATACGAACAGTTATTTATGAATCCTGATGTAGAAAAGAATTTGATCAGTAAAAATGAGCTACTGGCCTCTTTTGCTATTTCTAAAGCCGAGGCATCTTCTCTGTCCCTAAAAGAGGCTAAAGATGTATATAATGTAATATTAAATAATCAGGGTTACGATTTTATTAGAAAAAAAATCAAAAACAAAAAGAAATTAACCCAAAAGGATTATGAAAAATTAGAATTTTTCAATATTGCCAAGACCTTTAAAAAATTAAACCAAGAGCGATTTAAAATAGATAAATTAACTCCTAATCTCATCAAAGATGTTCACTTTCAATTAAGTCAGGGATTAGATGTGTTTCATAGACACTTGCCTGGTTTCACCGTTTATAAATCTGGCAAGTGGCGAGACAATGACGCTATTCGAGTTGGCAGTTATAAACCCCCATCTTATAAGAAAATACCTGGAGGCATCAAAGAACTTATATCTTGGCTTAGAGCAAACAATTCAATTACTAGCGTGGGTATATTTCACACTGCCCTCTACGCTCTCCACCCTTTTAACAATGGCAATAAAAGAGTATGCCGAGTTTTAGAACATATTTTGTTGCGTAGTTTAGATATTAATTCTAAAAATCTTTATAGCACTTCATATTATTACCATCAACAAAAAGACAGATACTATAAATATTTACTTTATTCTTTGGAAAGGAAAAACTTAAATCATTTCACCTCTTTTGTATTAGAAGCTGTTGTTTTATCTATTATTTCAGTTCTTAAAGCAAGTTTAGAAGCTAAGCGCGCTGAATTTTTAGAAAAAAAGATAGAGGATAAAAAAATCAAATTAGTTTTTAAACCATTAATAAAACGGCATGAATTACAATTTAATACTTTGTTTAAATTTTCTAAAAAGAAGATTTCTCGACAAACTTTTGTTTCTTATTTACAAAAAGCAGTTGAAAATCAGTTGCTCAAAAAACGTGGAGTTGGACGAGCCGTTTATTACAGCTTAAATTTACAAACAGCTGAAGATGAAGTTATTAAGCAATGGATTGATTTTGCGCAAGAGAGATTATCATATATAGCGGACGATATTAAGTTATGTTAATATTATTTAATTCAACTTAAGTAATAATATTAAAAAAAAATCTCTCAAAAGTACTTTATTTATCCACTTAAAAAAAGATACTTTTTAAAGTATAATATAAACAATAAGCAATTTAACTTTTATAACACTTAGTCTTTTGATTAAAATAATATGTTTAAAAATATTAAAAAGTTTTTGTTTTTTTCTTTTAGTCTAATTTTATTTTTAGGATTGGCAAGCGTATTGATAAATACTGAAAATGCGTATGCTTCAACTTGCACTGATTCTGACGGAGGGAAAGATTATTATACATATGGTTATGGCACAGATCCAACTATTGACTATATTACATTTGTCGATTCTTGCGGAACCATTAATGACTATTCTTTCCTCGGCGAAGTATACTGTGATAACAACGAAATAAAGGTAGAAAGTTATGTTTGCCCCAATGGTTGTGAAAACGGTGCATGCATTAAGGAAGAAGCTCAATCAGAAACAGTATGTACTGACTCAGATGACGGAAAGGATTATTATAAAAAAGGCACCGTTGATACACCAAGCTTTAAAAAGTCTTCAGCTTTTCAAGGCGCCTATACTGATACTTGCGACCCTATTACAGGGGCCGTTAATGAATATTATTGTGTTGGTTCTGACGATGCAAATTATGAGTATTATCAATGTCCTTATGGATGTATGAACGGCCAGTGTCTTAAAGAAGGACAGACAAATACGGTTCCTACTTGTGTAGATTCAGACTCAGGGAAAGATTATTATGTTAAAGGAAAATTAAATTATAAAAATAATCCTTATGGGGTAACAGAAGAACAGGATATTTGTTTAAATAAAGATTATTTACTTGAAAGATTTTGTAGTAATTCGGAAGACATTGGTAAAAATAGAGAAAAATATCTCTGTCCCAACGGCTGTCAAAATGGGGCGTGCGTAAAACAGCCAATTGCTCATCTTCCTGAAGGTACCCTTATTAAGATTCCCAATGACCCCAAGATTTATGTGATAAAGGGCAGTCAAAAGCAATGGATAAAAAGTCCGGAAGAATTCCAACAACAGGGCTATAAATGGGAAAATGTTCAAGAAATAACAGCTGAAACAGTTAACAGTTACTCAGAATATTTATCGCCCCAAACAAAGCTTTTGAAACTAAAAAACAGCCCGATGATTTACTATATCACCGAATCGGGAATGAAGCGCCACATTCCTTCGGAACAGGTCTTTAATTCTTACGGTGACCAATGGGAAGATGTTGTAGAAGTAGATGAAAATGTCATCAATTCTTACAAAGACAACAACCTTATTATACAAAAAGGTAACTCCAAGGTTTATGAATTGAAAAATGGCATTAAGCAATGGATAAAAACAGCAGAAGCATTCAATCGTTTGGGATATGACTGGACAAAGATTGCGCCTGTTAATGAAATGGAAATGAATACCTATCAAGAAGGAAATGTGATTGAATAGGGATGGCTTAAGATTCTTCACTTTGTTCAGAATGACAAAACAAAAAGTGTAGAGGGCTAACCTCTACACTTTTAATTTAAAATTTAAAAAAAAGATACGGAGATACGATCTCCGTCATTTTTATTTATCCACTTAAAAAAAGACACAATATAAGATATAATGTTATAAAGGAGATTTCTAATTTTTGTAATTTATTTACATTATGCCAATTAAAATTGCCATTAATGGTTTTGGGAGAATAGGCAGATCATTTCTCAAAATTGCTTTTGAAAATCCAGACATTGAAATCATAGCTATCAATGACTTAACTGACGAAGAAACCCTCGCCTATCTTTTAAAATACGATACTGTTTATGGACGCTATGAAAAAACAGTTAAGCCCGTTTCAGAAAACGGCAAAAAATATTTAGAGATAGACAGCAAGAAAATATTGAGTTTAACCGAGAGAGATCCCGAGAAATTGCCCTGGAAAGAATTGGAAATTGATATGGTTGTTGAATCTACGGGTGTTTTTATTGACCTTGAAGGAGCGTCAAAACACCTTAAAGCTGGCGCAAAACGAGTCGTGATTAGCGCGCCTGCGAAAGACGAAATTGAACACCTTTTATTGGGCGTGAGCGATGAGTTGTTTGAAAAAAAAGATTTAGGTAAAATTACTTCAAATGGTTCCTGTACAACCAATGCAGTTGCTCCAGTTATGAACATTCTAGCTGAAACAATCGGTGTTAGAAAAGCGGTCTTAAATACAATCCATGCGTATACCGCTGGTCAGAATATTGTTGATGGACCTAATAAAAAAATGAGCCGGGGCAGAGCAGGAGCGCAAAATATTGTGCCAACCACCACAGGAGCGGCCCAAGTTGTGAGCAAGGTTGTGCCAGAACTTAAAGATAAATTTGATGGCATGGCGACCAGAGTGCCGGTGATTTGCGGTTCTTTGGCAGACATTACTTTTGTTGCGGGGAGACAAACATCGCCGGAAGAAATTAACAAAATTTTTCAACAAGCGGAGAGAGAAGAGCAATGGAAAAAAATTCTAAAAACTACCAAAGAGTCAATCGTATCAACCGATATTATCAAAGATCCTTATGCCGCAACCGTTGACTTATCTTTTACGAAAGTGGTGGACGGTGATTTAGTTAAAATTCTTGTTTGGTATGATAACGAATGGGGATATTGCGCAACTTTAGTTGAACATATATTAAAAATTTGTCAATAGTATATTTATGATATACATTGGAGCAGACCACAGGGGGTACCAACTCAAGGAAAGAATTAAAAACTTTTTAAATGAAATTGATTTAGAATATCAGGATTTGGGAAATTATAAATATGACAAAGATGATGACTATACTGATTTTGGAAAATTGGTTGCTCAAAAGGTTTCCGAGAATCCCAATAAAGATCAGGGTATTTTAATTTGCGGTTCTGGCGTTGGTATGGATATAACAGCTAATCGCTTTAAAGGCGTAAGATCGGTATTGGCTCCAACCTCTGAATTGGCAGTTTCGTCAAGAAAAGACGATGATACTAATGTTTTATCTTTGGGAGCTAATTTTCTAAGTGAAAAAAAGGCCGAAGAAATTATTAAGGTATGGCTTAAAACAGAATTTACGGGGGAAGAGAAAAGACTAAGACGGCTCAAAAAAATAGACACTTAAACTTACATAAGTTTATGAATGTTCATTGTAAATTATAATTGGTCGAAAAATTAAATAGTAAATTGTATTTATTTAAAAATATGTCTTACAATATTTTGCCTTCCTTAATTGGCTGGGGGATTTTTGGGCTTGTTCTTTTGGGAATTTGGACATTAGTTTCGCGCAAAATGCCAAAACTTAAAGAGCGCGCGCCAAAAATTTCACCTCTTAACGCTATTTTATCACTTATTCTGACGGTAACTGCCGTTATGCTTTTGAACGCGATTTGGTATGACATAACACGAGCCGTAACAGGAGAAAATTTGAGTCGTTATTATTATGATATTTTTCGCTATGGCGTAAAACCTCTTTTAGCGCACGCTGCTTTTGCTCTGCCTTTATTTGTCGTTGCTCTTTTTGTTTATCAATGGGCCAAAAGCAAAGGCGCAAAAATACAGATGCTAACTGTTCCTTACTGTATTGCTTCAACAATTCTTTTAATCCGTCTTTTAGGGGAAACGGGCGGATATGTCATCAATCGTTTTGAAAGATTAGGAATATATATTGTTCTGATTTTTACATTGGCGATTGTTTCTGTGTTGGGTTTTTATGTTCAGACAAAATGGGAAATGCGCCAAGGAGCCAAAAAAAATCCGCAAATTGAAAATTAAATAATTTAGTTATAATATTGTTCTTGATTTGAATTCTATTTATGTTACCTAAAATATAGAAACATTAGTTTCTGTTTCAGCAAATAGAAATATTAATTTCTGTTTTAGTAAATATAGAAACATTAATTTCTGTTTTAGTAAATATAGAAACATTAGTTTCTGTTTTATCAAATAGAAACATTAGTTTCTGTTTCAGCAAATAGAAATATTAATTTCTGTTTTAGTAAAAATAGAAATATTAATAAGTTGTTTGTAATTTAATAAAATGAAAAAAATTAGATTAATCTTAGCTTATTTTGCTGTTTTACTTGTGGCGATGATGCCTCTTGCGCCGATTTACGCCGAACCCTTGCCTAAATCAATCACTTCTGTAACCGCAACAGATTCTGTCTTTGGACAAAGCCAATATTATTCGGTGATTTTTGACGGAGAAGGAGAAGCGGCGGTTAATGCTAAATTGAATTTAGAGAATATAGACATAGATAAAAACATTGATAAATTTATGGTTGAAATTCCGGGAAATGATGTCAGAATGATTAAAGCGATTCAAGAGATATCCGCGCAGTCGTCAAGGCAGTGTCGCCGATGGGAACCAATACCCATGCCTATGGATTATGAGGAAGGTTCAATAACAATGCCTCAAAGCATTAGTCAACAGTGCATGGAATGGTATCCGTATGCTTCTGGTCCGCGCTACTATACTCTGAAATTTGAAAAAGAACAGCTATCAAAATCAGTCCAATTTACTTTTAATTTGCCCGAGCCAGTTTTGCCACAGGAAACAATCAGTATTCTCCTTTATTACAAAGCTAGCGGGTATGTCCAAGAAAAGATGGGAATTTCCTATTTTAATTACGAAACATTAAAAATTCCTTATGACGTTGAAAGCGTGCGAGTCGCTATTAATGTTCAAGAAGGTCTTTATCTTGAGGGAGGCGAAGCAAAAACCGATTATCTACCCAGTTCAACTACTTATTCCCTTCAAAAAGCGCCATTGGCATTAGAAGGAGTCCAAGATGTAGCAATTAGTAATTTTTCTCGCGATATTCAATATGTGCCAGGTTATACAAAAAGCACATCAGGACTAGATCCCTTAGAAAGTTTTATTGTTGAAGGCAAATATGCTAAATCCCAGTTTGCTTTAGAAAAATGGTTTATTATTGGGGTGGTAATCATATTCGTTTTTGTTCTTGGCGGAATTATTGTTTTTGTCCGATGGGATCTGAAAAAAACTAAAGCATTATCTAAAAAAAGATAGCTTCTGAGTTCCATTATTATTTTATATCCTTCCGGCCTTTATATTCTATGGCTACTGTTGAAATTATTCCAGCGATTTTAGAGAAAGACTTTATTGAAATTAAAAAAAAGATAAAGAAGCTTGAACCTTATTTTAAAAAGGTCCAGATTGATTTTGGCGACGAAAGATTTGTGTCTGATAAGCTTGGGTGTATAGAAAAATTTGAAAAAATAAAAACAAAATTAAAATTAGAAGCTCATATTATGGTTGAAAAACCATGGAAGATGATTTCTGATTTAGTAAATCCGGGTTTTAAAAAAATTACTTTTCATTATGAAGCATTTTATAAAGCCAAGAAGAAAACGCGAGCATTTGCGATAAATAATTTAATAAAAAAAATAAAAGATCAGAACATAGAAGTGGGCATTGCGATTAATCCCGAAACTTCACCAAGCCATATTGTGGAATATTTAAACAGGATAGATGAAATTTTACTTTTAGGAGTTAATCCAGGAAAACAAGGACGAAAGTTTGAAGCGAAAGTTTTAGAAAAAGTTAATTTTTTAAAAAACTTTAAAAAAGATATAAAAATTGGCATTGATGGAGGAGTAAACAATAAAAATATTAAAGAAATTGCCGAAGCGGGAATTGATAGGGTTTACATAGGAGGTTTTTTATGGAAAGAAAAAAATATAAAAAAAATCGTTCAAGAACTCAAAGCTTTTAATTTTACATTATAGTTTTAATTTTTCCTCATGTCTTTGGCTGAATACTCAACTGAACAATTAAAAGAAATTGCCAATCTTCTTCGGCGGGATGTTGTTACGATGATTGCCAAGGCTGGTTCAGGACATCCAGCCGGTTCTTTAGGAATGGCTGATGTTTTTACAGCGCTCTATTTTAAGGTTTTATCTCATAATCCTGAAATGCCTGACTGGATAGAAAGAGACCGGGTAATTTTATCCAATGGCCATATTTGTCCTATTCTATACGCCACTTTGGCAAGAGCGGGCTATTTTCCGCCTGAGGAGTTAAACAATTTAAGGCAGCTCGGCAACAAGCTTCAAGGCCATCCTTCTAAAAAGGATTTTTCGTTAGTGGAAGCGTCTAGCGGCTCCTTAGGTCATGGACTTTCAGTGGCGGCAGGCATGGCTTTGACAGCAAAGAAAGAAGGTAAACAATATGCTATTTGGTGCTTAATGTCAGATGCTGAACACCAAGAAGGTTCAGTATGGGAAGCGACTATGTTTGGCGCCAGAAATCAGCTTGATAACCTTAAAGTGATTGTTGATCGCAATAATATTCAATTAAGCGGAGACATAGACAATATTATGCCGATAAATCCGCTTAAGCAAAAATATGAATCCTTTGGTTGGCAGGTTTTTGAAGTTGACGGCCATAATATTGAGGATCTAATAAAAATACTCCAAGAAGCTAAAAATTATCAGGATGGTCCTTGTGTAATTTTGGCAAAAACTATATCTGGAAAAGGAGTGGGCTTTATGGAGGGCAAATGGAGATGGCACGGAAAAGCCCCTAACGCAGAAGAAACAAAAAAGGCCTTAGAAGAGCTTAATATTCAGTTTCAAAACTTAAAGAACAAAAATATTGTTTGATTATTTAATCTCTTAACAATTTTTTAGACAAATTAAATATTGAAATTAATTCAATGGACGGTATTGAAAACAAAAAATTAGAGCTTCGTTCACTACGCGATGGATTTGGTGAAGCAGTTTTTAATTTAGCAAAATCTAATCGCAATGTTCTCATCTTGAGCGCTGATCTGAGTCCTTCACTGAGAATTGAAAGCGTTAGAAAAGAATTACCGGATCAGTTTATTGAATGTGGAGTGGCTGAACAAAACATGGTAGGAATAGCCGCGGGATTGGCGATTTCTGGTAAAATACCATTTGTTGCCAGTTTTGCTGAATTTTTGACAGGCAGAGCATGGGAACAAATTAGAATTGATGTTTGCTATAATAATGTCAATGTGAAACTAATTGGCTCTCACGCGGGATTAGCCACTGGGGAGGATGGAGCAACTCATCAAATGCTAGAAGATTTGGCGCTAATGAGAGTATTGCCCAATATGACGGTAGTTGCGCCTTGTGACGCTAACGAAGCGTATCAAGCAACAATCGCGGCAAGCAAAATTAATGGACCGGTTTATATCAGATTGGCGCGTCCTGAGACGCCCATTATTACTGATAAAAATACTCCTTTTGAAATTGGCAAGATTAATATTGTAAAACAAGGCAAAGATATTGTTATTTTTGCCACAGGACTTTCGGTTTACGAGGCCTTATTGGCAGCTGAAACACTAAAGGAGCAAGGAAAATCAGTAGCTGTTCTGAATGTTCATACAATAAAACCGTTAGACAAAGAAACAATTAAAAAATTTGTCAAGGATGCCAAATTAGTAATTACTGTTGAAGATCATCAAATTATTGGTGGCTTAGGATCGGCAATTTCAGAAGTTTTAACAGATAACAACATTAATGTGCCATTGAAGCGCTTAGGGGTAAACAATAGCTTTGGTGAATCAGGAAAATATAAAGAACTTTGGGAAAAATACGGAATAGATAAGGAAGGAATTCTTAAAGCCATCGGTGGTTAAAGATTTCGTGATTTAGTGATAGAGAATATACGATAGGCCATTAATATCTTGACGGCGCGCAGTTATTATGTACAATAGAAGTATACATATCTGTATACTTGTGTTAAATGTATGGCAAAAAACATTACTCAAAAACTCAAGATTCTTACAGAAAGCAAAAAAACAGTATTTTGCACTAAAGACTTACAGAGTTTGTGGGAGGAAAGCTCCAGAAACACAGTTATTTATGCTAAAAGAATGGTGGCCAAGAATTTAATCTTGAAATTAGCAAAAGGTTATTACGCGCTTAATAAAGAATACAATGTTTATGAATTAGCAAACTTGATTATCTCTCCCTCGTACGTCTCTTTTAATTCCGCTCTGTTTTTTTGGGGCGTTTGTTTTCAATTAAACGATACAGTACAGTCAGTTTCTCTTTTAAATTATCAAAAACAAATAGGAGACAAGATTTATAAATATCAATCAATAAAAAAAGATTTGTTTTTTAATGTTGAAGGGATTAATTTTAAAAATAATATCTCAGTTGCGAGTCCAGAAAGAGCTTTGCTTGACTCATTTTATTTTGGCGCGGTGGTTAATATAGATGACTGGGAAAAAATAAATAAAACTTATCTGAACAAACTTGCCAAAAATTATCCTTTGAGCGTTCAAGAAAGAGTAAGAAATTTAAAATTATGACCAAAAAAAGTTTTGAAATAGATAGGCACAAAAGGATTTTAATCGAAATTTTGATAGATATTATCAAGTATCTCAATGGCAAGGTAGTTTTTAAAGGTGGGACGGCAGCTATGATGTTTTATAATTTATCACGGATGTCTCTTGATTTAGATTTTGACCTTTTAGAAGAATTAAGAGAGGAAGAAATTGATACTCTAAAAATCATTTTAAAAAAACATGGCGAGGTCAGAGAATCCAGAAATAAAAGATTTGCCCTTTTCTTTTTATTAGATTATGAAGCGAATTATCCTAATATAAAAATAGAATTCAATAAAAGGATCTGGAAAAATAACAGCTATAAAACAGTTTGGTTTTTGGGTGTAGAGATAAAAATTGCTGACAAAAAAACAATGTTTTCCAATAAGATGGTTGCTTTGAGCGAACGTAGAACATTGGCGGCCAGAGATCTTTTTGATATCTATCATTTTATAAAGCTGGGCTACTCACTTAATGAGAAGTTAATTAAAGAAAGGACAGGTAAGACTTTAAAGGAGTACCTTGAGTATCTTAAGAAATTTATTATCAAGAATTATAACTCTAAAAATATTCTTCAGGGGCTGGGCGAGATTTTAGACGAGGGTCAGAAAAGTTGGGCAAAAGATCATCTTGTTACTGAAACAGTGAAGGAAATAGATAATTATAGGAATAATTCAGAGGATTAATCTCGCCAAACAAACTTAAAAGTTTAAAAGTGTAGAGGTCTAACCTCTACACTATCTGCACATAAGAATTTGTTGAAAAAAGTTATTTATAAAAAATTAAGTTATGTTATAATGAAAAAAGCGCTAAAATTCTACTAGCAGTTTTTAATTAGATTGTTTAATTATTTAAAAATTTAAAACACATGAAAGCTATAGATAATATTGCCAAAATTTTGAGGGTTGAGCCGGCATTATTAAAGGCATTGGATAAATCAATGAGTGAGAAAACGGGAAAAAAGAAAGTTATTGATGAAATATACGAAACTAATCAGAGAATTCTTGAAATCGCTCTTAAAAAACTTAAAGTTAAAACAAAAAGCAGCGAGGAAATATTTTTTTCATTAATCAACCGACTAAGAAGAGCAGACAAAACTTTATCAGATTATTTTGGCCGTCCTAATTTTATTAAACCCGAAAGCTTCAAGCCGATGATAAAAAAAGCTTTAGAATTAACAAGAGAAAAAAGGGGATTTTATCTAAAAGAAGAGGTTGCCGAAAATTTATTAAGGAAAAATCCACCGCCCAATCTGCTTAAAGTAGGCGAGTATCGCAATGTTAACGACTTAATTAAAAAGGAAAATATTTATGAAATTTACGCTAATTTAAGGCTTTTGGAAGACAGTAAATGGATGAATGATGTTTTTCTCAATGAATATAAAAATCTTAAGGCGGATGATTTTGAAGAACGAGAGGTAAAATTTATAATTCTTAACCGAAGATGGCTTGAGATAGCGATGAAATTTATTGAGAAAAAATATCATAATCTAAGCCACCTTAAAGAATTGGGAGTAGTTTTTGTTTTGCCGATGACCGATCATGCGAATGGAGAAAATTTTCGTCTTTTTTCTCTAAGCTTGCATTATTTAAATGAGCTTTCTTTTTACAGTAAATTAATTAAACGTTACTCAGAGTCCGATAATTTTGGCGAAAAATTAATTTCACTTCTTCGGGGAAATGTTGCGAAAAGTAGGAAAGGGCTTAAGGATGATGATTGGATGATTGTTCAAAGATATTTAGCGAAGAATGACAAACAGGATCCGCGCCTCTTGTCTCCCCATATTAATCCTGAAGTAATTCACTGGAAAAAGGCCGAAAGAATCTTAGCGCAGTTTGGCAAAGAATTTCCAGAAATTGAAATGGGTTTTTGGGAAGATCTTTTTTGGCAGGACTTTGACTGGATAGGAGATTTTTATCATAGTGAAAAAGAGGGAGAGATTTTGGTTAGTTTTGATTTAGTAGATAACATTATGAGCTTGGTTCAAGAGAAAGAATTAATTAAATATCTTTATCATCAACAAGAGGCATTATGGAATAGGATTTTTGAGGGCTATGTTGGCGGTGACAAAGAATTAGAAAAAATGACCTTAGATAATATCTATAAAGGATATATTAGAGTGACGAAAAATTTAAAATGAGAAACGTGAAATTAAGAAAGAACAATTTTGAAGAGATCTTAAAAAAAGCCCAAGAAAAGAAATTTGCCGTTGGAGCGTTTAATTTTTCAACTCTTGAACAATTGAGAGCAATTTTTGAAGCAGCAAACACACTCAAGAGCCCAATTATTGTTCAGACATCTCCAGGCGAAACTGATTTTTTAGGAATAGATTTGACGGTAGGGGCAGTAAAAGTTTTTCGCAAGAGATATAATGTTTCGGCTTTTTTAAACCTTGATCATGGCAAAGAAATTAATATTATTAAACAAGCGATAAACTCTGGTTATGATATGGTTCAATTTGATGGATCAAGATTGAGCTTTGAGGAGAATTTGACAAAAACTAAAGAAGTAGTAGACTATGCTCAGTGTTGCGGCGTGTTAGTTGAGGGAGAATTAGGCTATTTAAGAGGTTCTTCTAATGTGTATGAAGAATCCCCTTTTGTATCTCAGAAAGATTATACGGACCCAGATCAAGCCGAAAAATTTGTCAAAGAAACCCAGATAGATCTTTTAGCAATTTCAGTAGGGAATATTCACGGAGCCCTAAAAAACAAAGAAAATAACCCTCCCTTAGATATTAATCGTATCCAAGAAATTAACAGTAAGCTAAAAAATACTTTTCTTGTTCTCCACGGAGGTTCAGGCACGAGCGAGGATGACTTAAAACAAGCCAGAAGCGCAGGCATAGTAAAAATTAATATCAATACTGACCTTAGAAACGCATATACCGAAGCATTAAGGGCAGAACTCAAAAAAAATAAAGAGCAAATCGTTCCCTATAAATATCTTAAAGAACCTATAAACAAACTCAGAAAAATAGTAGAATATAAAATTAAGTTATTTGGAAGTAATGATAAAACAATTTATTAGTATTTTTTCATTGTTATTATGGAATTTAATCTTAAAGCTCAAAAAAGAGAGATACTTGGCAAACAGGTAAAAAAACTGAGAAAAGAGGGGTTTATACCGGCAGTTATTTATGGTCATAAATTTAAAAACATTCCTCTCAAAATTAATCGCAATAATTTTTTAATTATTTTAAAAAAAGCAGGCGAAAGCACGGTAATTAAATTAGAAATTGAGGGAGACAAAATTTATGATGTCTTAATTCATGACATGTTACGCGATCCCGTATCGGAAGAAATTTTACATATTGATTTTTACCGCATTAAGGCGGATGAAGCAATAACAACGGAAATTTCTTTGATTTTTGAAAATATTAGTCCCGCTGTTGAATATTTGGGAGGAATTTTGATCACAAATCTTAGAGCTATCAAAGTAAAAGCTCTTTCCAAAGACCTTCCTCACGACATTAAAGTGGATCTTTCATCGTTGAAAAACTTTAATGATCATATTAAAGTTAGCGATTTACCGATTTCAGAAAAAGTAGAAATTTTAACAGATTTGGACGATTTTATTGCTTTAATCAAAGCGCCCCGCACGCAAGAAGAAATTGAAGCACTTGATGAAGAGGTTAAAGAAGACGTTGAACAGGTTGAAGGAGTGGCTGAGAAAGAAGAAACAGGTTCTGAAGAAGCAAAAGACAAAGAGGAGTCCGCGCCGTCTGATAAAAAAACAGAATAGCCAAATTAGAAAAAATATGAGTAAATTTTTGAAATCTAATATTGTAGTTAGCTTTTTAAGGTTAATGTTTTTAGGTTTGTTTGTGGCGGAAATTATATTTCCGCATTTTCTTTTTGCCCAGGATTCGGAAGAAGAAAAAGCAAAATTAAGAGAAAAATTGCAACAGATTCAACTACAAGTAAATCAATATAGGGAAGAAATAAAAACTGCATCTCAACAAGAGCAATCGCTTAAAGGACAAATAGATCTTTTAGAAAACAAAATTAAAAAACTTAACCTTGAAATTGAAAGTTTGACCTTGGCTATCGCGGATACTAATAAGCGGCTTGATATTATTAAAAACACTACTCAAGTGATTGAGCAAAATATTATAAGCGAAAAGAAAATACTTTCTAGGACAGTCAAAATAATTTACGAAAACGACAGCCTTAATTATGTTGAAGTATTTTTTAAAAAAGGAAAATTATCAGATATTTTTGCTGACGTGAAAGCAATTGAAGAAATTCAAGAATCACTTCTCTCGTCTTTAAATGAAATTAGAAATTTAAAACTGAAACTTGAAGAAGAAAAAATATTAATTGAGGAAAGAGAAGAAGAGTTAAATAATCTTAAAAAAGCGCAAAAGGTTCAGACAACAAGTTTAAATCAAAATAAGCAAAGCAAAGATGGACTTTTGGCGCAAACTCAAGATACTAAGAATAAATTAATTGACCAAGTAGAAGTATCTAACGCTACCATGGAAGCAATCAGAAACCAGCTTTATCAATTAGAAGGATTAGGGGTTTCTCTCAAGTTTGGCGATGCTTTAAAATATGCCCAAATTGCGACGGTTAAGACAGGAACAAGGGCGGCTTTATTGCTTGCCATGCTCAAAAAAGAGTCTGAATGGGGCACTAATGTTGGAACTGGGACTTGGCGCGAAGACATGCATCCAAGAGATCACGAGGCTTTTATAGAAATTACCGCAAAATTAGGACTTAATCCTGACACCACTCCTGTTTCCCGCAAGCCGTCTTATGGTTGGGGCGGAGCAATGGGGCCAGCGCAATTTTTGCCCCAAACATGGCTCTCGTATGAAGAAGATATAGCCCGTCTGACTGGACACAATCCTCCCAATCCTTGGGATATTGGTGATGCGTTTGTGGCATGCGCTTATAAGTTGGCGCAAGCAGGCGCGGGGGCTCAGACCTATGATGCTGAATGGAAAGCAGCGCAAGTATATTTTGCCGGCAGGCGTTGGAATAATCCAAGCTATTACTTCTATGGTGATTCTGTTATGGAACTGGCAACTCAATTCCAAAAACAAGTAGATATTTTGGAACAAGGAAAAGAATCGTAAGATCGCATATATCATTTAATACCACAAAACCCTTCTCCAAGAGAAGGGTTTTTATGGTTTGCCGCGCGTATAAATTTGCGCGAGTTTTTATTATTGAAAGAACTTTAATATTATTTATCTAAAAGAACTTAACTTTCGGTTACCCGTAATCAGATTGCGGGATCTTGATATTAATTCATTTAATTAAGAGAAGGAACTAAGTGAGAATATTGTTCCAGGTTATGAAGCTGCAAGTCTGTTAATTGTTGCGCCTGGCCGATTGCTTCTTCAATCAAGCTATGGGAAAAAGTAACTTCTTCGTTCAAACTAAGCGATCTTGTTCCTGTTCTATTCTGCATATAATCTTCAATAAAGATTTTATGTTCGGCAGTTAATTTAAGATTCTTATCTGACAGGTATTCCTTAAGCGCTTTACGCGCAAGATGAGTAATGCCTTCGCCTGAGTCTGCTTTTTCTTGATAAATATTTTTATCAATTTGGGAAACAACGATATCTTCTTTATCTTGTCCGGCAACAGTCGTTACTTCCTCTTCTGGGACCTGTGTTGCAGGCTCTTCTTTGTTTAATTCTTCTTCTTCGGCGGGTTCAGTTTCTGTAATAGATTCAGTTTCTCCTAAGTCTATAGTAGTAATGCCAGTCTCTAATTCTTTTTGAGTAAGGTCTAATCCTTCGCCTTTCTGTTGTGAGTAGAGATAAATTCCACCGCCTAAAATTATTAAAGCAATAATCGGAAGAATAATTGCTGAAAAATTATTTTTAATCCATTTGGCAGCCTTTGATCCCCAACCGTTACCCTCAAGCAATTCTAATCCTTCTGGCAAGTCAAACTCTTTTTCTTCAATTTTTTTATGAGAGCTCTTTTTATTTTTTTTGGCCACTTTTTTCACCCCCTTTCAAATTAAAGCTCCCTCCTTTTTACAAATATAATAAAGTTTAATAATTTCTTAGAGCGTCTTTTAATTAAAAAAATCAAAAGAATTGAAAGATAAATACCCAAACATACATTATCAATGATGGATTTTCTTTTTTAAAGTGCTAACAATTTTATCTAAGTTTCCCTCCATAACATCGCTAAGATTCTGCCAAGATTTGCCAATACGGTGATCTGTAATGCGATTCTGGGGAAAGTTATATGTTCTAATTTTATCTGAACGATCAGCGTCTTTTATTTGTGAACGTCGAAGATCTCTAACTTCTTTTCCTCCTTGCGTCTTTTTCAGAGATAACAATCTAGTCTTTAAATTTTTTAGCGCCTTCTCTTTGTTTTTATGCTGAGATCGCTCATCTTGACAAGTAACCACTAAGCCGGTTGGCAAATGAGTAATGCGAATAGCCGAATCAGTAACATTAACATGCTGACCGCCTGCGCCCGATGATCTGTAAGTGTCTATTTTAAGGTCTGCCGGATTAATTTTTATTTCATTCAATTCTTCAACTTGGGGTAAAATAGCAATGCTGGCTGTTGAGGTATGAATCCTACCGCTTTTCTCGGTTCTGGGAATTCTTTGAACGCGATGAACTCCACCTTCATAAACCAAGAGCTCAGAAGCCCCTTCTCCCTTAACGACTAAAACAGCATTTTTTATACCTCCCAATGAAGTCTTTTCTAATCCTTCAAAACTCACATTCCAACCTTTCCTTTCAGCATACTTTTGATACATCCTTAAAAGATCTGCGGCAAAAATAGCAGCTTCGTTTCCGCCAGTTCCTGGCCTTATTTCCATAACTATAATTTTTGGGTTCATTTGGCTTTCTTATTAGATTTAATTTGTTTCTTATCCTTTTGAACCTTAGAAGGTTTTTTAACCTTAAAAGCTTTAGTTTTTTCTATCCTTTGCCTGAATTTTTCTACTCGGCCTGCTGTATCAACAATTCTTTTTTCTCCGGTATAAAGAGGATTGCATTGATAACAAATTTCGGTATGAATTTTATCGGCCGTTGAGCCAATGGTAAATTGAGCGCCACAATCGCAATGCACTTCAACTTCAGAATTATATTTTGGATGAATATCTTTTTTCATAATATTTAAAATACATTTTATGTAAAAATAACACAACCAAATAAAAAATACAAGAGCTAAATCAAAGCAATATTTAATATAATCAAAATAAAAAGAATTTTTTTCTCAAAATAATCAAATTCAAAATCCTTGCATTTATTAAGGATTTTGTTATACTCTTAGTTGTCGCATAAGCTAATTAGTTCTATAACAGTTAATTAGCTATAATTTTGTATTATTTAGAAGAAAATGAAAACAACAATAAAAACAAAAGACAAAAACGAAAAAAAGAATCAGGACAAGATTGATGCGTTGCTTAAATTGGGTATTCAGTTTGGCCATAAAAAATCTCGCTGTCATCCTAGTATGATGCCTTATATTTATGGTAAGCGCAACGATATGTACATTATTGATATTGAGAAATCTCAGGAGAAACTTCAGGAAGCATTAAAATTTATTCAATCTTTAATTAAAGATGATAAAAAAATAGTTTTTGTTGGCACTAAGCCGAATGTGAAGAAATATTTAGAAAAAATAGCCAAAGAAAACAATCTTTTTTATATTATCAATAGGTGGATCGGAGGAACTTTAACGAATTTCAACACCATTAAAAAACGCCTTGATTATTATAAGGAATTGGAAATAAAAGAAAAAAGCGATGACTTTAAAAAACTTTCTAAGAAAGAAAGGCGTCAAATAACTAAAGAAATAGAAAAACTTGATAAATCTTGGGCTGGACTCAAAGAAATGACCAAACTGCCAGACGCCTTATTTCTCCTTGATGTTCCCAATAATTATTTAGCTATCAAAGAGGCAAAAAACAAAGGCCTTCATACTATTGGAATTTGTGATACAGATGCTAATATTAGTCAAATAGATTATCTTATTCCAGCCAATGACGATGCTTTGCCTGCTATTAAATATATTATGGGTGAAGTTGTAGAAGCAATTAATAAAGCTAAAAACTAATTTATCAATTAAGCGTAAAATTATGAAAACATCAGCGCAAGATGTTAAAAAACTTCGAGAAGAAACAGGCATATCCATTATGATGTGTAAGAATGCTCTTATGAAAACGAATGGAGATTTTAAGGAAGCAAAAAAGCATCTTAGGGAACAGGGCGAAAAAATAGCCGCCAAGAAACTTACTCGCGAAACTCATCAAGGCATTATTGCATCATATATTCACAATAATTTAAAGATTGGCGCTATGATTGAAGTTCATTGTGAAACTGATTTTGTGGCCAAAAATAAAGAGTTTCAAGATCTTTGCAAGGAATTAGTCATTCAAGTGGCGGGGTATGACCCTTGCTATATATCTCCAGATTATATTGCTAAAGCCGATCTTAAAAAACAGGAAATGCTTTATCGAGATGAATTTGGCGGGCGAAAATTAACAGGCGAAAAACTAGAAAAAGCTGTTCAATCAAAATTAGAAAAATTCAAAAAAGAAAATTCATTATTGTCTCAACCTTATTTTAAGGACGAGAAAAAAACTATTGAAGATTTAATTAAAATAGCAATTGCGCGTTTAGGAGAAAATATTCAAATCAAACGTTTCGCGCGCTATCAAATTTAGTTGATTCTTTATGCTTAATATTATTCTTTATATTTTGATTGGTTCAGGAATAGGCTGTTTTGTTTTTCTTATTTATAAGAAATGGTCTCAAATTCAGAAAGAAGATTCGCCTTCAATTAAATTTTCTAACGTTATCATTAAAAGGGCGTTACAACGATTAATTGCGCGTTTTAAGCAAATTCCTGGAAAATGCAAGCAATTGAGAATAAAAAATATTTTAGGCAAGATTAAAAAGATTAATTTTATAACCATCAAAGAATTCTTTAAAAGAGAAAAAATTCATAGAATTTTTATTTTTGCAAAGAAATTGAAAATAAAAGCGAAGAACAGAATAAGCATTATGGGCAATGCCTTAAAAAAAACAGCTCAAAGAGTGGTAAAAATTATCAAAAAAGTTAAGTTTTCAAAAGCTTCCCAAGACAAACCGCTTTTTGAGACAAAATTTTTAGAAAAAAACGAAACTAATCTTGAAATTCCTCACGACAAAAAAGGCAAAAGATTTTTTTCATCTCTAGTTCTAAAAACGAAAAGAGGCATTAAAAAGGTGAAAATTCGTTTTATTTCAGAAGAAGATCAAAAAATAAAAAAACAGCTCAATAGAACCAAGGAATCCATAATAAACCCCGAATCTTATCTTGGAGAACTTTTAAAGAGAAAAGAAGAAGATAAAATTGTTTCAAGAGAAACAGACGGTTTATCTTCTCAAAATGATGTTAGCAAAAGCTCTTTAAATAAGCCTGTGACAAAAAAGAATACAAAAATAATAAAATTGATAAAACTTATAAAAAGAATAAACATTATAAAAATTATTAAAGATGCGAGAAACAGGAAAAGAGAAAAGACAAAAACATTAAAAGAAAGAAAGAAAGAAGATAAAATTTTCACAAAAGAAGAGATTGGAGAGAAAACACAAGCAGCAAAAGAAGACAAACAATTTTCGGACTTTTCTAACATTGAAATTTCTAAAGAAGCAATTAAGAAAATAGAGAATAAGCTAATTTCAGAAATATTGGAAGATCCTAAAAACATAGAAGCTTATAAAAAACTGGGCAAAGTTTATTATAATCAAGACAAATATCGCTATGCTGAAGAGTGTTTCAAGGCAGCCATAAAACTTGGTTCAGGAGATAGAAAGATTAAGGATTTATTAAACGAGTGCGAAAAAAAATAAGTTTGCCGACGTAGCTCAGTTGGTAGAGCAACACTTTTGTAAAGTGAAGGTCGTGGGTTCGAATCCCTCCGTCGGCTCATGCTTTGGCGGGCAGGAATCCCTCCGTCGGCTTTTCAATGGATGACAGAATAATAAGATAAAATAAGAATTATTCTTGGGTTTTAATAAAAAAATGATTAAACCAACGAAAACCTGTTGCTATAAGGTTTGTTCTTTGATAAAATCTATTCATGACCAAGAAAGATATTGATATAAACCAAATTAAAACTCTTTATTACAAGGACTTATTTAGTGCTCGTGAAGTAGCTGAAAGATTGGGAATTCATATGACAACTGTATATCGCAAAATGAAAGCTGAGCACCTTAAGCGTCGTTCAGCGAAAGAAACAAATAATATTGTTTATCAGAGAAAACCGAAAACCTTTTGTCCCCAACTCCCAAAAAACAAAGAAGAGTTAGCTTTTAAAATGTTGGGACTGGCTTTGTATTGGGCAGAAGGAGCAAAGATAGGGACTACATCCAAAAATTACACAGTTGATTTTGCTAATAGTGACCCCGAGATGATAAGAGTTTTTAGTAAATTTTTAGTAAAGTTTTATCGAGTTGACAAAAAAAAGATACGCATTTATCTTTATTGTCATGATGAATGGAAGGTTAAAAAATTTATCAAATATTGGAGTGGGATTACTAAAGTCCCTGAAAATCAATTTACAAAACCATATATTCGCAAGAAGATTAAAAAGACTAAAAGATCGATGGAACACGGAATGATTCATGTGCGTTATGCAGACGGGAAACTACTTAATCTTATTAACAAAGAAATTAATGAAATGCAATGTAAATATGGGCGGTTCGCATAGTGGCAATTGCACGTGGCTGTAGACCACGCGTCTTCGGACTACGGGGGTTCGAGTCCCTCACCGCCCAAAAGAAAGATGGAAGTTCGTGTAATTCAGCGATAAAATGCCGTTCTTTAATGCGCCAGGGTAGTTCAGTGGTAGAACGCCATCTTGGTAAGATGGAAGTCATGGGTTCAATTCCCATCTCTGGCTAACCGTAAGCTAATAAAATATGCCAAAAAGAAATATAGCTATTTTCGTTGTTATCATTATAATTATTGTTGGGGCTGTTTACGGATTAAGGCGAGTTAAGGAAGAAAACATCTCTTCAGATCTGTTTCCTGAAGAAAAAAATATTAATCCCCATTTTATAGAAACAATAAATTATATTGTTGAAAATATCACCGACCTTTCTCCTGAAAAAGCAATTTTGGGAGGAAGTTGGCAAGTATTACGTTTTGAATTCGTAGACGCGAATCATCTTTATGTAGAATACGAAGATGGACATATTTTGCGGCGGATTTTGATAGAACAGCTAAACAACACATGGAAAATTTTGGCCTATTTCAAACAGGGCAAAGATATGTGGGAGTTAATTTCAGGAAAAGATATCTATTTTGGGGCGGCGCTGATAATTTATAACAAAAACGACAAAGGTCAATGGTTGCCGGCCTATTAAATTCATAATTATCAATTAATATTATATTATGGCACAGAAAAACTTAATTAAATTAAAATGCAAAGAATGTGGGAAAGTAAATTATTATACTCAAAAAAATAAAAAAACCGTTCAAAGGAAATTAGAATTTAAAAAATATTGCAAGTGGTGCAAAAAACACACATTACACAAAGAAACAAAAAAATAAGTTCTTTAATAATTATTAATTAATGGTTACTAAAGGGGCGTCCGTTAACTGGTAAGCGGCGACTCTCCAAAAGTCGTGCTGAGAGTTCGAATCTCTCCGCCCCTGCCAATTTACAATTTCAGAGTTTTCGGAAGTTTTACGCACCTGCGGTGCGGTAGCCCCGCCTGCGGGCGGGACGGAAAGGGCTGATTTTGCAACGATTTGCCACGCTCCGCGTGGCGAAAAAGAAATGTTTTGGTTTTGGATTTGGAAGTTCGAACCAATCTTTTTTAGAAAATCCCGAATCCCTTCGGGATTTTCTTTGGAAGCGATAATTTTGGCTTGTTTACTGTCTTTTATGAATTTGTCGGCGAGTTCGAACCGATTATTGCTTTTTTGTTCAAAAGACTTCAATTTATCTTTCAAAACTTGTTTTTTATTGATGAGAATATTTTTCGCTTTTTGGTATTCTTTGATATTTAAGACACTTTCCAAATAAGCGGTCATTAGTTTTTCCAATTTCTCATCAAGTTTTGAAAGTTCCTTTTCCGTCTTTTGCACAAAAAAGTCTGATGATTTGCTTGATTGGATTTTCTCTTTTTGAATTTCTTTGATCATCCAATCAGCACAATCATCAGGCAAAGAAACTTTTTGAAGTTCGGTTTTAATTTGAGATGAAATTTTTTCTTCTCTGGTAAATACATTTTGCGCGCATTTGTGGTGCGGATTTTTCTTGGTGCAGTAATAGTAAATATATTCTTTTCCGCTTTTCTTTATTTTCTTATCTGCCGTTATAGTAAATCCGCACTCACCGCACTTGAAAAATCCACGATATAGAAAAAATTTCATCGTTTCTACTTTCTGCGGTTTAG